>FMJZ01055746.1_pt1 | contig 13972 bp, 13 predicted proteins | sample 1987881 | NCBI WGS metagenome assembly FMJZ01 (sample SAMEA4378227, study PRJEB15110) | soil metagenome | biome: soil; feature: Field; material: Soil | place: India | collected 2015-03-11 | depth 0 m | reverse complement strand
TCGGGCAATTGCTTTATTCAACATATCCATTAATTGTGTGTTAACCATATTAATTCCTTTCTTTTCTATAACATCTTTAATGTTTTTGACTTATTTCGATAGTTTTTTATGACATAACCACCAATCAATACATTCAAATTCACCGGCTTTTGCTTTATCAAATCTTTCTTTAGCGGTTTTAATATCTCGTGCTGGTGGAATAATCACATGGTCATTCATAATTTCGTTGTTGGGCCAGTTTGCTGGCATGGCAACGCCATATTTATCAGAAATTTGCATGGCTTCGACTGCTCGTAAAATTTCATCTATATTACGACCTAATTCTTGAGGATAATAAAGAATGATCCGAATTTTCCCTTTGTCATCAACCACAAATACTGCTCGTACTGTATTTGTTCCTTTGCCCGGATGAATTAATCCTAAAGCATCCGCTATTTTACCTGTATCGGCAATAATTGGAAATTCAATTTCCACTCCGAGTTTTTCTTTTATCCACTCTTCCCATTTAATATGAGAAAAAACCTGGTCAACACTTAAACCAATAAGTTCACAATTTAGTGCTCTAAATTTATGATATCTTTTTTGAAAAGCAACAAATTCCGTAGTACAAACAGGAGTAAAATCAGCCGGATGACTAAATAAGACAAACCACTTACCAGCAAATGCTTTCGGCAAATCGATTTCGCCATGAGTTGTTTGTACTTTCATTTCTGGGAATAGATCACCCAGAAGTGGCATACTTTTCTTTTCTATGTTGTTCATGATTTCTCCTTTCTTTTCTTTTTCATAGATTGGTTATTTGTTTAGCATATTTATACTCACATACATATTTTGCTTCTCTAATAATTACTGAAACAATAATTTTGTAATTCGATTTTTTTGTTAATAGTTTTTATATGTTTGGCTTTTTTATTTTTACAGAACATATGCTGTTTTTCTAGATTCCGATACATAATTATTAGACTAATAAATTTGTAATTCGGTTCTTTTTGTTAATAGTTTTTATATGTTTATTTTTACAGAACATATGCTGTTTTTCCAAATCTCGCCACCATAATTATTATGCTATTAAATTTGTAAAATTCAGTTTGTTTGTCCCAAGACGCAACCGAGAAATTTACCTAATTACCTTATCTAATTTTTAGATAGTGCCTAATACTTTGTGTAAATTGTGCTCATATTAAAAATGGGATCAGAAATTACAAAATCTTTCATCATGACAAAATCGTATATCACCCCAATGAAACTCTGAAACTGTCGCCCTCATATTGCAGAACATAAAATCGTTGTACAAAAAGTAATCAAACAAATTAGAAAAAATTTAAAATGTCTCTTGAGTTTAAATGTATTTATTGTGATATACAAACTTTTCTAAAGCCAATCTCGTTGGTCGTTGTTTTTCATCCCTGACTTGTTTTTCGGTTAAAACCGGTTTTATTATATCTGAATGCTTACCAATTATTATTAAAGTTATTACATTCATCTCTTCGGGAATATTAAGTACTTCTTTAACTTTTTTCGGACTATATCCCGCAATAGGATGGGCTACTAAACCCAGTTCAGTTGCTCGAAGCATTAAAAAACCAACCGCCATACCACAGCCAAAAAGATAATATTCTCTATCCCGAATAATACAATCAAACTCTTTTTTGCTAAAGACTGCTATCATCATTGAGGCATCATATGCCCATTCATTGCCTTGGTGTAAGGCGGTTTTCATCTGTTCCAACACTTTCTTGTCATAAACAAAGACAAATCGCCATGGTTGATTATTAAAACATGATGGTGCCAGTTGAGCAGATTTTGCTAAATCTTCAATTAGTTCTTGGGTAATTGGCACGGAATCCAACGACCGATAGGCTCGACGCTTATTAATTGCTTCGATTACATCCATTGCTTCCTCCTAATAATAATAAATTTATATTTAAGCAATTTTCTATAACAAATTAATAACTCGAAAGAGTAAATACTTACATTTTAATTCGTTTTCTACAATTGATTGATATCGCCGAATGACAAAATTTATCTGAGAGTTGCTTCTGACTAATCACAACAACTGAAAACTGATAAGACCAGTATTAAGCATTATAGTCTTGGCTATGAAGTTTCTAATTATTAATGGTTTTGACTCGTTTAAGTCTATGCCGAATACCTGAAACTTGAGAAAAGAAAGTTGAAGATCCTATTGGTTTTGCCAAATCTGTTGGTAATACAAAATTACCGGCTTGGTCAGTTTTAATTAATAGTCCATCTAAATTACCTGCGCCATAAGAATCCGTCGCACCGGTTATGATATACCCACCATCGGGTGTCTGCCGAATTGAACTACCAAAATCATCACCTGTGCCACCGATAGTCTTTTCCCATTGCATTGTGCCCGTGGAATTGGTTTTGATTAGCCAGACATTCTTATTATCCGAATAGGTATAACCGGTAATGATATAACCGCCATCGGTTGTTTGCAGTCCCAAAAAGCCATAATCTTCATCGGTTTTATTAAAAGTTTTATCCCACTGCCGACTACCTGTGGCTGATGTTTTGATTAACCAAACATCGGTATTTTCTGAATCATAAGAATAAGTGTAACCAGTTATTATATAGCCACCATCGGTTGTCTATTGGACAGAAAAGCCGTAATCTTCGTCTGCCTTATGATAAGTTCTGTTCCATTGCATATTTCCATTAGCGTCAGTCTTAATCAGCCAAACATCAATATTATCATTGTCCCCAAAGTAAGTCCAGCCTGCGATAATATAACCACCATCAGATGTTCGTATAACTGCTTCACCGTAATCTTCCTCATTTTTATTAAAATTTTTGCTCCATTGCATGGTACCAACAGAATTAGTCTTAATCAACAAAAGGTCGATTCCGTTTAACCCAAGTGTTTCAATACTTCCAGTTAAAATGTATCCGCCATCAGGCGTTTGTTGAACTGCTTTTCCATAATCGTCCATCGTTCCACCAAATGTTCTCCTCCATTGTTCATTACCTGATGAATCGATCTTGATCAACCAAATATCTGAGCCACCGGCACCATAAGATTCGGTTGTCCCAATAATAATATATCCCCGATCAGCAGTTTGTTCAACCGAATAACCATAATCATCATATTGTCCGCCAAAAGTTTTATACCACTGTTCAGCACCTAACGAATCAGTTTTGATTAGCCAAATATCCAAACCACCAGCACCGTAAGACTCGATTGTTCCAACCATGATGTATCCTCCATCGACTGTTGGTTGTACTGAATAACCAATGTCATCATCGCTAGCACCGAAGGTCTTTGTCCAAAGTAATACATTAGAAACTATAATTTGGTGTGGATTTGACCAATTTGTAATTGCATTCTTAATATCTTTTGCTCTTGACTTTATTAAATAAATTCCTTCTGATGTCCAACTATGAGACATAGTGCATGTTTGACCGCTTACAATAAAATTAGACCAATTAGAATAGATTCCATCGCCCCAATCAATTTGGTAAGCCACACTGTCATCATCAGGGTCAGTTGTTGAAGTGCGAAAATTACAGACCACACCAAGTTTTGCAGATGAAGGACCACTTGGCACTGAAGGAATATTGGGTAATTTATTTGCACGAATGGTAATTTGATGTTCATTTGACCAAGCAGAGACTTTTCCTTTTATATCCATTGCCCGAGCTTTAATTGTATAAGATTTAGCTTTTGACCAAGACTTAGACATTGTTATGGAAATACCACTGGATATAAAGTCACTCCATGCTGAAGTGTTGCCATTTCCCCAATAAAATTGATAAGAAACATCATCGCCATTAGGGTCTGTAGTTGTCGTTGAGAAATTATAACTGCCATATTGATAACCAATTGTAGGCCCAGATGGGCTCAATGGAGGATTCGGTGCTTTATTTTTCTTGCAAGTGATGAACAAAATTAATACACCTAATAATAAGGCGATTGACCTATATCGTTTCATAATCTTCTCCTTTATAATGAATTAACGATTGAACTAAGTTAAACTCAAAAGAATTGGCTGTCAAGTTCGGAACACAACGAACTCTGAATATGTAAAATTTCTTTTAAGCATGTATGTATCAGAGAAAATTTTTGCGGTTTTGACATTACTGGTAATGTGAAAATCAGGCGTGCAGATAATGACACCCAAGTATGTACAACAGGAAATATTTGCGGATTTGTCCGGGTTCTTGGGGGCACTCTTCTGATGTTCAATTTTAAGTTCTTGAACAAATATCTATACTCATATCTTAAATTAAAACCGAATAATCCCACAGAGGTATATGTTTTAGATTAAGAAAGAAAAGGCCAATGCCGGGTAATCGTATAATGGTCGTTGGCTTTTTGATATTCAAATAAACCACTTACATTAATATTTTTCGTTAATGCCTTAACTTTGTCATAAAGTCCTTTAGGATAGAATAGATAAAAAACCGGACATAAGGTAGCAAATTTTGCCCATTGTTGGGCTTCTTCTTCATTAACACTACTGAATGTTTCTACCTCGCCAATCATCACCACTTTATTGTTCAAGGTATTGATGATAACAATATCCGGATAATATTCATTACCTTCAAAATCAGTTATAACTCTATTTCGTAATGGATGATTGACAAATGTCATTAGGTGTGGTTGGGAGGGATTGGGATAATTATATAAACTCTTTTTGATAATATTGATTATCGTTTCATGTACAACCCGTTCCGGTAGTGGTCGTTCTTCCATTGCTTATCTGCTGCTAAAATTATTGGTGGCATAAGTCAAGAAGATAGACTCTGCCAATTTAAATTTTTAGTATTGAGTCTTACCCGTAAAATTAAAATCTTTAATTAAAAGTGCTGGAGCAACAACTGATGCATTTTCGCCGGTTAGAAAGGTTTCTTTTGATATAGCAATAACTTGTTTTAGCGTTTCATAAATATTTATTGTATAACGCAGATTTTTTATCCCATACTGAATTTTACCGTTTTCCACCCAGAATGTCCCATCGCGAGTTAATCCGGTGATTAAAGTTCTATCTGGGTCAACAACTCGCGTATACCAGAATCTGGTAATTAAGATCCCTTTATCTAACATCTTTATCATCTCATCCATTGATTTTGTTCCTGGCTTCACTACTAAATTTGCTGGATACGGTCCATATGGATTGGGCTGTGGTAAAGCATGACCCGTATTAACTTTCTTAAGTTTATGAGCATAGAACGAATCAAAGACCACACCTTGGGCAATGCCCTTATCAATTAATATGACCTTTTTGCGGTCTACCCCTTCAAAATCGAAAGGAAGCGCTAAAGATTTTGGGTGTGCGTAATCATCAATTATTGTGATATTCTCTCCTGTTATCAACTTACCCATTTTTTTGGAGATTATTGAGCGTTTTTCAGCAAATGCCTTTGCGCCAAATTCAAGCCAACCAAGGAACATAATAATCTCTGCAACTGCAAATGGTTCTAATAATACCCGATAAGTTCCCGATGCAACTTCTTTGGGATTTTTACTTAATAGAGCTTTTTCCGAGGCAATTTCGGCTAATCTTTCCCAATCTATATTACCAAATTTGTTATCCGCCGCAGCGGCAAATCCTGAACTGGTTTCGGTCATTGCGGTAACGGAAACATAAGTATCAGTTCCGTACGCATATTTATTAATACCGAAACTGTTTCTAACTCCTAAACTATAGGTACTCGTATGAATCACACCGGCAACATCTAGGTTATATTTTTTAGCAACCTTAACAATTTTTCTTACCGCTGCTGCTCTTTGCTCTGGCGTGATAATTTCAATTGGCTCCCTACTGGGTTTGAATTTTTCTGGTTTAGACGGTTTCGGAAGGCTGACAAAATCTTTATTAGGCGGAGATTGCATGGCTAATTCCGCTGCTTTGCAAACCGCCATTTTTACGCCAGTCGGTGTCAAATTACGTGTTGAAATACCTGCAATTCGCTTACCTTCAGATGAATCAATGATTACCCGAGTCCAAAGATACGGATTTTCTACGGTTATATTCTGATGAATTATTGAATTAGCAAAACGGGTGGTGCCTCGCTGAACTGAAAAGATGCCGACTTCACTCATATCTAAAGGTGATAATGCGGCGGATAGTAATTCTTGAGTTTTATGCTTATCAATCATAAAATTCTCCTATTCCTCCATTGCCACAGAAAACACTAAGATTACATGTATGTCCTGGCAAAATCGGGCTTATATTTTTTATGCTTTTTCTTTGAAGTTTTTATAGTAGATACTAAAGACTTGTTCGGTCGTATGAAATTTAATTGCTCCTGATATTCGATAAATTTACAGAAAAATATTTGGCCCAATCGGCCGAGTACACATTGAGTTTTTTTTATAAGTGTTTTCAATGGCATTTTTAATTGTGTTATTTCCCCAACCTGATGTTTCTAAATCGGGTTGGCGCTGCGCCGTGGCCAACTGTCATTGTTTGCATCGGGTCACCTTTACCACAATTCGGCACACCCCAAACTTCCCAGTAGTTCTCATTACAAATCGCATCGCAGTTGCGCCAAATTTCATATGAAATACCTGAATAAGAAGGACGTCTGATCATTTCGGTCTTTTTACCATTTTTGATTAACCAACCAATTTCTGCTGAAATATGGTAATTCAGTCGCATATCATCAATGCTGGGTGAACCGGCAGACTCCAAATAAATGCCTTCTTCAGTATCGATAATTAAATCTTCTAATGTCCAACTACCTGGTAAAAGATTAATATTGGTCATGCGGATAAGCGGAATCGAGGCCCAAGAATCGGCCCGCATTGCGCCATTGGAACTTTGATTGATAACTGGTGCAGTTTCGCGAGATGTCAAATACCCATTAAAAATTCCATCTTTTATCAAATAAGTTTTTTGGGCAGGCACGCCTTCATCATCAAAGCCAAAAGAACCAAGTCCACCTTCAATTGTTGCATCAGCAGTAATATTAACAATCGGCGACCCCATTGGAAATTTATATAGCTTATCAATCGTTAAATGACTTTTGCCAGCCAAACTAACTTCAGTACCCAGGACGCGGTCAAGTTCTGTCGGATGACCAATAGTTTCGTGAATTTGGATTGCAGTCATCGAACCGTCACAAATTACCGTAGTTGTAATATTAGGACATTCTCGCGCGGTTGTCAGGGCAACCGCTTCTTCGGCTACTCGCTGAGCATTCTCTAAAAAACGCTGGGATTCAATAAACTCATAACCCGCAGTCTTATAGTGCCCATGCATCCCCGGATACGAACGTTCACCTGTGATATTACCTTTGACTGCAGTTGCAGCAATAAATCCACCGGATTGATAAATCCATTGTTCAATGTAAGAATCGTCACTGGCACCAAAAATTTGAAATTTCTTATTAAAAGAAAGTTCGCTTTCGATCAAGGTGACTCCTTTTATCTTACGCATTATCTCATACACTTGTAAAAGTAATGACAATTTTTCTTCCCAAGAAATCATAAAGGGGTCTTTAACAATTTTAGTTTTGTAGGTGCCGACGGTCTTTTCTTTGGCATCTAAAATTACATCTTGGGATTTTAAGGTTGACGATGCTTTAGCCACGCGGACGGCTAAGGCTGCGGTTTTCGCAATTTCGTCCTTATTTAATTTTGTAGTCGCAGCAAATCCCCAACAACCATGCGCAATTGTGCGAATACCAATACCAACATCTTCATCTCGCTTCAATACTTCACACCGGCCATTTTTCACAAAGATGTACTCTTCCTGTTTTCGAATTAATCGGACATCAACATAACTCGCACCTTTCATCTTTGCCATATTGAGCGCAACCGCAACTAAGTCTTTATCTATTCCCACAACTGACGAATGTTGCATAACGCCTCCTAAAAATATTAATCGATAGTCAACATTATGATTTCAAAACTTCAGTTAATTCTTTAATCAATTTTTTATTTTCGGCTATAGTTCCAATACTGATGCGTAATGCATTAGGGAAACCATATTCTTTTATCATTCGAGTAATCACTCGGCGTTGTTGCAGTGCTTCAAAAATATCTTTAGAATCAGTTGCAAAATTAGTAAAGATAAAATTAGCATAAGTAGGTAAATAAAAGATTTTTAGTTTACTCAATTCCCGATACAAATACTTTTTACCTTGTTCGTTAACTCGCCGGCTTCTTTTAATATGAGGTGTATCATCCAAAGCTGCAATAGCAGCGATTTGAGCTAATCGATTAACATTAAAGGGCGTGCGCACTTTCATCATACTACTAATAATCTCGGGTTTTGCAATACCATAGCCAATTCTTAATCCGGCTAAGCCATAAATCTTAGAGAAAGTTCTTAAAATTAAAACATTTTTACCTTCTTGAAGATATTTTAAGGAATTCGGATATTCTTTTTCCGTAATGTAATCATAATAAGCTTCATCAATAATTACTAAGACAAAATTAGGGACCTTATCCATAAACTCATCAAGTTCATCAGCCCAGATACAGGTTCCCAGAGGATTAATCGGATTATCAAGATAGATAATTTTAGTTTGAGCGGTGATTTCCGATAGCATACGCGACAAATCGTGCCGATATTCTTTAAGGGGAATATCTTGAGTCATACTTCCAACCACCTCGGTACCTATTTTCGACATTAAGAAAGAGCCTGAACTACGCATTAATCGTTCATAAGGATTTAGGAAGGTTAGACAGGCGAAATAAATAAGTTCCACCGAACCATTGCCTAAGATGATATTATCCATACTGACATTATGTTTTTCTGCTAATTTTTGTTTCAGATAATATCCGTTATCGTCTGGATAGAGATGCATTTCTGTCAGATATTTTTTTATCGCATTCAAAGCTTTGGGTGAAACTCCTAAAGGGTTTTCGTTCGATGCCAATTTGATAATTTTGCCCACCAAATTTAATTCCCGGGCAACTTCTTCAATCGGTTTACCAGGTTTATAGGGTTTTATTGCCGAAATATTTGATCTGGGTAAAAAACTCATTCTTTGCCTCCTGTTTTTTTATTAAGCAAAAAACCAATCGACATTTTTGCCCTTTATAATCTTTGCAAGATCTATTCTTACTTTTTTAGTTCCATTTTTTGTTCATTAAAAATTCGACCAAATTTATCCATTTGTTAGTCCTGATACTTGCGGTATTGATGACTCTGCTCTCTCTAATTGGATTGGTGGGGTAGCTCGTTTCATAAATAAAAATATAATACCACCGATAAATGCAAAGAGCAAATTCAAAATTAGAAAAAGACCACTAATTGCAGTGGCTTTTTCTTTTGCCACCCCCACTAAAGTATTAAAAATATAAACAAAACTATTCTCTCGAATTCCAAGCCCGCCAATTGAGATTGGAATCATCGTTATCACGCCGATTGCTGGAATATATAAAAAATAGTATAAGATCGATTTCTTTACTGAGATTCCAATTGCAATTATCCACCAAACCATAGCAATTGCACCTTGCACGACCAGGGAAAGAAAAAAACTCCATAAGAGTCTATTTTTAATTTGCCGATACTCTTTTATTTCTTGATAAGCTCGTTCAAATCGCTCTCCCAATCCAAAAATTTTTATATGGGAAAACATTTTCGAAAAGATCCGATGCACCTTATCGGAAAATAGGGCCAACAATACTATTAACAAAAATATAAAACCGGCTAATTCTAAAAGCAAATAGTGATTGGTACCCATTTTCGTTAAGAACAGAACACCAGATGCTAAAGAAGCAAAAAAGAAAATACCAATAAATCCGATAAAGCGGTCAACAAAGGCGGCGGCTAATGCGGGTGAAGTTCGATGTCGACCCGTGACGCAATCTTTTTGAGTTGTAAAGGCAATACGAATAACATCGCCACCAATTGCGGTTGGTAAAATGTTATTAAAAAACCAAGACGCAAAATAGACTTTTAAGAGATAACCAAATGAAAATTTAAGGTCGCGGGCATCAAGTAAAATTTTCCACCGCCAGTTGCTAAGCACCAAAAAGATAAAACATAAAAAAATGCTGAGTAGATAGTAGTAAACATTGACCTGTTTCATAATACTGTACGCTTCTTTAAAATTTACCTTTCGAATCAGATAAAAGAGCAAGATAACTGTGACGGCTATTTGCAATAATGAAAATAATCTTTTATTCATTAAAATCTATTCGGGCTTCAGATAAAGATAATTGCGGCCATTACCCGGTAAACTAAATATAAAAATCTGAAAAGAATTATGTTTTTGAATTTTTGCCTGTCGCATCCATTTGATAGTGAGCTTCATGAGCAAAACGTTCCTTACATTTTCTCGGACCGCTTATGTTCAGAAAATCTTGAGTGCTGAATTTCTTTTTCAATACGTTCCAAACGCTCAGAAATATGGGCAACCACTTCCGCGATAAATCCGAATCCAAAGATTAACAATCCAGCGAGAATGAGCAAGATTACCAAATATAATAATGGCCTAAAGCCGTGGCCGAAAAATCGTAAAATCAGAGCAATGATGCCCACGGAAACTCCCAACATCATAATGATAAATCCGAACATTCCTAAATAAAACAATGGCTTACGCATTATGCGGATTTGAAAGCCTACAGCCAATAGGTCAAATAATCCTACAAAAACCCGAAACGGACTTTGATATTTGGGTTGACCAGCGTGCCGAGGAAAAATTTGAACTTTTATTTCGCGAATCTCATAACCCCTATCATGTGCCAAAGGAACAAGATAACGATGCCAGTCTTTGCGGAGCGCAATAACTTCCCATAATAACTCTTTACGAAATGCTTTCATAGCATTCAAATCATGGACTTTTAAACCAAATATCTTTCGGGCTAAAAAATTATAAATGTTGGATACTCCGCGTTTTTCATATTTGCCTTGTTTCCATCCGACACACATATCAGCACCATTTTCTAATTCAGTAACAAACCTTGGAATATCTGTTGGCGCATATTGTAAATCCGCATCAAAAATAATTAAATATTCACCTCGGGCAGAACGAGCACCAGTTAAAATTGCTTCGGTCTTTCCTAAATTACGATTATGTCGCTTGACAATTAAAAACTTATACACGGAAACCAGCTCAATCGCTTTCTTATAAGTTTCATCTACACTTCCATCATCAACCAAAATAACTTCATACTCAGAGGTAATAACCGGCGACAACCTTTCAACGAGCGGAACAATATTCTCCTCTTCATTAAAAGCTGGAATAATAATCGAATACTTGATCACGCGTAAATTTTATAAAAATTAACCAAGATGTCAATAGAAAAAATAGAGGTTTTTCAAAGAACATTCTATATGTAGTGTTTTATAATAATACATACAATATATAGTGGTAAATATTTAATATTAAGGGATTAAAAAACAGAATCTTTTCAGTGTGTATAGAATAAATAAATGGTTGTGCAGTTTGAAAATCCTCTTTTGTTTAAAAGTTTTTGTCTTTTTTCATTTGGAAGCAAACGAATTTATATATGAGGGCAAATAATGGTTATTGTTCATGAAGGAGCGTCAAAATTTTTATATATATTGATTCTTTCTTTCATAGATGTACTCTTAATGGGTAAACAAGGGAAAAGACGCATCGTTTTCTTTAACATATCGATACTGAACTTAAATAAAATATTTAGACACCACCTGTTCATGATATAGACATTAATAGTTAGTAAAAATCTTTATATGTGATTGAACCGTATTCAGGTTCGACTTATGGTTGTTGCCTTATTTATTTATTTATTTTTAGTTCAATCTTTCTTTATATGGATCAAACTGACATCATGTGACATCTGACTATATAAGGAGACTTTATCAGGATGGTAATAGACTAGGGGCTAGCCCCGACCTAGACCAATACTAGCATATTGAAAAGCATAGGCTACCTTATATACCGCAGCCTGGGTCGCTTACCCGTTAGCCATCAATGTCTAAATGTAAATAAAATACCTTAAAGTTTTCTAACCAATTTTTAAGAAAACGAAAAAATGCTCAAAAGACGCGAAAGAAAAATTAAAAAATTCGCTTCTGCACTCCGAGTCACTTGAGGTATATATTGGTTTTCTCAGAGTTCGCTTAAAGAGAGTCAATAAAAGCCGGTATTTACACAAAACATCATGTGGTGCAAACTAGAATGAAGCAAAGCAAAATTAACTTGTTTCAATATCCAATAAAACCACTGGTTGATAGACTTTCAAAACAAGTTCAGAGTAACAAAGGTGATTTTTACTAAACTCTTGTTTTAATCTTTTTGTAAGTATTAGTAAGAGAAATTTTAGTATTCGATGCCATATAATTTTTAATCGCTGCAATCAATGGAAAGTTATGTGCCTTTGATGTTAGACAGTCTAAATTGAAAAATATTATTGTTGAAGACTTGTTAGATTTTAATGTCGGAAGTGGCGAGCGCCGGTAAAAACCAAGGTAATATCATGCTGATTTGCGGCTTCAATTACTTCTTCATCATTCACGGAACCACCGGGTTCAACAATTGCTTTGATATGATTTTGTGCTGCAAGGTCAATCGAATCGCGAAATGGAAAGAATCCATCTGATGCCATTACTGCACCGGTTAACTTTCCTTGGGCTTTTTTAATTGCAATTTCTACTGCCTCAACCCTTGAAGTTTGACCCGATCCAATGCCGATGGTCGCTTTTTCTTTGGTCAAAACAATCGCATTAGATTTAACAAATTTAACAACCTTCCAGGCAAATTGCAGTTCTAATAACTCGGCTTGCGTTGGTTTTCGGTTAGAAACTATTTTCCAATCATTAATATCCTCTGTCAGAATATCTTTGTCTTGGATTAAGATACCTCCAAGACAATTGCGCATTAACCTTTTAGGCAACTCGCCCGCATATCGGACAACTCGTAAATTCTTCTTCGTTTTCAGAACTGCTAAGGCTTCAGGGGTAAATCCCGGTGCGGTGATAACTTCTAAAAATATCTTTACCATCTCTTTGGCGGTATCTTCATCAACCTCACAATTAAATCCGACAATACCACCAAATGCCGATTTAGTATCCGATGTTAATGCTTTTAAATATGCCTCAGCCGGATTGTTGTCTGATGCAACACCGCAAGGTGTATTATGTTTAACAATAGCACAAGTATTTTCCGCAAAATCAGCAACAATCGAGATTACTGCATCTAAATCCAAAAGATTGTTATAGGAGAGTTCCTTGCCCTGAATCTGTTTTATCTCAAAATTAGAAAATGGGTCTTGATAATAAAATGCTTTCTGATGGGGATTCTCGCCATATCTTAAAGCTTGGGATTTAATATAAGTCTTAGTATAATATTCGGAAAAATTGATAGCTTGGAATTGGTGGTAAAAATATTCCTGAATCAGACTATCGTAGTGAGCAATAATTTCAAATGTTTTAAGGGCTAAAAGTTGTCGTGTTTTTAAAGTTGTCTCTTTTTTCTCCTGCAACTCTTTGATCACGATGGGATAAAATTTCTTATCCGGCACAACAGTAACATATTGATAGTTTTTTGCTGCCGCCCGTAGAAGAGTTACTCCACCAATATCAATCATCTCAATCATCTGTTCATCTGTCAGATTTTTCTTTAGCGATGCTTCAAACGGATAGAGATTGCAAACAACGATATCAATCGGTTCGACCGTGTTATCTTCTCGATACGAAAGAATGCCGCCGGCGATTTTAGGATGTAAAGTCTTTACGCGACCTTTTAAGATTTCTGGTGAACCGGTGTAATCAGAGACCTCTGTTACTTTTATCTTTTCTTGCCTCAGTAATTCGGCGGTTTTACCAGTTGCGATTATCTCAATATTAAGTTCCTCCAAAACTTTTGCAAAATCAACAATACCTTCCTTATCCCAAACACTGATAATGGCTCTTTTCGGTTTCATTTTATTTTCCTCATCCTAAAGAGTCAAATAGACCAAGAACAAAAAATTATTGGAAAATAACCTTTTGGAAATCTCTGAAAAATGCTCATGAGACACCGACCCTACAAGAAAAAAACAATAATTATACTTCTGCATTTC
>FMJZ01025324.1_pt1 | contig 13993 bp, 16 predicted proteins | sample 1987881 | NCBI WGS metagenome assembly FMJZ01 (sample SAMEA4378227, study PRJEB15110) | soil metagenome | biome: soil; feature: Field; material: Soil | place: India | collected 2015-03-11 | depth 0 m | reverse complement strand
TCTTGGAGGTAAAAGGCCTTCTGAGGTCTTTAGGTATGGTTATCTCAGCCCTTCCAAATATTCATTATGAGATAGTAGTCATTGACAGTGGTTCAACTGTAGAAGAAGTAGATAAATTATTAGAAATTAAAGAAAGAGGAGTTAGGATAATACTTAGTAAAGAAAATATTGGATATGCAAAGGCTGTCAATATAGGTATTAAAGCTACAAAGGGAGATTATCTCTTAATATCAAACCCCGACATTTTATACTTTCCAGGCAGTATAGAGGCTATGCTCGAAGGAAACAAAAATTTACCCCGATGTGGTGCTGTTTGACCTAAAACATGGTGGAATAGAAAAAGGGATTTTCTACTACCAGCAAGTTTACTTATAACTCCCATTGAGCTATTCTTACAGGATTTGATAAAGAGTAGTTTGGGTGTTTATAGATACCTATTAAAGAGATGGATCAAGATTAATATGCCCTTTTGGTTATCAACTAAACCTCTAAGGCAGAAGATGCTCTCAGGTGCCTGTATAATGCTATAAAGAAGGTTATTGATAGAGTTGGTAGCTTTGACAAGATATTTCCCCTCTATTTTGAAGACACAGACTGGTCTCTTCGTGTTAAAAAAGCAGGATATTCTCTATATATGATCCCTGATGCTCAAATTGTTCATTACTATAATCAGAGTGCAAGAGAGATAAAGTATCTTCTGCTAAAAAATTTAATAATTCAATGAAAAAATATCTTAGAAAGCATTTCTCTATGGAGCTAAAATTTTACAATCTCTCTCACAAACTTCTTAGCCCCAAAGGTAAATCTTTTCAGCAATCCTATGTTAACTTAGGGAATCTTCAGAGTCCACCATCTTTTAGTTTCTCCGATTCGAAAAAGAAGTTCCTTCTTTTATCACCTGTAGATTTTCTAATCCCCTCTGCATATGCTTTTTTTGAGGCAGATGAATTCATCTTCCTAGAAGATTTATGGACAAACCTCTCAGAGGGCGAATACTTTATGAAGGCTTTCTACTTTGATTCTTTATTGGAATGCGGTTCATGGAGCTAGTTTAAAGCTCTATTGTAATTCTTAACTTTTTCTATGGAGATCCGTGAGGCAATTGATTCTGACGAAAAGGATCTTAGGGAACTTTTTCATGAGTCCTTTAGAAGGGAGATATCCTATGATGAATAGACATGGAAATATAAATTTTTACCCTTGGGTAGCGTTCCATAGTCGCCCTTGATAAAAGGAAAGTTGTCGCCCATTACGGTGGGATAAAGACTATCTTTGTTTACGGTGATGACTATCTCACTGCCTATCAACCCTGCGATGTAATGACCCCCCCCTGCCTATAGAGCTAAATTTTTTACTAAAGGGGGGTTAATTGTAAAAGCAGGGGAATTTTTCTTTACAACAAACAGAATGGACTTTGCCTACGACTTTCCATCTGAAAGACATGCTCTCTTAGGAATAAAACAGCTCTGATATACTCAATACGATTATACGTTCATTCTCAGAAGGGGAGTAAGAAAAAAAAGTCAGAATTATCAATCCCCTAATAAATATCCAGACTCAATGGAGTAACATAACTGGCAACGAAATAGGTACTCTATGGGAGGGGTTAGGAAGCTACATAAACTATCTATTGTAAAGAATAGTTCTTATATATTCTGGCGTTATAGAGATAATCCTTCTGCAAACTATAAACCCTTGATTCTCAGAAGTTTTTTAAGCAAAAAAGTTGAAGCATTAGGAATATACAGACTAAAAGGTGATGACTTTTGATCTTAGAAATACTTTGTAATAAAGAAAATAAATTGATCAAACTTATAAGTTTGTTAGAAGAGGTTGCCTTAAGAGAAAAGGCTTCCTCATTGAGTTTGTGCCTCCACCCCAGGATAGTTTTTTTAAAACTTTCCTTAGGCACAGATTACTATAAGCAAAGGTATACCCTTATCCTTTAAGGTCTTTAAAAGTCAATTGGACGCAAATTTTCTATTTAGAAATTATTGCTATAGTGCTAGCGATTATGATGCCAGTTGATTATAAACCTTGAAAAAGATAAGTCAATGGGTATAAAAAATATTGTCTTCTTCGAATTTTGTGTATAAAATAAATACACAATCTTTACTCCATCAAACCTCTTAACCTATGAAATCAAAAGTTGCCTTTTTGTGGGATGAATCATACCTATGGGGCCTAATGGCTTATGAATCACTTAGAAAGAATAACTTACCCTTTACACTTATAAATTCTGATGACATTAGAAAAAAAACCCTATCTAATTATAAATTACTTTTTGTCCCTGGAGGATGGGCTTCTAATAAACTAAAAAAGTTAGGAGAAGAGGGGGCAAAGGAGATCAGAAATTTCATTTACCAAGGAGGTAACTATCTTGGCTTTTGTGGCGGTGCCGGTCTTGCAACATTAGATGGTCTAAGCCTTCTTAATATCAAAAGAAAGCCGACAAAAGAGAGGGTACCGAGCTTCAGTGGAAGAATAAAAACCAAATTGAGTAAACACCAGATATGGCTCAATCTTAACCAAGAAAAATTACCCGAGGGATACTCTATCTTTTATGTCTGGTGGCCATCCCAATTTGAAATACTTGATGAAAAAATTAAAATACTTGCAACCTTCTCAGAGCCTCTACCTGACTCTTTCACTTCTGATATATGTATAGGTGATGTAATAAATACAAAAAACAACTGGGATAATCTTGAGTCCCTCTATGATATTAATCTTAACCCTAATAGATTGTTAGGTGAACCAGCTGTAGTGGAAGGTAGATTTGGTAATGGCAAGGTAATTCTATCTCTCATACACTTTGATACCCCTAACGATGAAGCAGGAGAAATCGTCTTAAAAAACCTTTGGGAGTATCTTTTAGAGGAAAAATTTACATCTAAGCCTGAAGAATATAAAATTAACAACGAAGAATTATCCTTCTCAGAATCAGAAATAGTATATGAATTATACCAGAAGGCTAAAGAATTAATAGATTTAGGGATAAGAAACTTTCTATGGTTTCAAAAGAATTCCATGCTTTTCCAGTGGCGAAGGGGTATTAGAGGACTTGAATATTGCACCCTATATGTTCTAATTAAGAAAGTTGCACAATTATTGAAGTCAAAAGAAGATTTAAACTTTTTTAATGAAAGTTTGACCGAGAAGTTATTAGAAATCAAGAAGATACTCGAAATTTTTACTGATAAAGCTAAGGAGTTGCTAATATTAGAAAGATTTGCCCTCCAAAAAGATTACATCACCTACAACAAGTGCAGCGACCTAGAGATTCAAAAGATTCGTAGGGAGCTCTTTTCTGAGTCAAAAAGCTACGGTGGCATGTATAAAGAACTTATTAGCAAAATAGATGAGCTCTTATATGGTTTACTCCTCTCACCCCCTAAGGTTGACCGATAGACTTTTGTGAACCTCCGTTTGCGACCTACTAAATTGTTTTTAATAGAAGGATAAATAATTTATTATTGACAACTAACTATTATAACTGGTATAAAGTAAGCAATTTTTACTTTTATTCGATTTTTATCAATATAACAATTCATTGATTGATTATTTTCTTGGAAGGAGGAGGTTGTAGATGAAGCTATGCATTTTTGTCAACGATTACAAAACCATGACAGATACCGTTGAGCGGTTTTCTGCCGAGAAGTTGGGTCTAATTTTCATTCAAAACGGCGTCTTTCATGCAACCCTCAAAGAAAATGGGAAACCATCACATTTGTTGGAAAAATCAGCTTCTTTTTATGTCCTTGCTGAAGATCTTGCGACAAGGGGTTTGACTGAAAAAGATGTGGACAAAAGGGTTAAAATTGTTAATTATGGTGATATAGTGGATTTGATTTTCAATGAATATGAAAAAATTGTTTGGGTATAGGAGGGAAGATTATGGGAACTTTGACAATTGCATGTTTTGCCTCTTTAGTTGGCTCTAAAAGTCTCGATTTCTCATTAAAATTAGCAAAGGCTGCACTCGATAAGGGTCATAAAGTCAACATATGGTTAAGTAGTAATGCAACGATAATGGCAAAGGCTAATCAAAAACATCTTAAAGATTACTCCCATGCAGAAAAATATGTCAAAGAACTTTTAGATAGAGGTGTGGAGATTTGCGAATGTGAAGCCTGTGCCCTTGCAAGAGGAATTCAAAAGTCTGAAACAATTGAAGGCGTCGAGTGGAGTGCAATGCACTGGTATTTAGCAAAGATATATAACAGTGATAGAGTAGTACATATAGGAGGTGAGTAGAATGTCAGTAATAGAGGTTGGATTTATAATTCAAAGACCTCCCTATAAAAGTGAAACATCTACCCTGGGCATAACTCATGCTATATCCTATCAGGTTGTAGATATGTTGCTCGAAGAAGGACAAGGGGTGACACCTAAGGTTTGTTTTATTGGAGAGGGAGTGTTAAATTGCCTTAATGGGCAGAGGGCAATGGAAAATTATGGAGTTACCAGCATCGAAGCTCATATAAAGAATGCTCTTCTCGTTGACCTCGATATGTATGTCTGTAAAGAGGATCTTGAGCGCTTTGGCATTTCGGAAGATAGACTTATAGATGCTGAAGACATGGGGGCTGATAAAAAATTGCAGGTAGTCCCCTTTAGCGAAATTAAAAAAATCATGGAAAATTCAAAACATATACTTGTCTTTTAATAATTCATTCAAATAAGGAGGGAATTAGAGAGATGGCTGATTTAAAATCTCAAAAACCCACTGAGGTTGTGGACGTTTTAGGAAGGGTATGTCCTTATCCTCTTGTAATGACTAAAAAGGCTCTCGAGAAAATGTCTTCTGGCGAAATAGTAAAAGTTATAACTGATGCACCAGCTTCAGCAGAAGATTCCATCCCAAGATATGCAGAAAAACAAGGCTACCCTATTGAAGTAGTTAAGCTCGAAGATAAAGGTTGCTGGGAAATATATATTCAGAAGACTTAATTTTTTACTAAGAAAAATTTAAAAGGAGCACATCTTATGTGCTCCTTTTCTTTTGACTGGCTTTTCTGAGTTTATGTTTCGGTGATTGTTATAGCACCCTCAGGGCACTGCTGTATGCAGGTCTCACAAAACACACATTCAGAAGATTGATAGGGATCACTTTTGCCATCTACCATCCTGAAAACTTCATTAGGACAATTGGTAACACACTCCTCACAGCCAGTACACTTAGAAGCATCAACTGTCACTATATACATTAATTCACACCCCCTCATTGATAGAATACCTTGTTGTTAAAAATTTAGCATATATTTATTTATAGTAACATTTCAGTGGTGAACATCTAAACCCCCGGTCTCCTCTCTCACAGAGACAACGATTTTGTATAAAATGGTCAATACAAGGAATCCTACAGCCCAAACCCCTAAAGCTATTAAAACTTCTGGTAAGGTCGGCCAGTATTCAGTTATCTTTTCAAAGGAGTTAGGAACAAAACCACCAACTATCAATCCAAACCCTTTATCAATCCAGAGTGAAAAGAAAACACATATTGAAGCAATTGCAAGAAGTAGCTCATTCTTTCTTAATTGAGGAATGACAAGAAGTATCAAAGAGATAATTGCAAGTAAATTGGAAAGCCACATTAGAGGAACAAGTTTATTGTATCCTTCCAACCCAGCATATAAATAAACAAATGGGTGTGTATGTGCTGGAATAGCACTATAAAAGGCTGTAAAGAATTCTAAGCCCAAGAAGAAGACATTGGTAATCATGAAATAGGTTACTATCTTGCCGAGAGCTTGAATTGCTTCTTTTCCTGGGTCGAACTTAGTAAACTTTCTAATAATCAGAGCAAGTATTATTAACAATGCAGGACCAGAAGAGAAAGCTGAAGCAAGGAATCGAGCTGCCATAATCGCTGTCATCCAAAAATGTTTTCCCGGTAATCCCTGATAAAGAAAAGCTGTAACTGTATGAATAGAAGGAGCCCATACAATAGATATTATTACAAAAATTTTTAACCATTTTGGAGGTGGGACACCCTTCCTTTCAGAACTAAGAGCTGTCCATCCTACAAGGACATTCAGGAATAAATAACCACTTAAAACTATCATATCGTAGAACATTACAGAATTGGGTGTAGGATGCAAAATAACGTTTAAAACTCTTAAAGGCTGTCCAAGATCAACAAAAATAAATAACATACACATTAGAACAGCAGATATAGCAAGAAATTCTCCAAGAATCGTAATTCTTCCAAAAGCCTTATAATTATGAAGATAGTAAGGAAGCACAACCATTACACCAGAAGCTGCTATACCAACTAAGAAAGTGAATTGGGAGATATAAAACCCCCAAGATACGTCTCTACTCATACCAGTAATACTTAATCCTACTATAAACTGTTTTATATAAAAAATTAAACCGATCCCTATTATACCCAAAAGAAAAAGTACCCAAATCCAGTATGTTCTACTACCTCTTAGCGCAGTCTCAAGCATGGACCTAACCTCCTATTATATAAAATATACTTGGGTTCGTTCCCAATTCTGGCTTTCTTCTGATTGTGTAGCGAGAACTAAGAACCTTTCTAATCTCTGAATTGGGATCGGAAAGATCGCCAAAAATCATTGCACCATTAGAAGCCTCTACACAGGCTGGTCGCAATCCCACAGCAATTCGTTGATAACAGAAGGTGCATTTTTCGACAACCCCCTTCATCCTTGCAGGAAACTCCGGATTTACCTTTTTAATAAATGGTCTCGGATCCCTCCAATTAAAGCTTCTCGCACCATAGGGACACCCTGCCATGCAAAATCTACAACCTATACAGCGATGCATGTCCATCATGACAATACCGTCACTCTTCCTTTTGAAAGTCGCCTTAGTAGGGCAGACTCTTACACAGGGAGGATTATCGCAGTGATTGCATAAGACTAAAAAGGGTTTTTTCTTTAAATTTTCCTGAATATAAGGATTGCCGTAATCTTGAGATGGGAAAGAGTGTTCATAGGACTCCGTCCAAATCCACTTTATTTCTTCTTTAGGATTGCCTATATTTGGAACATTGTGGATACTGTGGCAGGCATCTATAACCCTTGAGTAGTCTTCAGGTGTCTGAAACTTTTGGATGTCTATCGCGATCCCCCATCTCTTTCCTCTTAGAACCTTTGGATCATGAACATACGAAGAAGCCTCTATCCCTTTTATTTTTATAAGGCTTAAAGCGGAGAGACCACCAATGCTCGCTACGGCTGATACACCTGCAATCTTTAAAAAATCTCTTCTCTTCATTGACATGGCCTATGTTCCCTCCTGTGGCGCTATGTGACAATCCCAACAATAGGGTTTAACAGCTACATAATTGTGGCATTGATCACAAAAATTCTTTTTGCTTGAGTGGCATTTCATGCAAGTGTTTTGTAAACTCATATCATACATCTTGCCATCCTTAGCTACATACAGTCTGAAGCCATCCCTAACTACTGAGTCACGCCAATCATTTAACATTACCATGTGCTCTGTCTTCATATACATCTTTGGTTCAACACATTTCTTTTCGACCATCTTTTGTATTTCAGGCGTGTCTATTTTAGGTTCTGGTACAGGAACTGCTTTCCCTAAGGTCAAAATAAAGGGGAAGATTGAGATCCCGATGAAGACTACTAAGCCTATTATGATTTTACCGCCATCATACATTACTCACTACCTCCTTTTCCAGGCAAAGGCTCGCCTCGTAAATCAAGGGTTCTTTCTATCTCACCTTTCATTACAAGGGCGTTACCGACTAATTCATGCACCCCGCAAACTCCAACATCAGGAAGCCAATAATCCATCAACGTAGGCAATGCAGCTCTATCAATAGCGCAAATGTTTGCTAACATGTTTACACCAAACTTATCCCTCACATATTTGACAGCATTGGCTCTTGGGAATCCACCTCTCATTCTTAGCTCTATATTTTCACCAGCATTTAAGCCTGATCCACTTCCACAACAGAAAGTCTTTTCTCTAATGGTACTCTCGGGCATTTCATAAAAATGGTTTACCACATTTTTGATTATATAGCGAGGCTCTTCGAAAATACCCATAGCCCTTGAGGTGTTGCAGGAATCATGGAATGTCACTTTTAAATGATCATTACGACTTGGATCAAGTTTTAACTTCCCGTGCCTAATAAGATCGGCTGTAAACTCAGTTATATGAACAACCTTTGACCCTTTAGCATTCTCAAATTTTGTCCCTGTAATAGGCGAAACTGGCTCCTCTAAGAAATCTGCTGGTCCCCACCAGGTATCGAGATATTGATTCATAAGTCGCCACTGGTGACCGCACTCACCGCCTAAAATCCATTTCACTTTTAATCTCTTAGCTTCTGAATATATTTTATAATAAAGTTTTTTAGCCATTTCCATGGAGGTAAAGAATCCAAAGTTGCCCCCTTCACAAGCAAGAGTGCTCCAAGTATAATCCAAGCCGATTTCATGAAAGAGCATCAACTCACCCATTGCCACATAGTTACCTGGGACACCAAAAAGATCACCTGAAGGTGCTACGAATAATATCTCTGCACCCTTTCTATTGAAGGAGGTCTCAACTCGGATACCTGTAATGGTCTCTATATCATCAATCATGAACTCAATATTTGCCTTGATTGTATGAGGCTCTAAACCAAGATGATTACCTGTCCTGTAACTATTTGCAACTGGTCCCATGATCCAGTCAAGATTAAGTCCCAGGAGATTCAATAATTCTCTACCAATAATTGTAATTTCTGCTTGATCTATACCATAGGGACAGAAAAGGGAACATCTTCTACACTCTGTACATTGGAAATAATAATACCAGAGTTCTTTCAACACGTCTTCTGTGAGTTCTCTCGCACCGGCAGCTTTTCCAAAGATCTTTCCAGAAGTAGTAAAGTATTTACGATAAATAGACCTTAAAAGTTCAGCTCTTAGAACAGGCATGTTTTTGGGATCACCGCCACCAAGGAAAAAATGGCACTTATCAGCACAGGCACCACATCTGACGCAGATGTCCATAAATACATGAAAAGTTCTATATTTTTGTAATCTCTCTTTGATCCCTTTTAAAACTATTTCTTTCCAATCAGGTGGTAGCTTCCAATCTTCATCAGCAGGAGACCAATCTCTGGGATTAGGCATTCCGACTGCCTCAAGATATTTAGCCCTTGTGCCATGGCAATACATACCTGGTTTAAAAACGACCGGTGTATCCATCCACCCCCTTTTAGGAGGGGTATAATCTATCTTAGATAATTCTTCAGGTTTTGGTGGTTTACCTTTTGTCGCCATATTCTCACTCCTTTTCTACTGGTATACCAGATTTTTTCATCTTATCTCTGAATTCATTTTCATAATCTTCATAAGAACGAACTTTAACCGGGTAATCCCATGGATTTATGTGCCGCAGTATTCGGTTATTGTTTGCCAAATTTCTGGTAGGACTTAGAAAGACACCTGCCATATGAACAAGTTTACTAAAAGGGAAATAGGCAAACAAAGTGCAGACTAAAGTTAAGTGTATATAAAAGATCACACCAATCCCTTCGGGGATAACTGGTCTAAAACTGACTAATCCCATAGTAATTTGTTTCACTCCCACTATATCAACCTTTTCAAAATATCTCATGATTATTCCTGTTATCACAATGCCAAGAATTAGAAACAGGGGGAAATAATCTGAAGGCAATGAGATATATCTTATCTGGGGCATTCCCAGTCTCCTATATAATAAATAAAGAAGAGCAATAACAATTGTAAAGTTTGTAATATACACTAAAGGTGCTCCCACTTGGAAAAAGGAGTCTAAGAATTCAAGAAATTCAATAGGAGCTGGGACAGGAAGAGTGAAAAACCTCATATGCCTTAAAAGAATTACTAAGAAAGAATAATGAAAAACTATCGCAGCTAACCACAACAACTTTTCCGAACCATGAACAATCATAGGACCTTCCCGCAACTCACTTTTTGTATTTCTAAAAAGAGAGCGGAAAAGCAATATCTCGAAAAGCATTCTAAGTATTACACCAAAAGATGTAACGGGATTATCGATTTTGTTGGCTTTTATCCATGGAAGAGATGTTTGCTGTCCACCAGTTGTAGGAACTCTAAAAGGAACAGCTGACCTCCCCCATTTGACTACTCGGTATGTGACGCCAACTACAAAGATAAGAAGAGCTATATATGGAAATATGATCCCAAAGAGAACCTCTAACCCTGCTCCACTTACCCCAGCAGTAACGAGTAAAATTATAGCTACCACGACACTTAAGGAGAATAATATTCCCATTAGATGCCCCCTTTTTTCGTTTTTATTAATAAACCAATTGTTTTATAGAGTCTAAATTGGTTTTTCAGGAGATTCTATTATAAGTTTTGCCTGTTGTAATAATCTATAAGTCATATTTTTGACTTCCCTAGCCTGCAACTCATATATCTTTTCTCGACATCTCATATAAATATCAAAGGCTAATAAAGCTAAGTTGTCAATCCTTATTTCGAAACGTGTAAGTTCATCTCTAAATTCAATAGAGATATTACTATTAGAATATGCTTTTTCGATCTCCTCTCTAATAATCTCTTTTATAAAAAATATAAAAGCTACTGCCTCTGAAGCAGAGAAATCTTGAATAGCCCTAATTCTTATAATTTCATCTAAAAAGTTTGTGACTCTCTCCCTTTCTGGGTGGTCATCAATAATCTCAGTCAGCAGATTCTCAATGCCCTTAGAAATTGTTGATCCTACAGGATTGCGGAAAGGATCCTTTTGGCTCTTTAAGAATTTTGCTGTCTCATCGGGATATGTCTCAACTATCTTTTCAAGCCACTTTGAAGCTATAGAAGACTTTCTTTCCAGTAAAAATTCTTTTAGAGCCATCTATACACAATCAAAACTTATTTTTTCAATTTTAAGTACTAAATTATTTTTTTTGGATAGTGGGATGAGTTAGGACCATCCCACTACTAATGAAGAGCTATACACAACCAGTAGGTTTAGGCAATCCGGCATAACGACATGCCTGCTTTGCTGGCCCATCTGGGAATAACTCATAGAGATATTTAGTATTGCCTTTTTCTGGACCCATTACTTTGCCGATTTCTTTGACAAGTATTTTAATCATAGGAGCAATTTGATACTTCTGGTAATAATTCCTTAGGAAATTTATTACCTCCCAATGCGCTTCAGTAAGAGTTATTCCATCCTTCTGAGCCATGAAAACAGCTAAACCCTCTGACCAATCATCAAGATTTGCTACATAACCATCCTCATCAACTTCGATCTTTTTACCTTCAAACTCAATATATGGCATTCAAAACCCTCCTTTAAATTTTTTTATATCATCCTTCTTATAGGATATCAAGAATACACAATGATAAATAGTGATTAGACAATAATATAGACTTTCATTCAAGGTCAAATAAAAATATCTTATGAAACTATTATGAAATAATATTAATAGCTTCCTTTACTAAGTCGCCTATCCTTGTTTTGAATAATGTTCTACTTCTGTAAAATTGAATTTGGTCGTTATCATTCTCATATCTAACTATTAGATTCTTTGTTTCCGAATTTAAGAGCCTGCTTAAGACTAAAATAACATAACCTCTGATAACTGGGTTTGTATGGTTTATTAGCTCTTTCAAATCTTCTTGGAGAAACATAATACTTTGAGGATCAACTTCAGCAATACGAACCATCGCCCATATCACGCCTTCTATAAAAACATCTTCATCTCTCTTTGACCATACTATAGGGATAAGATCGTAAAATTCTTTCGGATCACTCCGGATTATCTCTCCAAGAATTTCAGGAGCACTCCAACTTATTCCTCCTGATTCTTCAGTCATAGCCCAGAGAAGCCTTCTTGCTGTATTCCTTACAAATTCAACATCTTCTTTTAAAATCTCCTGGGCTATTAGCCCTATACTCTCTATAGCAAGCCAGGTGATAACATTGTTTTTATCATAAGTGAAGGAGAATAGTTGATTTATGATCCCTCTATCTTCTTTAGATAGCTCAACAATTTTTTCTAAATCTTTTTTTTCTAATAGCTCTTTTAAAAGCTTCTTCTGATTAACCTTCCTACGAACCATTAACACCTCAGCATCTGTAATGGTGTCAGCCCTTTTTTCAATTTTAAGAGGTTTTAAAAAAACGAGTTTGCCATGACTTTCTCCCTTAGTAACATATAGTATCCTTTGATGAGTCTGATAATCATAATCCATCTCTGCATAAATATAATCTTTCTCAGGATCTAAGACACCTATATCCCAATCACCCTTAAGTAATACTAACGCTTCAAGATATGCTTCTCCAACACAATGGCCGGTCAGATCGCATACAAAGATAGTCCCGCATTCGCATTTACCACTTAAGATCTCTCCGAAGTCTGTCTTTGTCACTGCCGGTCTAAAAATTACTTTACTACAAAAGGGGCATTTTGGTATTACCTTTTCCTTTTTTCTATCATTCCTCATTAAATTATCGACTCCTTTACAATTTTATATTCCTTAGCACTTTTGATAAAGCCTGCAACCCATGAAGGAGAACCCAGAGCATGAATATGAGTATAAGTTCCAAGAGTATTCTTGTAACATAAACCATCTCTTTTATTCTTTATGCCCTCCCCTCTTTTCATCTTAAAGACCGTATACATATTCTCTTCTTCGGAAAACTCCTCTGGCAATGAATAATGAAACTCATGACCGCGAAGAATTGTTCCCACAGGGAAAAAGGGATTCCTTTTATCAACTTCAACTATAGTATAGCCATGTGCCTGAGGCTTATTTTTCATCTGAAATGTAATTGGAAAAAGATTTACCATTGGGAATACCTTATCCTTTAACCTTATTTCCCTTCCAAGAAACATCAAACCACCACATTCGGCATATATAGGAAGTCCCTTGTCGGCAGCCTTTTTAACAGACATTTTGAAAGATTCATTCTGGGCAAGGTATATTGCATTAGTTTCTGGAAATCCACCACCTATATACAAGGCATCAACATCTGGTAAGACCTGATCAGTAATGGAATTAATCTCAACAATTTCAGCGCCCTTATTTCGTAATTCTTCCAGATTTTCTGGATAGTAAAACTGAAATGCAGAGTCTTTTATAACACCAATCTTTAATGAGTTAAATTTTTCGGAGTCTTCTCTTTCCACTTGGGGACACTCCTTATCTTTTTCTGATAAAGGCGATAAAGAGCCTGCATTAAAGGCAATGTCTTTTATCCTCTCTAAATCGAGATACCTGTCAGCTATCCTTTGAACTAAAGAACTTGCTCTATCGAAATCTTGATGTTCCTGATAAGGGACTAAACCCATGTGCCTTTCAGGAAATGAATCATCTTCTATCCTCGGAATTGCTCCTACAACAGGTATTAAACAATATCTCTCGATACTCTCTCTGATTATTTTCTCATGTCTTATCCCAGCAATTTGATTAAGAATTACACCAGCAATTTCTATCTCCTTATCAAATTCAATACACCCTTTAACAATTGCAGCAACTGTACGAGTTACTTTTGAACAATCAACAATTAATATAATAGGTGATTTCAAAAGCTTAGATAATTCGGCAGTGCTGAAAGAGCCTTCTATGTCCATTCCATCATATAATCCTCTATTGCCCTCTATTATGGATAGATCACCTCTGAAATGTTTTATGAATGAGCTTAAAACATTCTCTCTTGAAATTAGAAAGGGATCAAGGTTGTAACAGGGATTATTAGCAAAGAAGGATAACCATCCTGCATCAATGTAATCAGGTCCCTTTTTGAAGGGTATAACCTTTAATCTCTTCTTTGACCTTAAAGCATGAATTATCGATAAACTTACAGTCGTTTTTCCACTTCCCCCTCTAACTCCAGCTATTATTAATCGTGGATAATTGTTATTCATTTTTTTATTTAATCTAAAAATATCTATCTTTGTCAAAAACTGAGAAAGAGATAGGCCTTTTCTGTTAAAATAGAAGCAGAACTTAAAGGCAAGAGCCTAAAACTTTAAGATGCT
>FMJZ01001347.1_pt1 | contig 13996 bp, 16 predicted proteins | sample 1987881 | NCBI WGS metagenome assembly FMJZ01 (sample SAMEA4378227, study PRJEB15110) | soil metagenome | biome: soil; feature: Field; material: Soil | place: India | collected 2015-03-11 | depth 0 m | reverse complement strand
AAGGGTGTGGTTTTACCACTATCACGCAAGAAGTTTAATGCCTTCCTGTGTGGGCGAAGTGGCTGGAAGAGCAGGGGGGAAAGCGGTAAACTATAGGCGGAGGTCTTAGGCATGGTGAACGCCGGGAAGAGGTCACTGGACGAGGCGACCCTGCAGGAGATTATCCGGCGGATTGTGGAGGTCGCTCAGCCGGAGAGGATTATTCTGTTCGGCTCCGCCGCGCGCGGCGAGATGGGACCGCACAGCGATGTGGACCTGCTGGTGGTCAAGCGGGGCGTACATCGTCGGAGGCTGGCGATGACCATTCGCCAGAATCTGCGCGAAATCGGGTGTGCCATCGACGTCATCGTGGTTACCCCAGAGGATATCGAGCGGTACAACAGCTGTCCTGCGCTGGTGATATACCCAGCTCTGAGAGAAGGGAGGGTAGTGTATGCCATCTGAACGTTTTCCACCAGACGACCCCCGTGAGTGGATGAATCGTGCTCGGAGCAACCTGATACAGGCAAGACAGCAGAGTCCCGGAGTATATCTGGAAGATTTGTGCTTCAACGCCCAGCAGGCAGCCGAGAAGGCAATCAAGGCACTGCTTCTGCATCGCGCCGTTCAGTTTCCGTATATCCATGATATTGCCAAACTGCTGAACCTCCTGAGAGAGGCTGGTGAGAACATCCCGCCCCAGATTGAAGATGCTGATGCGTTGACCCAGTATGCTGTGGGCACACGTTATCCCACCTCAGAGGAGCCTGTTACCCAGCAGGAGTACGAAGAGGCTCTCGCTCTCGCTGAGGCTGTGGTGCGCTGGGCGGAAGAAAGGCTGCAGGCAGAATAAACCCGCTAAACTTGTTCTATGCGCTCTGCCAGCTCCGCGATGCGTCGTTCAATCTCGTCGCGTACTGTGCGGAAAACCCGTAGCACCTCCTCCGGCGTGCCGGTAGCTCTGGCAGGATCGGGCAAACCCCAGTGCTCGGTGATACGCGCGCCCGGGAAGGTTGGGCACTCCTCGGCCGCCTCGCCACACAGGGTAATCACGATGTCCACTGGGCGTGGCACAGCCGAGACCATTTTAGGGTAGTGTGTGGAGATATCAATGCCCTTCTCCTGCATCACCTGCACAGCCAGAGGGTTGACCTGTTCGGCAGGGCGAGTGCCTGCGCTCCAGATTTCCACTCCATCAAGCCACTTTCGGGCAAACCCCTCCGCCATCTGACTGCGACAGGAGTTGCCAGTGCACAAAAACAGAACACGCAAAGCGCTCACCTCTCTGTCCAAGTTTAGCCTGCTGGATTATACCCGCAGTTGTGATGAAGAGTGTGCTATGGGTGCTATGATAGGTTAGGGAATAGTGCTATGAATTGCAAAAAAACTTTACTTACATCCGCAAAATTGCTTGCATATTCGTGAGGGGAGTGCTATACTGAAAGTGTAGCACCTCCGGGCATTGTGCCGGAGGGGGCTTGCTCATACGACGAAGGAGGGTGCAACATGAAGGTTCGACGGCGTCTCCCTCGGGCGTTTACGCTGATTGAATTGCTTGTCGTTATCGCCATTATCGCTATCCTGGCGGCGATACTGTTCCCGGTCTTCGCGAAGGCTCGCGACAAGGCACGCCAGACCCAGTGCATCTCCAACCTCAACCAGCTCGCCAAAGCCTTCCGAATGTACAGCCAGGACTACGACATGTATATGCCTCCCACTGCGGTAAGCACCGACCCGCTCTCCCCCATCTGGAGCGCGATGGTGGCACCATACATCAAAAACACCGGGCTGTTCCGCTGTCCCTCTGATGGCACGGGCAGGTATGTGGAGACGTATGCCGACCGCGGCTGGCTACCCTATGGCTACAACCGCGAATGGGCTCCGTTCATCCCCTCGCGCAATCAGGTGGACTGGGTTATCCAGTTAAGCAGGGTGGTTCAGCCTTCGATGGTGGTGGTGGTCACCGATAGCGTGCCGGGCGATGTGGCGCAGGGTTATGTGGGCTACATCGTACGTGGCAACGCTCAGCCCACGCCCATCAACAACAAAGCCGGCTTTGCGGCACGCCATTCGGACGGAGTGAATATTGCCTTTGCCGACGGTCACTCCAAATGGTACAAAGCGGAGGCGGTGGTTCCCCAGCCGCTCAGTAACCTGAACAACACTCCCGCCGGAGTGCGCTGGGACCCCATTGACTACTACTCCGGGACGAACTAAGGAGGCGCGCCATGAACCGCAGATTCCGCGCTTTTACACTTATCGAGCTTCTTGTGGTGATTGCTATCATCATCATTCTCGCGGCGATACTGTTCCCCGTGTTCGAACGCGCCCGCGAGAAGGCGAACCAGGCAGGATGCCTTTCCCACATGAGACAGCTCGGTCTGGCAGTGATGATGTATGCCGAGGACTATGACGAAACGCTTCCCTGGTCGTGGGGTGCGCCGGGCGTGGAATACCCGCTGAATCCCCCCAACGCGGTGCCCACCTGGGCGGAGCTGATTTACCCCTATACCAGGAACCTGGGAGTGTTCGGCTGTCCTGCCAACCTGCCGAACTTCGCCGAGTATCGCAAGCGCTGTCTGAAAGGCTGGTTCGACTGCCTGACCCAGCCCGAGCTGGTGCGTCGGTACGCGCAGTACGGCGCACGCAGCTATTCGGCAAACGCCTACGTGCTGGGGTGGTTGGGGGCTAACCCAACAGGATCCCATGGACCAGGAACCGTGCGTTCGCTCGGTGCGATTCCTCAGCCTGCGCAGGCGATTGCCCTGACCGAATCGATATCGTTCGGAACGGTGTTGCGCCTGCCAACGGGCACCACGCCTGCGGCGGCGATGCACTGGTGGTGGGCAATCTCGGATGAGTGCTGGGCGTATACCGAGATGCGCTACTCTCAGGAGACCGCCGCGTGGAGCAGCCTGTTACTGCATAACGACGGCGCGAACTATGTGATGGCAGATGGACACGCCAAATGGTATCGCCCTTCGCAGACCCTCGCCCCGCTGGAGGTGGTCAACGGTCAACCGAAGGGTAACCTGTGGCAGTGGGATCTGCCTCCACTGGCACGGTGCCAGTAGAAGTAGCACAAAAGCGATAGCGCAAAATCTATCTTGCAAAGGAGGGTACAACCCATGAAAGCACGATGGCTTGTGCTGGTGGTGCTGCCGCTGATGGTGTTCGCGTCAGCGCACGCCCAGGACAACCTGGATTCCCCCTTCGGCATTAAAAACGCCGACATCTTTGCCACCAATTCCTATCAGGTGCCAGGAGCACAGATTACCGGCGGGTGGGTGGACAACCCGGTGAACATCGCGCCGTATGCCATCCGCTCCGGCGGGCACTATGAAGTGCAGACGGTGTTCGACTCGGCGGGGAACATCTATTTCCGCGGTAGCATCGGCGGGGACGCACCGAACAACAGCGTGCGCATCTACTCGTTTACACCGGATGGACAGTTCCGCTGGAAGTCAGACAGTATCTTCGGGAACTGGACAGGCGGTTCACCCATCGTGGGGCGGAACGCGGTATACGGCATCGGCTACGAGTACGGCAAGGCCGGCTCAGGAAGCTCACCTGTGGTCGCCGCGCTGGACAAAAACACCGGTGCGACCCTGTGGACGACCGTTCTGCCGGAAGGCTTGCCCGGCGTGGCTGGCACGCTTTACAATGGGGTGCTCTATGTGTCCACGCTGGACTACCTGCGCTCGACGGGCGAAGAGGATATTCCGACCGTTACTATCTACGCCATCAACGCGGCGAACGGCAGTATCATCCGCCGGTACGATGTGACGGTCTCGCGGGGTGGATGGACGGCGAACCCGCGCACCTCGCTCACCCTTGTACCCAACGCTTTTGGTGCGGGAGCGCACGGGCTGTACTTCACCGTAGACCGCGCGCCGGGCAACCCAACCGACCCCACCGTGTTCGGTATCAACCTTGCTACGGGCAACTACTGGGCGACGTCGGCTGGTAAGGCGTTCCACAGCCACATCATCTACTCGCCCGTGACCAATGAGCTCATCAAGCTCTCCTGGAGCGACTATGGGCAAACCATTACCACGTTTAACCCGGTGACAGGCGCCATCAAGCACCAGTCCAACTGGCGTAACATCTCCATCATCGACCCGCTGATGTCGCTGGAATCCAGCAGTTCGTGGCTGTGGAGCACCATCGGCGGACACGGCTATACGGATACGGCAGCGCTGTTGCCCGATGGCACTTCGGTGATCACCGCCGGCTTCGGTGGGACGGTAGTGCTGTATACCCGTGATGCAACGGGCGCTTACTCTGCGCGTATCCTGACGCAGGGCGCCGCATACTGGGGCGAGTTCCACAACATGGCGCAGCTGATTATCCCCTATGCGCCGACCGGTCCGATGTCCAGCTACAACCCGATATGGCTTACCGCAACACGCTCAGAGCGGTCAGAGACAGGACAGACCTCCATGATTATAGGGGTAGATGCCATCACGGGCGAGGTGCTGTGGCAGTATGACACCCAGCGTGGTAGTCAATCAGATCTGCGCGGTGGTGCGGTGATGGGACCCACTGGCTACATCTACTACATGACACCCGACGGCATCCTGCACATCCTCACTCCCACGCAGATGCCGCAGATTTACGGTGAGGTGACCCTGCCGGGCTATGTAGGACCCATCAACTCCGGCAGTGGTGATGGCAGTTATACCGCCGCCATTCCGCTGACGCTGGAGTTCCGCCAGCCGGGCACGACTAACGTAGTGTTCCGCAAGACGGTGGCGCTGTCGGTGTCGCACCTGGATGGAGAGACCGCTGTTTTCAGACTGAACAACATCCCGGCGGGCACGTACGACATCGCCGCGAAAGGGTACATCCAGTTCTTCCCGTGGGACGGCGGCAGGACGTTTAAGTTCACCCGTAGCCTGCGTGCACTGGCGCCGGGCGTGGTTGTTCCAGCAAACGGCACGGGCAGTGTGAGCGTGTCGCTGACACTGCTGGCAGGCGATGCGGACGACGACAACGAGGTCACGCTGTTCGACTTCGGCTTGCTGGTGCAGGCGTTCGGCTCCCTGCGCGGGGATGCGAACTGGAACCAGGCGGTGGACTTCGACGGCGATGAGGAGATCACGCTGTTCGACTTCGGTATCCTGGTGCAGAACTTTGGCGAGATAGGCGCAGACTGAGTCTGAACCGGATGGGGCAGGAAGGAGCTCCTGCCCCTGTACTGAAACTGATTTGAGTGTGGTGATATTCGCTCTGTTGCAAAGCGTGGCGTTCTGGCGCTTTGCGGCGGAGCGTTTGACCATAGATGCAAAGCACAGTCTACTATTTCGAGAAGGAGGGTGCTAAAAATGAAAGCTCGGTTCGCGTCTCTCGTGGCGTTACTGTTGCTGACTGGCGCGGTGGCATGGGCACAGGGCGACTGGCCAGATGGTCCCTGGGCGGTGAAGAATACCGACCTGTACGCCACCAACGTCAATCCTGCGCCCTATCTGTTCGGCTCGGGTGGGGCAGTGTTGCGCGAAATCCCGCTTCCGCCCGGCGTCCAGCCTCCGCGTCACGGATTCCACTCGCAGATTATGTTCGACTCACAGGGCAACCTCTACTGGCGAGGGAGCAACAATGAACCCAATCCGAGCGGAACCGAATCCGTGAGCATCTACTCGCTGGACCCCGCCGGCAACCTCCGCTGGAAGTCCGATAACCTGTTCGGGCACTTCCGTGGCTGGGGTGGATTGCTGGTTGGGCAGCAGCGCGTGTACGCGGTCGGCTGCCAGTTCGGCAAGGCGGGACCTGGCTCTCGTCCGGTGATTGCTGCACTGAACAAGAACACCGGCGCAACGATATGGAGCCTGCCTTTGCCTCCGGGTCCAGCAAACTGGGCGCCTGTGCTGGCTCTGGCTGACGGCACGCTTTACGCAGTGTCCGAACCGTGGCGCAAGAGCACCGGCGAAGAAGACATCACCGTTCTCACCGGCTTCGCCATTGATGCCGCTTCGGGCACGATAGAGTTCATGGCGGACTACCAGCTGCCCGATGGGGTGCCGATCAGCACGCCTGATGCCCCGTTAGGGATGCCCAACCAGTCGTTCACCATCGTGCCGGATGCCTTCCCGCCCGGTGTGCCGGGTATTTTCACCAGCGTCTCCTCCAACGTGCCCGGAGAGGAAACGGTTATCGCCATCAACCTGGCTACGGGCGCTTTGCAGTGGCGAGCGGTTGGCGAAAAGGCGAACCAGCAACACCTCATCTATTCGCCGGTGAACCGCGAGCTGTATAAGGTGTCCTGGAGCGACTACGGTTACACCTTTACGGTGTACAACGTGGCAACGGGTGCGATTAAGGGACGGCTGAACACGCGGCGCGATTCGGTGCTTGACCCGCTGCGCCCAGCCGATGGGACAGGCAGTACGCTGGCACACGAGGTTGGTGGGCATGGATGGTGCGACACCGCCTCGCTGTTGCCCGACGGCCGGTCCATTATCACCGCCGCGTTCAGCGGTGTGGTGGTGATTTACTCCAGCGATGGACGGGGTAACCTGAGCTCGCGCATCCTGCTCTCTGGTCCTTCACACTGGGGCGAGATGCACCACTTCGCGCAGATTATCCGACCCGCTACCGGACAGCAGGTGCAGGACGTCTGGATTGCCATGACCCGCCACAACAACGAGGATCCCCTGCGGAGCGAGTCGGTGCAGGTGATTGCGGTAGACGTGGCGACGGGGCAGGTGTTGTGGCAGCTGGACACGGGTATCTGGGGACCGAACTGGTACGACTTTTACGCCCTGTTACCCGGAGCGCGGGCGCCGGTCGCCGTCAGCCCCAGCGGGAAGCTGTATTACGTGCGCTGGGACAAGTTGTACATCATCGAACCTGCTCCGGCGCCGCAAATCGACGGCATGGTGATACTGGACGGCTTCTTCGGGAATCCCAAGTACGGCAGCGGTGATGGCGTGTGGACGGTTGCCCCGCCGCTGACGCTGGAGTTCCGTGAGCCGGGAACGACCAACGTGCTGTTCCGCAAGAGCATCGCGCTGAACGTGAACACCCTCGCTGATGCAGGCGGTGGGGTGGGAGCGTTCAGGCTGAACAACATCCCCGCGGGCGTGTACGACATCGCCGTGAAGAGCTACGTGCAGGACCGCTTCGGCGAGCACTACGAGTTCTCGCACTGGCTGAGGGCGATAGCCCGCAGTGTGGTGGTACCTCCAGCTGGTGCGGGAAGCGCATCGGTGGAACTGCGTATACTCAATGGCGACGCGGACAACGACAACGAGGTCACCCTGTTCGACTTCGGTTTGCTGGTGCAGGCGTTTGGCTCACTGCGCGGGGATGCGAACTGGAACCAGGCGGTGGACTTCGACGGCGATGAGGAGATCACGCTGTTCGACTTCGGCGTGCTGGTGCGGAACTTCGGCATGATTGGCGAAGAGTAGCCTTTACTGCAACCCCTCTCCCATCGCGATGGTGGGGGAGGGGTTTTTGCTTCTACAGGTGTCGTTGCAGGGATTGCTGTTCGACGTTGGCGAGGCGTTCTTCCAGACGTTCCACCTTCTCGCGCAGGGCGTTGATGGAGTTATCGGAGCTGAGCACAAACTGCGTGCTGGTTTCGCGTAACTGCTGGAACTGCTGGCGGAGCGCCTCAACCTCTTTTCGCAACGCTTCGGTGCCCTGAGTCTGCGACTGCAGTTTCATGCGCTCAATCTTCACCTTGTGCGAATAGTGGCTGACAATCCACAGCACCGGCACCACAAACACCAGCAGACCCACCGACCCCAGAAACACTCCGAACCCTATTGCCACCACGTCCCATCCGCTCATCGTGCCTTCCCCTCCGTGCTCACAGCCTGCTCTGAATCTGCTGATTCTCCATCGTGCCCATCCGCTGTTCCAGGTCGTCCAGTCGTCGTTCAATGCGCTGGAGCGCATCTTCAAAGCTGAGTGCGTACTGGGTACTGGTCTCGCGAACCTCCGCGAGCTCCTGACGAATCTGCTCAAAAGCTTTGTCGTTCTTCTCCTGCCGGATACGTTCGCGCTCCAGCTGGTAGCGGGTCCACATCGCGAACATCGGTCCTCCGAATATCAGCACCACAGCGACCAGCCCAATCAGGTCTCCCATCTTCTCACCTCAAAAGCTGCTGGGATTGTGTCTGCTCCAGCTGCGCAACCCGGTTTTCCAGGTCATCCAGTCGGCGTTCGATGCGCTGAAGGGTCTGGTCGAGCGCAAGGTCGTACTGGGTAGCGGTATCTCGCAGCTCCTCCAGCGACTTGCGCAACTGGGCAACCGACTCCGTTTCATTTTTAGACTGGATTTTGAGCCGCTCCAGATGGTAGCGCGTGATCAGGGCAACAATGAGTGTGGACAGAGCCAGAATAGGAATGGACAGGGCGAATAGCTCTATCATGTGTTATCCCACCTTTTCCAGCGCCTCGCGCAGGCTGATAGCCCCGGTGTACAGCGCCTGACCGATGATGACCCCTTCCACGCCGATTTGCTTCAGCGCCAGCAGGTCATCCATAGACGCCACCCCTCCTGATGCGATGATGGGGATACCCGCCTCGCGTACCAGCAGGCTGAGCATCTCTAGGTTCACTCCACGCATCGTGCCATCCCGCGCGATGTCGGTGAAGATAGCGCGTCGTACGCCATACTCTGCCATCTGCTTTATAAACTGCAGGGCGTCCACTTCCGTCTGCTCCTGCCAGCCGCGGATAGCCACCTTCCCGTCGCGTGCGTCCACGCCCAGCACCACCAGGTCGCGCTCCCTGAAGAATATCTTCTGGGCGAACTTGTCATCGCCGGCGACCATCGCCGTGCCTATCACCACGCGGGCGACTCCAATATTGAACGCCTGCTCCATGTGGTGGATGGCGCGAATCCCCCCGCCCAGCTGTACGGGGATGCGCACGGCATCAATGATACGCTCCACCACGTCCAGCTGCTGGGGCTTGCCGACACGTGCGCCGTCGAGGTCAACCACATGTAGCCAGCGCGCCCCTTCCTCCTGCCAGCGCAGGGCGGTTTGAACGGGGTCATCGCTGTATACCGTTTCGGCGTCAAATCGCCCCTGCAGAAGGCGCACGCACCGCCCACCGCGCAGGTCTATGGCTGGATAGATTTCCATCTGAGAATCTTTGACCCTACCGCCTGTCCCAAAGTTTCTGCATCCGAAATCAATTTTCTTTCGGTTATCTTATCATAAATCTAAACAGAACGCAAAATATTTTAAGCTCCGCTCTCTGCGAAGTTGCGCAGGATGCGCAGGCCGACCGCACTGCTCTTCTCCGGGTGGAACTGAACCGCTCGGATGTTCGCATGTTGAACCGCACAGCAGAAGTGTACCCCATAATCCGAACGGGCGAGGACCACCTGCTCGTCTTCAGGCTCCGGATAATATGAGTGCACAAAATAGACATGTGAGCCTTCCGCGACGCCATTGAAGAGGGTATCCTGCCGAACGATATGCAGAGCGTTCCAGCCGATATGCGGCACTTTCAGCAGGTTGCCCTGGCTGTCCCTCAGTCCTTCGGGGAAGCGCACCACCCTGCCGCGCAGGATGCCCAATCCCCGCTCGCGTTCGGCTGTCCAGGTCTCCTCGCTGTAGTCGAACAGCAGTTGCAGTCCTAAGCAGATGCCCAGAAACGGCTTGCCCGACTCAATGCATTCGCGGATTGCCCTGTCCAGACCGGCGCGACGCAGGTTCTCCATCGCCGCCCCAAACGCGCCCACGCCCGGCAGGATGACCTTATCCGCCCGGCGCACAGCTTCGGGGTCGGAAGTGATTTCCGCCTCGTAGCCCAGCTTCTGCAGGGCTTTCTGCACACTGCGCAGGTTGCCCATGCCGTAGTCCACAATCGCAATCATCGCTACAGCACCCCTTTGGTGCTGGGCACTCCCGTCTCTCTCGGGCGATAGCGCACCGCCTCCGCCAGCGCACGTCCCAGCGCCTTGAAGGTCGCCTCGGCGATGTGGTGGGCGTTGTGACCAGCCAGCTGGCGCACGTGTAGATTCATGGGCACGTTGGACGCGAAGGCACGCAGGAACTCCTCCACCAGCTCGGCGGGCATCTGTCCCAGCATCACCGGCGGCAGTTGCAGATCGCATCCCATGTACGCCCGTCCCGACAGGTCCACCGCCACCATCACTAAGGCATCGTCCATCGGCACGACGGCGTGCCCGTAGCGTTCGATGCCGCGCTTGTCACCCAGCGCACGCTGTAGCGCCAGCCCCATGCAAATCCCCACGTCCTCTACCGTGTGGTGAGCGTCTACCTCCAGGTCGCCCTTCGCCTGAACCACGCCATCAAACAGGGCGTGCCGAATGACGTGCGTCAGCATGTGGTTCAGGAAGCCGATGCCTGTTTCCACATCTGCCTTGCCGCTGCCGTCCAGGTGCAGGCTCACATGCACGCTGGTCTCGGCGGTTTCGCGGTCTACCTGCGCCATGCGCTCTTCCATATCTTAATCCCCCGGTGTTCAGATTCTCATGCCTGTTCAGGCTGTTCGCCCATTCTGCACTGCACCGCTAAGCGATGGGCGTCCAGCCCTTCCACCTGCGCCAGCGTCTGGATGGCGTCGGCGACCTCTTGCAGGGCGTCGCGCGTGAAGCCAATCACGCTGGTCTTTTTGACGAAATCGTCCACGTTCAGCGGCGAGGCATAGCGGGCGGTTCCGCTGGTGGGCAGGGTATGGCTCGGTCCCGCCACGTAGTCTCCCAGCGACTGGGGAGAGTAGTCGCCCATCAGCACCGCGCCGGCGCACCGAATGCCCGGCAGATAGCGCCACGGCTCGGCGACCATCAGCGCGAGGTGTTCGGGAGCGCAGGCGTTTGCTAATTCCACCGCCTCGTCCATATCGCGCGTGATGATGATGCCGCCGTTGTGGGCGAGTGTCTGCTGTAAAATGTCGCGCCGCGGGAGGTCGGCTATTGCCCTCTCAATCTCCTGCAGTACCGCCTGCACGAGGGCAGGGGAAGGGGTTATCAGGAACGCGGCGGTATGCACGTCATGTTCCGCCTGCGTCAGCATGTCCATCGCCACAAAGCGGGCGTTTGCGCTCTCGTCGGCGAGAATGCATACCTCGCTGGGACCCGCCAGCATATCAATGCCCACCTGTCCGTACACCAGCTTCTTGGCGACGGTCACGTAGATATTGCCCGGACCCACGACCTTATCCACCGCAGGGACCGTTTGCGTGCCGTATGCCATCGCGGCAATCGCCTGGGCGCCGCCCACCTTGAACACGCGATGTACGCCAGCCTCCTGCGCGGCAAGCAGTACCAGCGGGTGCACCGTGCCGTCCTTGCGCGGAGGGGTGCACAGCAGTATCTCTTCCACCCCTGCCACCTGCGCCGGGATGGCGCACATCAGCACCGAGCTGGGGTATACCGCCAGCCCGCCCGGCACATACACCCCCACCCGACGCAGGGGGGTAATCATCTGTCCGACCAGCCCGCCGTGTTCATCCACATCAAACCATGAACTGCGCTTCTGGTGCTCATGGAATCGGCGGATGCGGCGTGCGGCGAGGCGAAGGGCGTCGGCAACTGGAGGTGGAACGTCGCGCCCTGCCTGCTGGAACTCTTCAGGTGTTACCTCCAGGCTGTCGAGCTGAACGCCGTCAAATCGGGCGGTGTATTCGCGCAGGGCGAGGTCGCCACGCGAGGCGACGTCGTTCAGGATTGTGCGCACCCGCGCCTCCACTTCCGCGTCGTCCAGCGCCAGCGAGCGGCGGAGCAGTGCCGTTATCTCCTCACGAGATGTGTTCTCTGTTGAAACCACACGCATGAGCATTCTCTCTTACCGTCCACAGCCAAAAATGACAGGGGCGATGAACGCCCCCGCACATCTGCCTGATGTATTGTACGCTTTCCGATGGCGCTTCGTCAACGGGTCAGGGCACGGCAACAGGCACACCCCGTTCCTGCGACAGGTAGGCGGCCTCACACATCGCTACCGCCTGCCGACCGTCCCAGCCGGTGAAGATGGGCGGTTTGTCGTGCAGAACCCAGTCCACGAAGGAGCGCAGTTCGCGCACATAGGGGTCGCCATACTCCTGCTGAGCCTCTTCCACGGAGACCACCGTCTCCTTTTCGCCCAGCCGCGCCCAGCGCAGGCTTCCCCCGAAACCACCGTGTGCTATCGCGCCGCCTTCGCAGATGATATGCACCCGATACTCGCCCACCGCGGCGGACAGGCTGGCTTCCAGGTCGCCAATGCCGCCGTTTTCAAAGTCAATAATCACGTAGGCGACGTCCTCGTACTCCATCTTGCCCAGCAGATTGAACATGCGGGCGTATACCTGCTTCGGCTCGCCCATCACCGTGCGCATGTAGTCCAGCTCATGCACGTTCGTCTCCAGAAGCATCCCGCCGGCAAGCTCGCGCTTCACCCGCCAGCCGGAATGGAACACTGTTGCGTAGCCCGCGCGGGTCATGGCGATGGCTCTGGGCTTGCCGATTTCGCCCGAGGCGATGATGTCCAGCGATTTCTGGAACAGCGGGAACAGGCGCAATACCTGCCCGACCATCAGTTTAACGCCAGCCTCTTCGGCGGCGCGGTTCATGCGGTCGCATCGCTCCACCGAAATCTCCATCGGCTTCTCCAGAAAGATATGCTTGCCCGCCTGCGCCGCCGCCAGCGTGGGTTCCAGATGCAGTCCGCACGGCGTGCCAATCACCACCGCGTCAATCGCTTCTCGGCTCAGCATCTCTTCGTAGTCGGTGTAGAACGAGGCGTTGAGCTCGTCGGCAGCGGCTTTGCGTTCGGGGTTGGTATCCGAAGCGGCGACCACCACCGCATCTTCAAACTGCTGTAGTCGCTGTGCCAGCGCAGCGGCCATTCCCCCAATACCGATAACGCCAAATCGAAGTTTGTCCATCGTTGCCTCTCTGTGCGTAACGCGCACAACCTCCTTTCCGGGATGGTTATGTCAGGATTCGCGATGGGGCGGGATTGTTCCTGTGCCTGCTGGCGCGTTGTAGGGAGAGGCGAGGTCACCATTCAGTAATCGCCGCACCAATTGGGAAATTTACTTGCTCTAACCGCGAAAAACGCCTGTTTTGGTACGATTCTTGCTACATAAAGGAATTGGAAAACCTGCTGACGCAGAACCCCACGCTGTCCACAGGAGGTATTTTCTGTATGACGGCGCAGAGCAGGTATGCGAGTTAGACGCCAGCGGCAATGTGGTGGCGGGGATAGTGCACGGCGCAAACGGCTTGCTGGTGTATGGTAATGAGGTGGAAATAGATGTACGAAATGACGTGGAAACAGTTTCGCGACGTTATTCGTGCTGATGATTGGGGGGGCTGATCGCACTCGCAATCCTCGCCTACTACAATCCATACCTGAGACATCTGGAGAAGGACATCGGGAGCCATCGGCAGCTCTACCAGGAGTGGCTGACCACCACCAGCATCCACAATATCAGCGATAAAAACATCCTGAGATACCGCGTCCTCTGGCAAGCCTCTCTGCCAGAATGCCAGACGGGATGCAAAGCGCGAGGTTTGATGTTGCCTCGACAGGATGACTATCTCGTGGCTGTTTGGACGCGAGAGGGGATAGCCGTGCGTGTTTTAGTGGCATATCTGTCGGACAGGGGGCGCTCAGAGGCAAAGAAAGCGATAGAAAGGCTGAAGCACCTGCCGGGCAAACAGGCTGGGATATACATCCAGTGGGATAATATGCCTTTGTATGACGTGTCTCTCTGGCTGGAAACAGGCAGACTTCGAAGGGGTAGCACAGTGTATTCCTCTAAGATGCCGACCTGGTTCGTGGTGCAGGGGGATCTGGTGGGGATTAATGCTCCTCCTGCGCTGTTCTGGTGCTACTGGAAGGCGGACGCTGATGGCAAAGTTCTGCAGAGGGGATTATATGGCTCTTAGGTGCTCCTATTCAGCGGTAACTGCCCTGCCTGTTTAACGTAAACGGCTCGGCGGGAGCCTCGCCCTCCAAAGGATGCCGTAGGGGCAACTCCCTGTGGTTGCCCCCTGACGTAGAACAGCCCCACCTGACCTCCCCGCAGGCGGGGAGGAATC
>FMJZ01000467.1_pt1 | contig 14001 bp, 13 predicted proteins | sample 1987881 | NCBI WGS metagenome assembly FMJZ01 (sample SAMEA4378227, study PRJEB15110) | soil metagenome | biome: soil; feature: Field; material: Soil | place: India | collected 2015-03-11 | depth 0 m | reverse complement strand
GTCGACGCGGTACGCACGCCAATGGGGCGATTTCAAGGACGATTAGCACAGTTCAGTGCCACGGAGTTGGGCGCCACTGTGATCCGAGCGCTCAAGGAACGCAACAATCTCCAAGGGGACGAAGTCGATGAAGTGATCATGGGCCAGGTTGTGCAAGCTGGTGCAGGGCAAGCCCCAGCACGCCAGGCATCTATTCGCGGGGGCATCTCGCCCAAAGTCCCTGCTGTCACAATCAATAAAGTCTGCGGCTCCGGGCTGAAGGCTGTTATTATGGCTGCGCAAGCGATCAAAGCAGGCGATGCGAAGATCGTCATCGCCGGCGGGATGGAGTCGATGAGCAATACGCCCTATCTGCTCCGGGGCGCACGCGCGGGCCTTAAGTTCGGAGATCAAAAGCTCGTCGACGCGATGATCTACGATGGGCTCTGGTGCGCCTTCGAGAACCAGCACATGGGCTTAGCTGCCGAGTACACAGCGAATAAGTCGAAGATCTCTCGCGAAGAACAAGATCGCTTCGCCTATGAGAGCCATATGAAAGCCGTCGCCGCGATGAAGGCTGGGAAGTTCGCCAACGAGCTTATAGCTCTTCAAGCGAAGGACGGCCCGATTACCGAAGATGAGACCCCAAGAGCCGACACATCGTTAGAGAAACTGGCTAAGCTCAAGCCCGCGTTCAAGGAGGGTGGGACGGTCACTGCTGGGAATGCTCCGGGGCTCAACGACGGGGCCTCGGCAGTTTTAGTCATGTCAGCTGAGGAAGCCAAGAAGCGCGGCTACACGCCGTTAGCAAAAATTTTAGATTACGCGATAGCCGCGACAGAGCCCATTGATCTCTTCTATGCCCCTGTTGAGTCGACTAAGAAACTCTTAGCCAAGATGAAGCTCTCCGTGAACGACTTCGATCTCATTGAAGTGAACGAAGCGTTTGCGGCGCAGACGCTCGCCGATGGCAAGGAATTAGAATGGGACTGGGCGCGCGTTAATGTGAACGGCGGAGCTATAGCTCTGGGGCATCCCATCGGGGCGAGTGGCGCTCGTATTCTGACAACACTCGTCTGGGCCATGAGAGATCGCGAGGCTGAGTTGGGATTGGCCACAATTTGCATGGGGGGCGGCATCGGCATCTCCCTGGCAGTGCAACGACTATGAAAGACTTCTGGATTTGGCTGATCGTCGCGGCAGCCGCGGGATTCCTGGCCGCGTATCTTGTCTTGCAGCCTAAGGCGGAACCCCGCCAGCCCTCTGCCCCTAAAATTCTCTTAGAAGAGCCTAGCAAGGGAAGCAGTGACGCCCCAGTGACGATCATCGAGTTTGCCGACTTTCGCTGTGGCTACTGCTTGCGACACTTCTTGCAGACCTTGCCCATTCTTGAAGAAGAATATATTGCGACGGGGAAGGTGCGCTACGTCTTTCGCAACTTCCCCATCTTGGGGGTGCAGTCGCGCTGGGCAGCTTTAGCTGCTGAGTGCGCTCACGAGCAGGGGCGCTTCTGGGAGTATCACGACAAGCTCTTTGCGCTGACCCAGCAAGGCCAAGAGTTTGTGCGGTCGCGCCTGAAAGCCATCGCTGCCGAACTTGGGCTCGATTCTGCCCGGTTCGATAGCTGCTTGGATTCGTCAAAGTATCGTGACGAAATTCAAGAAGATTTCGCACTGGGCCAGAGCGAGGGCGTCACAGGAACCCCAGCATTTCTTATCAACGGTGAACTAGTGATTGGAGCACAACCCCTTGAGAGGTTTCGCGAGCTTATCGAGCAAGAGTTAGCCAAGAAAAAGTAAGTATAGCAGCGTCGCAACTGCCCTGCTCGCCGTAGACGATGATGGTGTGTGTGTAAGGGGCCCCTGTCTTGACAGGCAGCAACAGCTATGGTATACTGCTGCTGTCCTCGCTTCGCTGTGGCGCGGGAGCGAGTGCAGATGGCTGTCAGAGTCAATGACGTTGCCGGTGGCTTCACCCTCCGGTTAAGTCGTTGTCGTCGAGCAGTCAAATTCAAGCCACAAGGAGGGAGGTCACATGGCGACGGGCAAAGTCAAGTGGTTCAACGACGCCAAGGGCTTTGGGTTCATCCAGCAAGACAATGGCGGCCCGGACGTCTTCGTGCACTTCTCGGCCATCAAAGCCGAAGGTTTTAAGACCCTGCGCGAAGGGCAAGCCGTCGAGTTCGACATCGAACAAGACCCCAAAGGCCTGCGCGCCGCAAACGTCCGCGTGAAGAGCTAATCATTTCACAAGACGTATGAGCAGATCGTCCCGGCCCGAGCTGGGACGATCTTGTTTTTTTCATCGCTTTTGAAAAGCCCGCGCGAAGAACTCGGCTAGCCGCAGATAGAGAATCTTCTGATTGTCGCGGCGATGGATTCCGTGCCCTTCGTCGTCGAAGACGAGCATCTCGTAGGGGATGCCAGCGCGCTCGAGAGCTGCTCTCACGGCGCGGACGTTCTCCGGGGTGACGTTGGGATCGCGTGCCCCTTGGACGATCAAGAGCTTGCCCTTGATATTCTGCACAAAATTGATGGGCGAGCGCTCATAGTACTTTTGCGGAACTTGCTCAGGGGAGCCGCCCATCATCTCTTCGCTGTAGGGGCGCAAGTCCGGGCGCGTCGTCTGATAGTCGACAACGAGATCGGTCATGCCGCAGACGGGCGCCGCCGCAGCGACGATCTCCGGGGGCCAGCGCGTGATCGCACACCAAGACGAATATCCCCCGTACGACGTCCCTGTGACGCCAATTTTGCCCGGCTCAGCAATCCCCGTCTTTATGAGCGCTTCGATGCCGGTGCGGATGTCGTCTTGTTCACGGCCGCCCCAGCCATCTTCTTTGATCTTCTCTTGAAATGCTAAGCCAAAGCCGGTGCTCCCACGATAGTTGGGATCGAAGACATTAAAGCCCTGCGAGACGAAGAACTGAATCTGGACGCTGAAGCGATCCTCGCTGTGGGCTGTAGGGCCACCGTGAATATAGACAATCGTGCCCTTGGGATGCTGAGCTCGATAGAGCCAGCCTTGAATTTCCAGGCCATCGATGGATTTCCATCGGAAGTCTTCAGCAGGGCACAGATCCTGAGGGCGCACGGGTGTGCGCTCCCAGATACGAGTTAAGCTTACAAATCGCTCTGGGTGAATTGCTTCAAGGGAGAAGCGCACGAGATCTGCAGGCTGGCGCGCGCTGTAGTATTCGCCTACCCAATCTGTCTCTTCGGGATTGCACGGCGCGAGGGGGATAAGATTGCCCTCAATGTTGGGGAATACGAATTCTTCACGGGTTTTCGGATCAAGCAACGACGGGCGCACCCGCGCTTGGTCAATCTCGACAAGCACGATCTTAGAGCTATTCGCTGGGACGAATGCGTACTCGATATTCCGACTGGGGTCGTCGAGTAGCCACGTTATTTGTCCCATCTCCCAGATGCCTAGACGCCTATGGGTCTTGGCTTCGGCGAGAAAGAGCACGCGCTGGCCGTCGGGAAACCACGACGCTTCTATTTTGACTGTGGGCCCAAAGTTCAAGATCTCTCGGTCATTGTGCCCTTCTATGTCGACGAGCCCGATCTGGGTGCCTGCGGGATGGAGGTCCTTGCGCGGGTAGAGCACGTGCGTCCCTTGGAGATTGAGCTTGGGCACGATATAGCCGCCGCGTTGCGGGCGCGCCAACGCAACGCGCTCCCCTGTGAGCAGATCGTGACGATAGATGAGCGTCGGCTCGAGCTCTTGGGACTTTTCAAAGTCATAGTTAGCGCCGTAGACGAGCCAGCGGCCATTGGGATGGAGCTGGCCCCCGCGCAGATAATAGTTCGGACTGGGCTCAGTGAGCGGAATTATGACGCCCGGCTTTTCAATATCTATACGGAAGAGCCGGGCGCGCTCGTCGCCGCCCGTGTCTTCTTCGACGATGACGGCTTTGCTGTCGGGAGTCCACGAGACGACAAACGTCTTCTCTGGGGTCTCGGTCAGGCGCACCGGCGGGTGAGAGCCATCAGCAGGAGCGACAAAGACGTCGGCCGCTGGGCCGACGCGGAACCACGTCCATGCCACCCATTTGCCATCGGGAGAGACGTGTGGCTCTACCAGGCCCGGCAAGCTCAGCAACGCATCCAAGAATTCTTCCGGAGTCATAGGTTCGCCTCCAACGCTTTGAGAGCGATCTTGGTGAGCACGCGCACCCCGATCTCTAAGCTCTCTATATCGACACGCTCGTTGTCGCTGTGGATAAGTCTCTCTCGGTCGGCGAGGCTCATCTTTGTCGAGAGCGGGCAGAACCCGTAAGATTTTACGCCCAGCTCGCGCACGAAACGCGAGTCCGTCGCCCCTGTTAACATAATGGGGATCGTCTCCACGCCGGGAAGCTCTTCTTTGACGGTCTGCTCGATGAGTTTATAGAACGGGTCGTCAATGGGCGACTCAGAGACGTCATGTTGCTGAATCGTCTCGATCTCGATGTCGTTCTTGTATCTATCGGCGAGCTCAAGGAGCGTCTCGCGCACTTTTTGTTGGGAGTAGCCAGGCACAAGCCGACAATCGAGAACAAATTCGCAGCTGTCGGGGATGACGTTCTCTTTGACGCCGGCGTGGATCATTGTGGGCGATATGGTTGTGCGTATGAGAGCGTTCAAGAGCGTCGCGCTGATGGGGGAGTCTTTGGGCAAGAGTGAGAGATCGAGCTCTTGGGATTCATCTACGAGCACGAGCGCGAGCTTCTTGATCTCCGGGCCGAGGGCCTCACCCGCTTTCAGGATAAACTCGCGTACTGCGGGTGCGATCTTCTTCGGGAATTTATAGTTTGCGACGCGATCAATGATATACGCAGCTTTGGCGAGGGCGTTATCGGGATGGGGGAGCGAGCCATGGCCCGACGTGCCCTTGACGCGTACCTTGAACCACCATAAGCCCTTCTCGACGCTCTCAATAGTATAAAAAGTCTTAGAACCGATCTGGAGGGGCAAACCGCCGCCTTCTGTCAAGCACCAGTCGGCGCGAAGTGTTTCGGGATGGGCCTTGGCAAGCCACTCAGCTCCATAGGCAGAGCCCTTCTCTTCGTCAGCGGTCGCGGCGAAGATCAGCTCGCCCGCGAAATCCATATTCATGCGTTTGAAGAGCGTGAAGACGGAAAACTCTATCGCTGTCATGCTCTTCATATCAAGGGCGCCGCGACCCCACACATGGCCTTCAGCGATAGCCCCGCTGAATGGTGGATACTTCCATTTCTTGGGATCAGGGACAGGAACGACGTCCACGTGCGAGAGCAGTAATAATTTTTTGCCGGGGCGTCGGCCTTTCAGCCGCGCCACGAGATTGGAGCGCCCAGACTCCCTCTCAAAGACCTCGCTGGTGATCCCTGCGTGTGCAAGCTTTCTCTGGAGATACGCGATCGCTTTGTGTTCGTTCCCTGGGGGATTGGTCGTATCTATCTGAATCAGCTCTGAGAGCATCAGGGTCGTTTCCTTGCTGAAAGCTGACCAATCAATCTCTGGCATAGAGACCTCCATGAGCGCTGAGAGTACGATCATCGTACTTGAGCGGGGGTGAATCTGTCAACCGTTGACAGCGACTTGACGCAAGAAGATAGAGCGTTTACCCTAAAGAACATGGACCCACGTGTCGTTCAAGAGGAGTTTGATCGGCAAGCCGAACGATGGTTCCGCCGCGAGCTCTCAGCCCACGAGCGCGCCATGCTCGAGCAGATTGCTCAGCTTGCCCAGCTTCGTCCTGAAGACCGCGTGCTCGATGTCGCCTGTGGCACAGGGCTGGTGAGCTTCGTCCTCGCGCCGTATGCCCGAGAGGTCGTGGGGATAGATATCTCCCCAGGGATGCTCGCAAAGGCCCGGCAGATTCGACATCTCCGCGAGGTGCGCAATGTGCGCTTCCTCTTGGGCAAAGCCGAACACTTGCCTTTCAAGGACGGGGAGTTCGACGTCGTCGTCTGTCGGCTAGCGATTCATCACTTTCCCCAGCCGGAGCGAGAGATCCGTGAGATGGCGCGCGTGCTCAAAGGCGGGGGGCGCCTCGTAATTTCCGACACGGTCTCCTCTGAAGATGAGCGCGAAGCCCGACTCCATAACGCGCTCGAGCGCTTGCGCGATCCCTCCCATGCATGGATGCTCGCGCCTACAGAACTTGTCCAGCTTATAGAGCAAGCCGGAGTGCACGTCCATGAGAGCCTCCTTCAGTTTCGTGAGCGCACCTACGACGAATGGATGGACGTGATCACTGACCCAGTTCGCACAGAGAACTTAAAAACAGTCATGGAAGAGCTGGCGCGCGCTGGGGTGAGCGCTGGCTTGAATCTTCGTATAGAGAACGAGCAGCTCTGGCTCACTCATACGATTGCGCTCATTCAAGCGATTAAGTGATCACTCATAGCGAAGCGCTTCGATGGGGTTGACCCGCGCGGCTTGCCAGGCCGGATAGAGCCCGCTTAAGACCCCAACGGCGATGCCGGTCAACACTGCAATCACATACCAAGTCGGCACAAAGACGAAGGGGATCTCGCGCAGCCCCTGCGCCAACGCTACCGTTAATTTAATGAACCACACCGAAAGAAACATCCCCACGAGCACGCCTAGCCCCGCCCCTACTACACAAATAATAGTCGACTCCGTGAGGAAGAGCTTAAGGACTGCGCCGCGCGTCGCGCCGGTGGCCTTCATCACGCCGATCTCGCGCGTCCGCTCCTTCACTGTGATGAGCATAATATTCATCACGCCGATCATCCCCACCAAGAGCGCGACGAGCGCAATCGCCCCCAAGAACGCCGTAAACTGCAAGAAATTCTTCTTGATCTCATTGATAATCTCCTCGAGGGTGTTGATCTCGACTTTCTTCTCTTCACCAAGAAGCTTGCGTGCATCCGAAGAGTTTGGGTTATTAAAATACTCTTCGACGGCTTTTTTGACAAAGCCCAACTGCCCCAAATCTGAGACGCTCACAATCACGCCGGAATAGACGGGCACTTCCACACCATCGACGGTCTCCGTAAACCCTCGATAGTCAGGGCTGACATAGCACGACGTGCCCACGATAAACTGCGAATCTTTCACGATCCCGACAATCTGGAGCTCGTCTTCACTCAGTTGACCGTCAGCCCCAAGAAAGCGCAGCTTGAGCGATTGCCCCAAGATGCGCTGCGCCAGCTCAGGTTTTGTCCCTGGGCTCTTGCACTCTTCTTTGAGAGCTTCGTCGTTCTCGGAGATCTGGCGCTCTTCCGCGAAGATACGCCGGCAGATGATCTCCGCAACGCGGGCCCCAATAACGATTTCGCCCTTTGCTTGAACGCCGCGTCCGGCATCCAGAGGGATGAGATCCCTGCTTGTCGTGATGCGAGTCGTCGCATCGAGCAGCCGACGATTGTTGAAGTAGAGCGCATCACCGCGCACACGCCCAATGACATCAGCGGTCCTCACGCCGGGGATCTTTCTCAGGGCTTCGACGTCACGACTGGAAAAAACTTGTGCCGTGCCGAAGAGCCCTGTGCTCCCTTCGACGTTCACCGTGATCATATTCGCTCGTAAGAGATCTTTCGTGAGAGTATCGAGCAGCGCGTCTTGGAGTCCCGTCGTCATCGTGACAATCGCGATCACCGCGGCAATCCCAATGGTGACACTGACAATCGCGAGCGCGTTGCGCAGCTTATGTGCCCGAATATTTGTCCAACTCAGCTTTAAAGCTTCACCGATACTCATCGTCGCTCATCCCCCACGATCTTACCATCGAGCAAGTGCAGAATCCGCCGAGCATGGGAAGCCACAGCGGCATCGTGCGTGACCACGATGATAGTCCGCCCTTGTTGGTTAAGTTCAATGAAAAGATCTAAGATTGTCTTGCCTGTCTTGGTGTCGAGGTTGCCCGTGGGCTCGTCAGCAAGAATGATCTTTGGGTTGTTTGCGAGAGCGCGGGCGATAGCGACGCGCTGGCGCTCCCCACCGGAGAGTTCACTAGGCAAGTGATGGAGTCTCTGGCCCAAGCCCACACTCTCTAAGAGCTCTTGAGCACGTTGGCGTCGCTCCCTAGGAGGGATCTTGCCCGCGAACGTCATGGGGAGCATAACGTTCGCGAGTGCATCAATTCTAGGGATAAGATTGAATGTCTGAAAGACAAAGCCAATCTGCGAGCCACGCAACCGTGCCAACTGCCGGTCATTCAGATGTGATACGTTAGTACTGTTGATCGAGATCGTGCCTGATGTGGGCTTATCTAAACACCCGATGAGATTCATTAACGTGCTCTTGCCGGAGCCCGACGGGCCCATGATCGCGACAAATTCCCCCTCGGCGATAGAAAAACTCACGCCATCAAGCGCGATGACATGCACGCTGTCCATTTGATAAATCTTGCTGACATCCTGTGCGGAGACGATAGCCCCCATAGCTACTTGAGCACCTCGAAGCCCTCAGGGAAGAGATCGTGGCGATAGCCGACGAGTTTGGTCGTCGCTGACTCCCCCGCGAATCCCCAGAGGGTCCCATCGCTCGAAGAGAAGATTTCTAAAGAGAATTCGCCGTCGGCGCGCTTGAGGCGAGCGCGCTGGGCATCTAGGGTCTTGGCACCGCTCTTAATCTTCACTGGGCTGAGGCGCTCCACGGTCAGCTCGATCAGGGGCTTTTCAATATTGGTTGGGTCCAGTGCGAGGAATGTCCTCTTCTGCTCCTTCATCTTCAGCGTGATAATCTTCTGAATGACGATCAATTGCCCTGCAGCAATCCCCGTGGTCACGAACTCATCTTCTAAGATGACTTCGCGAGCTTGGTTCTGCTCCTTGCCATCGGTGCCCTTAAACTGAAGGGTGATCTTAGCGATCTGGCCTTCAACTTTGACGGCCACGGTGAGTTTCCCCCGCGCCGTCTCCGATTGCAAGGAGTACTCTAAGAGCTTCCAGTCTTTATTGACGACGATAGTCTCGTTGAAGAGCTTATCGGTCTCAAACTGCGAGATGAGATCCTGGGACTTAGCCACAAAGTTCGACGTGATCTTGAGTTTATTCTGATCGAGTTCTTCGATCTTGAAGGATTCTTCTCCAGCAACTTCGGTCTTGGCGCTGGTCTTGCTGATGGTCTGATAGAGAAACTTCCCGGAGTCCACAACTTTCTGAGCGGTTCCTGTCAAGGCCCATACCAACGTCAACGCAAGTGCAAAGATAAAGATCTTTCTCATAGTCTCCTCCTTGGTGGTCTGAGTACCGTGTATTATATCCTAAAAAGGGGCGTTTAGGACAGAATGGCGATTATCGGCTTCTGAAGGCTCTAGATACACAAATAGAAGCAATTCATCTGATTCCATAAAGAAAAAGACCAAGCAAATGCAATTTATGCGCAACAGAAAATGGATTTTCCCCCTGTCCCTCCTTCCAGTGTCAGGAGTCGGGAAACCTTTGGTATCATGAAAGCGATTAGCGGTGCACTCATCACCTCCTTGAGCAGAGGGCTTGGCCCGCGCATGGTGCATCCGAGAGCGGGCTCGTAAGGGCCTGCCGGCGGTCCAGGGTTTTGCCCGCACCCCCGCGGGATTTTTCCCCAGATCGCTAAGGAAGCGGTTCGAATCCGTATGGGTCAAGCCCTCTCCTCCTTCCTCCATTGACAAGAGAGCCAATGAATGCTACAATCATGTACGAGAAAAGACCCAAGAGAAAAAATGCGAGGAGGCTTGATGCAGGAGGCATTTGAGTATCTTGAGGCAGGGCAGGGGCCAACAGTCTTGCTTCTTCATGGGCTCTTCGGTGGGCCAAACAATTGGGCTTCCTGCATCCCAACTTTAGCTCAAGACTTTCATGTCTTAGCTCCTAAATTCCCCCTTGATGGCTCCGTGTCTATCACGTCGCTGCAGCCGCTGACAGAGTTCGTCAAAGAGTTTTTAGATTACAAAGGGGTCGAGCAAGCAGCCCTCTGCGGAAACTCTCTGGGAGGCCAAGTCGCCCTCGATTTCTGCCTCAAGTATCCCCACCGAGTGACAAAACTGATCCTAGCTGGGAGTGCCGGACTCTATGAACGCCATCTCTCTGATGGCTCCTTGCCCAAGCCCAATAAAGACTTCATCCGCGAGCAAGCCCAAAAGATCTTCTTCGATAAGTGCCATATTAACGAAGATCTCATAGAGCAGATCTATCAACAGCTCCAAGATCGTCAATATGTGCGCTTCCTCATCCGCGTCGCCAAAGCCACAAGAGATTATAGAATGGACGATGAGCTCGCGAAGGTGAAGGTGCCCACACTCTTAATTTGGGGTGCCCAAGACGAAGTCACGCCGCCGAGTGTAGCTTATCAGTTCCATGAGCATCTCCCCAATGCTACACTGGTCTTTTTTGATCAATGCGGGCACGCGCCACCCATCGAACACCCTGAAAAATTCGGCCAGACCGTACGAGAGTTTCTATTGCCGACGCCCGCTGCCGTCTAGGGTCTGTTTTGCGTTCAGCCTGCATATACGTTAGCATAAATCATGCGCATTATTGGTGGGCGCCTGAGCGGCCGCCCTCTGGTCGAGCCAACGCCTCAAATAAAGAAATTTCTGCGCCCGATGCGTGAGGCCGTGCGCGCCGCGCTCTTCGATATTCTGAATGACTATATCACAGACGCGCGCTTTCTCGATCTCTTCGCAGGCACTGGGAGCATCGGGATAGAAGCCCTCAGCCGTGGTGCACGTTTGTGTGTCTTCGTCGACATCTCTGACGAGGCGTGTCGGATCATCCGAAAAAATATAGAAAATCTCGGGCTCTCGTTGCAGACGAGGCTCTATCAGCTGGATGCGCTCAAAGCTGTTGAGTTCTTTCACCGGCAAGGGGAACAGTTCGATATAGTCTTCATCGGTCCGCCCTATGGGAAGGAGCTCGCTCATAAGACTTTGTCTCGGCTTGCTGCCCACCCTATACTCGTCCCAGGAGCGCTCGTCGTGACCGAGATCTTTAAGAAAGAAAAAATCCAGACAGAATACGGGCTTTTACGGTCTTTTGACGTGCGCACCTATGGGGATAATCGTCTCTGGTTTTACCGCTGGGGGGCTTTGGAGTAAAATACTCGCGAAAGGGGGAGATAGCATGAAGCGCGAACTCGTGTTCGTCTTAGGGTCGGTGGCGTTCTTGCTGGTATTGGTGATCGGGGTACAGTTTTTGTGGCAGACGGCGCAGAGCCAACCGCAAATTCCTAATGAGCTAGTCGTGCGGCCGTTTGTGGAGATCAGATTTGAGTCTCCTTCAGATTGGAAGAGCGAGATGCGCGGCAGCTGCGTCGCATACATCCCCAAAGGAGGGCGCGTCGCCAAAGTGACGGTCACTCGCTCCGATGGAACCCGCATAGACCATCAAGTCGCTTCCACGGGTTCTGTAGTGGTCTGTGAGAACATCGTTCATGTCGACACTATAGGGCGAGGGTTCTAAGAGAGTTCTGAATTTTGCGTTCAACGTTCAATAATATGGAAAGGATGCGCATGAACCGGCTCTTCGTGCTCGTAGGTATTGTTCTGCTGGCGCTTATCAGCATAGTGCTCTTTTACGTGAATTATGGGCCCAAGCCGAGCGAGGGTGCCGTCAGCGTTGTAAAAATCTCTCAAGAGATCCCCGTTTACGGATACAAAGTGCTGAAGACCTTCCCCCATGATCCCCAAGCGTTCACCCAGGGCTTAGTCTATTACAAAGACAATATTCTGTACGAGGGGACGGGAATGTGGGGGGAGTCGTCACTCCGCAAAGTGGACTTAGAGACGGGCACAGTTTTGCAGATCCATCGGCTCCCCGATGAGATCTTCGGTGAGGGGATCGTCGTCTGGAATGACAAGATCATTCAGCTCACGTGGCAGCACCGCAAGGGCTTCTTCTACGACCGTGAGACCTTCATGCTCTTGAAGGAGTTCTCGTATCCCACAGAGGGCTGGGGAATCACCCACGACGGTACTCGCTTAATCATGAGCGACGGCTCGGCGACGCTCTTTTTCTGGGATCCAGAGACTCTCCAAGAGATCGGGCGCATAGAAGTTCGTGACGACAAGGGCCCGGTCGTGCGGCTCAATGAATTAGAATATATTCATGGGCTGATCTATGCCAACGTCTGGCAGACGGATCGCATCGCGATCATTCGGCCCGACGATGGGCGCGTGGTGGGCTGGATCGATCTGACGGGGCTGCTCAAACCCGAAGACCGCCACGCCCGCGTCGACGTGCTCAACGGCATTGCCTATGACGCCGAAGGCGACCGGCTCTTCGTCACGGGCAAGTACTGGCCCAAGCTCTTTCAGATTCAGATAACAAAACCCTAGAAGCAGCGAGCGAGTTAGCCTCCGCCGCCGACGCCCGCGACAAAGCCCCCTTGGGTCATCTTGCGCACGTCGAGCACTTCGTCGAGTTTCTCTGGAGGAAGTAGCTTCATCTCCAGGACGACTTCGCGGATCGTCTTCCCTTGGGCCATCGCTCTCTTAACGACCTCAGCGGCCTTGTCGTAGCCAATATACGGGTTGAGCGCCGTCGCTAAGATCGCGTTCTGATTGGCAAGGCGCTCCATGTGCTCCCGATTAGCGATAATTCCCGCGATGCACTTGTCGACGAAGACTCGGCTGGCATTGCTCAAGATCGTTATCGACTGCAAGAGATTATGAGCGATCACGGGCAGCGCAACGTTCAGCTCAAAATTTCCCGACGCTGCAGCTTGCGTGACGACAACGTCGTTACCCATCACTTGCATCGCGACCATCATCACGGCTTCGGGGATGACGGGGTTGACTTTCCCAGGCATGATGGACGAGCCGGGCTGGAGCGCGGGCAGACGGATATCTGCTAAGCCCGCTTGCGGGCCGGAGTTCATCCAGCGCAGATCGTTGGCGATCTTGTAGAGCGCCACAGCGAGAGCTTTAAGGGCGCCGCTCAGCTCGACAGCCGTCTCCATCGTCGCTTGGGCCGCGAAGTGATTGCGCGTCTCTTTAAAAGGGATCTTTGTCTCTTGCGCGAGGGCTTGCGCGATGCGCTTCCCAAACTCAGGGTGCGTGTTGATTCCCGTGCCTACGGCTGTGCCACCGAGAGCAAGCTCATAGAGCCGAGGCAGTGTCGCTTCGATGCGCTCGCGCGCGAGCGCGATCTGCGCCGCGTAGCCGGAAAATTCTTGCCCCAGCGTGACGGGCATGGCGTCCATCAAGTGTGTGCGTCCCGTCTTGACGATATCGGAGAACTCGCGGGCTTTGGCTTCGAGAGCTTTGTGCAGATGCTCAAGCGCGGGCAGAAGCTGCTCGTGCACAGCTAAAGCTGCCGAAATGTGCACACACGCGGGGATGACGTCGTTGGAAGACTGCCCGAGATTGACGTGATCGTTCGGATGCACAGCCGTCTTGTCGCCGCGCTTGACCCCTACAATCTCGCACGCGCGATTGGCGATCACTTCGTTGGCGTTCATGTTTGTCGACGTGCCCGAACCCGTCTGAAAGATGTCTATGGGAAAGTGCTCGTCGAGCTTGCCGTCGACGACCTCACGGGCGGCTTGCTCAATGGCTTTGGCATGGATCTCGTCGAGCAGCTTGAGCTGAAGATTGACCCTGGCCGCGCAGAGCTTGACTAAGCCCAACGCGCGAATGAACGTGCGTGAGAAGCGCAGCCCACTAATGGGAAAGTTTTCGATAGCGCGCTGGGTCTGCGCACCCCAGTAGGCGTCCTGTGGGACCTTCACTTCGCCGAGGGAGTCCTTCTCGATGCGATAGTTCATACAAATCTCCTCTCTTGTTTTTGGATCACTTTAGGAGTATAAGTGAATTGGGCCCCCGTTGGCAATGATACAAGGCAAAGGAGGGCATGATGGAGCGCATTCGGCCTGCGGCCGTTGCTGGTAGTTTTTATCCCGCAAGCTCAGAGCGCCTGCGCAAGACTATTGAGACTTTGCTCGCTCAAGCACAGCCCAAGACACTTGGGGGCAGACTGCGCGGCCTGATCGTGCCCCACGCTGGGTATATCTATTCTGGGCCGGTAGCCGCAACGGGATACAAGACGGTTCACAGTTCCAAGTTTGACAGTGATCAGTTAAGGGTGCTTCTTCTTGGCCCAGC
>FMJZ01107561.1_pt1 | contig 14074 bp, 11 predicted proteins | sample 1987881 | NCBI WGS metagenome assembly FMJZ01 (sample SAMEA4378227, study PRJEB15110) | soil metagenome | biome: soil; feature: Field; material: Soil | place: India | collected 2015-03-11 | depth 0 m | reverse complement strand
GATATAAAGTAAATATGATGAAAATAGATCCATATCTCAATGTTGATGCTGGAACTATGAGCCCATATCAACATGGGGAAGTTTTTGTTACTATTGATGGGGCTGAAACAGATCTTGATCTCGGTAATTATGAGAGATTTGTTCAGATAGAGACAACAAAGGCAAATAGTTTAACAACAGGACAGGTTTATCAAAGTGTTATAGAAGCTGAAAGGAAGGGAGATTATCTTGGCAAAACAGTTCAAGTAATTCCACACATTACTGATGAAATAAAAAGAAGAATAAAAAATGTCGATGAAGGTAAAAATTCTGATATAATAATTGTAGAACTTGGAGGAACTGTAGGAGATATTGAAAGTCTTCCATTTCTTGAAGCAGTTAGACAATTTTCTATAGAAATAGGAAGAAATAATGTTAAATTTGCACATCTTACTTTGGTGCCTACAATAAAAGGCTCTGGTGAGATTAAAACAAAACCAACCCAGCATTCTGTAAAAGAGCTAATGAGTATGGGTATTCAACCAGATTTTCTTTTCTGTAGAACAGAAAAATTGTTGCCACCTTCTGTGAAAAGCAAATTGGCTTTATTCTGTAATATTGAGGAAGAGAGTATTTTTTCTGCTTATGATGTAAAAGATAGTGTTTATGAAGTGCCTCTTGCATTTCATGATCAGGGTGCAGATAAAATTATTCTTGAAAAATTAGGACTACCTTACAAGAAGCCAGACCTTACAAAGTGGAAAAAAATGGTTGATGTAATTAAAAATACAACCGAAACGGTTACAATTGCCCTTGTTGGGAAATATATAAATCTTGAAGATACATACAAGAGTGTTGATGCGGCTTTAATTCACGGGGGTATTGCCAACAAGGTTAAGGTAAAAATAGAAAAAATAGATTCTGAACATTTTGAGGCAGAAGAATTTGAAGAAGGAATATTAAAAAGTTGTTCTGTAGATTACTTTGAAAATCATATTTTGGCAAGAGCAAATGAAAAAGATAGAGATTTGATTGAAGATTTATACGAAAAAGATATTTCGACAAATTTCTGCAAACTCATTGAAAATCTCACGGAAGAAGAAAAAATATTTTTAAGAAATTTCTACAAGAATATAAATTATAAAGGTATAATCCATGCAGGAATAGATGGAATATTGATTCCGGGAGGTTTTGGGAATAGAGGTATAGAAGGGAAAATAAAAACTATTAATTATGCAAGAGAAAATAATATCCCAATATTTGGCATCTGTCTTGGTATGCAGTGTATGATAATAGAATTTGCAAGAAATAAATGTGGGATAAGTAATGCTCACTCAAGAGAATTTGAACCAACAACAAATGATCCTGTTATAGAGCTTCTCTCAAATCTCAAAGGAATTTCATATATGGGCGGAACAATGAGGAAAGGTGCCCAGAAAATAAAAATAAAGAGTGGAACTATGGCACATGAAATATATGGAAAAGATGAGATAATGGAAAGACATAGGCATAGATATGAGGTTAATCCAGAATATATTGAAATATTTAAGAAAAATGGACTTACAATAAGCGGGAATAGTGAGAATGGACTTGTGGAAATAGTAGAACTTAAGGATCACCCTTGGTTTTTAGGTTGCCAGTTTCATCCAGAATTTCAATCTTCTCCAATAGAATCGCATCCACTTTTTACTTCTTTTATTAATGCCGCAATTAAGTATAAGGAATCTAAAAAATGAGGATCATAGAAACAATAAAAGAAATGCAAAATATAGCTTGCTCTCTTAAAAAAAAGGATAAAAAAATTGGCTTTGTTCCAACAATGGGGGCTTTACATGAGGGACATCTTTCTCTTGTGAGGCAGGCAAGAAAAGAAAACGATATAGTTGTTGTCAGTATTTTTGTAAATCCTATACAATTTGGTCCAAATGAAGACTTGAATAAATATCCAAGGACTTTTGAGAGTGATAAAACAGCTCTTGAAAAGGAAAAGGTTGATTATTTGTTTTTTCCTACACCGTTTGATATGTATCCAGAAAGATTTGAAACATATGTTAATCTTAAAAAACTACCTTACCATCTTTGTGGTCTTTCAAGGCCGGGACACTTTGAAGGAGTGGCAACTGTTGTTACAAAATTGTTTAATATAGTTATGCCTGATAATGCATATTTTGGTCAAAAAGATTACCAGCAGGCAAAGATAATCGAAAGGATGGTTTTGGATTTAAACTTTAATATTAATATAAAAATGATGCCTATAGTGAGGGAAAAAGATGGGCTTGCTATGAGTTCAAGAAATTCTTATTTATCTCCTGAAGAAAGAAAGAAAGCATTATGCCTTTATAGTTCACTTCTTCTTGCAAAAGAGATGATAGAAAAAGGTGAAACAAAAGTTGAAAAAATAAAACAGGCAATGGAAGAAAAAATCAAAGAAATTGCGCCAGATGCAAAAATAGATTATATAGCAATAGTAGATCCAGAGACTCTTTCTGAAGTTCAGAATGTTGATAAAAGAGTGGTTATAGCACTTGCTGTTTTTATAGGAACAACAAGATTGATAGATAATTTTATAATTGAGAGGAGTTAGCTTGTATAACTTTCATACACACAATGAGTTATGTGATGGTGAGGGACCTGCTGAAAATTATGTTTTAACAGCAATTGAAAAAGGCTTTAAGGCTTTAGGGTTCTCAAGCCATGCACCTATCCCAGTTGACCTTGATTGGACACTAAAAAAAGAAAATGTTATGGAATATTATTTGTTGATAAAAAATTTAAAAGAAAAATATAAAGAAAAACTTGAGATCTATCTTGGACTCGAATTTGATTATTTTGAAAAGAAAGATTTTCAGGATTTTTACTTTAAAAATAAGGAAAAACTTGATTATAATATATGTTCGGTGCATTTCTTTTATGAAAAAGAACACTTTTACATAATTGATGGTAAATTAGAAAATTATATTGAGGCATTAAAGGTTATTTTTAATGAAAATGTAATTCTTTTTGTAAAAAAATACTATGAATTAATAAGAAAAATGATTGTTGAATTCAAGCCAGATATTGTTGCTCACCTTGACTTAATAAAAAAAAATAATAAAAAAAATACTTTTTTTTCAGAAAAAGAAGAGTGGTATCAAGAGGAAATTCTATACACACTTGATGTTTTAAAGAAAAGCTCTTCAATCCTTGAGATAAATACAGGTGGCCTTGCAAGAGGAAGTATAGAAGATTTCTACCCATCTGAATGGCTTTTTAACGCGTGTTTTAAAAGAAATATTCCTATAATAGTTAACTCTGATTGCCATCAGCCTGAAAAACTTGATGCTTATTTTCAAGAAGCAAAAAAATCTTTGAGACAGGCTGGCTATTCTTTCCAAAAGGTTTTGTTCAATAATAAATGGATTGAAGTAGGACTGTAGGGGTTATATCCCATACTTTTCAATCTTTGCTCTTAAAGTATTTCTGTTTATACCGAGAAAATCGGCTGTCTGAAGCTGGTTGCGATCAAATTTAAGCAGGGCTTTTGATATTATTTCCTTTTCTATATTTTCAACTATAAAATCGTATACTTTATTTTCATAATTTGGGTTATTAATTATTTTTTCTATCCATTTTGAAATATGTAGTTCTGGCAAGTCTTCTTCTGTTCTCAAATAGTCTGGAAGGTTGTCTATACTTATTTCTGTTCCATCACACAATAATACAGCTCTTTCAACAACGTTTTCAAGTTCTCTTACATTACCGGGCCATTTATAGTTTTGCAAAATCAATAATGCCTCTTCTGAAAAACCTTTTACCTTTCTGTTGTTTTTTTCTGCATATTTTTTTAAAAAATAGGTTGCAAGAATGGGGATATCATCTTTTCTTTCTCTGAGAGGTGGTAATTTTATTTCTATTACATTTATTCTATAAAATAAGTCTTCTCTGAATTTTCCTTCCTTAACCCATAAATCTATGGGTTTATTTGTAGCAGAGATAAGTCTTATGTCTATTTTTACCTTTGTTTCACTTCCTAAAGGCTCTATTTCTTTTTCCTGAAGGGCTCTCAAAATCTTTGCCTGCAAATATAAAGGCATATCACCAATTTCATCAAGAAATAAAGTTCCACCATTTGCCAGTTGAAATTTACCCTTTTTATCTGATACGGCACCAGTAAAGGCACCTTTTTTATAACCAAATAATTCTGATTCAAGCAAAGTTTCAGGTATTGAAGCACAGTTTATACTTATAAAGGGACCGTCTCTTCTACTGCTTGCATAATGTATTGCTTTTGCTATAAGCTCTTTTCCTGTGCCACTTTCACCAAGAATCAAAATTGAAGCCATACTATCAGAAACTGATTGAACGAGTTTAAAAATCTCAATCATTTTTTTGTTTTTGCCTATTATATTGCTGAAACTATAATTTTTGTATAACTCCTGTTTTAAATTTACATTTTCTTCACGTAGGTTTTCTCTCTCTTTAATAAGTAAATTTATATTTCTTATTTTACCAGCAATAAAATTTGATAAAATAACCAGTATATCTTCGCTCTCTTTAAGCGTTTTTTCGTCTTCAAACTTCTTTTCAACAGCTAAAACACCTATAACTACTCCTTCAATCTTAAGGGGAACTGCAATAAAAGAAATAGGTATATTTTTACTCCTTTTTATTTGCATTCTGTTTAAAAATTCCTTTTCTTCGTGGAGGTTTTTTATAGATATTGGTTTTCCAGTTTTTACGACCCTTCCAACTATACCTTCTCCAACTTTATAAATTCCTCTTTGCATTTCATCATCTGAGATATTAAATCCTTTTTTGACAGATAAGACATTAAATTCTTCATTTTCAAATGTTACAAGCATGCCTCTTGCAATTCCAAAATGTTCAGACATCTTTTTCATAATGAAATCAAAAATATCATCGACTTCAAATGATTTTTCAAGAGAAGAAATAAGGTCAATAAGCAAATCTTTCAGTTTTATTTTATTTTCAAGCTCATTATATAATTCAATTTTGTTAAGTATTAATGACACGAAATTAGCTATTGTAATAAGAATTTGCAAATCTTCTTCTTTGAATGCATTCTTTTTCTTACTATCAAGACTTAAAACACCAATGATTTTATTTTCACAAAAAAGAGGAACAACAACTTCAGACTGTATATCCTCTCTTAAAGGGATATAAAATGGGTTTATGCTGACATCATTAACTATTTTTGGGACACCTTCCTTAAATACGACGCCTGTAAGTCCCTCTCCAATTTTTATCTTTAAACTATCTACCTTTTCTTTTTTGAAACCTCTATAGGTTGCAAATTTTAATTCATCACTTTCATCATCCTTAAACATTATAGAACCAGTGTCTGCACCTGTAAGTTCAATGCATTTATCAAGTAAAATATCAAGAATTTCGTTTAAATTGTCTGTTTTATTGAGAAGTATAGTTAAATATTGAATGGTTTCTAATTTTTTTACCTTTAATTCAAGGTCCTTAATTCTTTCTTCCATAGAATTCTTCTATCCTTTTTAATAAAATTTTATTATGTGAAGGTAGTCCTATAGTAATTCTTACGAAGTTTTCTGGATAACCAAAATCTACTAGATGTCTTATAGAAATACCAGCTTCACTTAAAAAAGAGATAATTTCACTTGCTTTTTCGCCAAAATCAACAAAAAAGAAATTAGCATATGGTTCTGAATATTTTATATTCAGTCTATCAAAACCTTTTTTGAGAAAAATCTTTCCCTCTTTTACAAATTTAAGAGTTTTCTCTAAAAACTCTTTGTCTTTAAGGGCATTTATTGCTCCAATTTGTTGTAAATTTCCAAGATTAAAAGGGAGTCTTATTTTTTCAATCTGGTAAATCAAGTCCGCATTCATTATTCCATATCCAACTCTGAGAGAGGCGAGTCCAAAAGCCTTTGAGAATGTTTGAATTACAATAAGATTGGGGTATTTTTCTATCAATGGAACAACTGAATTATTTAACCCTGCAAAATGAATATATGCTTCATCAATAATAACAGGTATATCTTGAGAAATATTCTGTAAAAATTTTTCTATTTCATTTTTTGAGATAAATGTTGAGGCGGGATTATCGGGGTTTGCAAATAGTATTATCTTTTTTCCTTTTATTTCGTCTGATTTTTTTAATATTTTACTTAAATCTATTGCAAAATCTGTTCTTTCTACTTCATAGACTTGTGCACCTTTACATTTTGATTGTAAGTAATATAGAATAAAACTTTTCTCTGGAAGGATTAAATTGAAATCTTCTGAAATGAAAAGCGAAAAAATCATACTTATTACTTCACCAGAACCATCACCGAATACTATGTTTTCATTTGTTATAGAAATATTATAATCTTTAAGAAAAGAAACAAGAGCATTCTTTAAATCTAACATTTTTGAATCAGGATAAATATTTAACTTTTTATTTAATTCATTTTTAATTGCCTTTAAAGCAAGAGGTGAGCTTCCAAGAAGATTTTCATTGGAAGATAGCTTTATTGATTGTCCTTTTTTCTTTATTGACTTTCCAGCCTTGTAAAAATCAAGCTCAAGAATATCTTTTCTTACAGAATCAATTATACTCATAAACTATTCCTCAAGTATTATGGGTTGATCTGGAAATTTTTCATATTCTATTTTTCCATCAGCAAACATTTGTATAACTTTTGGTAAAATTATATGTTCTTTTTCAAGTATTCTTGCTGCAAGTGTCTCTGGTGTGTCATTCTCTAAAACTTTAACCTTAGCCTGCATAATTCTCTTTCCCCCATCTACAAGTTCATTGACAAAATGAACTGTGCAACCTGATTCTTTTTCTTTTGCTTCAATAACCCTTTCATGAGTATGAAGGCCGGGATATTTGGGTAACAAAGAGGGATGGATATTAATTATTTTATTTCTGAATGCTTCTATGAAATCTTTTTTTATTACTCTCATAAATCCAGCCAATACAACGAGGTCAACATTGTTTTCTTTGAGTTTTTTTATGTAATTCTGTTCAGCTTCCCCTTCAAGTTTTGTTTTATATTCACCCGGATATAAGTATTCTGCTTTTATGTTATGTTCTTTGCATATTTCTAATGCTCTTGCTTCTTTATTATCACTTAAAACTATACCAATTTCTACATTTTTAAGCTCTCCTTTTTCTATAGCCTTTATAATTGCTTCAAGATTGGATCCTCTTCCTGAAACTAAAACACCAATTCTCAGTTTTTTCATCATCTTCCACCAAATATATTTATTATATCATTCAAAAATACAAAAACAGAAAGAAAAATTATAACAACTAAACCTGCAAATTCGATAGACAATCTTATTTTCATCGGTATTCTGATTGGTGTAATTGTTTCAATAAAGTTAAGTATAACATGACTTCCGTCAAGTCCCGGTATTGGCAGTAAATTAAAGAAAGCAAGGGCGATGCTTATCAACGACATAAATCTTAGTAAAGTTATAAAATCGGTATTCATAGCAATCTCACTTGTAAAACCAATAATTCTTAATGGACCTGAAAGATTTTTTTGTGCATTGATTCTACCTTTAAACATTGCGGATATACTTTGTATGGTTTCCATTACCATTGTGTTTATATTATTTTGTGCCATTTTAATACTTGAAGTAAAATTTTTTGCCTTAATATGTCTTTCTTCTGTAATTGCTGAGGCAGGATATATTCCTAAAAATCCTCTTCCTTCAAATCTATCAATCATTACTCTATTAGTGTAGAAATTTTCTTTTCTTTTGTAAACGATATCAACCTCTTTTAAGGCTTTGTCTTTTATCGCAACAGCAATATCACTGTAAGAATTGATCTTATAATTATCAATTGAGACGATTAAATCTCCTATTGTTAATCCAATTTTTTCAGCTGGACTGTTGGAAACCACCTCTCCAACTACAGGTAAATAAACAGGACTTACTCCAATATATGAAAGCCCTCTATTTTTGTCATATGATAGTTTTGTGTAAACTTCATTGGTTTTATTGTCTCTTATAAATGTGATCTTTATCTTTTCATTCTTACTTAAATTTATGAATTTTGGTATGTCAGCATAATTATCTACTTTTTTATCATCTATGGCAATGATGTAATCCATATTTCTTAAACCTGCAGAATACGCTGGAGTCTCTTTGTTGTCAATTTTTTCAATCACTTCTATATAAGGGGAGATGATTTTTTCTTTAAAACCAACAAAGAAAATTATTGTTAATACTATCAAAGCAAACAAATAGTTAAATAAAGGACCTGCAAGAACCGTAAGTAGTCGTGCATAAGGAGGCCTATTATACATTGCTCTTGGGTCATTTTTTGATTCTTCTTCGTTTTCTCCTTTAAGTTTGCAATATCCCCCGAATGGAAGTAGACTTATCTGATATCTTGTTTCTCCGATTGTAAAACCAATAAGTGCTTTCCCAAATCCAATCGAAAAAACTTCAACTCCTATGCCATTTAACTTTGCAAGTAGAAAATGTCCAAGTTCATGAACAAATATCAAAACGCCCATTACTAAAAAAGCAACAATTATTCCAACCACATTCATCATAAAAACCCCTGCCAAATAGGTTATTTTATTATAATTTAATAATAAAATCAAATTTTGGAAAGTATTTTATTGATATATATTTTGTTAAGATTCTTGATAATCTTATTATTTTTGTTGTATTGTGTGAAACTTGATTTTTATCAGAAAAGTAAATACAATTTAAAGTTGATGTTTTTAATTAAAATGTATTGAGGAGGATTTTTTAATATGATAGAGGTAAAAAATCTTACGAAGTATTATGGAGATTTTCTGGCGGTTAATTCGATAAATTTTAAAATTAATAAGGGCGAAGTTGTTGGTTTACTTGGACCAAATGGAGCAGGGAAATCAACTACTATAAGAATGCTCACAGGATATTATACTCCAAGTGATGGAGAAATTTTCATAAATGATATTTCGGTAAAAGATGAACCTATTATGATAAAAAGTTTTATAGGTTATATACCAGAGTCTTCTCCACTCTATAAAGATATGGTTGTTTATGACTATCTTAAATTCATTGCCCATATTCAAAATGTTCCAGATAATTTGATAGCTGAAAGAATTGATTTTGTAGTTGAAAAGTGTGGTCTTGAGGAAGTTGTTTATAAAAAAGTAGGGGAATTGTCAAAAGGATATAAACAGAGAACAGGACTTGCTCATTCAATTATACATAACCCACAAATTTTAATACTTGATGAACCTACTTCAGGCCTTGATCCAAATCAAATTATTGAAATAAGGGAGCTTATTAAGGAACTTGGGAAAGAGAAAACAGTTTTATTATCAAGTCATATATTGAGTGAGGTTGAAGCAACGTGTAGTAGAGTGATAATTATAAATCGTGGTAATATAGTTGCAGATGGTTCTACAGAAGAGCTTTTGAAAACCTTTACAGATGTAGAAAAATTTATTATAAAAGTAAAAACAAAAGATGATACTGAGAAGATTAAAAATCTTCTTAAAATAGAAAATGCAAGAATTTCTGTAGCCGATGGTGCATTAAAGGAGATAGTTATTTCTTTACCAAAAACCAATGAAATTGAAGAAACAATATATAGAAAGATTAAAGAAACTGACTGGATACTTTATGAATTCAGAAAAGAAGAGCAATCACTTGAAAATTTATTTAAAGAGCTAACAATGGAGGATAAAAATGTTTAATTTCAAAAAAACAATTTATATAACAAAAAAAGAATTGAGAAGTTTTTTCTATTCTCCTGTAGCATATATTTTTATATGTATTTTTCTTGTGGCTCTTGGCTGGTTGTTTTTCTCAAAGTTTTTTCTTTACAACCAGCTTGAAATGAGGGATTTTTTTAATATTTTGCCTATAGTTCTTGCCTTTGTTATTCCTTCGATAACAATGGGGCTATTTGCAGAAGAGTTTTCTTCTGGTTCTTATGAAGTTATTTCTACTACTTCTGTCTCAACACTTGACATTGTTGTTGGTAAGTTTTTTGCTGCAATTTTGTTCATGTTGATTGCTTTGCTTCCAACTATTATGTATCCATTTTTCTTGATTTTTCTTGGCGATCTTGATCTTGGGCCTATTGCTGGAGGGTATATTGGGTCAATCTTTTTGATTTCTGCTCTTGTGTCTATCGGAATGTTTGCTTCTTCTTTGTCCAAAAGCCAGATAGTTTCCTTTATTATTGCGTTGTCAATATCTGTAACATTGTGTTTATTACTTGGGCTTATGAAGTCAATAACTCCACCATTTCTTGTGGATTTGATAGATTATTTTTCTTTTTCTGGAAGATTTGGTAATATTGCAAAAGGCATTTTGGATTTGAGAGATATTTCATATTTTATAGCTACTTCGGTAGTTTTTTTATTTCTCACATATCAAAATCTTGAATTAAGAAAAATTGGTTAAGGAGCTTTCTATGAAAGATTTTTTCAATAATATAAAGATTTCAAGAAGAATGGATCTATTTATTACTTTTATTCTTGTTTTGTTAAATCTTTTTATGGCTCTGAGTTTGATAGAAAGAATATATTTCAGATTTGATCTGACAAATGATAAAAAGTATTCTTTGTCTCATCATACCAAAGATGTTTTAAGAGAAATTAAAAAGCCTCTTTCTATAAAAGTATTTTTTTCTCCTAATTTACCAGCACCATATAACAGTTATGAGAGATATTTAAAAGATTTATTACTTGAGTATAGATCTATAGCAAAAGATAAGATAAAGATTGAATTTGTTGATTTAAAGAAAAATCCAGATGCTCCAAAAGATTATGGAATTTTTCCAATGACTATTGAAGTTGTAGAAAAAGATCAGGTGCAATATAAAAGTTCTTATATGGGTATAACTTTCAGTTATGGAGATATGATTGAAAAAATTCAGGCTTTATCTACAACAGAAGGTCTTGAGTATAAGATTACAGCTATTATTAAAAAAATGATAGATAAGGTGAATAAAATTAATTCTCTTGATGGAAGTTTTGAGGTTTTACTTATAGGAAATACAAAGATTCCTGTAGAAAATATTGAAAATCTTGAAAAAGTTGTGGCTGGAGCAGTTTTGAGTGTAAAGGAAAAATTGAATGGAAAAGTCTCTTACATGTATGTTGATAACATAAACGAAAGGAATAAGGCTTTTGAATTAATAGCTCAATATAAATTACCACCAATTAATTTGACGGGTTTAAATTATGATAAAAATCTTTTCCCTGATGGCAAGGCATATATTGGCATTATTCTGAAATATAAAGATAATTACAGGGTAATAAATATACTTGAAGAGGATGAAGAAGGCACAATATATCTTATGGGAAAATATATGATAGAAGAAAGTATAATGGGTAATGTAGAGAATCTGCTTGCTATAAAGAAAAAAGTTGGATATTTAATGGGACATGGAGAGCCTTACTTTATTGATCCTTATGGTAGTGAAGAAAGCGGGGATTCTGTTTCAAGACTTGCAAAGTTTATTGACGAAAACTATGAATTTAAACCCATCAATATACAGAAAACACCTATCCCTGATGATGTAGATATGCTTCTTATTGTTGAACCAAAGTTTCCAATTTCAGAAGAGGAATTTTATAAGATAGATCAGTTTATAATGAAAGGAAAGCCTGTCAGTGTTTTTGCCTCTGGATTGTTTTTCCCTGTTTCTGATAAAGCTGAACTTATGTCTGGAAAAATTCCTATTGGCATCATTCCAAGAACAGGCTTGTTTGAGTTTTTGTCAAACTATGGGATAATTATAGAAAATAATCTTATTCTTGATAAGAATTGTTATAAAATAGAAATTCCTAAAATTTATGGTGGGGGTGTGCAAAATGTTTACTATGCTCCTCTGGTTGAAAGAGAAAATATTTCTCAACATCACCCTGTAACCAAAAAAGTTAAGGGGATGTATCTTCTTAAATCTTCATCAATAAATGTTGTCAGTCAAAATGACAGAAAGATAGATGTTCTTATAAAAACTTCTAAGGGAGCATGGCAGGAAAGAGAAGGTATATCACTTTCACCTGCTTATCTTGGCATGAGGATACCTTCAAAAGACAAAATGACTAATTTTATAACGGCTGTTTCTGTGGAAGGAAGATTTAAAAGTATTTACAACAAAAAAGAAGTGGGATTCATTCCTGAAACAACAGATGGCAAAATTATCGTTGTAGCTTCTGGTGATATGGCTAAAAATTCTGTTTTAGACTTAGATGGGACTTCACCAAATTCGATCTTTGTAAGAAATATAATCGATTGGGCTTTAGGAAATGAAAAGCTCATTGATTTAAGGGTTAAAGGGCTTACTTATAATCCCCCAAAGAAAACCTCTGATTTTACAAAATCTTTTATCAAATGGTTTAACACCTTTGGAACAGCTATTATTATTGTTTTAATAGGCATTATTTTGTGGAGACTTGATGTGCAGAGGAGAAAAAGAATAAAGAAAGAATTTTTAAATAAATTTTCTAAGAGAGGGGAATAAGATGAAAAAAAAGTATTTTTATCTTTCCATTTCATTTTTAATTCTTTTTGTTCTGTGGGTTGTTTCTGGGTTTTTTGTTGAAAAAACAAAATCGCCAAAATATCCAAAAATCAATGGATTTTTAAACATAAATAAAATAGAGATTACAAGCCCTACAAACTCCATTACATTGTTTAATTCAAATAATATCTGGTATATTTATCCAGAAAACTATGAGCTTGATGAAGATATTTCAAAAGAATTGTTTGGGCAACTTTCAAACCTTTCGATTGTTGATGTTGTTGGAAAACTTGAGAATCTTTCATCTTTTGAACTTGATAGCAAAAACAGAATAAAACTCAAAATTTATTCAGAAAAGAAAGAGCAAATTTTGTATTTTGGGAAAACTGCTAACACAAAAAAACATACCTATTTGATGTTGCCTGATGATGACAATATTTATCTTGGAAAGGGAGATTTTTATTCTGTTCTTCATAAGCCTTATAGTGAGTATCGTTCAAGAAAGATTCTTAATTTTAAAAATGAGGAACTTGTTTCTATAAGCTGGAATGAAGATGGAGAGATTTATTCTGTTTATCCTGATAATGGTGGATTTAAAGGCTCATGGAAGGAAACAAAACTTGATGCAAAGAAGTTTGGTGATTTTATGATTGTTATCAATCCACTTTATGCAATAGATTTTCCTGCCAAAATTCCAGTTAAAAACATCTTAAGAAAGATTAACATAAAAACGAAAAACTCTAATTTTAATATAATTATTTATGATAAAGATGAAGAAGGCGATTATTACGTTGAAATCGAAGGCAAAAAGGAATATTATAAAATCACTGGCTTTGCAGGAAATATCTTATTAAGAAGTTATACAAATTATTAATTTTGAGGCAATATTATGAAAGAAGAATTTATAAAATTTCTTGTTGAGTCTAATGTTTTAAAGTTCGGAGATTTTATCACAAAAAGTGGTAGAAAAACCCCTTTTTTTATTAATACTGGTAGCTATGTAAGTGGGAGCCAGATGTCAAAACTCGGTGGTTTTTATGCGGAAAGTATAAAGGCTAACTTTGGAGAAGATTGGGATGTTCTTTATGGGCCAGCATATAAAGGTATTCCTCTTTCTGCTATTACTATTGCAAAATTATATGAATTGTATAGAATGGATAAGAAGTTTTGTTTTAATAGAAAAGAAATAAAAGATCATGGCGAAGGGGGAAAAATTATCGGCCATATTCCTCAGGATAATGAAAAAATTATTATAATAGAGGATGTTATAACTGCTGGAACATCTGTAAGAGAAAGTGTTGAACTTTTAAAAGAGATTGCAAATGTTAAAATAATTGGTTTAATTGTTTCTGTTGATAGAATGGAGAAAGGAAAGGGTAATAAATCTGCTCTCAAGGAAGTTTCAGAAGAATTTGGAATCAAGACAGCTTCTATTGTAAATATCGAAGAAATAGTGGAATTTTTATATAATAAAGATGTGAATGGTAAAGTTTATATCGATGATGATATGCTGAAGAAAATAAAAGATTATAGAAGTTTGTATGGGGCTTAATTTGACAAAAATTATTTTTTTTGTTAAAATATAATTTGCAATATGGGCCCATAGCTCAGCCGGTTAGAGCAACTGACTCATAA
>FMJZ01009755.1_pt1 | contig 14092 bp, 5 predicted proteins | sample 1987881 | NCBI WGS metagenome assembly FMJZ01 (sample SAMEA4378227, study PRJEB15110) | soil metagenome | biome: soil; feature: Field; material: Soil | place: India | collected 2015-03-11 | depth 0 m | reverse complement strand
GCTGACCGCGCAATTCGGCTTACAGACAGTCTATTTGAAAAAGGTGATGCGTGGATTACGGCAAAAGCACTATCTCGGGCGATTTCTCAAATCAAATATGATTTAATCCTTACGGGATGTATTGCCACTGATGACGGGTTTTCGCAAATTGGTCCGACATTAGCCTCATTACTTAACATTCCTTCAGCCGCATATGTTAATAAAATTGAAGTTATTGACAATACAAAATTAAGAATTAACCGTGAATTAGAAGGCGGCATTTTAGAAAAGAAAGAAATTCCTTTACCGGCATTATTGACAATTCAAACTGGCATCAACACACCTCGTTATCCTTCAATTATCGGTATTAAAAAAGCGACAGCGAAGATGATTGAAGTTTACAATTCCCAGCAATTAAACCTTGACCCCAATACAGTTAAATGTTTAGTTGAATTAGAAAAGATGTATCATCCACTCGTAGAGTCTAAAGCCGAAATCATTACAGGAACCGAGGAAGAAATTTCAGCAAAATTAACTGATATTATCAAAGAAAAGGTGGGGTTATGAGTCAAAATAAAGCCGTATCATCAATTGCAGTCTTAATCGAACATCGCGAAAAACAGATTAGAGATATCAGTTATGAGATGCTGAGTTTAGCCCACAAAATTGCCAACACGCAGGGATTAGAGATTACGAGTATTATCTTAAGCAGTGATTGCCAGCCTATAGTGGATGCGATCAAAAATTATTGTCATAAAATCATTTACGTTGAAAATAGTTTATTGGAAAATTTTAACACCCAAATTTATCTGCCGATACTGTCCCAAATAATAAACGAGACTCAACCTCGCTTGATAATGATTGGGCATACTAGTTTCGGAACTGATTTGGCACCATATTTAGCCGGTTCACTCTCCATACCTCTTTTAACCGATGTGTTCGATGTGGAGTTAAGTCCGGAAAAAGTACTTGTTCGCCGGCAGATGTATGGGGGTAAAGTTACCGCTGAGTTTATTACTGAGAAAATGCCTGCAATGGTTACGGTACGCACGGGTTCGTTTGAAAAAGTGTTTGTTTTAAGTTCTTCGATTCCTCAACTATCAGGTAATATCCAAAAACTTTCTTTAACAATTGACCCAACTATACCTGAAAAATTTAAATTCTTGGGATATGAAGAAGTGCCAACTACTGATATTGACATTACAAAATCGGATATTATTGTTGCAGTTGGTCGAGGCATTAAAGAACAGAAGAATTTAACCATGATTGAAAATTTTGCCAATGATATTGGCGCTACGCTTGCTTGCACTCGACCAATTATTGATGCAGGTTGGCTACCTAAAGACCGTCAAGTCGGTTCTTCCGGTAAAACGGTTAAACCCAAACTTTATATTGCTTTAGGTATCTCTGGTGCTTTTCAACATATTAGCGGAATGAAAAACTCAGAAACTATTATTGCGGTCAACAAAGACCCTGAAGCCCCGATATTTTCGGTTGCTCATTATGGAGTTGTTGGAGACTTAATAAAAATCGTTCCCCTATTAGCCGCAAAAATAAAGGAACTTAAATCATAAGTATGCTAAAAGATTTCATTATTAATTCTCCATGCCATAACGATTTATTAAAAATCGTTCTGATGTTAACCAAAAAAACAGAAGAATTAAGAGTTTGAGTTAATAAACAAAGGTTATGTAAAAATTTTATCATTTTTAGAGTTAATAAAAATTATATGAATCTTATCGCCATCTCTAAAGAAATCAGAGACGCGATTATTGAACTTGGTGCGACCGATGCTTATAAATGTTATCAATGTGGCATGTGCACTGCATTATGTCCTTGGTTTCAAATTGAAAAAGTTGACTTTCTTGTTAATCGGATTCCGCATAATGTAAAACTCGGTAATATTATGGCCAGTGAAGATATAGCAGCGATTGAAAAAGAAGTTGAAGAACTTTTTCGTTGTGTTGGCTGTGATAATTGTTTGGCGTATTGTCCGCGGGGAGTAAATATTGGTGACATTGTCCGAGCCATTCGCCGACTTTTAATTGATTTTGATGCCATTCCTAAAAAACTTAAAGCTATCGTTACCAAAATCTACAGTTCAGGCAATCCCCAAGGTGAACCATCAGAAAAAAGAAATATTTGGGCAAATAAATTTGATATTCCCTTATATACTCCAGATTTAGAATATGCCTATTTTGCCTGTTGTATACCTGCATACGATGCTCAAATCCGAAAGATTGCGGAATCAACGGTAAAAGTGTTGAAATCTGCGAATGTTTCCTTTGGTTTAGTGAATAACGAAGTTTTCTGCTGTTGTGAAACGGTCCGTAATATAGGTGCCGAGAAACACTTTAATGAAATTGCTCAGCATAATATCAGCGCCTTAAAAAAACAAGGAGTTAAAAAATTACTGGTTACTTCACCCCATTGTTATACCGCTTACAAGCACGACTACCTATATCTGGAAGACAACTTTGAAATTATACACACAGTTCAACTTTTCTTGCAACTAATTCAAGACAAAAGAATTGTTCCATCGAAGCCTATAAAAAAGAAAGTTGTCTATCATGATCCTTGCACTTTAGGCCGCCAGAATAATATTTACGAAGAACCACGAATCATATTAAAGAGTATTCCCGAATTAGAATTATTGGAAATAGAAAACTTTAACCGAAAAGACAGTGTTTGTTGTGGAGCTGGTAGTGGCGGATTATGGATGGATTGGCAAAAAGGTGAACGTATGTCGGATATTCGAGTAAACCAGGCAATTGATGCGGCCGCGGAAATTTTAGCTGTTGCCTGTCCTTATTGCATGATAATGTTTGAAGACAGTATCAAAACAATGAATTTAAATCTGGAAGTGAAAGATATTTCTGAATTATTATCTGAGAGTATTTAAAAAGAAAAATCTTGTATATTGTCTTAATATAGTGACATGGTAAAATATAGCTTAGACATAAAAACAATCAAAGAATTTGAGCGGAAAAGATCGAGAAAACTTCGGGGCTTTGAGCCTGTTTTTCAGATGGATCTCCACTCCTCAACTTATAAGTTAGACGGAATCTGAAAATGTCCCCAAAAAGTCAAACCCAGAAAGATATCAAGAAATCCGCTTGAGTCTTCTGTATCTCATGAGTAAATATTAACTTTGCCAGAGTTCTCTTAATAACTCAAAAGACAAAGGTATTAATAACCAAACCTAGAAGATTACCTGCTTGGCATAATCGGTCGACAATCAGGTTATCCCCTCAGTTATCATATTGACAATCAGTCGGTTAGCCTTTTATGTAAAGCAGAATATTGCCTAAAAGACTGTGGTTTGCTTTGTCTGATAAACAGTCTACTGGATAACCCCCTGGACATCCCCCGGATATCCCCCGGGTATACCCCTGGGATTACCCACGGGACTCTCTTCTCGATAGCAACTAAATGAGATTTTACAAAAAGAAAAAGTTAGTGTAATAGTTAGTATTGATATGTTAAATAAAAAGGCGAATTCTCTTCCATGTTTTCACATCCTAATATTAATATAATTAGAAAAAAGAACTCACCTCTGGAAGAAAAAACCAATTTTCACAGACATCTTGACGCAAGTAAAAAAGATATGCCCAACTGTAATAAATTGCCACAAAACATCGACAATATCTCCGGTATTGTCTGTAGGACTCTCTTCTCAATAATTGATAATGTAAAGTCAGTTGCACTATTTGCCAAGAACATAATCATATTTATATAGATGAAATCAGTCAATTTTTATTATTTACAATATTTTTGCTTTGGAATCGTATCAACTCATTTGCAAAAGAAATCTACAATTTGGGTAGTGTATAATATTTTGTGTAAACTCAATATTGATATGTTAAACAAAAAGGCGTATCTTCCACCTTGTTTAAACATAATTAATTATATAAAGCACACCTATGGAAGAAAAACCAATATACACAAAAATCTTGACGCTACCTATAATGTGCCATGTCAAACAAAATACAAAAAAAATAGGGCGGTTTTTCATTTCCGCCCTATTTATAAAAGTAAATTAGAGTGAGCTATTGAACGATTATTTTCACATCAGTTTTGTTAGTTGCATCTTCGTATTTCAAGAAGTAGATACCGCTGTTAAGATACTCGGTCGAAAGCTTTGTGATGTATGAACCCGGATTATGGTAATCATTAGTTAAAGTTTCGATTAGCTGTCCTGAAGCATTATAGAGTTTAAGAGATACTTTGCCTGAAACCGGCACGGTATATTTAATAGTCGTAAGTTTCGTAAATGGATTAGGTGTGACATGTAGACTAAATTTTGAATTTTGAAGTTCGAGTTTTGAATTTTCCAGTTGGGATGTATTTGTTATCTGATGTTGGGAAGTTAATTTTTCTGATAACGGAGTATAACACCACATTTCTTTTGAGTTTCCGCCTTTAAGTGCATAGATGCTCATACCTTTCACAGCTAAAGAACCTCCGTGTTTAACTTTTTTGTTAGCCGGACCAGCAGGAATCGTCTCTTTTGAAATCCAAGAATTAGTATTGACATCATAGGCTCCAAAGTCTTGAGTATTTCCGCCTTTTAGCGCATAGATTAAATTGTTAAGTACTACGAGTGCTGCACCATCTTTAATGTTTTTATTTATTGTTCTGGGTGTTCCGAATAATGCATCTGCCTTCTTAATCCAAACACCATTAGCGTAAGCATAGAAGTGTTTCGTATTATTGCCGACAAAAGCATAAATCGTGTCAGCCTTGGAAACTAAAGCCGCACCGCCTTTTATCTTTTTATTATCAGAAGTGATTAAATCGGTTAGTTGTGTCCACGATGAATCTGCGGGATTATACATCCAGAATTCTTTGGTATTACCACCTTTAAACGCATAGATATATCCTTTATGGGCTACCAAGGCGCCACCGGCTTTAACTTTGGTATTAGCACTTCCATGAGGAATCGAAGGTCTTTGAATCCATCGGTCCTCATTAGTGAGATATGCCCAGAATTCAGAAGTATTACCACCTTTGAAAGCATATAAAGTGCAACCTTTTGCGACTAGGGCTGCACCGGCTTTGACGCGTTTTACTTCAGGTCGACCGTTTGGTTTCAGAGCAAAAGGAATTGAGCATTTCTTCGTCCAAGTTCCATTTTCATAAGCAAAAAAGTTTATGGAGTTACCTCCCTGTAATGCATAGAGCACACCTTGATGAGAAACTAAAGCACCGCCATCTTTAATGCCTTTGTTCCCTGGTGTTGTTGGTACTGATTCTTTTTGTGTCCAACCCGATGGATTAAGAATAATACAAAATCTTCGAGTCGGCGAGAATCCACTCCAATTGGTTGCGATATCTTGAGCGCGAACTTTCCACTCATAAAGTCCCTCGGTCAGCATTGTATTATAAAAAGTATTAGAGGTAGTAATATTCAAGACTTCGTCTTTTCCACTATTCACAACCAGATTATAGGTTACTGCATCCGAAACTAAGTTCCAAGAAAATGTTATATCCGTGCTTGTAAAAACAGTATCATCTGCGGGTGAAGTTAAAGTCGGAACATTTGGCGGAGTAATATCAATTGTAAACGACCTGGTGCTAATGGCACTCAAATTTCCAATACTGTCTGCTGCTTGGACATCCCAATAATAGAGACCCTCATCTAAAGTTATTGGACAAGTAAAGACTGTATCCATAAAAGTGGAATCGACGATTGGAATCGCACTGCCTTCCGGTGTAATGGTAATACGAAAGTTTTCCGCGCCACCAAGTAAATACCAAACGAAAGTCGGTGTTTGGTCGTTGATTATTGCATCGGGTGGCGGTAGCAATAAATCTGGTCCTTTGAGTTGAACTCGAAGTGTCCAGATTTCACTCCAATCACTGATTGGATTTTCTACTCGCACCCGCCAGTAGTAGAGCGATTCCGGTAATGCCATCTCATCAGCAATTGTCACTTCAGATAGATCGACAACCGTATCAATAATTGGCGAACTGAATTCATTGGTCAAATCAATTTGCAGACGATACTCAATTGCACCGCTTTCATCTGTCCAATCAAACCACGGTGTCGCATCGTAAATTATAAAACCGTTCGTGGGAAAGATGGGTGTCGGTTGTGCCATTAAATGCGAGCATATTACCAGTAGCGACAAAGGTATTAGTTTATTTATTTTTAACATAGTACCTCCAATTTATTCTGCATGGCAAAATTGCATGCTCAACTGACCACAAGAGAAGACGGTCAGGTCTATTACCCAATCTTTTCTTGTCGTCGTCATGCTTGCCATCAGGTGATTATGTAATATTAAAATTAAAATTTTTGATATGATTTTGGTTCTCGTCAGTAATCAAACTAATTGTTTCATTTTTTTATTATTTTTAATACTAACCTTTTGCCATTGCCTAATTCATGATACTTGAGGAAATAGATACCTTGATTGAGATGAACGGTTGAGAACCGAATAGAATACGCACCGCCTTGATAGTAATCATCTAATATAGTTTCTACTATTTGACCGGTACTATTATATAATTTTATTTGAATTTGAGTAGCAACCGAAACGACAAAATCTATTTTTGCCTCGTGACAAATAAAATTCGGTGTGACAGTAAACTTAGTCCCTAAGATATTGATATTTTTTTCTGTCATTAATGAGATCGCTGTTTTGGGTTCAGTTGGTGATAATAGAGTTGGTGCTGGTGTGTATTGCCAAAATTCCGTAGTGTTATTTCCCTTAAGCAGATATACTCGTCCATTAGCATAGGCAAGAGCCGCGCCGGTTTTAGGCACTGATTTGTTATCGTTATTTAACTTCGGAACTGGATTAAGCGGCGTCCAATTATTCAAACTCGGTAGATATTGCCAAAAATCTTGTGCACCACCACCTTTAATTGCATAAATAATATTGTGGTCAGTGGTCATTGCGCCACCATCTTTAACTTTTTTGATTTTTGTCACTTGAGGATGAATTAACGGTAGGTTTTTACGAGCGCTCCAAGTGTTTGATTGAACATTATATGCGAAGAAATAATTATCGTTGCCACTACCTTTCAAAGCGAAAATAGTATCTCTAAAAATCACCAGACAACTACCTGCGTTATAAGGTTTATTATCAGGCATCGGTGCTGGATTCAAACTATACCAGCGATTAAGCGTCGTGTCATAAACATAGAAATTCATTTCGCCATATCTTCTACCCCCAACCAGCATATAGACTTTACCATTATAAAAGACGATTGAAGTTCCGGCCTTCGCACCTTTTTCTGGAGGAATAAATCCCTTTGAAGTCCAAGTATCATTTTCAAGGTCATAAACCCAAAATTCACGAGTACTATTACCTTTGGTTGCATAAATCTTATTTACGCCATCAAAACATAATGCTGAACCTTTGCTAACTCGTTTTATATTGTATTTTGTCGGGTCGGTTGGTTTTTTCCCAAAAGGGATCGATTCTTTGGATACCCAGTTAGTTCCGTTAAACAGATAAAACTCATTAGACTTATTACCACGAAATGCGTAAATATAGTTGCCAACTCCAACCATTGCACCACCATCTTTTACCCCTTTATTCAAAACATTAGAGAGAATTCCCGATAATCTATACCATCCTGGTTGAGATGAAGTAATTGTGAACTTTCTGCTTTCAGACCATCGACCATAAGGAAGTCCTGCACGGACACGCCAAAAATAAGTGCCTTCATTTAATCCTGGTGCCGGCATTTGAAATTGAGAAATTTGCACAGTGGTATCCATTGGCGATGAAAATCTTTGATTGGTATCAATCTGAATCTCGTATTGAGTTGCATTATTGACATCCTGCCAATCAAAGAACGGTGTTCGGGTATTTAAGATTGCATTTGGCTGAGGTAAGATAAGCGTAACTGAGGTACTGATTATAAATGCTCTGGTTTCTGACCAAACACTATACGGAATTCCTGCGCGTACCCGCCAATAATATTTACCGTTGTTCATAGGACTTAGATATTGATACTGAGAATTTGCTACAATAGTATCAATCAATCGCGATGAGAAATCATTCGTATCCGCAATCTGAATCTGATATACTGTTGCCATCGGTACATCCTGCCAATCAAAAGTTGGTGTTGAGGTATGCAAGGTTTCTAAAGGGTTAGGTGATGTTAAAATTGGTGCGCTTAAAATAACATAGACCGAATCCTTTATGGTATCATTCAAAGCATTGTCATCTGTTGCCAGTTTCGTATATGTTTGGGTATAATATTTACCTGGTAAAGCACTAAAATTGCCAAAATCAACAGTTCTCACGCTATCTGCTAAAAGATTAGATATATATCCTGATTGAGCAAATATTATATTACCACTCTCATTCCGAATAATAAATTTAGTTGAACAAGAAGCAGTGCGAGTATAATAATTCTTAAATTTAGCAATGACAGACAAATTTCCCACAAATTGGGTGTCTTTGGGCGATACAATCTGATATGCACCAACATCGTGAAATCTTACTTTTACACTACCAGTGATTTTATTATTTCCTGAATTATAGTCATCTGTATAAAGCGTAGAACATTTTGTCGTGAAAGTTCCAAAATATCGTGCGGTCCAAGGGGTGAAACTGATTATGCGGAATGATTGTCCCGGAATTGTGACACTTTGAATATCAGAATATCCGTCATTAATCTCAAATTTAACATTGATATTTGCAGAATTAGGTCCATAGTTACGAACAACGGCAATAGGATTAATCGTCGTGCCTGAATCCACACTATTTACTGGTGCTTCAATTGAGATTGGACCCACATCTTTTTTGTAGTTAAAGAGAATTGCGGTTCCTGTAGTCGGGATATGTGAACTTGGTGAACCATTGTAATTATATTGAAGATATCGATTTCCCGAACCGTTGCCGGCTTGAATACCAATTGTACTGCTGGTTTGAGCATTGGTTGAAACCCTTTTATATTGGTACTTAATTCGTCCATCTTTGTAGAGAATTATCTGAAATGTATTACGTTGAGCGGTTTGGTTATACCGAGGAACTGTATCCCATTGAAAAACAACAAACTCATTATTCGGGTCATTATACTGATAAACTTTTCCCCGAGGCGTATAGACATTTCGTAGGTCTAAGTCATCCCATAATACACCAATAAAATTATTAATCGAGCCATAAGGAAGCGGTTGATTTGCTACCGACTGAGAGGTAAATGTTGTCGGATATTGTAAAAATCCGTTTGTGTTAACATAAACCGAACACAGTGATTGTCCATAATAAGGAAATACGAAGGGCAAAGCGACTTTTACATTTCCATCGTCTGCACTTGGTGTCCATCCAGTAAGCTCTATTTGCGAACTGGCATCAAACCAATTATAACTAACCGTATCACCATAAATTGAATTATGGGTTGATTCATAAAAATATCCTGCGCTATCTGGGTTGCTTGCTGGTGTAGTTCTTGCTCGAGCTTTCATTGTATCATTACTGCGATTGGCATCATCGGCTAAATCCGTATTGACAATCACATAATAAATTTTATTTGCTGATGGTGTAAATTGTCCATAATTTACTATTTGAGTCGCATTTATCGGTAAAGTTATTATTGACTCTTTAGTAAACACATTTATTCCCTGCATACTATCAATAATTATTGCTCGTGAAAGGAATGTCGCTTGATTTCTTCCGTAATTTTTTAGTGTTGCCCTAACATTTTGCGAAACTCCACTTTGAAGTCTATCTAAGGGTGATTGGATAGAATAGACACCAACATCCCATAACGGTAGTGATAATACTCTTATATAATCAATATACATGTTACTTCCATATTGACTTTGCGCCAAAAATCCAATATACATTGTACCAGTATCAGGACCAATTATAACTGAATGTTCGGTCCAAGCATTGGTTGGAGAATATCTACCAAATCCTTCCACCCGATAAAAATTAATTCCATCAGGAGAAAATTCCACAATAACACTATCCGGATAATTCTGATAGCCATTATCGTGATACATCCAAAACTTTAATTGGACAATAGTTGGTATTGTCTCTAATCCAATTGGCGAACTAATCAATCTTGCTTTAGAACCTGCTGGCGCATCCCAACTCTTATAAAAAGCCATGCCAGCTCCTTCATAAGGACTACAAGTCGGATTTGTGCCTGAAGTTACTCTTTGCCAATTATAACTACCCGAAATAATAACACTTGACCAACCAGATGGTGGAAATGTTTCGCGATTAAAACCTTCGACCAGCATTTCGGAACCGACAAAAACATAACCATTAAGTGTGTCATTAGCACGATTGTTATCTTCGTTTAATTGCGTATAACATTGGGTTGTATAACTTCCTGCAGTAGAAAGCCATTCTGGAAATTCAATCGTATCAGTCATATTTACTGCCAGACTAACCGATGAGAGGGTTTGAGAATAACTGTTCCCAATCTTGAATGTAACCGAAAAAGTTTCCGGATTACCACCAAAGTTTTTAATAATCACTTTCGGTTCAATTGTTAGACCTTGTACCATTGTGTCTTTGGGTGTTAAGATGGCAATGACTCCAACATCATGAGGAATGACTACATTTATTGAACCGAAAGCGGTATCATTAATACGCCATTGGTCATTATTAAGTGCAGTGTAGGCTTGCATCGAATATGTTCCTAAAGTTGCATTCCAGACCGGAAATTGTTTTGTAACTGTATCTCCTGGTCCTAAAATTACCTGATTAATTGTCTGTGAATACACCGAACCAATTTTGAATGTGACCGGGAAAGTATCAGTATAAGTTCCGTAATTCTTAATTAAAACCTTAGGATAGACACTATTTCCTGAGGCAATTGTTCCTGTGGGTGCAAGAATTGCAACAATGCCAACATCATGAACGTTTCCGCCCATTTGAACAGTAACATTCTTTTCATAAGGAATTAAATTGTGCCCAGTAACTGTAACTGACATTATTCCTGGAGTTGGCGGATTAATTGAAAAATTAATAACGCCCGAATTATTTGTATAACCGTATTGATAAACGATACTGTCATTCATCATTACACAAACTAACGCATCCCGCACAGGAGTAGAACCGACTTTAACTGTCACTGTATAATTTTGTGGTCCAGTATAAATACTAGTATCGTGAAGCACAGTTAATGGTCTTGGAGTACTTGTCCAAAGATTAAGTTCTGGGTCACCTAAAAGATTCCATTCGCGATACCTCGCATCGGACCATTGATTATCAACCAGTGGTCTAATAGAATCAATCATAAATTTTGCCCGCTTAAAAGCATCGCCTAAAATAGGCATTTTTTCCTCAAAAATTGCTTTATAGAAATGCTGAGCAACCGTGCCTCGACATCGAGCAAGACCTGAACCCGTAGTGGTTACGGTAGTACCTAAATAACCAACTGCACCTTTAGGATTTTGCACTGTTCCGGCATTCATAAACCTATCACCTTGACAAGACGAGGAAGACAGTGTCACCGTCGCACATGTAGCTGAAACAACGATTGGCAGTTTATAACCATTGTTACAATTATTAGGATTTAAAACAAATGGAGAACCCCAGGTAGTTACAGATTGACCGCGATATAACAGAAATGCTCTACCATTATCTATTGCATTTATGACATTAGTCGTAGAGTGTCCAAGCAGCCTGGAAAAAGAATCAACTTGAACATATCCTGCATTTCGCCAAAGATTGGCAACATAGCGCACATCATTCCAATACACCGTATCAGAATTTACTGGTGGATAGGAACTGTAATCTTCATCAATTAATCCAGTTCCCTTTCTAAACCATAAACTATCGGCAAGATAAGGAGTCCGTTCATAACCCAATGTTTTTGTTACCAGTAAACTACATTGACTTGCACTATCACAAGGAAAACGGCCCAGAGAAATGTCCATACGATAATCACCAGTCACATTAGCAAAATAATCGTCATATTTGTTTTGATCGGAATTAATATATGCACCATTTCCCACCAGCAAAACATATTCCGGTCGTGGATTCCAAGTATTATACGCATTGACAATATAATTCTTGATAGTTGCGATTGCCGACGGTGTTGCACCAATTTGGGAAAGCGTGACAACTTTTGTTGGTACGCCTTTTTTATGTTTCCATTGGGCTAAAGGTAAAATTGCATTATAGAAATTGTCATGCGTAATAATTAGATATTTTGCACCATTTGAGGCAAAGCTGAAACTGATAAAACCCAATATCAAAAACAAAACTCTTTTCATCTTACTGCTCCTTTATCAATATATTATATAAAGAATCTAATGGTCTAAAAAATATTGGTAGTCGAGATTCTACAATATCAGGCATAAAACCGAAATTACTTTTATGATTGTCCTTTTCAAGTTTGAACATTTGTTTTATCTTTTCACTAATTTTTTCACAACCCTTTCTTTTTTATTTTTGACCACAATCATATAAACACCGGCTGGAAGATTTTCTAAATTGAGACGAGTTCCTGATTTTTCTTTCTGCATTTGCACTTCTGCATTTTTTATCCTGGCTTGCACATCATAAATTAGCACTTGATTAGACTCAGATTCGCTGTTACTCCAGTTAAATTGGACAATATCACGGCAGGGATTGGGTAATATGGTGAGTATAAGTTTTGAATTTTGAGTCTTAAATCTTAAATCAACATCAGCGACGCCGGTTGTCGAAACACGAATCGTTCCTTCAAATGGCTTGCAATTTTTAGCGGTTACTGTGATAAAAAACATACCCGAGCTTTGTGGCGGAATGGTAAAATTTATTGTCCCATTACTACTTGTCAAGCCATATCGATAGATGGTATCTTTCATAAGACAGACCAAGGCATTAGCCAAAGGTATTGTGCCAATTTTAACAGTGGCGGAAATATTAGTTAGGCTGGGTGATATTACCGAATCATATAATACACTTAAAGTTTTAGGCGCGGTCGTCCAAAGATTAAGTTCTGGGTCACCTAAAAGATTCCATTCGCGGTAACGAATTGAAGTCCATCCTGATGGTCTTATCGAATCCGCAAGAAATTTTCCCCTTTTTACCGCATCACCCAGTTTATAATTTCCTTCATAGAAAATTGCCCTAACAATACTAACTGTGACTAATCCCCGCATTTTAGCTAAGTCCGAACCGGTTTCTGAATTAGTTGTGCCAACAAAGCCAACCGCGCCTTTTGGTACCTCAACACTTCCGGCTCTTAAAAATCTTTCACCTAAATAGTGTGGCTCTAAATAACTCAGATTAACCGTCGCACAAGTTCCCGAAATCACAACCGGTAGTTTGTAATGATTATTAGTCTGATTCGGGTCGATATTGAATGGTGACCACCAATTACCCACTCCTTGTCCGCGAAAGACAACAAATGCTCTGCCATCATTAATTGCATTAATTACATGTCGGGCAGAATCTTGTCTTAATCTTGAAAATGAATCAATATGAACATAACTGGCATTTTGCCACAGATTGTAAATATCTCGCATATTCTGCCAATACACTGAATCCACGGCACCAATATCTTCTCTCACAATACCTGTACCTTTTTTATACCAAAGTGTGTCAGACATACAAGGCATGCGCTCATAACCAAGGGTTTTAGCGACCATAATACTACAATGCACCACAGTGGAACACGAGAATCGGCCTATTGATAGTTCCATCTTATAGTCTCCGGTCATATTAGCATAATAATCATCATACTTATTTTGGTCAGTTTTAATATGTAAAGGACTACCAACTAATAAAATATATTCTGGTCTCGGATTCCAAGTATTATATGCATTACTAATATATCTTTTGATTGCCGAAAGCGATTCGGGAGTTGCGTTAAATTCAGAAAGTTTTACCACTCTCGTTGGTAATCCCTTTTTATGTTTCCATTGGGCTAAAGGTTGAATTGCATCATAAAAGTCGTCGTGAGTGATAATTAAATATTTTGCTCCTGTTTGAGCCAAGCCTAATTTAAGGGACATCGTGAGAACTAAAATTAGTATTTTTTTCATTTAATAATACAGAACAGAAAAGAGTCGAAATAGGTATATAATAATTTTAAATTAAATTCTTATTAAAGTCAAGATACTTTTGCAATATGTTTTAAATCTAGCCCAGGTACATGGTTCCCCCTAAAAGGAATAAACGGATTTGAAAAGTTACAACAA
>FMJZ01055116.1_pt1 | contig 14108 bp, 12 predicted proteins | sample 1987881 | NCBI WGS metagenome assembly FMJZ01 (sample SAMEA4378227, study PRJEB15110) | soil metagenome | biome: soil; feature: Field; material: Soil | place: India | collected 2015-03-11 | depth 0 m | reverse complement strand
AACGGCACTGGCACATTGGTCCTTTTGGGCGCGAACACCTACGCCGGCAGCACAACTGTTTCGGAAGGAACACTGGCGCTTAACGGGACCGTTGCGTCCGGCACAGTCAACCTTACCGGCGGAACGCTGACGTTGGGCGCCAGCGAACGGCTTGCAGATGCTGCTGCGCTAAACATCAACGGCGGCATCTTCGACATGGGAGCTTACAACGAGACGGTTGGCACCTTGACATTAGCCCAGGGCATAATCTCGGGCACGGGCACACTGAGCGCAGCCAACGACTTCGACGTTCGAGACGGCCTGGTTTCAGCCACACTTGCTGGGCGCGTCGGTCTGGTCAAGACCGGTACGGGGACGGTCACGCTCACAGGCCGGAATACATATCATGGGCCGACGACGATTTCAGAAGGCGTTCTAGCGTTGGCCGGTCGCGGTTCGATTGATTTCACTCCGAGCATCAGCGTTGGCAGCGGGGCTATTTTTGACGTGTCCGGCGTGCTGGCAGAGTGGTTTTTGCTGGGGCAACGCCAAACGCTCAAGGGCAATGGCACAGTCCACGGCCGGATTCGGGTCGAAGGCACGCTCGAACCGGGTATTCCCATCGGCACGCTCAAGTTCAACAACGACGTGATGCTGGCTGACAACAGCACATTGCGATTGGAGGTCACAGACACACCCTCAGCAATTGACGCATTGGACCTGCAGCAGGCAGGGCGGTTGACAATCCAGCCCATGGCCCAACTCGAACTCATGGGTGCATTGGACAGCAGCCGCCAATATGTCTTCGTGCGCCGGGCACAAGCTGTGGAGGGCGAATTTGGTGGTTTGCCTAACGGTGGCGAAGTGCCGGGCCAACCAGGTTGGTACATCCACTACGGCACGCACAGGATTTACTTCAGCCAGCTGCAAAGCACGCAACCGCTGGCGTATTTCCGCGCTTTTACCACCAACGGCACGGTCATGGTAGCCTGGCGCACACTTGAAGAAGTCGAATGCGAAGGGTTCGATCTGTTCCGTCGTCCGACCAACAGCTTGGACTGGGTCAAGGTAAACCAGGACCGCATCCCACCGCAGAATCCGGCCGGCGCAATCTACATGCTGGTGGACAGCACCGGCCAATCCAATGTGACCTACATTTACCGGCTGGTTGAATATGCCAGTGGCGGCGAGGAAGCGCGCGAGTTTGAACGCACGCCTACTGAGTTTGCGTTCAGCGCGCCGCCCAAGGTCGGCACAAACATTGTTGAACTGCGCTGGTGGAGTCGGACAGACGAAACTTACGATTTGGAATGGACCGACGACATCGGCCAACGGCTCGTGCCCGTGTTGAGGGATGTGCCGGCAACACCGCCCGAGTGCATTGTCGCACACCCGACAACAAACTCGCATGGGTTCTACCGCGTTCGCATGGTGCCTTAACAGGCGCCGCTGACAAATCTGTGAGGTTGACTTGGCCGACGCCGGGGCTGATTGACACGCAGCAACCAACGCGGCAGGCTGTCCGAGGTGAACGTAGTTTTGGTTGAACCCGAGATCCCACCAAACACAGGTAACGTTGCCCGGCTGTGCGCGGCAACTCTCACCCGATTGCACTTGATCGAGCCATTGGGGTTTAGACTCGACAATGCGCAACTTAAACGCGCCGGAATGGATTATTGGGACAAGGTCGAAGTACGGCGCTGGCGGAGCTGGGCTGAATTCGAACGCGGGGTGGGACTAGGCGCGCGGCTGTGGTTTATCGAGCAGGGCGGTCCGAAGCTTTACACACAAGCGCAGTTCGGGCCGGAAGATTACCTCGTTTTTGGTCGGGAAACCGCGGGGTTGCCGCCTGCCCTGCTTGAGCGGCACCGGTCGCATTGGCTGCGGATCCCTATGTTTAACCCTGAAGCGCGCTCGCTGAACTTGTCCAACTGCGTTGCGTTGGTTTTGTTTGAGGCATTGCGGCAGCTCGGGTTTGCAGGCGAGCTCGAGCCTACGAATTCACATTTGCATAAGTGAGCTCCGCAGACACTCGGCACAGCCGTCCACAGAGAACCAGGCACGACCCAAGATGCCATTTCGCGGGCGGTAAAGTATAAGTGCTTGGTCAATCAGGCAGAAATCATCCTAGCTTCAGCGTCGCGTATTAAAGCCGCGACTTGCTCGGGCGTTTTGGCTTCGAGCAGGTTTTGGCGCAGCTTAGTGTCGCGCAACAGCCGACTGATGCGCGCCAGCATTGCAAGATGTTGCGTGACTGTGGGCGCAATCAGCAAAAAGAAAAGGCGTGCCGGCAACCCATCTATTGCGCCATATGGGACACCTGTGGGGTGACGCCCGAAAACCACCACAGGCCGGTTGACCAATCCCACCAACGCATTCCGCGCGTGCGGCAGTGCAATGCCGTCGCCGATGCCGGTGCTGTGAAGTTGCTCGCGCTCGATTAACGCACGGAGCAAGGTCGCCTGTGCATCCGGCTGGTCAGCTATCTCTGGGATTAACGACACAAGCTCAGCCAGTACAGAATCACGGTCGGTTCCGGTTAAATTCAGTTCGACCGTGGCCGGGCTGAGAAAATCGCTTAGTTTGATTGTGGTTGAACCCGAACCATTCATGCGCAGTGAATGTTACGTTGGGCAACGCCCAGGTGAAGCAAAATGTTTGGCGTTGTCAATGCGTTTGGGTCGGTCTAGGTTAAGATGCGTGTTGGGCGATTAGCGCAGTGGCTAGCGCATCTCCCTTACACGGAGGTGGTCGCAGGTTCGAATCCTGCATCGCCCACCATGCTGTACCGGATCGCACGCAGCAGTGTCGCGGTCAACCAAGTATCGCATCTGAAAGCTGGCTAAACGACAGGCATTACGTTTGCCATACTCAAGCACAACCGCAAACGAGCGCACGGAACAGGCGCATGTCTATTTGCTCCGTGTTCAATCCTGCAAACGGTGCGGCTTGCAACGCAGTTGAACACCACTGTATTTTAATTCGCGATCATGGGCGGAGCTAGATTGCACCAGTGCCAAAACGAAATCGTTTGAAACTGAGCTACGCCATGCCAAAGAAAATTCGGGTCTGGACATCGTTTGAACAGATGCGCAAGGCAGCCGAAGCAGGTGACCCTGTTGCACAACGCGATTTGGGTGTGTGTTACCAGACCGGCAACGGTGTCGCACAAGACTACCGCGAGGCAGTCGCGTGGTTCAGGCGCGCAGCAGAACTAGGGGACGCACCTGCACAGTGTTACCTTGGACTGTGTTATCAATTGGGCCAGGGCGTTGCCAAAGACATGAGTATCGCAGCAGAATGGTTCCGGCGCGCCGCTGAACAGGGAGACCCTGCTGCACAATTCAATCTCGGCGTTTTATATGAGACTGGCGAAGGCGTACCGCAAAACTTGGCGGAGGCATTCAAATGGTACTATGCAGCAGCAGAGCGCGGCGAACCGCAGGCGCAGTTCAATGTGGGCGTGTTTTACGAGAACGGCTTAGTGGTTGAGCAAGATTACATCGAGGCTGCCAAATGGTATCACCGTGCCGCAGAACAAGATTGCGCACCTGCACAATGCAACTTAGGTCTGTGCTATGAGCTTGGGCGTGGTGTACCGCAAAACATGCGCGAGGCACTCAAATGGTTCATACGCGCCGCGCGTCAGGGGGACAAAACAGCCCAACACAACCTCGGCGTGTACTATGCGAGCCTTGAAGCCGCCGAAGCTGCATTGCAAAACGGTGAACAACCGCCCCAGCCAGGCTAATCCACGAGTTGAACCGACACATGAACTCGCCTCGGTGGTAAGTAGGTTCTAATGGCCACCCGCAGAGCCGGATAGCAACGGTCAAAAACGCAGCGGCAAAACTGTAAAGTAATGCGATCAGATGCAAACTGTGCCATTGCTCAAGTGCAATAATTCGTGCGAGCAAAAGCCGACTCGGCCGCAAGGGCAGCAAGCCTCCGTCTAAGAATCAGGTCTTGCTGTGGGGATTTATGCAAAGCAAAGTGGTGGGGCCGTTGAATTTGAAGCTGGAGCCAATGGTCGGGATCGAACCGACGACCGACGGTTTACGAAACCGTTGCTCTACCGCTGAGCTACATTGGCATCCTATTATGCTTGGCAGTTAGGTTTGGCTTAGGATCAAATCCTCCAACTGCCGGCTTAATGTTACGACACCGTTCGACCTCATGCAAGACTTCTGCGAGGCGATTGGTACGATGTTGTCCGAGGCGGTTTTGGGTAAAGCCGGCTATGTGGAGGTTGAATCCGTAGCGACACAGAGTATTGCGCTTCGCCACAACTGCACAAAAGAATACGCCTTGTGGTTTTGTTGGTCAGCCCCACGCCTCTGCAATCAAACCGCAAAGACGCAAAGACCGCTGAGGTATGATCATGAACAAACCAACGTGTTGTCGGCATCCTGCCGGCAGACAGCGCACTGTTGCGGGTGCCTCAGTTCCGCATGGGCGGGATGTGCCTACCTCCAACATTTTTGTACGGCCGGCCACATGCGTCCGAGTTTTCTTATGGTAACGACGTACAGTCGTGTGTGTTCAAAACCAAACTGCAGAGACGTAAAGACGCAGATTTCTGTGCGGATGCAAAATCAACGTGCTGGAGGCATCTTGCCTCTCAGACAGCACACTGTTTCTGTTGTCTGGGCGAGGGCACCCTACCAAAAGCCGGGCTGGTGGAATACGCCGTCCACGCGCCCGGTCCCGAATCAGCGCACTGGCACGTTCGGGATTAGAGGGTGGGTTTCTTCGCCGATCGCACAGGGCTCGGGTAGGATCTGGTCATCCAAGGTCGGTTTGGGCCCGAACCCCTGTCTGGGATTAGCAATGGCCCAGGCTGAACCGCACCCTCCAAGAATCGGATCCATTGGAGGGCTGTTCTTTATCGCAACTGCAGGAAAAATGCATCCCGTGGTAATGCAACACGCTTTGGCGCGTGCGCACTGGTTCTGACGGAAGAAAACACGGCGCGTGAAAAACCGGTCCTGCTGGGGGCTGCTCGCATGCCGCATTTGCTGGACTCGCCCTGCATTTCACCGCGCGGGTGTACGACCCATAAATGTTTTTAAGGATTCAGGTGTAGTATGCGATTAAAGTGCCGCTGTGCAAAAAAACTATGAGGTAGCGGTTCCGCATGAGTTTGTGGGTTAAAATTTAAACCCGGCTATCGGGTTTTGTCAGGCCAATAAGGTGTTTTATGCGTTGATTAGTTGCGGGGATTCAGTGGTCGTGTGCAAAAACTGAGCCTGACTCATGCTCAGAGCCGGGCACGAGTCAGGCATTTTTCGTTTTGCACGGCCTCCACGGCGATCGTTCAGGCCACTACCGGGTGATGATCAAGCAAACTAGCCCACAACTGCAAAGCAAAATTGCAGCAATTAACACAAAGTCCACAAGCCCAAAAGATACTTTGCGCCGCTCCTTTACCGGTTCCAAAGTGGCCTCAACGAAACCGCCAGATTTCTTGGCTCTGAAAACCACGGACTTCATGTTTCTTGGCTGTAGCATATTGCAAGCCAAAAACGTCAAAAATGTCAGGAACGCATGCTTTTTTGCTTTGGCGTCCGAGTCTTTCAGCTCGCCCTTGTGTAATGGCCATGTCAAATTCCCGGATATGAATCGGACAACATTGACTGTGATAGGCTGTAACCCCACGTAAATTCTGTAACTTTCTTGCCTGTCAGGTTCTTGGACAACACAGGCTTGATCCTTTGCTGCTACAGGTAAAAATGCAGTGTAAATGCGAAAAAATTTCTAATGTCTCCAAAGGTTTTGCCTTCTGCGAACGTGTTTTTTCGACGCCGGCAGCTCGGGAGCGGCGCGGCGAAAAACCACGGTGGGGACGCCCCATCAAAGCTGAATGTGCAAATGGAGTTCCCGGAGTGGAATAGCACATGGTCGAAAAGCGCATCTGCGCTAAGCAGTCGCGACGGGCTGCAGTTGCCCGAAGTCCAAGACTGCGGGGTGAGGTGGCGAGAGAGCCGGGTTTGACGTCGAGTACGATTTGATTGTTTGACCTGTTAAACTGGAACGGTAAACTGCGGCTTCGTGCGTATGAAAATTTTGGTTTGTGACCCAGTTTCGCCAAAGGGCATCAGCCTCTTAAAAAGCCGGCCTGAGTTTAACGTTGTGGTTCTGGACAGGAAACATTCCGAGGCCGAGCTTGTCCCGTTGGTATCTGATGCCGCCGCCATTGTAGTGCGCTCGGAGACCAAAATAACCCGTGCAGTCATTGAAGCCGCGCCGCAACTGCGTGTGGTCGGCCGGGCCGGCACTGGTGTTGACAATATAGATGTGGAGGCTGCAACAGCCCGCGGCATAGTTGTGATGAATGCGCCCGGGGGCAATACGATCTCAACTGCAGAACTGAGTTTTTCGATGTTACTGGCCTTGGCGCGCAAAATCCCGCAGGCGCATGAATCAATGAAAACCGGCCAGTGGAACCGAAAAGCATTCCAGGGCATCGAGCTTTACGGTAAGACACTTGGCGTGCTTGGCCTGGGCCGGATCGGCAGTGAAGTTGCAAAACGCGCTTTAGCCTTTGGAATGCGCGTGCTTGCATATGACCCGTATTTGAGCCTAGCGCGTGCACAGGCCCTGCAGGTTGAACTTGTCGAGCTTGACAAGCTCTACGCTGAGTCGGACTTCATAACGGTGCACATGCCCCTGACGGATGAAACCCGGTACATGCTCAATGCAGATGCTTTTGCAAAAATGAAACGCGGCGTCAGGCTCATCAACTGTGCACGCGGCGGCATCGTCAACGAGGCCGACCTGTATGTCGCTATCAAGAGTGGGCATGTGGCTGGTGCGGCACTGGACGTGTTTGAGAACGAACCGCCCCCAGCAGATTTTCCGTTGCGCACGTTGCCAGAGGTGATCATGACACCGCACCTTGGCGCAAGTACAACTGAAGCACAAGAACATGTCGGTATCGAGGTCGCAGAAGCAATCCTGGACTTTTTGCTAACCGGCGCAGTGCGAAACGCGGTGAACCTGCCGACGCTGGATGCTAAGACATACGCATTGGTGAAACCGTATCTGACCTTGGGCGAAAAACTGGGGCGGCTCGTTGCTCAGCTCGGTCCGAAGCGGAACGAAAAGCTTGTGATCACATACGGCGGCAAGGCTGCAGAGATACCGGGCGACCCGGTTGCGCGAGCTGTGTTAAAGGGTTTTCTTGAATCTGTCGAGGGTAAAGACGTCAACTATGTCAACGTCAGAATTATTGCCAGATCAATCGGGCTTGTAGTCGAGGAAATTAAATCTAGCGAGGAGATAGATTTTACCGAATGGCTGCATGTGGAGGCTTGCGGTGGCGAGCGCAAGGTATCGGCTGCAGGCACATTTTACGGGCCGCGTGCTCAGGCGCGTATTGTGCGGATAAACAGTCACCCTGTTGAGATCATTCCCGAAGGCGTGTTGTTGTTGCTGACCAACAAGGACCGCCCGGGCATGGTCGGCAGGGTCGGGACATTAATGGGCAGACACAACGTAAACATTGCTGCCATGAGTCTGAACCGCGACATTGCAGGCGGGCGCGCGTTGACGGTGCTGAACCTGGACAGCGCTCCACCTCGTGAAGCGCTCGAGGAATTAATCAAAGACCCCGACATCAGCGACATCCACGTTGTGCAACTTTAGACCATAATTCTTGAACTCCAGAATTTGGCTTTCCATGCAAAATAATTATCGGAACAAAAGCAGATTCGCTCTTGCGGTTGTATGTATTGCAACTGCGGTTGCCCAGGACCAATGCGCAGCCCAAAGCACTCAGGCCACACAGTCAGCTCTAAGCCCGGTCAATAACACAAACCTGCTTGCATTTGATCCTGTGGTTGCAAAAGGGACTGGATTCGAGATTCGGCGGAGCGAACTGGACGAGGCTGCAATACGACATCGTGCGGCGCTCGCGCGTGTGGGCCGAACGGTTACGGCTGAGCAATCGGCTGTTGCCGACCGCCAGATTCTCGAAAGCATGATCCAGGCGAAACTGTTGCATGCGCGTGCAACCGATTCGGACCGGGCCAAGGCACGCGAACTGGCCGACAAAAGATTCGCTACTGAGCGTGCCAGTGCGCCTTCCGAAGAAGCATTTGTGCGCCGACTCAAGGTTGCAGGTTTGACAGCCGACCAGTTCAAGGCCCGTCTCTATGAGGACGCGCTTTCAGAAGTCGTGCTCGAGCGCGAGCTCGGCGTGCAGCTCGGCGACGATGCCGTCAAGAAGTACTATGAAGAAAACCCGAGCAAGTTCGAGCAGCCTGAAACAGTGCGAATTGCGCATATTCTGTTTATGACACGGGACATGACCGGCGCAGAGCTGCCGGAGAGCCAGAAGCTCGCCAAACGCAAAAAAGCCGAGGAAGTACTGCAGCTTGCGCGCAAAGGTGAGGATTTTGCAAAACTTGCACGCGAATATTCGGATGATGAACCCACCAAAGCGCGTGGTGGTGAACTACAGCCAATTGCGCGCGGCACAACATTGCAGTGGTTGCCCGAGCTAGAAGCAGCGGCATTTGCGCTGCCAACCAATCAGGTCAGCGAGATTATTGCCACTCGCCTCGGCTATCACATCATCAAAGCGCTCGAGCGCACACCGCCGAAGATTCTTGAGCTTAACAAGGTGGCTGACACGATCAGGCAAATCCTTAAGGCACGCGAGTTCCAAAAGCTTGCACCTGCTTACTTCGAAAAGCTGAAACAGGACGCAAAGGTCGAAATACTCGACCCGGTGCTAAAAGGTGTGACGCTTCCCAAACCGGTTGCGCCCGGCGCAGAAGATTAAGCATGCGCGGTTAGTATTTCTTGACGAACCGCTTGCGTGGCTGGTCATCCGGGGGAACCGATTGTGCGGGGGCGTTTTTGGCTTCTGATGCGGCAGATTCACCGCTAGTGGGTTTATCTTGCGCGGCTGATTCAGCCTGTTTTACTTTGGACTCGGCAGCTTCAACAAACGCCATCCGCAACATCATGAGGCTTTGTTTGAGCAAAGCGTCTTCGTCTTTGGTAAGGTTGCCTTTGGTTTTGAGCTCGAGCATCTCGAGCAGGTCAATTGCAATTCGCGCTTGATCAAGGTCACACTGTGCCTTACCCGATTCCGGGTGCGGTATTTTGCCCAGCAATACCAGCGCAAGTTGTGTCTGACGCAATACAAGTTCGGCAAACAACTCTGATGTCCACGCCGTTTCACCTGCATGGACATCGTTTTGCTGGGTGCGGCTTTGTTCGGTCATTCGTCTAGATCTTTTTGTTCGTGTTTTATTTCAGCCCGTAGGAATCGGACCAAGTACCGCAGCCGTGTCTCAAGGTCAACCGTCTCTAGGATTTGCTGTCGTTCAAGCGGCCCGCGCAGCATCGAGCATGACACAAGGTCAACAACAAGCTCGGGGTTATCAACCTGCTCAAGGTATTTCATCAGCTCGGTTGCCAACGACTCGGGCAACTTTTGCAGACCTGTAGTTGTCATGCCGGTATCAGTCAGCAACGGGAATGGCAAGCCAAGGTTTATCCGCTCTTTTACAAGCTCGCGCACTTTGGCAATCAACGCTTCGACTACAAGCTCGTTGCCGTGTGATTTGGCCAATGGTTGGATCCGATGCACCCGGTAAGGCCGACGTGGAACACGCGAAAGCACCGCCACACGCACTAAACCTTGCAACATTACGTGCGAAGTACCGTCATCGTGCTGCACCGCTACACGGATCAGACCAAGCCCGCCGACCGTAGCCGGGCTTTCCCGGGTGCAATCGGGCCGTTGCATCGCAACACACAAAACCCGGTCTGTCGCCAGCGCATCGGCAAGCATCTGTTTTTGCCGGCGTTCACAAATGTACAACGGCAGCAACGCCTGCGGAAAAAGCGTCACATTCGGCAACACGATTACTGGCACTTCACCGGGCAATTGCATATGCAAAAATCTATGGCATGAGCTGGATTTGGCAAGAGCCGCGTGCTGCGTGATTGTAAATTTGCCAACTGATGCTTGCCAAAACTAGCCGGTTCGGGCATGGTGGGCACAGCTATGAAAACCAACATAGGCATCGGTATTTTGGCCATATTGTGTGGTGTGTTGGCTGTGATGCTGGTTGTGCGCGGCAAACAAGCACAAATTCAAAAACGTACTGACGCTGACACAATCACCGCCCTTTCGAATGAGCTGGTCAAGGTTAACTACGATTTGTCGGATCAACGCCAGGTTAATGCAACGCTCGAACGCGCGCTTGAGGATCAAAAGCTACAGGCTGGCAAACTCACAAACCAAATCAGCCAGTTAGGTGCCGAATTGGCCAAGCTCAATGAAGAACTCATGACCGCCAAAGCCGAGGTCGCCAAGCGCGACGCCAGAATTGCCGATCTTGAAACACAAAACCAAAGCCTCGACCAACATGCTACCGAACTGAGTGCTGCAATAACAAATCTCAACGCGCAGATAGCTGAGACACGCCAAAAACTGGCCGCCGCCGAGGGCGACAGGGCATTTCTGGAAGCCGAACTCAAACGGCTGTTAGCTGAGAAAGCCGAGCTCGAGCGCAAGTTTAACGATCTACAGGTGCTGCGTGCGCAAGTGAAAAAACTCAGAGAAGAACTCGCGGTTTCAAGGCGGCTGGAGTGGATTCGAAAGGGATTGTTCGGCGATTTAGAACGCAAGGGTGCCGAAAAACTCGTTACCGGGATCAAAGAGGCAGCAAGTGCGCCCAAGCAGCAGCCGCAGTATGATCTGAACGTTGAGATCGATTCAGACGGTACAATACGCGTGATTAAACCATTGACAGGTGAGCGAACGGTTACCAACCCGCCCACGCGGCGGTAAAGCAACGCCGCACCCGCGCCGTTTACACCAGGTCGCGCCATCCCGAGGTGCTTTAGGCACCAAGACAGCGGGTTTCTTCCGACTTAAGCCAAACCCACGGGTGCACTACCGACCAAGTGGGTTGATTTGTCATAGCGCCTGGTCTGGAGTAAAAGATTGCCGAGCAATGACGCTGCGGCTGGCCATGCTGATTTTGTGTTGTGCGCAACTGGCGGGCTTGTGCGCGTCTATGGGCATACCATTGCCCGGCATGATCGCTGTCCGCAGCCGGTCTGGCCAGTTTGTTGTTTATGGCAACCCGCCCCAGCCAAGGTCAGCAAGCCGTGTAACCGACCCGCTCGGCACCAACTTTGTCCGGCTTGAACCTGCCTTGGTTGCAGTGTCATGCGAACGGATCAAACAGGCATTACTTGGTGAGTTGGGTGCACCCGACCGTTGGCGGGGCAAGCTTTACATTGTGTTACACCCTGGCGTTTCACCACACGAAACAATACAAGTCAGCTCCAGCAGGTTCGCCAATGGCTGGCTTTACCGCGTTGATGTACCCGCAGCAATCGAGGCCGATAGATTCGTTCGCACCATTGTCAGGCTGCTGTTGGTCGAATGGATCAATAGGTTTAACCCGGGCGACATGATTGATGCACCAGCTTGGCTGAGCGAGGGTCTGGCTGAACTTGTGCTTGATCACTCGGCGCTTGAACTGCTTGTGCCGCCCCCTACAGCAAGACCGTACAGTTTGCGGGCGTCAACTACGGTTCGCCAGGGCTGGCTGACAAATCACATGGTCAGAGCGCACCAGTTTCTGCGTGTGCGTGAACCGCTTGGGCTCGATGCGCTTGTGGCGCCGACACAGGCGGTGCTGCTTGGCGATGCTGCACTTGCGTTTCGGTACAGCGCGCAGTTGCTGGTTGCTGAACTTGTCCAACTCCCAAACGGTCGTGCTGCGTTGTGCGGTTTTCTTGATGGCTTGGCTTTTGGCACAGATCAACAGTCGGTTTTGTTGCGCGCTTTTGCACCTTACTTCCGCAGTTATGCAGACATGACAAGATGGTGGGAGCTTAAGACTTACCATTTCACCAGCCGCGACCTAAGGACACAAACGTGGCCGCTCAAAGACGCCTTAAAGAAGCTGGATGACATTTTAAGCGTGCAGATTTTAACTCGGTCAGACACGAACAGTCCGGCCACACGAAACACCATCACCATACAGTCGGCTATCCGAGACCACTGGGGCCAACCGTGGCTAAAAGACACGCTCCAGTTCAAGTCAGCGCAACTACAGGCGCTTCAGTTGCGTGTGCCGGTGGAAATTGTTGAGCTGGTGGTTGAGTACCGTAACGTGCTCCGAAACCTCGCTGCGCGCGCGCCACGGAAGCAAACCGCCCCTGCGCGAGTTGGAACAGTACCGGCGCTTGTCGGCCAAGCCATATCGCAGTTGAATGCGCTCGACGCGCGGCGTGGTGCACTGGGGCAGAAGTTGTTGGGACAGGAGCGTCCTCAGGGGCAGTCGCCCAATTAAAAATTGTGTCGCCAAGAACAAGCATCTGTTGAACTTGTTGTGGCACGAGAGCAGATCGGTAAACCTGCCGAAAACGCACTTCTCTGACCGTGCTAATGGCCACGTAAGCCGTTGACAATGTTGAGGTTATGGAGCGGCCAACTTGACACTGCCAAGTTGCATCTTATAGTCCATGTCAATGTCAACCCAAACCGATTTAGTTGATGCTGAACCGCTCGGCGAGCTTGAGCGATTGAACGAGTTGAAACGGTTCCGATCGCACGGGCGTGGTTTTTGGCAGGAAGTGGCCGAAACAGACTGGAACGACTGGCGCTGGCAGCTCAAACACAGGATTACGACGGGTGAGCAGCTCAGACAGCTTGTGCCAGTACTCACACCAGAGGAACATGCAGGTGCATTCCTGAATGAGAACAGGTTGGCCATGGCAATTACGCCGTACTTTTTTACACTGATCGATCCTGCAGACCCAAACTGTCCCATTCGGCGCCAGGTCATACCGCGCATTGAGGAAACGCACGTGTCGGCCGGTGAAATGCTCGATCCATGTGCTGAAGAATTGCATTCGCCTGTGCCTGGTCTTGTGCATCGGTACCCGGATCGCGTAATGTTATTTGCCACAGACAGGTGTGCATCATACTGCAGGTACTGCACCCGTGCTCGGCTGGTCAGTCACGGTCCACAACACGATTTTCATCCGCAACTGGAGCAGCAGCTCGACTACATTCAACGCACAAAAACCGTGCGCGATGTGTTGATCAGTGGTGGCGATCCGCTGTTATTCAGCGACGAAAAACTTGCAGATTTGCTGGGCCGTATCCGTTCGATAAGGCATGTCGAGCTAATTCGCATCGGTACACGCGTGCCAATTTTTCTTCCCCAAAGAATCACAAACCAGCTTTGCACAGGTTTGCGACAGTACCACCCATTGTTCATCAGTATTCACTCGAACCATCCCAGCGAATTAACCATTGAAGCCCGTCATGCACTCTGGCAACTTGCCGATGCAGGAATTCCACTCGGTAACCAGTCGGTGCTGCTCAGAGGCGTCAATGATGATCCAGTTGTGCTTAAGGCGCACATGCAAAAACTACTCATGTGCCGCGTCAAGCCGTATTACCTGTACCAATGCGACCTTGTGTCCGGTACAGGCCATTTCCGTGTTAGCGTGCGCAAAGGGCTCGAATTGATGAAGTCATTGCGCGGTTATACCTCGGGTTATGCAGTCCCGACCTATGTAATTGATGCACCCGGAGGCGGCGGCAAGATCCCCATAAGTCCGGAATATATGCTCAATTACACAAACGACAGCATCGTGCTCCGAAATTACGAAGGCAAACTGTTCGAGTATCCCGAGCCGGCCGATAACACGGTGTTATGTCAGGCAGCCTGCCCGCACGGCGAATACCTTCATTGGTGACGACGCCGAATCTAATGAGGCGCGCTGAGGCAAATTTACTTCCGTAGTACCAAACGCACTTCCTTGCTGCGCCCAAAAATCGTGTCCAAGGCAATAAGCCTCGAACAGAAGTGATTCGTCTGCAGGCGCGCCTCGAGTCGTGAAGGTCTAAGACTCAGCCCGTGGTCAGGTCGGGGGATATCCAAATACCGGCAAATACGGTTCTTTCAGGTGTTCCTTCAAATCGGGCTGCTTGCGTTTTTTGCAGTGAAAAGACTGCGGTTTTTCAGATTTGTTCAACCTAGGCTTATGCACACAGTGCAAATGATTCTGACGGGTAATAATAATTTTATTGTTGCAAAGCGTCGGACAGGTGTTATTTTTTGTCGCCCGGATAAAAA
>FMJZ01030625.1_pt1 | contig 14109 bp, 10 predicted proteins | sample 1987881 | NCBI WGS metagenome assembly FMJZ01 (sample SAMEA4378227, study PRJEB15110) | soil metagenome | biome: soil; feature: Field; material: Soil | place: India | collected 2015-03-11 | depth 0 m | reverse complement strand
TCCTTACCGGGAAGCGATTCGTTTATGGCGGGGAGGGGAGGATGTCTGGTATCAAAATCCAAAGTATGCCGCCCCTGCCTGGTTAAATTATTTCTATCGCAAGAAACAGCCGATTTCATTTGCTGTCAACAGTGCCGAGGGGGAAATGCAAAAGACGATCATTCCCGCCGATGAGACAATCTCGACCATAGAATTGAGGTACTCTTTTGAATTTCAGTACGATGAATTTCCACAAGACCTGATCCTCTATTTCCGAAATAGCTTTGTTGAGAAATCGCCCTTTGTATCCGTAATGTGGATAACTCCCGATGAGCGAGAAGTGCGTATAGTGGATATGGCGGTTGATCGAACGGAGACCTTTCGTTTTTCGCAGGATCAGAAATTACAAAAACGCTTGAAAACCCAGAATGAGGTCATCCCTGCTTTGTTTAGTGATCCCAACAAAGAGGGATATCAACCTCTCAAGGGGAAGTACACGCTGGTCATTACTGCGACCACCTTTGAGCCGAATGCGGATGTGAACGCTGAGTTTGTCCTGCATGGAAAACTCTACGGTCTGGCCGGCACCGATCAATACCGGCGCGATATTACCCTGGCTTTGTTATGGGGGACACCGATTGCCCTGGCGTTTGGATTGTTGGCTTCGCTCGGCACTTCTCTGTTATCCATGATCATTGCCGCGATTGGCACCTGGTACGCTGGCTGGGTGGATGAATTGATTCAACGTATTACTGAAATCAACCTGGTGCTGCCGTTTTTGGCAATCTTGATTATGGTAGGCACATTTTACTCGCGGAGCATCTGGGTGATCTTGGGGGTAACGATCTTACTAAGCATCTTCTCCGGAGCGATCAAGACCTATCGGGCGATCTTCATGCAGTCGAAAGAGTCGCCTTATATCGAGGCTGCTCGTGCATACGGGGCTTCGAATCTGCGCATTATTTTTGCTTATTTGATCCCGCGCATGATCCCGCTGCTGATCCCATCGCTGGTTTCATCGGTGCCTTCCTATGTCTTCCTCGAGGCCTCGTTAGCTGTATTGGGGCTGGGCGATCCTGTACTACCGACCTGGGGCAAAGTGATTGAGAATGCTTTTACCGATGGGGCTTTATATCGCGGCCTCTACTACTGGGTACTCGAGCCGGCAGTCTTGTTGATGCTGACCGGTTTGGGATTTGCGATGTTGGGCTTTGCGTTGGATCGAGTTTTTAACCCACGACTGAGGGATATTTAGTCCATGACGAATGGCGATCAAATTCTACTGAATGTCGAGAACCTGGTGATGCACTTTGCCACTCTGCGCGGCCCTGTGCAAGCGGTGGATGGAGTGGATTTCCAATTAGGGGTCAATCGAGCGGTGGTGATTTTGGGCGAATCGGGGTGCGGGAAAAGCTCGCTCGCTAAAGCAATTCTGCGGCTGCTGCCGCGCAATATTGCCAGGTACAGTGGTCGGATTTTCCTTCACGGTCGCGATGTGATGCAATTGAGCGATGAGGAATTCCGTCAGAACATCCGCTGGGTGGAAATGTCCCTTGTCCCCCAGGCGGCGATGAATGCTCTTAACCCTGTCTTGCGGGTTGGTGATCAGGTGGCAGAGCCGGCCATGATCCACATGGGGATGAGCAAAGCCGAAGCTCTGGAAGCCGCCCGCACGATGTTCCAACGGGTGGGCGTCGCGGAGGATTTCCTTACCCGCTATCCCTTTGAGTTGAGCGGCGGAATGCGCCAACGGGTTGCCCTGGCAATGGCTTTGGTGACCCTGCCCAGCCTGGTGATCCTCGACGAGCCGACCTCGGCGTTGGATTTGCTGACCCAGGCGAATATCTTCAATACCCTGAAGCGGATCAAGAAAGAGCTGGGCACCAGTTTTATCTTGATCACCCATGATATTGCCACGTCGAGTGAACTGGCTGACGATGTGGCGGTGATGTATGCGGGGCAGATTGTCGAGACGGGTGAGGCGAAAGATTTCTTCCCCGACCCCCTCCATCCTTACTCGAGGATGCTGATGGCAAGTGTGCCGCGCTTGAGAGCTGATCAAGACCCGCAGTTTATTACCGGGCAACCGCCCAGCTTGATCTCACCACCAACCGGTTGCCGCTTTGCCGAACGTTGTCCGGCCCGCTTTGATAAATGCGCCGAAGAACCGCCGGTTATTGAAAGAGATGGACGCCAGGTGCGCTGCTGGTTGTATGCCTGAGGAGTTTGTATGGTTGTAGAAGCCCCCACCACGATCAAATCTGAAATCGATCAACGTCAGGTGTTGCTTTCCATTCAAAATTTGCATGTCTGGTATGAATTACGCCGCTTTGGATTTGGGATTGTGGGCTATGTTCGGGCGGTGGATAATATCAGCTTTGATCTGCATCGCGGCGAAGCGATTGCTGTGGTTGGCGAGAGCGGTTGTGGGAAATCCACCCTGATGAAAACGATTCTCGGTCTGGTAAAACCCCGCCAGGGGCAGGTGATCTTTGAAGGGAAAGACATTGCCCAGGCCGACTCAGCCACCTTAAAATGGTATCGTTCGCAGGTTGGGTACATCCAGCAAGACCCCTACGGCGCTTTGCCTCCCTTCATGAGCGTACGGCGCATTTTGGAAGAGCCCCTGGTGATCGCCGGGATCAAGAACCGACAAGAGCGTTTAGAGCGCATCCATCGGGTCATGGAAGAGGTCAAGCTCTATCCGGTAGAAGACTTCTTAGGCAAATTCCCCCATATGTTGAGCGGCGGACAACAGCAACGCGTGGTGATCGCCCGGGCGATGATCCTGAATCCCAAACTGATTGTAGCTGATGAGCCGGTTTCGATGCTCGATGCCTCGGTGCGGGTGGAGATTTTGAAACTCCTGCGCAGCTTACAAGAATCCCATAATTTATCTTTCATCTACATCACCCATGACTTATCCACGGTCAAATATTTCTCCGAACGCATCTTTGTGATGTACGCCGGCAAACTGGTAGAACAAAGTCCGATTGGAGAGTTACTAAAAAATCCGCTCCATCCCTATACCCATGCTTTGCTCTCGGCGACCTCTGACCCGGATGCCCGCAATGCCCTCTCGTTCCGAGAAGTGCCCCCCGGCGAACCGCCCAGTCTGGTAAAGCCCCCGCCCGGCTGTCGCTTTCATCCGCGTTGTGCCCAGGCCATTCAAGGCTTGTGCGAGGTTGAAGAACCTCCTGAATTTAACCCTGTTCCCGATCACCGCGTGGCGTGTTGGTTGCATAAGGAAGGGGCTGATTGACGGGCAAAATTAACCAGCGTGTATGACCAACAGACCTGATCTGGTGGTTAGTTGAGGGGAGAGCCCTCGGCATTGTTGAAATTCGACTTGCGCACTCCACAAAGCATTCTCCATCCATTGAGAAAGCCCCCTAATTTGGATAGAGTTTGTGCTATAATTGTCGCGTGCGAGCCTGGAAACTGATCCTGATTGGGTTTTTGCTTTGCTTGAGTGGGGTGATCTTTCCCTTTCTCATGGTGGTCAAGATCCTTGAGTCAACCTTTTTGCTGAATTTTTTATCTTATACAGCTTCGGTGTTGGGTTTGTTTTTAGGGATTATTGGCGCAGCTTATTATGTGCGTGAAAATCGACGGCAATAAGAGAAAGGGATAGGAAGCTCGAGGTGATTTATCCTCTCACCCACGCCCAGGGTTCTATATAAAAAGATGAATATTTTTCAGTAGACTCGTTTTTAGAACTATGATAGAATCAAACGGGCGATGAGGCTCGCCATAACCGTCGGTTGACTGATAGCCTCTACTGGATACTGAATCCGTGGAGGTTTTTTTATTTTGGAGACTCAATTTCTTTTTTACTCTTTCTGCTATCCGCTGAGGATTGCTGGCGCTCCTGGTGCGCGGTGGGCACAACCAGGTTCAGGTATTGGTAATGGAGAAAGAAAATGAACTTCATCAGCATCTTATGGGAACAAAATGAAGTTAACGAAGTTCCTCTCCAACCCGAATGTTTCCCCGACTTGAATCTCGATCAGGTTATTCAAGCGATCACTGCCCGGAAACAGGAATATAACTTAAAGCCCCTGTATTATACGCCCCCCAATGACCTTGCAACCATCCGCTACCGTCAGGAAATTGCGCGCGATCTCAACGACGAGACCTTAACCGGCGTTTTGAAGGCTTTTGCCGAACAAATGGTGCGAGTTCGTCGTTACATTGCTTTGAGCGATAAATTAGATCACCGTTACCATAAAGAAGGATGGTTTTTAGAAGCCGCCCTTGTCTACGGAAAGGCATTGTTAGATTTAGGCGAAGGGATTTCGTCAATCCCCCTAAGCTCAAGGGGACTGCTTGCTTTTCGAGAATTTGTGCATCGCTCGCTCCATTCTCAGACATTTGAGAGCTTTTTCTCAGAGGCAAGAAAAGTCAAAGATGCCTTACAGCGCATTCGTTACTGTATTATTCTCCAGAATGGGACAGTACGCGTGCGTCGCTATGAAGGTGAAGTCGATTACAGCCTGGAGGTTGAAAAATCCTTCGCCAAATTCAAACAAGGCGCGGTCAAGGATTATCACAGCGATCTGGCGCGGAGTTCAGGCATGAACCATGTCGAAGCGCAGATCCTGGACTTTGTCGCTCGTTTATTCCCTGAAGAGTTTGCTGCTCTGGATCGATTTTATCGCCGCCATCAGGACTTTGTTGATGAGGTCATCAGTCGCTTTGATCGTGAGATTCAATTTTATCTTGCCTATCTTGATTTCATTGCCGAGATTCAACGCAAAGGCTTAAACTTTTGTTTGCCGGAAGTGGTATCCGAGAAGAATATCGCTGCCCACCAAACCTTTGACCTCGCTTTAGCTCATACGTTCCGCTTTGAAAAGCAAGAGATTGTCCCCAATGATTTTTATCTCCGCGATTCGGAAAGAGTGATCATCGTCACCGGTCCAAATCAGGGAGGGAAAACGACGTTTGCCAGAATGTTTGGGTAGTTGCACTATCTGGCAAAGTTGGGTTTACCTGTGCCTGGCAAGGATGCCCGCCTGTTCCTTTGCGACCAGATTTTTACCCATTTTGAACGCCAGGAAGACCTGCGGAATCTCAGTGGCAAATTGCATGATGATCTCGTTAGAATTCGTTCCATCCTTGACCGTGCCACATCTTATAGCATTCTGATTCTGAATGAAGTCTTCTCTTCCACCACCTTTGAGGATGCTGTTTTTCTGAGTAAGGAGATTATGCAGAAAATCTCGAGCCTGGATGTTTATTGTATCTGGGTAACTTTTTTAGATGAGCTTTCCACTTTTAACGAAAAAACCGTGAGTATGGTCAGCACCGTAAAACCAGATAACGCAGTGGAACGCACGTATAAAATCATCCGTCAACCTGCCGACGGACTGGCTTATGCTTTTTCCTTAGCCGAAAAACATCGTCTAACCTATCGCCAGATCGTGGAGCGTATCCGATCATGAAAGTCTTTCTTCTTTTTCCAGATCGAGATTTTGACCTAAAAGGGGAACTTCCGCCCCAGTCAGAGGCTTTAATCCAGGACCTTGAGCTGGATGTTCTGCTGGATACCATGGCTCAAGGAGACTCTTTCCTGCGCATGGTTGCCAGGCAAACTCTGTTGAGCAGCCTTGAAGATCCGACAGTTATTCGCTATCGCCAGATGATCCTTCAAGATTGCCTGAATAATCCGGACACCGTGCGAGAACTTTATCAGATTCCCGTTCAAGCCCTGATCAACAAACAAAAACAGTGGCTGGGTATCTTCAGCCTTTATCCAAGCAGCATCCTGAGCAGCGCAGTGGAACTGTTAGAGATGTTTGTGGGATTATTGCGGAAAATGCGTCGCATCGTTGACGAGAACGGGCAAAACTTTTCCTCTCCGGGTTTTCAGCGTTTTTTCAATATGATTCGTCAGGAATTAGATGAGGCTTACTTTGCGGAGATTGAAACTCATCTGAAGGAACTGCGCTTTCGCGAGGGTGTGTTGATCAGCGCCGAATTAGGGATGGGGAATGAAGGGCAAAACTATATACTGCGCAGACCGAAGCGTGCAAAAGGGAACTGGATGAATCGCGTTTTTAGTAAGAAATCCCCTGTGTATTCCTTCTCGATTCCACCTCGCGATGATCATGGAGCAAAAGCGGTCGGTGAATTGCGCGACCGTGGGATCAATTCGATTGCAAATGCGGTAGCCCAATCTGCCGATCATATCGACAGTTTTCTCAATGTCTTACGCGTGGAGTTGGGTTTTTATGTTGCCTGTTTGAATCTGGCTGAACGGCTGGCAGAAATTGGAGAGCCGATTGTTTTCCCTGAACCTTATCCTGCATCCACGCGCGATCATTCTTTTCGTGGACTTTATGAAGTATGCCTTGCCCTTACAGTAAACCGGCGTGTTGTTGGTAACGAGATGAACGGTGATGGCAAAGACCTGGTGATGATCACCGGAGCGAATCAAGGTGGAAAATCCACCTTTCTCCGCAGTATCGGCGTAGCTCAGTTAATGATGCAGTGTGGAATGTTTGTTGGCGCAGAGTCCTTTGCTGCCAATTGCTGTAGCAGACTGTTTACCCACTATAAAAGAGAAGAAGATGCCACGATGAAGAGCGGTAAGTTCGACGAGGAATTAGGGCGGATGAGCGAGATTGTTAACTGGCTCAAACCAAACGCGATGGTTTTATTTAACGAATCCTTTGCTGCCACCAATGAGCATGAAGGGTCAGAGATTGCCCGCCAAATCGTTAAGGCACTGATCGATCAACAGATTAAGGTCTTCTTTGTGACGCACATGTACGAATTAGCGCATCGTTTTTATGAGCCTGGCACAACCAATGCCCTGTTTTTACGCGCCGAACGCCAAAAGGATGGGCAGCGTACATTCAAATTGCACGAAGGCGAACCGCTCCCCACCAGTTTTGGACAGGATGTCTTTCAGAAGGTCTTCGAGATAAACCGGCAACAGCAGGTCTGAATTATCCATAAGCCAGAGGGTAAGTAAACCAGGCAACCTTGATGGCTTCAGCAAGGGGATAGAGAGACAATTGCCGCGAACCTTCCGTCTCAGTCCTGCTTGTGAAGGATGGGGTTATAATGGAGGCGAGGAGGAAAATATGCAACGTGAAATCACGCATTCGGGGCCCTTGCTTACCTTAAGTGGCAGTCTGGCGCAGGTAGGCTGGTCACGTCAACCTGTCCTGGATTGCAACCTCGAAGCTGCTCGCTTCTATTGTTTTCGCCCTTTACAACGCTTTCGCATCAAGCGCTGGGATTATTATGCTGTGTTTACACCGCAGCGCTTTTTCTCTGCCACCATTGCTGACCTTGGTTATGCTGGCAATATTTTCGTTTACACGCTGGATTATGCCAGCCGTGACCTGCACGAAGAAGGGTTGGTGATTCCGCTTGCAAAGGGAGTGGTTCTGCCGCGCAACAGCCAGAGCGGTGATAGTCGTTACGAGGGCAGGGGAGTCAAACTCGATTTTACGGTCGATGACTCAAACCGCCGCGTCCGGGTTTCCTGGCCAGCTTTTGATGGAGGTAAAGGGATTGAAGCCGATATCACCCTTGAAGTTCCACAAGGTGCCGAGTCGATGAATATCGTCATCCCGATTGGCAGGCGCCGCTTTTATTTCAACCGCAAGATCAACTGCCTGCCGGCGCGCGGCAGCCTGCGCTATGGCGATCTTTTTCTCGAGCTCGATCCGAAGACTTGCCTGGGGTCACTGGACTGGGGGCGCGGCGTATGGGAGTATCGTTCTTTTTGGAATTGGGCAAGCGCCAGCGGCTATCTCCCCGATGGGCGTACGGTTGGATTGAACCTGGGTTGTGGTTTCGGTGATCTTTCCAACGCCACCGAAAATGCCTTGATCCTGGCGAATCGCATTCACAAGCTCGATCAAGTGACCTTTGATTACCAAAGTGGAGATTATCTGAAGCCGTGGCACTTTACCGATAACCAGGGGCGTTTAGACCTGTCCTTTACCCCGTTCGTCGACCGCACCGCCACGACCAACCTGGGAATTATCTATAGCGAAGTGCATCAAATGTTTGGGATATATGAAGGCTTTGCAATTGCGGATGATGGCGAAAAAGTATTGATCCGCAATTTGTTCGGCTTTGCCGAAGAACACCGCGCCCGATGGTGAATGTTGCAGGATGTCCTAGAGGATTTTTCTGGCGGGTTGCCCTCTTTTCCGGAGCTGTGCTGCTCTTTCAGGTGATCCTTACCCGCCTTTTCTCAATCGCCCAGTTTTACCACTTTGTTTTCCTCATTATCAGCATCGCCATGCTGGGCTATGCAGTCAGTGGCGTAGTGCTGGCATTTCGGCCGCGCATCCAGCCCGATCAGGCTTTACCTCTTTTTGAAAAATGCGCTGTCGGGGCAACGATTACCCTGCTCGCTTCTTATCTGATTCTGAACTATTTGCCTTTTGATTCCTTCAGCATCGCCTGGGACTCTCGTCAGCTTGCTTTGTTCTGCCTTAACTATCTTGCGCTGAGTTTGCCCTTCTTTTTCAGCGGTTTGGCTTTGGGAGGCTTGTTGGGAGCGTTTCCTGAGCAGGCGGGAAGAATGTATGCCTGGAATTTCCTGGGTGCCGGGCTGGGTTGTCTGGGGGGTTTGGCTCTCCCAGGCTGGGTGGGAGGCGAGGGCGTGATTGTTGCCTGTAGCGCGGCACTGGCATTTTGTGCTCTGCCCTCCTTTGAGCAGTTTATCCTCTCAAACCGACTCGACAAAGGGAAAGCGGCATTGAAAGCCTGGACGCACCTCTTGGCCATACTGCTTTGGCTTATCTTCTGTGGGGCAGAGTTAATTGCCCGTTATCAAGGCAGAACGTTGGTTTCGGCGTTAGAGTTGCGACTTTCCCCCTATAAAAGTCTTTCCTACGCTTTGCAGTATCCGGATGCTGTGCGGCTTTGGCAACGCTGGAACGCTTTTTCACGGGTGGATGTCGTGCGTAGCGCATTCATTCGCTCCGTTCCTGGCTTGAGCTTCAAATACCTCAAACCACCACCTCCCCAAGATGGTCTCTTCATCGATGGCGACCAGCTATCACCGCTGCTTCGTTCCACGGCTGATCTGAGTTTTGTGGAGTATCTCCCCCAGAGTGTAGCTTTCTGGTTGCGCCCTCAGGGACGTACTCTAGTCCTTGAACCACGCGGCGGCATGGATATTTTGCTTGCTCTGCACCAGGGGGCTCAATCGGTTGTTGCTGTGGAAGCCAATCCGCTTGTGGTGGAAACCGCCCAAAAGATATATCGCCAGCCAAAGGTCGTTACTTTCATCGAAGATCAACGGAGTTTCACCCGCCGCACCTCCGAACAATTTGATGTGATTGTGGTTTGCCTGACAGATTCCTTCCAGCCGGTGCGCACGGGAGCGTATAGTCTGGCTGAGGATTATCGATACACCCTGGAAAGCTTTAGCGAGGTGATTCAGCTTCTAAAACCCGATGGTGTACTGGTTTTTAACCGCTGGTTGCAAAAACCACCCAGCGAGAGCCTGCGCGCCTTTGCCACGATCGTTGAAGTGCTTGAAAGCCAAAACTTAAATCCCGCCAGGCAGGTGGTGGTTCTGCGCGGCTACGCTTTAGCCACGTTTGTGGTCAGACTTCAGCCCTTTACGGAATCCGAGTTGGCTACGATCCGCCGCTTTGCCGAGAGCCGGGCATTTGACCTGGTCTACGCCCCTGATCTGCGAGAGGAAGAAACCAACCGCTACAATGTGCTGGTTGAATCCCTATACACACCTGCTTTTCAAGCTGTCCTGGATGCTCGAAGCCGGCATGCCTTTTATGATACCTATCCTTATGATGTGCGGCCTGCCACGGATAATCAGCCCTTCTTCACTCACTATTTTAAGTGGTCGCAGATTCGTCAAACCCTGGCTGAGTTTGGACAAAGCTGGCAACCCTTTGGCGGAGCAGGCATGCTGGTTGTGGTGGGTTTATTCGGGTTTGTCGTTGGTTTGGGTGCGCTTTTCGTAGGGCTGACGATGTGGTTGGTAAGAAAAAGCCTACCCATCTCGACAGAGGCTCACCTGAATTCATCTATCCACCTTGGAAACCGGTCAGTTTCCTCCGTCAACCGCATGGAAACAAAATTTGATCGAGCGGCCGGTGTTTACTTTACGGCAATTGGTTTCGCCTATTTGCTGGTGGAAGTCGCTCTAATCCAACGGTTTCAATTGTATCTGGCGCAACCGGCTTATGCGGTTGCAGGGGTCTTATTTTCGTTGCTGTTTTCTTCGGGTATGGGTAGTCTCAATGCCGGGCGCATAGGCTTGCGGTGGGTGTTGCCCTTGTTGGCTGTTTGGATTTTCACCAGTGGGTGGTGGATGAAAATGTTGTTTTCTGAAACCATGGCATTCCCCTTATCGGCGCGTATAGTCCTGATGACTCTTACCGTTGCGCCAGGCGGATTTTTAATGGGGATTGCTTTTCCAGGTGGTTTACGGTTCTGGTTCTCAGAAAATACTCATCGTTCCTGGTTGCCGCTGATCTGGTCGCTCAACGGAGCCGCCTCCGTAATTGCCTCTGTTGGCGCCATGTTGTTAGCCATCAACTTTGGTTTCTCCTTTGTCTTGGGGTGTGGAGCAATCCTTTATGCCACTGCCGGTATCATGGTGTGGGAGAAGGAAGGCCTTTTTGCGCTCCTTCGCCGGTAAAGGGCACAAAGGCTACTCCACCCAGTTCGTAGGCTGTCAGTTCCCCATCCTGCTTGACAAATTTCCATAAAGTTTGATAACTACCCGGTGGTCCAATCGGAATGATCAGACGTCCACCTTCCTTGAGTTGCTCGACCAGAGGGGCGGGGAGATGGTCTGGGGCAGCCGTTACGATGATGGCATCAAAAGGCGCCACCTCTGGCCAACCGTAATATCCATCTCCCTGGCGAACCTGTACCGGATAACCCAATTCGGCTAACCGTTTGGCAGCTGTTTCGGCAAGCTGGGGGATGATCTCGATGCTATAGACCTCTAAATAGCCCATTTGGGCTAAGACTGCGGCCTGATAGCCCGAACCGGTGCCGATTTCTAAAACCCGCTCGCCAGCTTTCAAGTCAGCCAGTTCGGTCATCCAGGCTACAATATAGGGCTGTGAGATGGTCTGTCCGTAACCAATTGGCAACGGGTGGTCATTATAGGCAAAATCCAGATATTCTTCGGGTACAAAACGATGGCGTGGCACGGTTCGCATAGCAGCAAGGACATCCGGGTTTTTCACTCCGCGCGCGACAATGGTGTTTTCCACCATCGCCAGTCGGCGGCGGGTAAACTCCGCTTCATCCAATGGGGTCTCGGTTGTTAAGGTTGAAGTGGGTGCAGGAAGCGGTGTAACAGCAGGACCGCAGGCAGTAAGCAAGACAGTCCATACACTGAAGACAAAAGCTGTCATCCGTAGCAAAAAAGCTCGTTTCATTTTTCTAACCGATTGGTCTCTTATCCCCATACACCTCGAATCGCAGTGCCGCAACGCGGACAGGCACCGTTGCGGATCACATTCGACAGGACAAGCGGACCCAGGCGCCGGATTAACAGACTGCCGCAGTTGGGGCATTCAGTGTTCTCATGACGGTTGCCCTGTTGATTGATATAGACGTAATGCAGACCGGCGCCCTTGCCAATCTCCCAGGCCATTTCAAGGGTATAGAGGGGCGTATGAGGAGCGTTATACTTATAGGAGGGGACGTATCCCGATAGATGCCAGGGGATATCTGCGCCTAATTCAACCGCAATGCGCCGCGCAATGCCTCTGAGAACGCCCTCGTCATCGTTCAGGGCAGGGATCACCAGCGTGGATATTTCAACATGCACGCCGTATTGCAATGCAATTTTGCAATTCATCCAGATGCGTTCCATATCCACGCCGTCCAGAAAACGACGGGCAAGGGCGACATCGGTGTTGATATCGATGTTCATGGCGTGCATCCCTGCGTTAATCAGAAACATCAATGCTTCGGGAGTCATGTAACCATTGGTGACGAAGACATTATATAATCCCCGTGCCTGAGCTATCTCAAAGGCATTCAGCACCCACTCGAGAGCGAGGGTGGGTTCATTGAACGACATGGCAATCCCCTGGCAGCCTGCTTCCTCGGCAATGCTGACAAATTGAGAAGGGGAGATAAATTCGCCCGTCAGCGGCGCCTCAGCATGGGCTAGATCCCAGTTGCGACACCACAGGCAGGGAAAATTGCAACACCAGCCACCGGCAGTCATGGTTTTCGTGCCTGGGTAGAAGTGGTAGAGCGGTTTTTTCTCGATGGCGTTGGCGGTCATGGTGGAAATCGCCCCATAGACCAGGGTTAATAACTTCCCGCCACGATTCAAACGCGTGCGACACCATCCCAGTTGACCGGGTGGAATAACGCAACGCCGTTCACACACGTGACAGCGTAGGGTTCCCTCTGCGACCGGTTTCTGAAGGATGGCTTCGCGGGTGAAATCAGTGTCCATTTTTTATTTACATCCATCCAAATTAAGCTACCGATAAATTCCTGAAATCACGCACCTGTCCGTAAACCTACTTCATTAGAGGAGCGTCACTCCTTACATTGTTGATTATACAACCAGAAAAAGGCTTTTTGTCTAACAAGTCTGCAAGGGGAAGAGCGATGCGATGGGATAGATTTTTCGGGTTCGATGCGAACTTTTTTCGACCGTTGTCATCCTGAGCTTTGGTCGGAATCTCGCATGGTATAATCCAGAGGACCAATTTCATAGGATATGTGTCAGGAATTCCCTTCATCGCAGATTGAACGGAGGAGACGGTCTGAGATGAATAACCGCTTTCAAGAGGCAATGGAATGAAAGAACAGTATCTGAGCATCACCGAAAAAGCTGCCAAAGATGGCAGGTGGGACTTAGTCCAGGTTAAGGATTTGGTGAAATATTTCCCGGTGAAAGGGGGCATTCTCCAAAGGGTTGTGGCCTGGGTTCAGGCGGTGGATCACGTTTCTTTTACAATTCGAGAAGGCGAAACGGTTGGCTTGGTTGGCGAATCGGGATGTGGTAAGACGACGGTTGGGCGGTGTATCCTGCGCTTGATCGAACCCACAGGAGGAAGCATTCTGTTCGAGGGGGTTGACATTATGACCTTGCGCGGCAAAGAACTGAAGGAAATGCGCCGCAACATGCAAATTATCTTCCAGGATCCCTATTCGTCTTTGGACCCGCGCATGCCGATTGGAGAGTCGATTGCCGAAGGATTGCACATCCACAACATCGGGACACCCAAAGAACGCTTCGAGATCGTCATCGAGATGTTGCGCAAGGTGGGGCTGGAAGATTATCATGCCCGCCGTTATCCACATGAATTCTCGGGAGGGCAACGCCAGCGCATCGGTATCGCCCGTGCTTTGGCATTACGACCAAAATTTATCGTAGCGGATGAACCTGTCTCTGCTTTGGATGTTTCCATCCAGTCTCAGGTGCTAAACATTCTCAAGGAACTGCAGCGCGAGTTCGGATTGACTTACCTGTTTATCGCTCACAATCTGAGTGTCGTTGAACACATCTCCGATCGAGTTGCCGTCATGTACCTGGGAAAATTAGCCGAATTTGCCGAGCGGAGGGAACTCTTTCGGAATCCTCTCCATCCCTATACCCAGGCATTGATGTCGGCTATTCCGATTCCCGATCCGAAGCTGAAAAGGGAGCGCATCATCCTTCAGGGGGATGTTCCCAGCCCGCTGAACCCGCCCAAAGGCTGTCGCTTTCATCCCCGTTGCCCGGTGGCAATGGAGCACTGCGCAATTGAAGAACCACCGTTTCGGGAGGTCAGTCCTGACCATTGGGTTGCCTGTTGGTTGGTTGAATAGCACCACGACCATTGGCTTATGAAGATCCTCATCGTCGATGACCAGCGCGAGGTGCGGCGGATGATCCGTGACGCACTCGAGTCCCAATTTCCAGAGGCAGTCATTCAGGATGTGCCTTCTGCTGAGGAAGCAATGGTGTTATTAGCCGGGGATCTCTTCGATTTGCTGGTGGTTGATGTTCGTCTGGCAGGCATGAGCGGTTTGGAAATGGTCGAAAAAGCACGGCGACGTCAGCCTGATTTGAATATTGTGGTTGTGACGGGTTTAAGTGACCCTGCAACTCAGCGGCAAATCGCAGAAGCCCCAATCCAGGCCTGGTTTCCCAAG
>FMJZ01033072.1_pt1 | contig 14115 bp, 12 predicted proteins | sample 1987881 | NCBI WGS metagenome assembly FMJZ01 (sample SAMEA4378227, study PRJEB15110) | soil metagenome | biome: soil; feature: Field; material: Soil | place: India | collected 2015-03-11 | depth 0 m | reverse complement strand
AAAAAAAGGAGATGCTCTTTTGCCCAAAATGCGGGGCACCTCATACATTAACTGCAAGATACTGCCGTAAAGATGGTACCCCTTTACATCATGAAAAGACAGACCTATTACAAAAAACCGTTCAACAAAATAATTCAGGGAAAAAAGGATTAAATTCTTCTAAAAAATTAAATATTTTTTCGCCATCTGTGATAAAACCTTTATCCTTTGGTTTATTGATTGGACTTATATTATCTGGTGTCTATTTCTATTTAAATCTATCAATCTTAAGTAATCCCCTTAAAATAGAGGAAAATATCAGATCTGACTTTAAAAAAAACGGACTTGATTATCTATCTGTTAACATTAATAGGGATTTAATCGTAACAGTAAAAGGTATTGTTGATAATCAATACGATAAAGACCTTGCATTATCCCTTATAAGAAGTAGAAGGGACATAAAACAAGTAATAGATGAAATCAGTTTAATAACACCATTTTTTATTATAGAAGAAAATATCAACAAATATCTAAAGGAATCGGGGATAAAAAATATATATGTTAATGTGGATGAGGATTATATAGTCACAATAAATGGTATATATAATAAATATGATGATAAAAATAAGGCAGTAAGCATTATAAGATCTTATAAAGAGTTAAAAGGGCTTATTGATAATACGAGTTTAAAAAAAAGAGATACTTCAAAATATAAAAAGATAAATCCTGCTACAATTGAAGGAGAAATAAATAGGGCTATCAGAAATGCTGGTATTAAAGGTGTTTTTGCTGAAGTCGAAGAAGATCTTGAAGTTACCCTCAAGGGATCAGTCCTGACGGTTGAAGATAGGGATAAGATATTCCAGATAGCTGATAGCTTTAAAGATAAAGGAATCAAAACTATAAGAGATATGGTTTTTGTAGTAGAATAATTGATAATTTCAGAAAAATGCTTAAAAAAAGTTACCTCATTTTAACTATCCTTCTTTATTTTATTTATGGGTGCACAAAGGCAAAATACGAAATAATATATGAGCCTTCAAAAATTAATTCGGTAAAGCCAATTACAGAAATGATCTTGCTTCCTCCTATGATCACTCCTAATGTTGTTAAAGCAGGTGATAGCGTCATAATAGAGTTTCAATACAGTTTACCCGAGACAGAACAAGGAATATTCTATAAAGTCTCAGAAAATATCACCCTTGCTAATGGGATTGGTGTCCTATCTCTTAAAAGAATTGAACATGAAAAAACCTCCGGTATACATTTATCAAGGACCCAGTTTGTAATTCCTAGAAATATTCATCCAGGCGAGTATAAAATTATAGCAACTATTGATATTGGGTCTCAAAAAAAGAGTGTAACTGGCATTTTAAAGATAGAATAGTTGCGACAGAATTATCAAATACAATACATAATCCCTAATCAAGGAACTGTTTTTTAAGGATTATTATTATGATACATAGCATAAAGAATATAGATAATTTAAATATAATCTCTCTCTCAGCTACAAAATCTGATGTATCAAAAAGACTTGATCTCTTTATCTCTGAAAATACAGGTATAACTCGTTCACAGGTACAGAAATTTATCAAAAAAGGCCTTGTTTTTGTTAACAATAGAGTAGAGAACCAAAATTATAAATTAAAAGCGAATGATGCTGTGTTGATATACTGCCATAAGAAGGAACCAACAATCCTTATCCCTGAACCATTGCCTCTTAAAATTTTCTTTAAAGATGATTATATTGCGGTAGTTGATAAGCCAGCTGGAATGGTGGTGTATCCATCATTTGGACATGAAACCGGCACTCTGATGAATGCCCTACTATATCATTGTCATAAGATTGCTACAGTAGGCGGACCTTTGCGCCCCGGTATTGTTCACAGGCTTGATAAAGACACCTCAGGGGTAATGGTAATTGCCCTGGATGATATGGCATATTACAACCTAATAGAACAATTTAGAAACAGGACTATTAATAGAAAATATATTGCCCTTGTCTATGGCACAATCAAGGATGAATCAGGTGAGATAATATTAAGCATAGGACGATCTTTAACAGACAGAAAAAAGATGTCAACAAAGACAAAAAGAGGCAAAGAGGCCATAACAAGATGGAAGGTTATTCAGAGGTTTGATAATGCTACATTGATTGAGGTAAGGCTTGGTACAGGAAGAACACACCAGATAAGGGTCCATTTTTCTGCTATCGGACATCCAGTGCTTGGGGATAAGACTTATGGGAAGAAATCTTTCATAGAGATTAATAAAAGGAAAATATTATTTCTACGCCAGATGCTTCATGCAGAGGAATTAGGCTTCATTCATCCAATAACCAAAAAATATATGGAATTTAGAAGTCCAATGCCTGAGGATATGGAGGAGTGTATCCGTAAATTGTCCATGTTGTCTTAAAAATTCAGTGTAAATTTCATAGTTTTTCCTCCTCCATCAGGCTATAAAAAGATCATGTCATTATCGAAATTCTACTGCTTCTTTAATAGATACCCTTTCTGGAGCAGATGGTATCCTTGACGGATAACCAACAGGTATAATAGCAACAGGTCTTAAATTACGGGGAAGATCCAGTATTTCATAGATTGCACTCTCTCTAAATGCACCCACCCAAACAGTGCCAAGTCCATTCTCACTGGCTACAAGCATCATATTCATAATACTACATGCAACATCTTGAATAGAGTAGAGATTAACACCCCTGTCCCCATATCTGGTGCTTATTCTACTGTCAGCACATCCTACAACAACGATTGGGGCCTCGGCAATAAATGTTTGATTTAATGCTGCAGATGCAATATCCCTTTTGATTTGATCATCTTTAATGAAATAAAATTTCCTTGATTGAAGATTCCCAGCGCTTGGTGCCCATATAATAGCTTCAATTAATTTACTCACTATCTCCTCGGGTATCTCTTTTTTCTGAAAACTCCTAACACTTCTTCTCTCTTTTATTATTTTTAGTACATAATCCATATTTACCCTCCTTAATAATATACCTTGTATATTATTTTATCTCTTTAGCCTCTTCCCAAAATGCATCCAATTCCTCAGGTGTCATTTCTGATAGTTTTTTTCCTAAATATGATGCCTTCATCTCTATATAACGAAATCTTGATATAAATTTACTTATTGTCTTTCTGAGGGCATCCTCTGGATTAACCCCAACAAACCTTGAAATATTAACAAGTACAAAGAATATATCACCAAGTTCATCCTCTATATCCTTCTGATCTTTATTTTTTATTGCATCCTTGAATTCACGAAGTTCCTCTTCGAGCTTTTCCATTACATCTTCTAAATGCTTCCAATCAAATCCTACCTTTGCTGCCCTCTCTTGAAGCCTCTTTGCCTTAATAAGTGATGGAAGTTCTTTTGGAACACCTTCAAAAATTGAGTTTCTCAGTTTTCCTTCCTCTTTTTTCCTTTCTTCCCATTGCTTTAGAACTTGTGCAGGTGTCTCATATTTAGGTCTTTCAGCATCTGTGGCAAAGACATGTGGATGTCTTGCTATCATCTTGTTGCCAATCATCTCTATAACATCATTTATATCAAACTCACCTAATTCTTTTGAAATCTGACAATGAAATACTATCTGAAAAAGTAGGTCCCCAAGTTCCTCCTTTATCTTATCTGGTTCACCCTCATCCAATGCCTCAAGCAATTCATAGGTCTCTTCTATAAGAAAGGGCTTAAGAGAATCCCTCGTCTGCTCCTTATCCCATGGACAACCCTTTTCAGAACGAAGAACAGACATTATTTCCAATAGCTTTTGAAAATTCTCCATAAAAATAGTTTAAATTACATTGCCCCGAAAAATGCAATTAACAGTTCTGACAAGTCAGGCATGATATTAATCTAAAATATCCTTACCCCTAAGTGATCAAGTAATATCTTAATACCTATGCCTATTAAAATTATACCTCCTATTACCTCTATCTCACTTTCAAATAGATGGCCAAGCCTATTTCCAACATATACTCCAATAATACAAAACATAAAGGTAACTATACCTATTATCATGGAAGGGGTTATAATTGAGATATTAATGGCAGAAAGGCTTAAACCAACCGCCAGTGCATCAATACTTGTAGCAATAGCTAAAATAAATAAGGCGTAAGTGCTAAGAATGACCATATCCTTTTCTTCTTTTTGTATTATCTTTGCCTCGTATATCATCTTAATACCTATGCCAGACAATATCAGAAATGCTATCCAATGCTCTATTCCAGATAAATAATTCTTAACGCTATATCCAAGTGACCAGCCTATCAAAGGCATAATCGCCTGAAATAATCCAAAGAAAAAAGCAATCTTTAAGACATATTGCATCCTTAATTGCTTTGCTGTAAATCCTGATGCGATAGATACAGCGAAGGCGTCCATTGAAAGACCTATAGCTATCAGAAAAATAGTAATAATATCCACTAAATAATATCCGCTATTTGTTATAGTTACCAGTCAGTATTTCCAATATTTCACGATATCTTGCTGCCGTTTTTTCAATTATATGATCAGGGAGCATTGGTCCAGGATAGGTCTGATCCCAATTAAGAGTCAGAAGATAATCCCTTACAATCTGTTTATCAAAACTGTCTTGAGCTTTGTTTGGTTGATAATCCTTAACAGACCAGAAACGGGATGAATCGGGCGTTAGAAGCTCATCAATTAGGATGATTTTATTATTATAGAATCCAAACTCCAACTTTGTATCAGCAATAATAATTCCCTTTTTTTTAGCTATATCACTAGCCTTTATATAAATCTTTAAGCTTATATCTCTAACCAATTCTGATGTTTCTTTACCGATGATACTTCTCATTTCATCAAAGGTTATATTTATATCATGCCCTTGTTCTGCCTTTGTGCTTGGGGTAAAGATTGGTTCTTCTAACATTGATGATTCAAGAAGCCCTTCTGGAAGTCTTATGCCGCAAATAGTTCTGCCTTTTTTATACTCCTTCCAAGCCGAACCAGCCAAATAACCCCTTACCACACATTCAACAGGAAGAGGAACAGCCTTCTTCACAAGAATACTCCTTCCTTCAAGTATATCCCCATATTTATGAAGTACTTCTGGAAAATCCCTTATATTAGCAGTTATTATGTGGTTATCTATAATATCTCTCATCTGATCAAACCAGTAGATAGATATTTGTGTTAATATCTTTCCCTTATCAGGGATACCATTGGGTAAAACAATATCAAAGGCAGAAATCCTATCTGTAGCAACAATCAGAAGGCAATCCCCTAAATCATAGATATCCCTTACCTTTCCCCGCTTGACTAATTTAACATCAGTTAAATTAGTCTCAAGTATAACCTCTGCCATTTTTTAGCCCCCATAATTATCAGGTTTTTAATAATACAACTTTATATAATACAAAAGCCGACTGGTTTTTTTTGCAAAATCACAAAAACACTTAAAATAACATTGTCTTTTTACATCATCAATATTGGTGGTAACCTTAATGGATAATATATTTATAATCTATTGTTTTCATATACAAAGGCTTTGATGCCATGTCTGCTTTGCTTGATTACTGATTACTATCATCAAAAATACCTGATTGTTCTCCTATGAAGTGAGAAGATAAGAGGCTGTACTATGCTTTTCTTTTAATTATCTTCTCTATCTCTATTGCTAAAAACACTACAGATGATAATATCAATGTTAGCAATAGTTCGTATAACGTCAAGGGCTCAGTGTTAAAGATTGGATTTAAAAAAGGTACATATACTACTGCCATTTGCAATAGGAAGGTCAAAACAATAGCACCGAGAAGCGGTTTATTAGTAAACAAACCTATATTAAACAAGGTATCCTTTTCAGATCTAACTGCTAATACAACACCCATTCTCCCAATAAGTAGTGCTGTAAATACCATTGTCTGCCACGGCATATTATTCTCAATTGCAAAATACTGAAATAGAAGTATAGCAATGCCTATTAAAAGACCAAATTTTATAATAAAAAATCCCCTTCCATGTGCAAAAATACCCTCTTCAGGGTGCCTTGGAGGTCTTTTCATAATCCCCTTTTCAGGTGGCTCAGCAGTTAAGGAAAGACCCGGCAAACTGTCAGCAAGGAGATTCATCCAAAGTATCTGAATAGGTATTAGAGGAAGGGGAAGGCCAAAAAAGGGGGCAAGGAATATAGCCCATAAGGTCCCTGCATTTGAGGTCATTGTATATTTTATATACTTTATAATATTGTCAAATATTCGTCTTCCCTCTCTTACAGCCTTTACAATAGTAGCAAAATTGTCATCAAGAAGTATCATATGGGATGCCTCTTTTGCAACAGCCGTACCAGTAATGCCCATAGCTACACCAATATTAGACATCCTTAAGGCAGGTGCATCATTTACCCCATCACCTGTCATTGCTACATATTGACCTTTATCCTGAAGGGCTTTTACTATTTTTAGCTTCTGTTCCGGTGCTACCCTTGCATAAACCCTAATATCTAAAACCCTTTTTTCAAACTCCTCAATAGATAACTTATCAAGCTCTCTCCCTGTCATTACTGACTTTGAATGATCTTCTATTATGCCAATTCTCTTAGCTATGGCATATGCTGTCAGGGGATGATCTCCCGTAATCATCACTGGCTTTATCCCTGCTGTTTTACACAATGAAACTGCCTCCTTTGCCTCTTCTCTGGGTGGGTCCATCATACCTACAAGTCCAATGATTGTAAATTCATTTTCAATATTTTCTGGGGATAAATCATCTGGTATTACATCCCACTTCTTCATAGCTACGCATAATACCCTTAATCCATCAGCAGCCATCCTATTGTTTATCCTTTGTATCTCATCCCTATTTATTGGTTTTAATCCCTCTGATGTAATAATAGTATCTGCCCTTTCAATAAGCACATCTATTGCTCCCTTAGTAAAAGAGATGTAAGGTGTAGTAAATAATGGATATAAATCTTGCTGTTTATCATCAGCAATTTCAACCCTATGAAATGTTGTCATACATTTTCTGTCAGAATCAAAGGGGATTTCAGCAACCCTCTGAAATTTTTTTTCTAACTTAATCTTATCAAAGCCCTTTTCCTTTGCTATATTAAACAAAGCAATTTCAGTGGGATCTCCTATAATATTGTTATCTGCATCAGGTCTTGCATCATTGCTAAGGGCAAGAGCTATAAACAACAGTGAGTTTATATTAGAATCATTTGATCCTTTTTTTGTGACATCTATAATCTTTCCGTCAACATAAATCTCTTCTACCTTCATCTTGTTCATTGTAAGCGTGCCAGTTTTATCAGAGCAGATATATGTCACAGAGCCCAATGTCTCAACAGCCGGAAGCCTTCTTATAAGTGCATTCTGGCTCACCATCTTTTTTGCACCAATTGCGAGTGCTATGGTGATAACTGCTGGCAATGCCTCTGGTATAGCAGCAACAGCAAGGCTTATTGCTGTCAAAAGCATAAGAACCATTGGTTCTCCACGCATTAAACCTGCAATAAAAACAATTATACATATTACGAAAATAGCGACAGCAAGCCTTTTCCCAAATGCTGCAAGCCGCTGCTGCAAAGGTGTCTTTGGCTCCTTCTCTTCCTGTAGCATTGCAGCAATATTTCCCATTTCTGTATCCATACCTGTTGACACAACAACACCTGATCCCCTCCCATATGTTACTATAGTCCCCTGATATGCCATATTCTTTCTGTCACCAATAGGTAAATGTTCATCATGTAGCAATCTCACATTTTTTTCAACAGGCACTGACTCCCCTGTTAATGCAGACTCGTCTATTTTGAGGGTTGCTGCTTCAATTAATCTCATATCTGCTGGAACTATATGTCCAGCCTCCAGTAAAACAATATCACCCGGAACTATTTCCGAGGAAGGGATATTGACAAGATTTCCATCTCTTAACACAATTGATGTAGGTGCTGCCATCTTTCTTAATGCAGCCATTGCCTCCTCTGCCCTATATTCCTGAACAAATCCTATAATTGCATTCAATATAACAATAGCAATAATTGCAACAGCATCAATAGGCTTGCCTACTGTGCCAGCAATTATGGAAGCAAAAATGAGAATGATTATCAGGAAGTCCTTGAACTGGTCAAGGAGAATCATAAACTTGGTCTTTTTTTTCTTCTCTTTTAATTCATTTGGACCGTACTCAGCAAGTCTTTTTTGGGCCTCCTGAAAAGACAATCCATAAATAGTTGTATTAAGTTCTGATAATATTTGGTTTATATCTTTCTGATGTGCCTTCATAATTTAGCCTAAAAACCTCCTAATATGTGCTGCCTCTATAAGTAATCCCTGAAGGTTTATTTTTGAATCCTCTCTGATAGCATTAATAATCCTTGATGTTACTGTTTTATGTTCTATGTTTATCTCATAGCCTTCATTTAAAGACAATTTATCAATAGACTGCTTAATAGCATTAGCAAATTCTTCAGGAATAATTGTAAATACATCCTCATTGAAAAATGACATGGCTGTCTTCATGTCAAAATCAAAATTTATATACATGTCTTTTAAGCAATTAATATCTTCTTTAGTTAATAAATTTAGACCGATAATTTCAGGTGGAAGTCCTATTGAATAACATGCTGCACAAAAGCTTATTACGCGGGGGAGCTTTATCTTTCCAAGACTCCTTGCATATCCAAAGAGACCCACATGGAGCTTACGCATCCTCCTGCGAGGTACAAAGCCAGCCAGATAATTTATAATAGGCGCGACATATTCTATTAGTCTGCCATATTCAGAAGATACCTTGTTTATAATATCAATGCACTTTTCCTCGTCAACCTCACGCCCTTTCTGCATCTGAGAAGACTTCAATTTGTTTATAGCAGTTATTATATGTGGCACGGGATTGTCATACTTAAAAGCTGATTGGATAGTAAATGTCTGTATATCAGGATATTCCACAAGTATATTATCAACTGTATAGGGAGTTAAATGACCTCTAAAAGGAGCTGAGCCGGCTCCGAGTATAGGATATATTTTTATTCCCAAATCCTCTGATAAAATTCTCAATCTCTGAAGGGCTATCTTATTGCAAAGGATAGCGCTAACCATTCCATAATTCATTGCAGGGTCTGACCTTGCAATAAATACCCTTTGGTGTTTTAAATCTTTATCCTTAAGATACTCCCTCATTATGTTATGAGCCTCAAGCATATGCTCCTTATCCTCAAAAAGGGGTATTACATTTATTCTTTCGGGCTTACATTCCCCAATCCACTCTGATATAGTTATATCCCCTGGATAAAAGGGCATATTCTGTTTTCCGAAAACAAAATCCTTGTAATAGTAATAAACCCTATTTAGGCTTTCATGTGACATTGTCATCGGGAGGATTACCTCAAATATAGGTGGTAGATCCTTTCCATAGAAAAGCCTTGCAGCATCACAAGAGCGGGGGATACTCTCAAGGGTCTCTATTAGTATTTTTGCCTCTTCCTTTTCTACATCAGGATTAGGAACCCTTAAAGTGAGAAATACATCCTCACCAATTTTATTATGTTTGAAAAAATGCTCGTATTTTGTAAGGAGTTTGCGGACAACAAAATCATCAACCTCTTTACCTTCAGAGTCCCACATCTGCTCATCACAACCAAGATGAGAGAATGCATAATATGCCTCCTGCACCTCATCATCTCCAGACATATCAGGACTCTCAGCAAAAAAAGGCAATACAACATTGTCAGGGTGCTGAGTTGACATCACCCGTGGGATCTTTACTATTTTTTCCATTTTATTTATCTCTTAAAAACAGAGAATAGTTTATCAAGTCCACCCTTTTCAAACTTTGCGATGGTTTCAAGTTCTCCTGCATCAAGCCATATGCCTTCACATTCAGAACATTTATCAACTTTTACATTTTTATAATCAATCTCTATTAATTGCATCCCACATTTAGGACATCTCATGTAATGGAGTTCTTTTAACCTCTTTTTCTCTTCTTCAGCGAGTTTCTTGTGTTTCTCCTCCTCGATTTTCTTTCTTCTTTCATATTCCATCCTTGCTATATACTCTTCTTCCAGTTCACTCGGTTTTTTTACCATACAAACCTCCTTTTCCTGGCATCTTAAATCTTGCCCTTAATTTTTTTAATAATCCCCTCGCCCATAAAAATTCAGTAGCAAGGATTCCCAATCCAAGAGGTATAAAAACAAAGGCAGGACCAGGTAGCACTATCATAAATAATCCAATAAGCAACACTATAAAACCTACTGCTGCTACAAACACCCTTCTTATCTTTTTTATAACAGCAATAATAAAATCATTCATAAGTATCAATTAATCAAAAAACAATTTCAAACTAAGACATTTTTATATTATTCCATCTCATAAGCCAACAGATTATGGCAGGGCATTACAATTAGCAAATTTTACCAATAAGGAGATATAAAGGTTAATTAGATAATTAGAAATAATACCAAAATACCATATCCCAAATCCCTTATCTAATTAGGAAGTATTAAACCTTTTCTATTACAAAAAGAAGTTGTCCTTCCTGAACCGTGTCATTAATCTTAAAACATATCTCTTTAATCTGTCCATCAAAGGGAGCGACAATAGCATTTTCCATTTTCATTGCCTCAAGATTTGCTATCTCTTCACCTTTATGAACAATATCCCCAACCTTTATAGCCCCTCTTTCAGGATTACCAATCCTCCATATATTGCCATTAATTGGTGCTCCTACTTCATTTATTCCCTTTGCCATTCTTATCTCAACCTTTTTTGCCCTCGGTGTCTCAACCTTGTAAACCCTTGTCTTGTTGTTAACCTTCATAACAACATGTATAACACCTTCATGTTCAGATCCTATTGATACAAGCTCAATGGAATATGGCTTTCCCCAAAGATCAAAATCAACCCTGTCTCCAGGTTTTTTAAGACCCTCCCTCCATACATTAGTAGGCAAAACAAGAGGGGCCTCTCCATATTTCTCCCTGAATTCTATGAATGCTATTGTATCTTTTGGATGCATTAAATATAAAATAAACTCCTCTTCTGATGGTTCCCTATTTATTGCTGAGGCAAGCTCTTTTCTCAAATTTTCAAGGTCATCATCTTCTACTAAATCAAGGGGAGAGAGTTCTTTGCGCTCCTTTATCTTTTTTTCCCATATGTCTCCAAAGGCGCTCTTATAAACCCAATCAGCAGGCCATCCAACGGGCAATCTTCCGTAGTTTCCTAAAAGCAGATTTTTAAAATCACCTGGTGCATTTCTGAAAAGCTGAAGAAGTTCATCCTGCTCATTCTTTGACATTGCATTAAAGTCCTGCCCCTTTTCTTCAACAAATTTAGTTAAAAGTTCAATAACATGCTTGACCCCTGCGTCTCCCTTTTCCTTAGCATATCTATTAACTATACCGCTGCATGTAACCCATGTAATCTGAGATCCAGGAGTAACATCAAAATATTTTACAATCCTATTATAAAGTGACATCATTTTTAATATTGAAGGCATATAATGAAGGAACTCTCCCTTTTCTGCCTGCTCAAATGAGCTTGGGAATGCACCTCCTGGCATTTTATGAAATGTAACATTATGGTCAAGTCCTTTGAATGGGGATTCTGCCCAGTCATAATGCCCAATCCATTCCCTCACTTTTTGAACAGCAGACTCACACTCTTGCCTGTTTAGATTTACCTTGATTCCAGCCTCTTCAAAATATGCCTGTACACTTAAAATTGGAGAATGGCCGTAAAACCTTACTAATGAGTCTTCCTGCACATCAACTATCTTTGCCCCAGCCTGAACAGATGCTAATAGGGCAGGCATAGCAAGTCCATCGGTAATATGACGATGATACTGCACAATAAGATCAGGATATTTTTGCTTTATAGCATCAATTAGACTGCCTATCCTCTTAACATCTCCTACACCAGCCATATCTTTAATGCATAAAACTATTTCATCTGTGCCTCCGCAAAGATCTATAATATCTTTAACAACCCCAAGATAATATTTATTAGTAGCCCAATCAGATGTCGTAAAAGATATAGTAGGTTCAAAAAGCCTTCCTCTCTTTAAAACAACCTCAGCAACGAGTCTCATATTTCTGACATCATTTAAAAAGGAAAAACATCTCCATACATCAATATCTACAGTTGAGACAACATATTCAATAACATTCTTTGGATATGGCCTGTAACCCCAAAGATTTGTCTCTCTTATAAGTGTTTGGAGCAATACATTAGGCATCAACTCCCTTAGTATCCTGACCTCTTCAAAAGGGCTTTCCTTTCTATTCATAATGCCTACATGCCATCTTGCTCCACCATGACACTCTGCACTAAAAAGCCCCATTTTATTATAATATGGAGCAAGTGTTTTGAGATCGTATATGCGGAGCCGATTTTTAAAATCAGACTGTCCCGCATCCCTCATGCCAACAGAGGTCAAACATACCCCCTCAAGAGAGCGAACAGCATTAACTATCTCACGAGGTGTCATCCCTGGTTTTACAAAGATATACTTTTCACCCTCAATAACTTCCTTTTCTTTTTTTACAGTGTGAGATGTTAATTTCTTTTTAACATTCTTATCTGACTTAATTTTTTTATCTTTCATCATATGTCACATCCATTTCTGAGGTCCCAGGGCAGATATTTCAGCAACATATCTCGCAATCTTAAGCACCTCATCTTCACTTGTCTTTTCCTTAAACATAGAGACAAGTTCATCAATATGATCTTCAATGAACCTTGTTGAAAATTCTCCTTCCTTAAAAGAAGGATGTCTGATGATGCTTAGTAGCAGTGGTGCAAGTGTCTTGATACCTTCAACCCGCAGGCTTCTGCTCAATGCCCTGTCCATTGTCCTTATTGCATCCTCTCTATCAGAGCCTGCTGTCATAAGAAGCATAAACAATGAGTCATAATATGGCGGTATATCAGCGCCTTCATATACCCCTGTTGCGATCCTCACACCCGGTCCATGGGGTATCTCAAGTCTTGTAATTGAGCCAAATGAAGGACTGAAGGTCTTAGGATCTTCTGCATTTAAACGAACCTCAAGGGCCCATCTGTTCGGATATATATCTGACTGCTTAAATGTGAGTCTTTTACCATTAGCTACATCTATCATTATTCCTACAATATCAAGTCCTGTAATGAGCTCTGTAATACCGTGTTCAACCTGTAGCCTTGTGTTGACCTCAAGAAAATAAAACCTTCTTGTATTAGAATCAAAAATAAACTCTACAGTACCTGCTGAGGTATAACCAATTTCACGCATAAGCCTTGTAGCTGTATAACAGATTTCCTGTCTGAGGTCATTGTCAAGTGTTGGGGATGGAGCCTCTTCTATTATCTTCTGATTTCTCCTCTGTATTGTGCATTCCCTTTCAAAGAGGTGAACAATATTTCCATATTCATCTCCAACTACTTGAACCTCTATATGCCTGCCTTTCTCTATGTATTTTTCAACAAGTAGTGTTTCATCACCAAAAGACTTCTTAGCCTCTGACCGAGCCTGTCCGAGCGCTTGTGGGAGTTGTTCAATACTATCAACCTTTACCATTCCCTTTCCGCCTCCACCAGCAGCAGCCTTTATCATAATTGGGAAGGAGACTGATTCATCCTTCATCCATTTTTTTATCTGGTGAATATCTGTTACATTTGATATCCCTGGAATAGTAGGAACATTAGCCTTCATGGCTATTTTTTTAGCCTCTATCTTATCACCCATAAGTCTTATGACCTCTGGTTTAGGACCTATCCATGTAAGTCCTGCATCAATAACCATTTGAGCAAACCTGTCATTTTCAGCAAGAAATCCCCATCCTGGATGAATAGCATCAGAACCGCTCTTAATAGCTGCATCTATCATCTTCTCCATATTGAGATAAGACTCAACAGGAGGGGCTTCTCCTATATGGACTGCTGTATCAGCCATAAATACATGATAAGCAAGCCTGTCAGGCGTACTGTAAACTGCGGTTGTAGGTATTTTTCTGTCCCTGCAGGTATGCATAACCCTAACTGCAGGAACACCTCTGTTAGCAACAAGCACCTTCTTAATCTGTCCTTTATTCATTGAGACCAAACCTTAATAAAAATTTTAATCATAGTATTTTAACAAAAAAAATAAAATATTTCTCATATTTTT
>FMJZ01021487.1_pt1 | contig 14115 bp, 15 predicted proteins | sample 1987881 | NCBI WGS metagenome assembly FMJZ01 (sample SAMEA4378227, study PRJEB15110) | soil metagenome | biome: soil; feature: Field; material: Soil | place: India | collected 2015-03-11 | depth 0 m | reverse complement strand
ATGCTCATGGCTACTCCACAGCTTATTAGGGCTTCTAGAAGCACTCGCAAGCCTTCTTCGTTTTTAGGTCTAATCAATTCAGCATTTTGCATAACAAGTTCAGCGCTCATTAGAGACAAGCTTGCAGCATACTCTCCATAATACTCATTTTTCTCCTCACGTGCCAGTTTCCAATCCCTAACAGCTGTAAATTTCGCAACCACGTCTCCGCAGCCGCTTGAGATAAGACGGTGGGGCGACTGCATTATTATGTTTGTGTCTGCTATGATGGCTATCGGCGCTTGAGCCACAACCGAAAAAGGTTTTTCCAACCCTTTAATGGACGACAGCGGGCTTGCAATTCCATCATGGGAGGCTGTTGTGGGAACGCTTATGAAAGGTGTTCCTCGGCGTGCTGAACTTAATTTTGCGATGTCAATTTTTGTTCCCCCTCCCACCCCTAAAACCACTTGAGGCTTTAAAGACCTAATTTTTTCCTCCACCACCTCAACATCCTTGAGGGTGGCTGATTCCACAGTTAAAGTTTCAACCTTTAACCCGCCGTTTTCCAAAACCTCTCTGACGGTTTTTCCAGCAACATTCCAAGTTCTCAAACCAGTAACTATTAAGGCTGAGTCTGTAAACCCAAGTCTACGTGAAATCTCCGCTACACGCTCTATCACGCCTTCTCCTACAATCACCTCTCTTGGAAGCTGCATCCAATGATGTTTTAAAGGCAAATTCATCACTGTTCAAATTCGTGTTCATCCTTACATCAATGGTTTATGAACTTAAAACTCTTTTTAAAATGAGAATCTACTTTGTCTATTTCGCCGCGCGGCATCGTGCTGTTTTAGCGGATTAATTTTGTTTTTCGAAGCGTAATGTTAATAAGTCTCACGAACATGATTACAAATGCTACTTCCTAGCGGAGTATTTGATGGAATGTTTAAGTTTTAGGAGAAATGATGATGGCAAACAACGATATAGTTAACAAGTTGACGTTAAAGGGAACAACAACTATAGGTGTCGTCTGCAGGGACGGCGTAATCCTAGCCTCAGACACACGTGTAACCATGGGGTTCTACGTAGCTCATAAGCATGGGAAAAAAATATACAAGATAGACGACCACTTAGCCATGACCATAGCTGGAACGGTGGCGGACGCCCAGAGAACCGTAGACATTTTGACAGCCAACGCCCAACTCTACAAGCTTAACATGGGCAGACCGATGCCGATAAGCTCAGCTGCAAGGCTTGTTGCAAACCTTCTGTTCTCAGCGAGGTATATGCCCCTAGCCACCCAAGTCTTAATAGGCGGCGTAGACGATGATGGTCCCCACGTGTTTTCACTGGATCCCTTCGGCAGCTTAACAGAGGAGAAATGCGTTGCCACAGGTTCTGGTTCTCCAATAGCCTACGGTGTCCTTGAAGACAAGTACAAGGAAGGCATGACTGTTGAGGAAGCTTTGCCTATTGTTGTTAGGGCTGTTGACTCTGCCATGAAACGGGATGCAGCAAGCGGCGACAGCTTTAACGTTGCAATTGTGGATGTTAAGGGCTTTAGAGAATTAACCGACGAAGAGAAAAAGAAGCTTTTAGCAAAGTAGGAAGTTGAAAGTTGACACCCAACTCTGAAAGGGAGAAAATAGAAATAAGCCAATACGTGTTGGAACATGTTCCGAAAGAGGCTGAAGTGACAAGAGTAGAATATGAAGGTCCAATGCTTGCAATCTACGCTAAAAAGCCTGAACTTCTAGTTGAACAAAGCAGCATTATCGCAGACATAGTAAACGTCATAAGAAAACGTATAGTTGTGCGTTCAGACCCGTCTGTGCGGCTACCAGAAAAAGAAACTGAAAAAATAGCCCGTGAAATAATACCGCCGGAAGCTGAAGTTACAGACGTAAACTTTGACCCAAGCCTCGGAGAAATAATAATCGAAGCGAAAAAGCCCGGAATGGTTATCGGCAAAAACGGAACCGTTTTGCAGGAGATCATAAAAAGAACCAAGTGGCGACCTCACGTTTTAAGAAGTCCTCCGCTTCGTTCAAAAATTATAGCACATATGCGCCACTACCTTCATTCTGAAAGCAAAGAAAGAGAAAGAATTCTGCGGACATTTGGCGAAAGAATTTTTAGACCGAAAACCTTTGAAGTTGGCGACGTCCGGATAACGTCTCTTGGCGGTGTTCAAGAAGTCGGTAGATCAGCTTTTCTCATTCAAACAAGGGAAAGCAGCGTGTTGTTGGATTGTGGCATAAACCCTGGTTCTTCAAAGCCCTTTGAGGCTTTTCCAAGACTTGATCATCCAGCCTTTGAAATAGACTCTTTAGACGCTGTTGTTATAAGTCACGCTCATCTAGACCATTGTGGTTTGGTGCCATTCCTTTACAAATACGGTTACGACGGACCTGTCTACTGCTCTGCTCCAACATCAAGTTTAATGACACTGCTTCAACTTGACTATCTAGATGTAGCTAGTAAACAGGGCATAATACCGCCCTTCGACCAAAAAGACGTCCGGGAATGTGTGCTGCACACTATCCCGCTGAGATATGGTGTGGTAACAGACATAGCCCCTGACATGCGCTTAACTCTACATAACGCTGGACACATTTTAGGCTCATCCATAATTCACTTGCACATAGGTGAAGGCTTACACAATGTAGTTTACACGGGCGATTACAAGTATGCAAGAACCATGCTTTTGGAAGCAGCAACCGCGGAGTTCCCAAGAGTTGAAACTTTCATAACAGAAAGCACTTACGGCGGTCCAGATGACATAATGCCGTCAAGAGTTGAAGCTGAAGAACGCCTAACAAAAATTGTAAACGACACTCTGGAGAGAAAGGGAAAAGTTCTAATTCCCGTACCAGCTGTCGGCAGAGCGCAGGAAATAATGCTTATTTTGGACGGTTACATGAAACGAGGGCTTATGAAGGAGGCTCCAGTGTTTATTGAAGGCATGATTTCGGAGGCAACAGCCATTCACACGGCTTACCCAGAATACTTGGGAAGGGAAGTTCGCAACAGCATACTCCATGAAGGGATAAACCCCTTTGAATCAGACTATTTCACCGTCGTTGAACATCCAAGTGTAAGACAGAACATAATCGACGGCGAGCCATGCATTATTATGGCTACGTCAGGCATGCTTGAAGGCGGTCCAGTGATAGAGTACTTCAAAAGCCTAGCTGAAGATGAAAGAAACGTGATAGTTTTTGTAAGCTACCAGATTGAGGGCACTCTGGGAAGAAGGGTGCAGAAGGGCATAAACGAGGTTGCAATGATTGACAGCGAAGGCAGAATGTCTGTTGTGAAAGTTAAGATTCGCGTAGAATCAATAGAAGGTTTTTCCGGGCACTCCGACAGACGGCAAATAATCAACTATGTAACCCACCTCAAACCCAGACCTGAAAAAGTCATAGTTTGTCATGGTGAAAGGGCGAAAATAACAAGCATAGCAAATTTCATCGAGAAAAAATGTGGGATGCAGACATTCGCTCCTTCAGTTATGGAGGCCTTTAGGCTGCTGTAGGTATAGGCTCGCTTGCCACGGGCACTTTCTCTCTCCAAATTTTAACGTTTGGAGGACAAACAACAACACGTTCTTCACCTAGACGGGCAATATCTCCACCAACAGATTCTACAAATTCACATAACTCGTTAACCGCCCGTTTCACATCTTCAATGCTTTTATTTGCGAGAGGAGTTACCCTAAGAATCAAAATGTTTCCACTGCGCACCTCATTTTTAACAGCATCCAAATCAGACAAGTCGCGGAGGGGCATAGCCTTCAAAAAAGTTTTGCCTGGTATCTCTTTAGCCTCTGTTTTCCTTTCCACTTTTTCCTTCTTCTTGTATTTGCGGAAGAGTTCGCTTAAACCTGGCAAACTTCTCCTCTCTGATACAATTTATACCTTTTAAGAGTTTAAGCATTTCTTTATTTAGCTGCTTTTTGAATTTAAAATACAGATTAGCTATTAAAGAATTTATGAATTTAGAATATGAATTAACGGTTTGCTCACTCTGTCAGAGGAGTTCTTTTAGGGATTTCCATACTTTGTCGCCAACAAAATGCACATTCTTAACTACAACGCCTTGCTTGACTTTAACTGCGTCTACGTTATCATAAAAAACTTCGCCAACAGCAATAGGCTTACCGTATTTCTCGTCAACAACAAAAACCAAGTCGCTTTTTCTGAAACTGCCTTCAAAACGGACAATTCCAGGAGCCATAACATTAGCGCCATTGCAAATGTGGCGAACAGCCCCCATGTCCACAACAACCTTGGGCGTCGATTCAAAAATTTCTTCAAAAAGCAGTGTGGGGTAAAGCTGTTCTCCAATTTTGAAAAGTAATGGTTTGCCATTTAAGAGGAAAACTTCGCCGGGATCCATCTTAACCAATTCTACTTCAACTTTAGACCTGAAAACTTTCTCCAGATCAACTTTTAGCTTTTCTGAGGCTTCATTTAATAGAGCTTTAGCCTCCCTCTCTTTAAGGAAATACCTCTTATACTTTTTGGACATTTTGCCGCTTCTCTCTTAGATAGGTTTAAATGGTATAAGTTTAAGTATAAAAAGGGTTAAATGTAATTTGAGGTTTGCAAATGAGCGAGATGACGACTGAAATTCTTGAACAGAACCTTGGAAAAATCGTACTCGTGAGGTTGAAGGGCGGAAAAAGCTTGAGAGGGAGACTGAAGGGATTTGACCAGCACCTAAACCTTGTTCTCGAGGAGACTGAAGATACAACAGACGCTGAAAACGCCAAAAAATTAGGCTTAATAATAGTCCGCGGAGACAACGTCGTCCTAATATCACCGCCGCCAAGGTGAAAACGTTGGGAAAAGGAACACCATCCTTTGGAAAACGCGCCGGAAAAACTCTCCACATACGCTGTAGGCGCTGTGGACGGAGAGCCTACAACGTTTCAAAGAAGCGATGCGCCGCCTGCGGTTACGGCGAAACGACAACCATTAGAAAATACTCATGGCAAACTAAAAACCTTAACAGAGAAAGAACACGTTAAATGCTAAGCAAGGCAGATTAATTAAAAATCGCTGTTATTATAATAACCCTTGTCAATTCTGACAAATATTAAAGGTCCCTTATTTCGTGTTAGTTCTCTAGCCTTACGCAAAGTGTTGTTAACAAGGTTTAACGTTCTTTCTCCTTCACTTGCATATCTTCTTTTGTTTTCGCCTAGCTCCATTTTTAAGAGGTTTTCAGCCAGAATTGAAGTGCCGCAAATTTCACCGTTTTTTATAAGTGTGGATATTACTACTTCTTGCATTTCTCGATGGTTGGCGAGTTTTCTCCAGAGGGGCTCTGCATCGTTGAGGATTTTTGTCACCCGGTTCCACCTTTTAGAATCCTCGTTGCCTATTAGGAGTTTCACTCTTTCGCCCCATTTTTTAAGCCATATTCCAGTCCATAAATCTATGAATTCTTCCAGTTCTTTCGGCTCTTTTTGATAGAATTCTTCCAGTTTGTCTGCCAGTTCGCATTCGTTTGCCTCTTTGCCTACAAGGTTCCATTGAACCTTGAGGTAGTTTGTTAAGTCTTGGCATGCTATTTGGAGAATTTTTCGGTCTGCTCCGAAGACATCCAGCATTGGGTTTTTGCTTTTAAGTTTTTCAGACAGCAACATTTCAATGAAGTTCATTGTTTTTCGAAGCCCTCTCCAACATACTACTACTGCAAAGTTTTAATTAAGCTTTATTTATGGTTGCTTCTATAAGATTCTTAAGTAATTTTCAGCCATATTGTACACATTGTAATATTACCGGACAGTCAAGAACCCTAAAATCTCGTTAATGTCCTTGAGAATTAAGTCGGGCTTTTCCCTTTCCAGCTCTTCTCTTGAAAATATGCCTGACAAAACGGCAACCGCCTTGGCTCCAGCTTTTTTTCCAGCTTTTATATCTGTGACAGAATCTCCTACAATCACGCATTCGCTTATATTAACGCCCAGCTTTTGCGCGCATTCAAGTATAGCTTTTGGGGAAGGCTTTGGAAAACGTGTGTCTAAGGCGGTTACTATACAATGGAAATATTGAGCTAACCCGAACTTTTCCATTTCCCTTCTTATGTTTTCTTTCGGAACATGGCGCATTGTGAACAGTGCAAGCTTTAGCCGCCTTGAAAGTTCTTCAAGCGTCTTTGAAACATTCAGCAGCGGCTTCGTCTTTTTTTCTGTTATTTTGTAATACACTGTTAGGTAGGTCTCCAAAAATTTTTCAATGTTAATTTCCGGTATTAAGTCGTTTATTGGTAGGTTCTGTTCCAGTCTCCTTGGAATTTCCAATGCGATGGATGGGTTAAATTCCTTCAATCCAAGCATTGTAAAAGCCTTTTTTAAAGCCTCGCTGTACGCTTCTTTAGAGTCAACTATTGTTCCATCTAAGTCTATCAGTGCTCCCTTAACCCTTAACATCATGACTCTATTATCCATCCTTAGTCATGGCGTTTTATGCTTATTGCCTATTCTCTTCGATAAGTTTTTATTTGTGCTTTATTGTCTAAAGGTAACCCACCGAGAAGACATAAAAGTTTGAGGTGTGGAATAGTAAGCATGGTTAGAAAGGCGCGGATACGCTTAACAAGCACAGATTACAGAAAGCTTGAGGAAGTATGCCAAGAACTGAAGGCCATCGCTGAAAGAACAGGGGTGAAAATGACTGGACCAGTTCCGTTGCCAACTAAGAGGCTTAAGGTTCCAGTTTTGAAGTCTCCTTGCGGTGAGGGAACCGCCACATGGGACAAGTGGGAGATGCGCATTCACAAACGTTTAGTAGACATAGACGCTGAAGAACGCGCCATGAGGCGTATTATGCGAATCCGCGTCCCAGAAGAAGTGCACGTCACAATAGAACTCATTTAGCCTTTTCCTATAAATACGGATAAGTTAGTATTGTTAGAGCCAAGCTTAACGTGAAAGTTAAAACCCACAAAAGTTTGTTCCATAAAAAGACCTTGAAGCCGTCGAGGATTCCGAAGGGAATGAGGTTAAAGAGGGCTATCCAAGCGTTGAAAGCCGCTCCAAAAATTAAAATTGGCTGAGAAATTGCAAGCCACAGCATGATTAGCACAATCGACAATACTATGTTGGTTAAAGGTCCAGCCATGGATATTTTCCCCACGCCTTTTTTGCCAACAAATCCCGATATGACTACTGCTCCCGGCGATATAATCTTAAAAAGCGGCGAAATGATTGATATGGCTGTCAATATTAAACCCGTAAACATCAGTCTGAATTCCGCCCACAATCCTTCTTTTTGGGCTGTAAACTTATGGGCTAGTTCGTGGAGGAAGAAAGAGGCTGTTAACATGGCGGCGAAGATGAGCAGCATAAGGGGGCTTCCAATTTTTGCATATACCTCAGGAGAGATCCCCAGCGACAGCCCAATGCCCATGACAAGTAAGGCGGCTATGGTTAAATGTTTAGCTTCTTTGCCGCTAAAATGAAATTTTCTTTTAAACTGCATTGGAATATATGTGACAGTGTATTCGTAAGGTTGCTGTGTCCTTTGGATTGGTGTTTGCTCTTCTCTTTTTGGAACGCGGGCCAATTCTATTCTGGGGCATTCATGGTTTTCTGGTAAGCGATGCTCTGAACAGAAGTATCCTCCACAGTAGGGGCATCTAAAGGGCAGAAACGTTTCTTTCCCACATTTTTGGCATTCCATTTTGAGCGCCTTTCTGCTGCTTGACAATGATTGTTTACTCTTATATGTTTCTATAAGCCTAAACTTAAACGTTAATAGGGTTATACCCGCTAATTCTAGGTTGACGCTGTGGAGGAGGAAGACGTTTGAAGGCTTTCAGCTTCGTTCACGCTGCAGACTTGCATTTAGGTTATTCCCAATACGGTCTTGAAGCTAGAAGGGAAGACTTTGACAGGGTTTTCCAAGAACTGGTTGACAAGACTTTGGAGTTGAAGCCAACATTTATGATTATTGCTGGAGACTTGTTCCACGGTGCTCGTCCATCCAACGTTACACTGGAAAACGCTATTAAAAACTTCAGCCGATTGCGAGAGGCTGGCATTCCAGTTCTAGTGGTTGATGGTTCCCATGACTCGGCGCCAAACGTTATTACAAGCACCATTTTAAACCCGTTAGATAGTGCTGGGCTATTTTACTTCCTTCCAAGGCATGAGGGGGCTTGTTGGCGGAAACCCGAATGCTGCTATGTTTACGGTGTGCCCAACTTTAGAACTAGACGAAAAACTGAAGAAATGCTTCCCGTTTTTATGGAACAGAACAAACCAACGCCGGATTCTTCGCTGTTTAACATTTTTGTTTTCCACATGGCTTTGGAGATTCCAGAACTTAATCCGCCTTATATCGAGGCTGAAGCGCCGCCGGAGCTTATACCCGAAGGCTTCAACTATTACGCTGCTGGACACGTGCACACACCCTATAAGGGAAGGTTCAAAACTGGAATGCTTGTTTACCCCGGAAGCACAGAAACTATAAACTATGATGAGGCTATGGTTGAGAAGGGCTTTTATTACGTTGAAGTTAGCGAAAACGGAGAGCCTTCGCCGCAGTTCATAAAGTTGGATTCTCCCCGCAAGTTTATTGTTCTCGAGCAGGATTTCACTGGCGTTACAGCTGCTAAGATTACTGAGCTTGCCGTTCAACTTGTGAAGGGCGCTGATGAAGAAGGGGCAATCCTTGTTCCAGTGTTAAGAGGTGTTTTACCCGTTGAGGCTAGCCGAGCCGAGGTGGATGTCGCCCAAATCAGAAGTGCAGCGGAGAAAGCCCTTCTTGTCCATCCAGTTGTCTTGCTGCGGGAAAGCGAGGTTCCAGAGGCGGTGGTTCGCTCTATATTCGAAAGCGAAATCAAAGATTTGAAAACGAAGAGTTTTGAATATTTCCTGCAGATTTTCTCTGAACGTTACAGCCGTGAAGAAGCCGAAAAAATAGCTCGAGTTGCCCTCAATCTCATTGAGCCCTTGACAAAAAAACAGGATGAAAAGGTCAAGCAGGTTTTGGAGGAACTTATCCAATGAAAATCGAGATTGTTCAGTTAGAGAACATCCGCTCCCATGTGAAGTCGACAGTTCCGTTTGCACGGGGTTTCAACTGTCTTGTGGGCGGTTTAGGATGTGGAAAATCCAGCATACTTTACGCTGTGGACTTCGCGTTGTTCGGCGACCCCTTGGGAAGAAGTTACGACTATCTTCTAAGGGAAGGAGCTGAAAGCGGGAAAGTAGTCCTTCAATTCACTCAAAACGGCAAAAGCTACACGCTGACACGGGGATTGAAAAGACGGGGAAAGGGAATAAGCCAAGACTTTGACGAACTGAAACTTTTTGAAGGCGACAACTTACTGGCAAGCGTGAAAAGCGACGCAGTCGCAGAGCAGCTGAAAGCCATAACTGGGCTCGAAAAAGAGCTTTTCCGCGAAATAGTCTGGGTTAGACAAGAACACCTAAAAGAGCTTATAGATGCCCCGCCGAGGGAAAGACAAAAACGCTTGGACGAGCTTTTCGGACTTTCAGACTACGAAACCGCATGGAGCAACCTCGCCCAATACCAAAAAGAATACGAAGTGGAAAAGAAAGTTTACGAAAAAGACCCAGACGTGGCTGGAATAGAAAAACTAAACATGGAATATACTCGCCTAGCTGAAGAGTTCGCCAACTTAGAAATGGAAATTCAAGCCGCCCACAAAAAGCTGGATGACGCCAAAAAAGCTTTGGAAGAGGCGGAACTTAAGCTCAAAAAACTCGAGCAACTTAGAACATCTATTGAAGAGCTTAAAAGAAAGGAAGTCCAGCTTCAAACAAATTTAGCAAGCCTAGAGGATTCGTTAGCGTCAATTGCTGAAAAAATTGAAGGCAAAAAAGCCATAATTGAAAATCTGAAACAACGCTTAAACGCCATGGAAACGCAAGCCCAGTCCTATAAGGAAAAACTGAAGGAAATCGGGGTTCCAGAAGACCAGCCCATCGAGGCTTTAAGACAGTATCTGTTAACTTTCGATGACCAAATTGCCAGTCTAAAAGCCGAGCAAGAAACAGCCATCCGAAACATGCAGACAGACCAAAGAAGGCTTTCTTCGCTTTCAACGGAAAACCGTTGCCCCTTATGTTTGCAACCGTTAAACGATGAATACAAAAGCAGTCTTATGAAGAGAATTCAAAGAGAAAACAGCGAAAGGCAAAAGACGATAAGCCAACTTCAAAAAGACATTGAGGAACTGCAGCAGATAAAAGAAAAGGCTAGCGCAGCCATCTCAAACCTTCAAAGTCTACTTCCAAGAATCGAAGACTTGAAAACCCGCATAAACGAAGAATCCAAAGCGTTGACAGAGCTTTCGAAGGAATTTGAGGAAAAACAGAAACTGGAAGGCGAACTGCGGGTTCAGCTTGAAAAAATTCGCGTAGAAATTGCAAGATTCGACGTTTCCGAGCTTGAAGCTGCAAGAAAGCATAGAGAACAGACGTTCCAGCAATACTATACGTTTAGGTCTGAACTGCAAACTATGGAAAACCGCAAAGGGGACATGCTGAGACGTTTAGACGACATTAAGGAGCGTATAGACCAAGCCCAGAAAAAAATTGAACACATGGAGAGGCTAAACAAAATAGTCAATATCACTGGCAGCATACGCGACGCTTATAGGAGTATTCAGCCAAAGTTGCGAAGCGAATTTGTAAAAGTTTTGAAAAACTTTGTTCAGCAAATCCTCGACAGTCTTGTAGGCGAAGAAGGCGCTCCAATAAACATCGCAATAGATGAGACCTACACGCCTTATGTTTTAAGTGAAAGCGGAGTGGAAAGGGAAGTTTCAAACTTGTCGGGTGGAGAACGCACGCTAATAGCCTTTGCATACCGCTTAGGTTTAGGACAGCTAATAATGCAGTCTAAAACGGGACACGGTTTAAGCCTACTGCTGCTCGACGAACCAACAGAAAGCCTTGGAAGGGAAGACGGTTCCATAGACCGTCTAGCCGACGCCATCTCACGGTTTAAGGCTATAGAGCAGATAATAGCGGTAACCCACAGCGAAGCCTTCGCAGAAAAAGCAGAACACGTCATCCGCGTTGAGAAAGAGGCTGGTGAGAGCAAAATATCAGTTGAAAAATAGTGGACAATCTAGGGATTTATTTTTCCACAACCCTATTTTCTAAAACGCCTATTTTCTCGATCTCTATTTTAACAACGTCGCCATGCTGTAGAAACTTTGGTTTAGGCTTCATGGCGAAACCAACGCCCGCCGGAGTGCCAGTTGCGATAATATCGCAAGGCTCCAAGGTCATCACTCGGCTTAGATGGTGAAGTATTTCGTAGACGTTGAAGACCATGTTTTTGGTTGTGGAGTTTTGGCGGATTTCGCTGTTAACCCATGTGCGGATGGAAAGGTTTGTAACATCCCCCATCTGGTCTCGTGTCACTATGCATGGACCCATGGGAGCGAAAGTGTCAAAGCTTTTACCCCTCGTCCACTGTTTATCCTTAAACTGAATATCTCTTGCCGAAACATCATTCAAAATTGTATATCCAAAAATGTATTCCTTCGCCTCTGAAATCGAAACGTTCTTTACCCTTCTACCCACCACCACAGCTAATTCAGCTTCATAGTCAAGCTGTTTTACAAAGCTTGGCTTAACAATGTATTCATTAGGTCTGATTATTGCTGTGTTGGGTTTAAAGAAGATTATTGGTTCGTCTGGTATTGGGGCATTTTGCTCTGCAGCGTGGTCCCTATAGTTTAGCCCGAGGCAGATGATTTTTGGGGGATGCGCTATTGGCGCAAGCAATGCTGTTTTGTCAACTGGCATCGAAGCCTCGCTGACAACGTTTTTTGGAGCTTTCTCAAGCATTTCTTCCGCTTTTTTAACAATATTCACTCCTATGAATTCTTCCAGCTTTTTAGGCAATCGTTTTTGCAAACTTTTGCCAGGCTGGGTAGGCATATAACCTTACCATTTTCTGTTAAAAAGCCATAGCTTTCTCTTTTTTCGTGGCGAAATCTAACAAGTTTCACCGTCAAGCCTCTTTTTATTTTGCTCTTTCCTTCGAAGTATGAATGTACTGTTTAAGATTTTTTCTGTTAGTGGATGAGAGAGTGTATGCGAAAATTTTTCAGCTTGAAAGTTGAATAAAGGGTTTATGCGTTTAGAAGCGCGGACGCGAAAGCTTACCTTAACAGAGGGCATAACAGCTGGAATTCTCTTCGGAACAGCAGCTATTTTCATAAGATATCTTCAAAATTTGGACGTATTCTCTATAGCCTTTTGGCGTTTGATCATTGCATGCTCTATCTTAGCGGCAGTTCTGCTGGTTTTGGGCAAACTTTCTGGTTTAAAAACTTCTGTGATGGGAAATCTGAAAGAGCTTTTTGTTCTCGGGATTTTCTTGGGGCTCCATTTCATATTTTTCGTATCTGCTGTTAAAGACACAACAATTTTGAACGCAACAGTTCTTGTCAATACAACACCCATTTTTTCAGTTTTTATTTCAGCTTTCCTTTTTAACTTGAAACCTTCTCGTTTAGCCATGGTGGGAATAGCGATATCTGTGGTAGGGGCGTGTGTTATTGCCTATGCTGAGTCAATGATAGCTGGTTTAGATGCTGTTTCGGTGGGTGTTGCTCCAAGCGTTAAAGGAGACGTGGAAGCCGTATTAGCTGCATTTGTGGAAGCCCTTTACCTAAACTATGGCAAGAAAATAAGAGGGCAGAAGGCTATTTTGCCCCTGATGCTTCCAATCTATCTGTTTGCAGCTCTCGTTATAGGAGTTTTAAGTCCAATAGGCGCAAGTAAAAGGTTGCAACTGCCAATGGAATTCGGCTTAATTCTTCCTCTCTTTGGTTTAGGCGCATTACCAACAGCTGCAGCCCATACGCTGTATTTTTCATCCCTATCTAATCTAAAATCTTTTGAAACCGCAACTATGGCTTTACTTGAGCCCATAGGGGCAACGGTTCTTGGCGCGATTTTATTCGGCGAGTTTCCGGCTCCGCTCTTTGTCTTTGGAACAGCGTTAGTGCTTTTGGGAATAGTTTTCATTGCAAAAGAAAAGGGATAGGCATTTTTAGACGAAACAGATAAAAAAGTTGAATTGTAATATTGTGCGAAACGAGCTGAGAAAATGATTGCCAACGACAAAATATTGAAGGCTTTGGAATCCGCCTTAAACCATTTAAAACTCTCCACATCTGCCTTAAAAAACAGCGATGAAAACGCCTTTTCAAACAGCGTTTGGCATGTTGCTGCAGAACTTGAATACGCATTATTCTTATTCTCTTTAGCTTTTGGAAATAACTATGACACGTTAAAAGTTAAGCCAAACCCCGAACCCAAAAATCTACAATTTGACAGCGTAATTGGCGAAGTTGAAAACTTACTTGAAGAAGCTAAAAAGCTAACTAGTAGCGGAAACTTGTTAGACGCATATAAAAGCGCTTATATGGCGAGGCATCGCGTTTTTAAAGTTCAAGAAATTCTCGCCAAAAAGAAGCGTGAAATGCTTAAGAAGAAATAGCCCTTATTCTTCTGCTGAGATTTTCCTTTCCTTGACTATTAGGGTGTTTTCTTTCCCGCCTATTACTCTAAAGTAATCCTTAAGCTCAACCTTGTGAAGGAACTTTCGCAAGAGCACCCGTACATACTGTTTTGGAATTTCTTTTTCTTCCGCCTTTATGGTTATCTCGTTTGTTGTAGTTTCAATGTTTGCACCTGTTTTTTCTTGCAGAAAGTCTGCCAACTCTTTTATTACCTCGTCTCCTTCCGCCTTTAATTCAGATATATCAATTTTTATTTCAACCATTTTTCAAAATCCTCCTATTTTCTAATTATTATAACTCTCACTTGGTCGCATGCATCTTCACATGAGTCTGCAATCATTTCTAAGGCTTCAAAAAGCTGTCCCACTAAGACTGCTATTCCTGCTTTTGGTATGGTCTCTTTTCCTAAAAGCACTCTTGCCCTTTCATGCAAGTCGTCAACTTTCTCCTCTTCCCTTTCCACGGCATCTGCAGCTTGCATTGCCTCTTCTGGCTTTGTCATGATTTTGTTTACGCATTTCTGGAGTAAAACTGCGCATTCTTTTACGCCTTTAGTCATTTCTGCGTTTTCGTCTTTAATGGAAGCTGGAACATGCTCTATGG
>FMJZ01090612.1_pt1 | contig 14119 bp, 11 predicted proteins | sample 1987881 | NCBI WGS metagenome assembly FMJZ01 (sample SAMEA4378227, study PRJEB15110) | soil metagenome | biome: soil; feature: Field; material: Soil | place: India | collected 2015-03-11 | depth 0 m | reverse complement strand
TACTGGATAACCTACTTAACCAAGTCTTTTGTCTGAGTGTAAAAAAGTATGCCTTTTCCTGTTAAATTTCTATTTTCTACTAATAAGTTTTTATTGATTTCTATAGGGTTCTCATGATTTTTATTACTGAAACTTATCAGAACACAAGTTTAGTATTAGTTTGATTCTATCTAAATTTTTGCTTTCTATCAATTAAGTTACTATTAGTTCCTATAAGTTTCTAAGAATTTTATTGCTGAATCTTATTTTCAGAGAATGTTGGATATGTCAAAATGCTTCGGTTGAGATATTAATCTATTTTAACTGATTGATTAATGCTTAAAAGATGAATATTTTAAAGAATTAATATTGAGTTGCCAAGTAATATAAAAATATCTTCTGTTAAAACTTTTGGTTTGGTTTTATGTATGTCGTTTTAAAATAATAGAACTTTTTTCGCATTTCCTCGATAATATTATTATGGGAGATTGGCGAAAATTTATCGCATTCGGAATTTTATATTTTTGATTACGGTTTTGCCAATTAAGGCATTCAATTTTTTTATTATCTCGGGCTTAAGATATTTTAATTCGTTGCACCATATCGGATTTGAGGCCACAACAATTAAAGTTTGTCCTTCAACTTTTACTGGCTTTGTGTTTTTAGCAATCTGGTCACCTACGACATTAGGCCATAACGAAATTACTTGTTCTTGGAGCAGTCGGTTAGTAAATCCTAATTTGTCAAAAACTTTGGGTAATAAATCACCCAAAGGTTTCAATTTTTTCGATTTCGCCGTTCTCGACATAAAAGATTTTTCCCTTTCTGCCCAGGTCAATTTTATCCTTAAGCGCTTTGGCTGATGCATAGAAAAATTGACCCTGTTGGGCAATTAAATTTAAAAGTTTTTGAGTATTATTATAATCAAGCTCTGAAGCAACTTCATCTAAAAGAAAAATCGGTGTGTAATAATTATGCTTTAAGAATTCGGCTTCGGCCATTTTTAAGGCAAGCGCGGTAAGACGCATTTCACCTTCTGAAGCAAATTTCTTGACGGCTAAATTAGACTCTTTGATAACAATATCATCACGATGGGGACCGATTGTTGTATAACCTAATTCTTGTTCTTTGACTCGATTAGCCAAAAGCATTTCCTGAATTCGCTCTTGACGATTAGTTTGATTAGGAATAGTGGTTTGATAGTCAAATTTGATCTCGCGGTTCGGTAAAAAGACTGCTAAAAATTTTTGTGCGGAAGCGAGTAATTGGGGAACAACTTGATCCCGAACTTTTAAGATTAAGTCGCTATATTTTGCCAGTGCTATCTCCCAAACCTCATAATGCATCGCAGATGATTTTTCTTGTAATAATTTATTGCGTTGGACTAAAATTCGACGATATTCAATTAAATACTGAAGATAAGTCTTGTTCACTTTAGATATGGCTAAATCTAAAAAGTTTCTGCGAATATGAGGCGAACCGGCAACTAAATCAATGTCTGAAAGGAGAATCGTTACCACTGGAAGCCAACCTAAATAAGACGAAAGTTTATCTTGTTTTTGATTTTCCCGATACGCCTCTTTTCCTTGAATACTAAATCGGATTTCCGCGGACAGACTTGCTGATGGGTCAAATTGTGAATCCTGGGAACCAAACCGAGCGATTCCAGAAATTTTAAAATATTCCGCATTGAACTTTAAGATTTCGCTATCCCGATAAGTGCGAAATGATCGAGCAACTGCTAGATAATGGATGGCTTCCAAAATAGAAGTCTTACCCGCACCATTAGCCCCAAATAGATAATTCGCATAAGGACTGAAAACAATTTCTCCGTCTTTAAGATTTCTGATACCTTCAAATCGAATCTTTTCTAACCACATGTGTAATATTAAAAATCCTAAGTATTGTTACTTTTTGTACAATATTTTCTGCGTCATTTTTAATCATAATCTTATATTAACGATACTAAAAATGGAATTAATTATATAACTACAACTTTTGTCCAAACGCCTTCAAAGAAAAAATTTTGGTCTATCAGTATCCTAATGCTCATTTTTTTCTCTTTATCATCAAGGTAAATTTTATTCAATTTACGACACCTTTTTTCCGCACACTTTCAAAGAAAAACTTTGGTCTATCAATGTCCCAATGTCTTTTTTATCATCATGGTAAATTTCATTCACTTCTGGCCTTGGTATTTAAATACTGATTTGGAGCTTTTCAGTTTTTCCTGACAACTATGTATATGAAAATACATAAGCAAAAATTATTTAGGATATATTTTATTCTATTGCCGACTTTAATATTTCTAATACCAACTCATCATAACTAATACCAACATGTTTTGCTTGGGCTGGCAGGTCAGAAAGTTCGGTCATTCCCGGAAGCGTATTAATTTCTAAAAAGTAGGGTTTATTTTTCGCAACAATTAAATCAATTCGAGAATAACCCTTAGCGCCTATTATCTGGTGACCCAGTAAGGCTAATTCTTGAATTTTTTTATATAAAGGTTCTTTTATGCGTGCTGGAATTATAAATTCTGTTTCGCCTTTTGTATATTTCGCTTTATAATCATAGAATCGTTGATATTTCGGCACAAGTTCTAATATCGGTAGTGCTTTTTCACCTAAAATTCCGACAGTAGCGATCATTCCAGAAATAAACTTTTCTAAAAAAATATCGCCAAACTGTTTAATTGCTTTAATGCATTCCGGATATAACATTTTAGGTTCATCAATAATGACACAGCCGACACTAGAACCTTCAGCGCGGGGCTTTAAGATCATCGGAAAACCCAACTTTTTTTGAGCAAGTTCAGTTAACTCTTTTATTTTTTGCGCTGGATGGTGATGAGAAATTGGCAAATACACTGGTGTCGGTATGCCGGCATATTCCCATAGTCTTTTCGTCGTTATCTTATCTATGCCAATAGCCGATGCCAAAACACCCGAACCAGTATATGGAATTCCTAATAATTCCAAAAAACCTTGAATTGTGCCATCTTCTCCCGGCTTACCATGCAAAGCAATAAAAGCAATATCAATTTTAGCCTTCTTGATCTGCTGAGCAAAATTACGGTTAATATCAATTTTAACTGCATTAACGCCCTGACGTTTAAGTGCTTGATAGATGTTTTCGCCTGAACGCAAAGAGATTTCTCGTTCACTTGACCAACCACCCATAATAACACCGATGCGCTGGTTCTTGGATATTTGCTTAATCTTCATACCATGCTCTCGCCTTTAGCATATTTTCGATCTTCTTTTAGCAATCATTGGTTTCTATGACAAGTCTTGACTTTAGGTTTTAAATTTTTTACACCGAAGCCATGATTTAATAACCCTCAATATTTTTGTAAGCAATCTTTAACCAATCTTAAATCCAAATGGGTAAAAATAATAAATGTTTTCTTAATTCTAAATAAATCTCGCTCGTTGGGTATTTGATTAAGAGAGACCATATTTAGATATTTAAATTTTAAAAATAAAAATTTATATATTCGGGTTAATTTTCATTTTAAGCTTATTACCAAGTATTAGGTGTTTTTAGAATAGTATTGTTGGACATATTCCAAGCCTTCTTCTTTAGTAGTTATCTTGCCTTCTAATTGCAAATCTTGTAGTTCTTGCAAAATTACCTTAAAAATTGGACCAGGTTTATAACCTAAAGCAATTAAATCATCACCGCTGACTAATCGTTTTATTTTCGGTTTGGATTCATCCGCATGTTTAAGGTTCATCATCCGGGTAATTGTTCGTTCTAAGTGCATAGTCTTCCGTGCCGTCGCATAGCCGTCGGCATAAGTCAAAAGCATTAAGCCAAAATATTCGTCCCCTAAATCACGAAAGAACCGACGGATTGCCCGGTCAGTTAAAGTCGGGGCAGTGGCTAAAAGGTGAAGCCGCATATGATATGCCACCAAAGTCTTTAACATCGTCGTCTGTTTTCGAGAAAGCCGAAGATTTTCTAATGCGATCCTCTGAATAATCTTTGCGCCTAAATTATCATGGCCATAAAAATGAACTTCGCCTTCTTCTGTTTCAAATTGAGCATGAGGTTTGGCAACATCATGAAAAAGTCCTGCCAGTTTTAGCAAAGCACGCCGAAAAGGCATCGCAAGGATATAATCGTTAAACTCTTTAGAGTATTGGCTAAAAAACGATTGTTCATGTAAAATTGTTTCTAATACTCGATAAGTACGCAAAGAGTGTCGAGTCAGTTCAACATTTGCAAAAAGCTTATTGGCTAAAGGAAAGAGTTGCCCCATTAAGCCGGTTTGATAAAAACTTTTTATATAAGGAAAGGATTTGGGTTGCTCGCAGATTCGTAAAAGTTCATACGAAATGCGCTCCGGAGCAATGTCCGTAAGATTTAGTTTCGGCGCCTGCACAAAGATTTTTTTATCAACCGAAAATTTCAATTCCAGTGCCAAACGATAGGCTCGTAAGATACGTAGTGGATCATTGGTTAAGGATATATTAGTGACAGGCACAATCTTTTTCTGCCTTAAATGCCGTACGCCGTCAAATCTATCAATTATTCGGGTGGGCTGTTTTAAATTTATGGCTAAGGCATTAATGGTAAAATCTCGTCGACGTAAATCATGGTCAATCGTTTTGTCGCCCAAACCATTAAAATCAAAAATGATTTGATTGTTGCCAATTTGTTCTCCCCCAAATGTGGCCGGCAAAACTACAACACGGGCCGAATCATCTTCTTTAGAAAGCATAACAAAACTACCTTTAACCTTTTTAGAAAACTCTCGGGCAAACGCAATACCCGATCCGGAAACCACAAAATCAAAATCGCACGGTTTATGGTTTAAAAGCAGATCGCGAATTGCGCCTCCGACTAAATAAATTTTTCGTCCAGCAACTAAATTCATCAACTGACCGAATAGCGAAGAAAAGTTCTGGTCGGCAAAGATTTTATTTAACAACGTTTTACCATTTACCATTTTGTACTTCGTCATCAAATCACCCGGTAATTGCTAACTGAATTGCGCTAAATCTCAAGTACTTCCTTGCAATAAAACCGATTATTGTCATTTTAGTTCTCACCGCAAACAATGCTTTTTTATTCATTTAAAGATTAAGCAACTTTTTGGGTGTCGTTCCTTAAGACATTGTAATTAAGATCTTATTGTTAGTAATCATTTAGTAATCATAATAAAGACAATCTGAAAAGTCAAACTTTTTTTACTAATGTTCAGAATAGCTTGATTGTTTCACAGAATATGTGTCTTTTATGGATTAGACGTTTTACCGCATTATCCGTTCAAACGCAACGACTTTTATGTAGCCATTTTAGTTTACTGACATTATCAATAATTTGACTAAAAACAACTTAGCATGATTAGGTAGTGTATAATATTTTGTGTAAATTTATTATTGAGATGTAAAAGAAAATAACGATATTTTAACCATGTTTAGTTTTTAATAAAGTAGAAAACACACCTATGAAAAAAACAATTTCCACAAAAATTTTGACGCTACCGCTTGATTATTTTCTCTTGATTGTTTCTAAATTTTTCCTATTATAAGTTGTGATCTATTTTGTTCAGCAGATTATCAATGGCTTGCAATTAGGTTCAGTTTATGCCCTCATTGCTTTGGGCTATACTATGGTCTATGGTATTATTCGGCTAATCAATTTTGCTCACGGTGATATCTTTATGATTGGTGCTTACTTAGGATTTTATGGCATCTTACGATTCAATTTTCCGTTTCCAATTGCATTACTATTTGCCATGGTAGGGTGTGCAACACTTGGTATACTCATCGAGCGATTGGCTTATAAACCTTTACGCCAAGCACCGCGGATTGCTTGTTTGATAACCGCTTTAGGCGTATCTTTATTTTTAGAAAATTTTTGTAATTTAAAATTTGTCTTTGGTCCTAATTATACGGCTTATCCGCGACCGTTTCCGGTTAATAATTTCAATCTCGGCTTGCTAACCATCTCTAATATTCAAATTATTGTTTTTGTTATCGCCATCAGTCTTATGATATTATTAGAACTCTTTGTATCTAAAACCAAAACTGGTATGGCAATGCGGGCGGTGGCATTTGATAAGAATACTGCTCAATTAATGGGAATTAATATTGATTGGATTATCTCGTTAACTTTTGGTATTGGTTCCGCATTAGCTGGTGCGGGTGGTGTTTTATATGGGATTGCCTATCCGCAAATCAATCCCTTTATGGGAATTATGCCGGGTCTAAAAGCATTTGTGGCTGCAGTCCTTGGTGGTATTGGCATTATCCCTGGTGCAATGTTAGGCGCTGGAATTATGGGAATGGTAGAAGTGTTAAGTTCGGCTTATATCTCTTCAACCATGCGGGATGCGATTGCATTTTTAGTCTTACTAATTGTCCTTTTAGTAAAACCCGCTGGCTTACTGGGAAAAGGCGGAACCGAGAAAGTATGACAGAAAAATTAAATATCAAAAACCAAATGTTAAAAAGTAGTTTACTAACTGTGTGGTTACTAAAACCCAATTGGCCATTAAAAAACATATAAACAGAAAGTTAAACAATAAAAGCATAGAAAAAATATAATGTGAAAATTAAAATAATCATTGTTATATATGGCATTGCATTTTCTAACATACAACAATCAAAATCAAGAGTTATGGAAAAAAAGATTATTGGAACTTATCAGATAAAAAAAGTTAAAATATAATGGGAAAATCAAATATCAAACGTTTCACCTCCAAATTAAGTCTCATTATAATTGTCATTTTATTTTATGGAAGCCTACAATTTCTAATAACCACTGAAACTATAAACCCCTACTGGCAACAAATTATCTGTTATGCTGGTATTATGATTATTTCCGGTTTGGGCTTAAATTTAATTTATGGATTCACGGGTCAGTTTTCTTTAGGTCATGCAGCATTTTTTGGCATCGGCGCTTATACTTCGGCATTTATTATTCGAATCGCAAATTTTAATCATACTCTGCTTTTGAGTGTTGGCCTGATTGCCGGTGCATCTTTAGCAGGAATTGTAGCATTTTTAGTGGGATTACCAATTCTTCGCTTACGGAGTGATTATTTAGGAATTGCAACTCTTGGTTTTGGCATTATTGTTAAAGTAATCTTTGATAATGCCGATGCTGTCTTCCCTGTCCTTGGTGGTTCAAGGGGCATGATCGGAATACCTCGTCATACAAATTTTACTTGGGTTTATATCTTAGTAATCTTAGCAATTACTTTTTTACACAACTTGATAAATTCAGCACCAGGACGCGCATTGATTTCGGTGCGCGAAGATGAGATTGCGGCCGAAGCCGTTGGTATCAATACAACTAAATATAAGACTTTGGGTTTTGTGATTGGCTCAATTTATGCCGGTATTGCCGGTGCCCTTTACGCCCATCTTTATTCATTTCTCCATCCGCAAAATTTTGATTTTCTAAAATCGATCGATGTTTTATTGATTGTGGTTTTAGGCGGCATGGCAAGTATTTCTGGAACAATTGTGGCCGCATTGCTTTGGGTATTATTATTAGAAGGGCTTAGAGTTGTTTTGCCTGAAGCCATTTTAGATTGGCGATTAGTAATCTATCCGATTCTATTAATCCTTATTATGATATTTAGACCAAGCGGAATTTCAGGTGGCAAAGAATTTAAGTTCTTAAGATATCAAAGTGAAGAATAGATGAGCCGCAAGTATATCTTAGAAATAATGAATCTTAATCGCTATTTTGGTGGATTGAAAGCGGTTTCTAATTTTAATATGAATATTGCCGAAAACGAATTAGTCGGTCTAATTGGACCAAATGGCGCTGGCAAAACTACGGTCTTTAATCTTATTACCGGGATCTATAAACCGGATAGTGGTTTCATTCGCTTTTTAGCCGAAGACATCTCGCACTTAAAATCGTATCAAATTGCCCAGAAAGGTATTGCCCGAACTTTTCAAAACATCCGACTCTTCTCATCCCTTTCTGTTTTAGATAATGTCCGTATCGCCTATCACTATAAAATCAATTACGGTGTGCCGCATAGTATCATCCGCAGTAAAAAATTTTCTCAAACTGAAAAGGAAATCTCTGAGAAAGCGTTACAGATTTTAGCAATCTTTGGTTTAAGCCATCGAGCACATCAAATTGCGAAAAATCTCTCCTACGGCGAACAAAGAAGATTAGAAATCGCTCGTGCCTTAATTGCGAAACCTAAATTGCTTCTTTTAGATGAACCGGCAGCTGGTATGAATCCAGCAGAAATTAAAAGTCTAATGGAGCTTATTCGTTTTATTCGCGACCAATTTAATTTAACAATCTTATTAATTGAACACCAGATGGCGGTTGTGATGGGCATTTGTGAACGAGTGGTCGTTATGGATTTTGGCGAAATTATTAGTCAAGGTAAACCAGAAGAAATTCAGAATGACCCGAAAGTAATCGAAGCCTATTTAGGCAAAACTACTGAATGTATTAAGAAATAAGACGGGGTGTCAAGTGAAAAAAATTACGTCACAGTCGATTTTTGAAACTACAGCACGTTTGTTGATAAATCAAATCTGGCTACCAACAGAAAATTTATTTCCGCACGACCAATTTAGCCCAACTACATAACGGATTAGTAGATAAGATAGAGACACGAATAAAGGTTTTATCTGTCGCTTGGAACATAATAAAAGTTATTATCAAAAAAGACCTCAAGATGATCGAAGCCTATTTAGGCAAAACTACTGAATGTATTAAGAAATAAGATTGGAGCCAAGTGAAAAAATTTACGTCGCAGTCGATTTTTGAAACTACAGCACGTTTGTTGATAAATCTAATGTGGCTGCCTACAGAAATTTTATTTTCGCGCAACCAATCTAGCCCAACCACATAATGGAATTAGTAGATAAGATGGTGTCGAAAATAGAAAATCTTGCTGTTGATTAAAGAATGATGACTGTTATCATCAATTATCTATCACTCATAGATGAAAGAAAACGATTTAAGCAAAACTCAAAGAACATATTAGATGTTAGTAGCAAATTTTCCTTTTGCTTTGGAAATGATAAAGGCAACTTATAATCACCGTTTTCAAATTAAAGAAAGTAATTTAAACACCAACCAAAGATAATAAGATGCTACGAGTAGAAAATCTTTCTGTTGCTTATGGAATGATAAAAGCCGTTAATGATATTACTTTTGAACTGGCAAAAGGCGAAATTGTCACTCTGATTGGAGCTAATGGTGCTGGGAAAACAACGATTCTTAATACTATTTCAGGATTAGTAAAATCTTATAAAGGGAAAATTATTTTTAAGAGCCTTGAGATCACAAATTTTCCGGCTCATAAAATTGCTCAGCTCGGCATTGCCCATGTTCCCGAAGGTAGAAAACCATTTCCCAATTTAACCGTCTACGAAAATCTCCGATTAGGTGCTTATAATACTAATGATAAAAAGAGAATCGAACAAAGATTAAATCGAGTTTTTAAATCTTTTCCGCGGCTCAAAGAGCGACTCAAACAACCTGCAGGAACTCTGTCCGGCGGTGAATTACAAATGCTGGCAATGGCTCGTGGTCTTATGTCCCAACCTGAGCTCTTAATGCTCGATGAACCTTCTATGGGCTTATCACCAATCTTAGTATCAGAAATTTTCTTCATCATTCAAGAGATTAATAGTCAGGGTACTTCTATTCTTTTAGTTGAGCAGAATGCTAATATGGCATTAAATATTGCCCATCGTGCCTATGTTTTAGAAACTGGTAAAATCGTCTTATCCGGCAAAGCCTGTGATTTAAAAGAAGACCAACGCGTCAAATCTGCTTATCTGGGTGAATAGATTTCAACCATCAACTTCTTTATAATGCTTTAGTATAAAAAAGAAGAAATCAAAATCGTCCAGAACGATTTAACCCTCAACCTCAAATTGCATCTAATAATATTAATTAATGCACAATTAAACCAATCACATCCACACACTGTAAATACATCTCTTAAACTCAATTCTATCTATCACTCGAAAAAAAATAACTCAACCAGGAAAACACACACCACCGTATTCAGTTTTTATTTATATACTCGTTTTTATCTGACTCCACAACCCATTGATTTACAATGCGCAAAATACCCTATACCCGCAATCCAAGCTTTTTGTCAAAAATAAATTGTTATCTGATGCCGCAATTGCTTATTTTTCAAGCATCTGAGGTAGTATTATCTTCTTAAAAATTTTCCTTGACAATACAATATATTGATTTTATGATGATTTTCATACAATATGAAGTGCCCTTTTTGTGATAATGATAACGACCGGGTTATTGATTCCCGTAATGTGCGGGACGGTTTAGCAGTTCGTCGCCGGCGTGAATGTCAGGTATGTCATAGGCGTTTTACCACTTATGAATATGTTGAGCGTACGCCTTTAATGATTATTAAAAATGATGGTCGACGTGAGCCTTATGACCGCAATAAACTCATTTCCGGTATTGCGCTGGCTTGTACTAAACGACCGATAAGTCGGGCAACAATTGAAAAAATTGTTTCGGAGATTGAAAACGAACTGGCTGACGAATACAAATCAGAAGTCGAATCCAAAGAATTAGGCGAACGGGTCTTATCTAAATTAATTCATTTAGACCAGGTTGCGTATGTGCGTTTTGCTTCGGTTTACCGACGATTTCAAAGTATTGATGAATTCAATCAAATAATGCAGAAATTAAATGTGTTTTCAAAGACTTCGGCCCATAAATAAGATGGTAAGAATGATACTTGCAAAACTAAGATGATAAAAACAGTTCCCAATATTTTACTTATTTAAATTATGTTTTTAACAAAATGCAAAAACAGGGACAATCTAAAAACAAATAATTCGTCTCGTCTTAAGGCAGTATTTTTGAGTCCCTGGTTACTTGCTATCGGTTGCAATATTTTAAGTTATTAGCCATTAGTGAATGGTTGAAATGCCTAAATCCGTAAACATCTTTGTTTGTGAGAAGTGTCTTTGACTTGCGAGCGATAAGTAAAAAAACAAAAAAATGACAAAACGCTTAAATAAAATTCAAAAGATACCTGATGACGGGTCTTTTTGGTTGGAGATGGTAATAAGTCTAATAAAACAATTGTATAAAAAGTAAAAAATAAATATTATTTTAAAATGAATACTCATAGCAATAAAATACTAATAATTAAATTTAGCAACAATATGGGATAATAATAATGAAAGGAGAGAAAAATGGCAGATACTTTTGATGCTCACGAGTTACCGCTGAACGAAAAGATATCCGAACTAAATACGCAATCCGAAATGCGGCCGGTTAGTAAAGATAGTGAGCAAAACTATATTTTCCGTTATGTTGCCAAGCGTGACGGAAAAATACACGAATTCAATAAAGATAAAATTACTAACGCAATTTTTAAGGCGGCAAGGGCGGTTGGTGGTGAAGACCGAAAGTTAGCCGAGGAACTTGCCGAAAAAGTTATTTTGTATCTTTATAATAAATATAAGGATGTGAAAAAAATTCCTGCGGTCGAAGAAATTCAAGATGCGATTGAAAAAGTTTTAATTGAAGAAGGACATGCACAGACCGCAAAGGCATTTATTTTATATCGGGAAAAAAGAAGCCAATTAAGAAAAAAACGTGCTTTAGAAAAAGCAGTAAAACCACCTCCTTTAGAAGCAACGGATTATGCATTATTTGTTCGCACCAGTGACGACCGCATCATTCATTGGGACCGTCAACGCATTGTATCCGCTTTAGTCCGTGAAGCCAATTTAGCCACAAGTTTAGCCGAAAAAATTGCCGAAGAGGTTGAAGATATAATTTTAACTTCGGATGTTAACTTCATCACCTCAAGTTTAATTCGCGAAGTGGTAAATGCCAAGTTAATTGAACACGGATTAGGTGAGATCAGAAAATGGCATGCGCGACTCGGTGTTCCTTTGTATGATGTCGAAAAGATTCTTTTATACCGAAATAAAGAGAACGCCAACACACCGCATAATCCTGAAGCTACGAATATGACCTTAGCCGAATCCATCAAAAAACAATATGCTTTAACTGCGGTCTTTTCTGAAGATACGGCTGAAGCCCATCGTAAAGGTGATATTCATCTTCACGATTTAGGTTTTATTGACCGGCCTTATTGTTCGGGTCAATCTTTGGAGTATGTGAAAAAATTTGGGTTAAGTCTACCCAGTGCTTTATCAATTGCCAAACCAGCAAAACATCCAGAAACACTTTTAGCCCATATGGTAAAGTTTTCTGCTGCTTTACAAGGTCATTTTGCTGGTGCCATTGGATGGGATGCGGTCAATCTTTATTTTGCACCGTTTTTAGTTAAAATGAGTGATAAGGAACTTCACCAATTAGCCCAAATGTTAGTCTTTGAATACTCCCAACAAAATGTTGCTCGTGGCGGACAAGCTATCTTTTCTGATTTAAATCTCTACTGGGAAATTCCCAAACATTTTGAAAATACACCGGCAATTGGTCCAGGAGGTGAATATACAGGCAAAAAGTATGCCGACTATTTAGCGGAAGCCCAAAGATTTGTTTGGGCAATCTTTGATGTTTATAAAGACGGCGATGCCTCTGGAAGGCCGTTTTTCTTTCCCAAGCCTTTAGTTCATATTACTGAACGATTCTTTCAAACACCAGGTTGGCAGGAGTTTTTATATCATATCTCAGAAGTAGCCAGTGAAAAGGGTAATACTTATTTCGTGTTTGACCGCGGTGAAACGGCAAAAGTATCAGAATGTTGTCGTCTTTCGTTTAAATTAGAGAAATCTGACTTAGAAGATGCTAACCAGCCCTGGAAAATGCGTTATTCCGCAATTCAAAATGTCACGCTCAACTTGCCCCGAGCTGCTTATCAAGCCCATCACCAAGATGAGATGTTATGGGCAAATATCAAAAGACAATTAAATTTGGCCGCCGAAGCCCATTTACAGAAAAAATCTTTCTTAGAACGACTTCTATCCCTCAAAAATGGTGGGCCTTTAGCCTTACTCACCATGAATCATGATGGTGAAAGTTATCTTCGAATGCATCGTGCCACTTATCTCATTGGAATTTTAGGTCTAAACGAAATGGTACAGTATCATTTAGGTAAAGAACTCCACGAAGATGATGAAGCCTTTCTCTTCGGTTTAAAAACCATTGCTTTTATTCGCGAGGAAACTAAAAAACTTTCAGAAAAATATGGGTTAAGAATGGTTTTAGAACAGACTCCAGCCGAATCAACTGCTTATCGATTTGCTAAATTAGATTTACAGTACTATCCGGATTGTGCCTCCCAAGTAGTTAAAGGTAATATCCGTGAAGGTGCGGTTTATTATACCAACTCTACCTATCTCAATGTCGGTTTACCAATTGATCCGATTGACCGCGTGATTAAAGAAGGAAAATTTCACGATATGATTGAAGCCGGAGCATTAACGCATATCTGGCTGGCAGATGCTAAACCACCTAAAGAAGCCATTGCCAATTTTGTCGTGAAAACCTTTAGAAATTCGCACAACGCCCAAATTGCCTTCTCACCTGAATTTACCACTTGTAATAATTGCTTTAAGACCGCTCGGGGTCTACTGGATATATGTCCCTATTGTCAATCAACCGACATTGACCATATTACCCGAGTCACAGGTTATTTCTCGCGAATTTCCGGCTGGAATTTAGGCAAAAAAGCCGAACTTAAAGACCGCTACAAAGGTGGATTAACATAAGAATAATAAAGCAAGAAAAAAATTTTAGCCCAGTCTTAGGCTCTCAAAAATTCTATATATAAATAGAGTTTTAATAACTGCTAAATCTCATCTAAGTCTCTAATATTTAACAACTAATAACTAATAATCTTTTCTAGGGGGTATAGTTGGGTATACGGCATAGTAAATTCAGAACAGGGCTCAAGAGGACCTTGAGATTTAGTTCTAATCACATGCTTGAAACTATAGATATGGCACCATATAAAAGAATCTATAGATAGATACTTAAAAGGGCATTTAATAATGAGTTTCTTTGGGCGTTTCTTGGGGTTTATAATGGAGATTGATTTGGGAGGCAAAAGACTACACTAATCAGATTACAGATTTCTCAAAGCAGATATCGGCAATGATAAGGTTATGAGACAGCAACTTAATAATAATAGCTGAGACCAATAAATGATAAGGCTATGAGACAGCGACTT
>FMJZ01089820.1_pt1 | contig 14141 bp, 12 predicted proteins | sample 1987881 | NCBI WGS metagenome assembly FMJZ01 (sample SAMEA4378227, study PRJEB15110) | soil metagenome | biome: soil; feature: Field; material: Soil | place: India | collected 2015-03-11 | depth 0 m | reverse complement strand
GGAGAAAAAGGCAAATCAAGTAGTATAGATATGCTGCAAGGGCTTTTTGTAGGATTCATGGTCGCGAAATTGGGGTAGACTATGAAAAGGGGTTGATGTGGTCGGCATAGTCAGAAAGGATTTGGGTGGCCGCACTACCCCCAGCCCTGGGGAAGAAGAATTTTTCTAAGGCACGGCGTGAGTCAGTAAACTTGGGGCTTAGCGTAGCAATCCTGGAGATAAAAACCCTCTCCTCAGGTTGACGAATTTTCTGAGGGAAGGTAGTCCATAAAACCCTTGATTTTCAAACCTGGCGCGCCCGGAGGGATTTGAACCCCCAACCTACGGATCCGTAGTCCGTTGCTCTATCCAGTTGAGCCACGGGCGCGCACATCCTGGGGTGAGCGAGGGGATTTGAACCCCCAACACCTGGATCCACAGTCCAGTGCTCTAACCGAGTTGAGCTACGCTCACCGTGAGAACAGTATATATTGTACCAGATACCCCCAAAGATTCAAGGTACCCCTAAGGCAGAAGAAGGACCCTGCTTTTCTTTATTCCGCTATCGGCGACAGTACCTTCCCCCTCGCCGGGGGCTCTTTTTTTCAACCGCTTTCTTCCCCCTTTGTGGCTTGACGGCTCCACAAGGAGTAGTCATTGCAAAAGCGAGGGGCTTATGCTATCATTTTGAAAGAGTCAGGGTGTCGACATATCGGTTTGTGGCCCTGCCTTGTTAGTGATGTCAAAGGAGGCTTTGACCCAACACCCTTGTCCAGGGAGCTTGGACTCCGGGTAAGCTTTGGTTTGCCTGGGAGAGCACCCACCTTTTTGAGGACGAGGATCAAAGCGGTTGACACACGGCACAGGCGGGGTCACACTGTGAGGAAGGAGTGTGTTGGGTGTGGAAAATGAAGGAACCATGGATCTCCTGCACGAAAACCTGGATCGAATCCGCATGGTACGCCCCGGAGACCTCGTCAAGGGAAAAGTAATCAAGAAAGGCGAAGAGGGCTACTTTGTCAACATCCACTATAAAGCAGAGGGTATTCTTCCTTTTCGAGAGAGGGCTCAGGGAAGAGAAGGAGAAGTGGAGCACCAGCTCGAAGAGGGAGAAGAAATCTGGGTGATGGTAACCCGCATCGACGACCAGGGATACGTCTGGCTTTCCCGAGAACAGGCCCGCTACCAGGGAGCCTGGATTGACATAGAGGAGAGCAAAGAAAAGGGCAAGGTCCTTGCCGCTAAGGTTAAGCGCAAGGTCAAAGGAGGACTCATCGTCGACATCGGGGTCAATGCCTTCCTCCCCGCTTCCTGTGTGGATGTTGTCCCTCGGAATCTCGATGAGCTCATCGACCAGTCCATCAAGGTGAAAGTCATCGAGGCCGACCGTAAGACTCGCAGTGTCATCGTGTCCCGTCGGGCAGTCATCGAAGAGGAACTCGCCCGCCGCCGTCAGGAAACCATCGCTTCCCTTGAAATCGGCCAGGTTCGGAAAGGCGTTGTGAAGAACATCACGAGCTTTGGTGTCTTTGTGGACCTGGGGGGCATCGACGGTCTTTTGCACGTCTCGGAGATTTCCTGGGGCAAGGTGGGGAAATTGGGAGACCTCTTCAAAAAGGGTGACGAAGTGGAGGTCAAAGTCATCGGCTGGAATCCCGAGAAAGAGGAGATCAGCCTGAGCATGAAACGCCTTACTCCCGACCCCTGGGAGAAGTTCAAGGAAGAGGCCAGAGTGGGGGAGGTCGTCAAAGGCAAGGTCGTCTCCCTCAAGGACTTCGGGGTCTTTGTGGAAATCGAGGAAGGCGTTGAAGGGCTCATCCACGTGTCCGACCTCTCCTGGGGCTATGTGAAGCACCCCCGGGAAGTGGTGAAAGTGGGGGACATTGTGGAGGCCAAAATTCTGGAGATGGACCCGGAGAGACGAAGGGTTTCTCTGGGCCTCAAGCAAATTTTCCCCGACCCCTGGGAGGACATTGAGGAGAGGTACCCGGTGGGGAGCGTGGTACGGGTCCGGGTGAACAAAATCAACACCCGGGGAGCCCTGGTGGAAGTAGAAGAGGGTGTGGAGGGTCGTATCCCCCTTGAGGAGCTCTCCTGGAAGAGAGTCACCCGAGTCAACGAGGTTGTCCGGCGAAACCAGCTCGTCGAGGCCAAAGTCATTGCCATCAACCGGGAGAGCCGCCAGATTACCTTCAGCCTCAAAGGGCTCCGTCCCAACCCCTGGGAGAAAGCGGCGTCCCAGTGGAAAGTGGGCGACATTGTGGAGGGCAAAATCCAACGCCTCATGAACTTTGGAGTCTTTGTGGAGATCGCTCCCGAGATCGAGGCCCTTTTGCCGCTTTCGGAGATTGCCTGGGAGCCGGTGAAGCATCCCAGCCAGGTCTTCAAAAAAGGGCAGACCGTCTCCTTGAAAATAATCGAACTCAAACCCGAGGAACAGAGGATTGTGGTGAGCCGCAAGGCCCTTCTTCCCGATCCCTGGGAAATCGTCAAGACCCGGTATCCTCTGGGCAGCATCCACGAGGGCAAGGTGGTCCGGGTGGTGGACTTTGGTGCTTTCGTGGAGCTTGAAGAGGGATGGGACGGCCTCGTCCACATCTCTGAGATTGCCGATCAGCGCGTCAACTCTCCCCAGGAGGTTCTCAAGGAAGGCGAACGGGTCAAAGTCAAAATCATCAAGCTCGACGACAACGAGAGGAAAATCGGCCTGAGCATCAAGCAGGCCCTCAGGGAGGAAGAGGAGAAGGAACGCAAGGAGCAGCACACCGCCGACGGCAAAGTAACCCTGGGGGACGTCATCGGGGAGAAGCTTGCCACCATCTTGCATAACCTGAAAAAATGAGCGCTGTACCAGAAAAGGCCACTCTTCCCCTCCTTTTTGAGCAATTCCTCCGGGAACTCCGCGAGGTGGCCTCTTCTTTTCGCCGGGTGGTGGTGGCCTTTTCCGGGGGGGTGGATAGTACCCTGGTGCTTTTCCTGGCCCGGGAGGCTTTCGGCAAACGAGGGTTTGTGGCCTCTACCGTCGATTGGGGACCGTATCTTCCCAAGAAAGCCCGGGAGAACATCCTCTTTCTGGTACGTTACTTTGGGGTTGAACACGTTTTCATACCCGGCCAGAACCTCATCGAGGACATAGCTCGGGGCGGTCCTTCCTGCAACCTCTGTACCAAAAAGGCCAAGCTCGGTCGCATCCGGGAGTACTTTGGCGATGGAACCCTCATCCTTGGAGGGGCAAACAAAAGCGACAGCTGGGGACAGCGGGGAGTGAAGTTCCTGGGGGACACCTTTTCCCCCCTCTTTGATCTCTACAAGGAAGAGGTCTTTGCTCTTGCCTCCTTTCTTTGTGTTCCTCTCCGTCGTATTGGAGAGCATGCCGTCCGGGAGGGGTGTTTTCTGAAGCACCTCCTCAAGCCCCTGGTTGTGCCCTCCTTTCACGGCCGGGCGGTGGTGGAGAGTAACGAAATCCTTCTTCGCCTGCTTGAGGAAGCCGGCTACGAGCGCAGCATTGCCAACGTCACCATCATCGGTCCTCTTCGGGAGAACATCGCCCTGGTCAACGTCAAGCCCCTTCCCGAGGAACCCCTGCGGAGTGCCATTGAAAAGGCCCTGTCTTCTTTATCCACTCTGGGGAAGGTAGTCTGGGTTGACGCCCCCCTCAAGCTCATCGTTCGGGCCAATCCCGGACAATACCGCAATGAGCTTTCCCTCATCGCCCTGGAGAGAGGAAGGCTACAGCCTGACTTTGCCTTCCCGATACGGTGTGTCTTCATGCCCTCCACCAATCGACGTCTGCGTACTTTCCATGTGGTAGACTTTGTGAAGGAGAGATGAACATGTTCTCAAGCCGCGACATCCGCAGCCTCTTCCTTTCCTTTTTCGAGAAACGAGATCACCGGATTCTTCCCAGTGCTCCTCTTGTTCCTTCCGACCCCACCCTCCTACTTACCATTGCCGGCATGGTCCCCTTTAAGCCCATTTTCCTTGGGCAAGTTGCCCCCAGTTTCCGGAGGGTCTGCACGGTGCAGAAGTGTGTGCGGGTGAGCGATCTTGAGAAGGTGGGCTACACCGCAAGACACCACACCTTCTTTGAGATGCTGGGCAACTTTTCCTTTGGAGACTACTTTAAAAAGGAGGCCTGTCTCTGGGCCTTTGAGTTTCTCACTGACGTCCTTAAACTTTCCGGGGAGAAGCTCTGGGTTTCGGTGCACGAAAAAGACGAAGAGGCTTTCCTGGTGTGGCGTGATGTGGTGGGCTTCCCGGAGGAAAAAATCGTTTTCCTGGGAGACGAAGACAATTTCTGGGCTTCGGGCCCTGTGGGACCCTGCGGGTACTGTTCCGAAATCTACTATGACACCGGGGAGAGCCGGGGCTGTGGGAGGCCCGGTTGCCGTCCGGGCTGTGACTGCGATCGGTACCTGGAGGTGTGGAATCTCGTCTTCATGCAGTTCGATCGTCAGTCCGACGGAACCTTAAAGGAACTCCCGGCAAAGAACATCGACACTGGCATGGGTCTTGAGCGAATCGCCTCGGTCGTCCAGGGGGTCGACTCCAACTTTGAGACCGATCTTTTCCTTCCCCTCATCCACGCCCTTCAGGGCCTCTCTGGGATGAAGTACAAGGAGCACAAACCTGTTTTCCGCCTCATTGCCGACCACTCCCGGGCGGTGGCCTTCCTGCTTGCCGATGGGGTGTATCCGGCCAATGAAGGACGGGGGTACGTTCTCCGGCGGCTCATCCGCCGGGCCCACCGCTTCGGGAAAAAACTGGGCCTTGAAAAACCCTTTCTGCACGAGATGTGCCTCTCTGTGGTGACGCTCATGGGGGAGGTGTACCCCGAGCTCAGAGAGAGGGAGCGAACCATCGCCCAGGTGGTCTTCCAGGAAGAGAAGCGCTTTGAAGAGACCTTGAGTCTTGGCTTTGAGCGCCTGGAGGAGCTCATGGAAAAGGCCAAGGCCTCCGGGGCAAAGACCGTTCCTGGCCGGGAAATTTTCAAGCTCTACGACACCTACGGATTCCCCCTCGATTTTGCCCAGGAGGTTCTTGAGGAAGAGGGTTTGGGGTTCTCAAGAGAGGAGTTCGAAGAGGAAATGGAGCAACAGAGAGAACGGGCCCGCCGGGCCTATGGCGAGAAAGTCTTGGGGCTCACCGACCGCAAAAAAGAAGAAGAGCTCTTTTTGGGCCTTGTCACTACCTTTGTGGGGTATGACTGCCTCCACGCCCCGGCCACCATCCTTGCCCTTTCCCGGGATGAGGTCCTCGTCCCTGAGGCAAAAGAAGGCGATGAAGTCATGTGTGTTCTTGACCTGACACCCTTCTACGCCGAGCGAGGGGGACAGGAATGGGACACCGGGGAAATCACCACACCCTCGGGAAGACTTGAGGTGGTACGGGTCAGTGCCCCTTCTTTCGACCTCTTTGTGCACCACGGGAGGGTGAAAGAGGGGAAAATCACGGTAGGGGAGAAAGGCACAGCCTCGGTCAATCCCAAAAGGCGAAAGTACCTTGAAACCCACCACACCGTGACGCACCTTCTCCACCGGGCTCTCCGGGAAATTCTGGGGGAACAGGTGAAGCAGGCCGGGTCTTTCGTGGGGGAGGAGGGCCTGCGCTTTGACTTCACCCACTTTGCCCCCCTCTCAGAAGAGGAGCTTGAGGCGGTGGAGAAAAGAGTGAATGAGAAAATTCTCGAAGACCTCCCGGTGCACGTCACTTTCAGTACCCTTGAGGAGGCCCAGAGGCAGGGGGTTGTGGCCCTCTTTGAGGAGAAGTACGGAGCCCTGGTGCGGATTGTGCGGGTGGGGGACTATTCTGCCGAACTCTGCGGAGGAACGCACCTCCGCCGCACTTCTGAGGCAGGAGTTTTTGTGATTCTTTCTGAGTCGAGCATCGGGACCGGGATGCGGAGGATTGAGGCTGTGGCCGGGGAGAGAGCCCTTGAGGTTTTGCGCTCTTCCCGGAAAATCCTCAAGAGAGTCCAGGCCTCCCTGGGGGTGGAAGCCAGCCGTCTCCCCGAAGCCGTTGCCCGTCTTGAGGAGGAAGTGAGAGAATTGCGCAAACTCCTTGCCCGGCAGAGGAAGGAAAAGATTTTCCAGGAGCTCTCCGAGCGCCTCCTCAAATCCCAGGGCACTTCCCCCCTCTTTGTCCACCTCTTCGAGGAGGACGGGGTGGACCTCGACACCCTGCGGGAGGCCGTGGACGTCCTGCGGGGGATGGTCTTTCGGGGAGCCATCGTTCTGGGGGTGGCCGGGAGGGAGAAGGTCCAGGGGATCATCGCCGGAGTGGGGCTCTCAAAGGACATCAACTTCTCCTCCTTCCTCAAGGAAATCTCCAAAACCCTCGGTGGGGGAGGAGGGGGCAAACCCCACTTTGCCCAGTTCGGGGGTGTGCCCAGGTCCCGCTGGGGGGACTTCCTCTCTGCCCTGGAGGATTTTCTGAGGCTTCATGAAGCGGGTCATGGCTCTTGATGTGGGAGAGAGGCGCATCGGAGTGGCGGTGAACCGGGGGGTACAGTGTGCTTTCCCCTACACCGTTCTCCTTCGGGAGGGGAAGGAAGACGTGGCCCGTGTCCTTGCTCTGGCCCGGGAGCTTGAGGTAGACACCATCGTGGTTGGCCTTCCCATCCGGACCGACGCCTCCCTGAAAAAAGAGGCCGAAAGCGTGCTTGACTTTGTGGAGGCCCTCAAAAGACGGTTCCCGGGGAAGGTGGAGCTTTTCGATGAGCGCTTCTCCACCAGGGAGGCTGAACGTCGCCTCATTGAGCTTGAAACCAGTCGGGCAAAGAGGAAGCGCCTCATCGACAAAATCTCGGCGGCCTTGATTCTTGAAGCCTATCTGGCGAGGGAGAGGACGTGAAACCCTGGGTCTTTGCCGTTTTGGCCCTGGCCTTGGCAGTGTGGCTTTTCGTTGACCTGGCCTTCTTTTGCGACTTCCTGCAGGGAGAAGAGGTGGAGGTGGTCGTTCCCCGGGGGACGTCCCTTCGGGACATTGCCCGGATTCTCGAGGAGAGAAACATTGCCCCTTCTTTCCGTTTCCTTGCCTTCACCTTTTTTTCTGGGAAGAAGACTCTCATTGCCGGCCGCTATCGCTTAAGAAAGGGGATGCCCGTTGCCCACCTTGTGGACCTTTTGGCCAAGGGACCCCCGGAGGTGCGGGTGACTTTTCCGGAGGGCTTCACCGCCGAGGAGATGGCCGAGGTTCTGGAGCACTTTGGGGTCTGCGGAAAGGAGGAGTACCTCTTCTGGGTGAGGCATCCTGAGTTTTTCGGGAAACCCTGGCTTTCTGAGGCAAAAACCCTGGAGGGCTTTCTCTTCCCCGACACCTACTCCTTCCAGGTTCCCACTCTTCCTCAGGACGTCATCGCAGTTCAGCTTTTTCGCTTTGAGGGTCTTGTTCTCCCCCTCCTTGAGGGGAAAGACCCCTCCCTTTCTCTTTGCGACATCATTACCCTCTCCTCCATTGTGGAGAAGGAGGCCAAATGGAACGATGAAAAACCCCTGGTGGCCTCGGTGTTTTTAAACCGCCTGAAAAAGAAAATGCGCCTTGAGTCCTGTGCTACCGTGGTGTATGCTTTAAAGAAGGAGAAGGGCATTGTGGTCCATACCCTCACCCGGGAGGACCTTTCCTTTCCCTCCCCCTTCAACACCTATCTCCATGGGGGGCTTCCGCCCCATCCCATCTGTAATCCAGGCTTGAGCTCCATTGAGGCGGTGCTCTATCCTACAGAGACCGACTACCTCTATTTCGTCCTCCAGGAGAACGGGCGCCATGCCTTTGCCAGAACCTACGAGGAACATCTCCTCAACAAGCGAGGTGCCCCATGAGCTGGATTTTCCGGCGCTTCTTTCCCAGACTCTCTGTGGAAGACGTCAGCTCCATCGACCTTGGGAAACTCCAGAGCCTCGGCATCCGGGGACTCATTGTGGACCTTGACAACACCTTAGTGGCCTGGAGTGCCTATGAGGTGCCCTCAGAGATTTCCGAATGGGTCAAAAGGGCGAAGGATTTTGGCTTTTCCATCTGTATCGTTTCCAATGCCCTGGAAGGCCGGGTGGCCTACTTCTCAAGGCTTTTTGCCATACCCGGCATATCCAGGGCCCAGAAACCCCGACGGGGAGCCTTTCGGGCGGCCCTCGAGGCCCTGGGTCTTCGAAAGGAAGAGGTGGCCGTCATCGGGGACCAGGTCTTCACCGATGTCTGGGGAGGAAACCGCCTGGGACTCTACACCATCCTTGTCCGCCCCGTCTCGCCGCGGGAGTTCTTCACCACGAAGCTGGGAAGGATTCTGGAGCGGTGGATTCTCGGGAGGTCGAAGTCCGGTGATTGATGCCCACACGAAGCTTTTGGCCCTTTTGGGGCACCCTGTCTCCCATTCCCTCTCCCCCCTTTTCCAGAATGCCGCCCTGCGGCACCTTCGCCTTCCCTTTGTGTATCTCGCCTTTGATGTTGCCCCTGAGCACCTTGGGGAAGTTGTCCTGGCCTTCCGGGTCCTCAAAGTCCCGGGTTTCAACGTCACCCTTCCCCACAAGGAGGCTGTATGCTCCTACCTTGACAAGCTCCAGGGGGAAGCCGCCCTGGTGTCCTCGGTGAACACCGTGGTGGCTGAAGAAGAGAGACTCATAGGCTACAACACCGATGTCTACGGTTTCAGAAAGAGTCTTGAAGAGGAAAAAGTGGAGGTGGAGGGGAAAACCTTCCTCCTTCTTGGGGCGGGAGGGGTGGCTAGGGCCCTGCTTTTTGTCCTTGCCGAAAAGGGGGTCCGCAAAGTTTTCCTTGCTAACCGCACTAAGTCTCGGGCAGAGGCACTACTGCGATGGGCTTCGAAGACCCTTGGGGTGGGCTGTGAAGTTCTGGACTGGAGCGCCCTTGAGGGTGGGGAAGGAATCCCAGGCGGTAAAGCTGAGGACCCGATTGATGGTATAATACAGGCAACCTCTCTGGGGATGGCAGGAGAAATTCCTCCTGTTCCCTGGGAAAGCCTTGCCCCTTGGGGTGTTGTGGTGGACGTGGTGTACCACCAGGATGGAACACCCCTTGTGCGAGAGGCAAAAAGGCGGGGATTCAAAAGCTTTGACGGCAAGCGCATGCTCCTCCATCAGGGAGCCAGAAGTTTCACCCTCTTTACCGGGATTGAGGCTCCTCTTGGGGTGATGGAGGAAGCGCTCGATAGAAGGTGACGTCCTGTGGAGGACTCAAGCCATCGTCATCAAAAAATAGGGGAAATCCTCCTCTCCAAGCACAAGATAACTCAGGAACAGCTTGAAGAGGCCCTGAGGGTTCAAAAAAAGACCGGGGAAAGGCTCGGGGAAGTCCTCAGGAAGATGGGCCTTGTGGAGAGCCAGGAAATTTACCAGGCCCTGGCCGAGCAGGTTGGGGCACCGTACGTGGATCTTGATAGCTACGTCATCGACCCCCGGATTGTGACTCTGCTTCCCGAGAAATTCTGCCGGCAGAACCAGGTGGTTCCCGTTGCCGAGGAGGGCCGAGCTCTTATTCTTGCCATGGCCAACCCTGTGGACGTGGTGACACTTGATCGGGTGCGACTCATGACAAAAAGAGAGGTCAGGCCTGTTGTGGCTACACCGCAGGACATCGAGAAGGTCCTTGATGCCTACTACGGGGTGGGAGAGTCGGTGGAGGAGCTCATCAGGGAAGCCGAGACCCGGGAAGCCCTCGTCTTCCCTGAAGGAGAGGAGGAGCTCAAGATCGACCAGCTGGTGGCTTTAGGGGAGGAAGCACCCATTGTCCGGGTGGTCAACATGATTATTCTCCAGGCCATCCGCTCCGGAGCAAGCGACATCCACATCGAGCCCCAGGAAGACCAGGTCCGCATTCGTTTCCGGATCGACGGCATTCTCCACGACATCACCTCTACCTCCATCAGGGTCCATCCGGCCATCTCTTCCCGCATCAAAATCCTCTCCCGCATGAATATCGCTGAGCGCCGCCTGCCTCAGGACGGCCGCTTCCAGGTAACGGTGAACACCCGCACCGTAGATTTCCGGGTTTCTTCCCTGCCCACCGTCTTCGGAGAAAAAATCGTCATGCGGATTCTCGACAAGTCCGCTCTTCTTCTCGATCTCGGGCTTCTGGGTTTTGAAGAGGAGGACCTTGAGAAGTTCTCTAATCTCCTCAAGCACCCTTATGGGATGATACTCCTCACCGGCCCCACCGGAAGCGGGAAGACCACCACCCTCTATTCGGCCCTGAACTTCATCAACAAGCCCGACATCAACATCATCACTATCGAGGACCCGGTGGAGTACCACCTCCCCGGCATCAATCAGGTCCAGGTGCGTCCCAAAATAGGCCTCACCTTTGCCAATGCCCTCCGCTCCATCCTGCGCCAGGACCCTGATGTCATCATGGTGGGGGAGATTCGGGACTACGAAACGGCGGAAATTGCCATCCACGCTGCCCTCACCGGACATCTGGTCTTTTCCACCCTCCACACCAACACCGCTGCCGGAGCCCTGGTGCGCCTGCAGGAGATGGGAATTCCCTCCTACCTTGTTGCCTCGGCTCTTTTGGGTGTGGTGGCCCAGCGCCTGGTGCGGAAAATCTGCGAACGCTGCAAGGAGGCCTTTGAGGTAGAAGGCCCTGTGGCCCTTGAGCTCACGGGGGGCAAGAAAGACCGCCTCGTCCTTTACCGGGGGAGGGGTTGTCCGGATTGCAACAAAACCGGATACCGGGGACGGATTGCGGTGAACGAAGTCCTCGTTCCGGATGATGAAATCCGCTCTATGGTGCTCCACAATGCCACGGAAAAGGAGCTCACCGAAAAAGCCCGCGAGAAGGGCATGAAAACCCTCTGGGAGAACGCCGTAAGGAAAGTCCTTCGAGGAGTAACTACCTTAGAAGAAATGTATCGAGTCACCTCAAAGGCATAGAGATAATCAACATGGCAGCCTCCCCTATTGATTCTGGCCAATCCCCCTCGAGTCTTCTTGCTCTCCACTTCTCCCTCTCAGAGCCCTGCCACCTTGCCCTCTTCTCTTCCCCTACTTTCTCTACAATTTCCCTGTAGTTTTCTCTTTGCATGGTAGCCTCCATCTTTCTTTGCCTTTTTTCAGGGAGGCTACCCACTGTTTTAGAGAAACAGTTCCCAGGATACTACCTTTTTACCTCAGGGGTATAAAGAATAAAAAAGTCCTGCCGATATATATGGTGGAGTGGACGGAACTGAGCGTTGTTGAGGTTACAAGGAGGGTAGAAGGTGAGCTTTGACATATTCCACCTCCTTCGGGAAACGGTAGAAAAGAAGGCTTCGGACCTGCATCTGACGGCAGGTGTCCCCCCCATAGTCAGAATCTATGGGCGGTTAGTTCCTCTGGACTATCCTCCCCTTCGTCCCGAGGATACCGAGGCTTTAGCCCGCACCCTTGCCGGAGAGGAAAGGTGGCAGGAATTTCTGAAACACCTTGAGCTTGACTTCTCCGTGGGGGTTCCAAACTTAAGCCGCTTCCGGGTAAACGTCTACCGCCAGCGGGGTTCCCATGGCTTGGCCATCCGCGCCTTGAGCTATGAGATTCCCACCATGGAAGAGCTCCACCTTCCTGGGGAAGTACTTCGACACCTGGCCTCGCTCCCCCGAGGGCTTATTTTGGTTACCGGACCCACTGGGAGCGGAAAATCCACCACCCTCGCCTCTATGGTTGACTACATCAACACCACCCGTTCCTGCCACATCATCACCATTGAGGACCCCATTGAGTACCTGCACCATCACAAAAAGAGCATCGTCAACCAGAGAGAGGTGGGGAACGACACCCTCTCTTTCGAGAGTGCCCTCATCCATGCCCTCCGGGAAGACCCCGACGTGATTCTGGTGGGAGAGATGCGCAACCTCGAGACCATCGCCATAGCCCTCCAGGCAGCCGAAACCGGGCATTTGGTTTTGGCCACCCTCCATACCAATAACGCCCCCCAGACCGTCGACCGCATCGTCGACGTCTTCCCTCCCCACCAGCAAACCCAGGTGCGGGTCCAGCTTGCCGGATGCCTCCAGGGGGTTATATCCCAGCAGCTTCTGCCCTGCCGCGACGGCCTCGGACGAGTCCCCGCCGTAGAGGTGATGATCGGCAGCATCGCCATCCGCAACCTCATCCGGGAGGGGAAGTCCCACCAGATTTACACCATCATGCAGGCCTCCGCCGCCGAGGGCATGGTTACCATGGACCGGGCGCTTTTTGAGCTCTATAAAAGGGGTCTTGTCACCTGGGAGGAAGCCCGCTCCCGGGCCATCGACCCCAAAGAATTCGCTACCTGGAGGAATAAAGCCTGATGCCAGTGTACACCTATCGCGTGGCCAACCGAAACGGGAATGTTTCTTCGGGGAGGATTGAGGCTCCCAGTGTCCGGGAGGCCGTCCTCACCCTGCGGGAGCAGGGGTTCTTTGTCACCTTCATCGAGGAGGAGAAGGTCGGAGTTTCTCGAAAGCAGAGTCTCTCCCTTTTTGGAACAGGGTCCGTGAAGCTTGCAGAGCTTGCCAACTTCGTCCGGGGACTTTCGGTGATGCTTGAGGCTGGAGTTCCGCTCCTTTCCGCTCTCCAGGGCCTCTCTCGGCAGTCCGAGAACCCCTATTTTTCCAAGGTCATCGCCGAGGTGGCCTCCAAAATTGAACGGGGGTACTCTCTCTCCCAGGCCCTGGCTGACTATCCCAGGGTCTTCAACCGGGTTATTCGGGGCATGGTCCAGTCCGGAGAGGCCGGCGGTAACCTGGACTGGACCCTGGGAAGGCTGGCCGATTACCTGGAGTGGGAGAAGGACCTACGGGACAAAGTCCAGTCGGCCCTCTACTACCCCATGATTCTTGTGGCGGCCATGATTGTAGCCTCCTTTTTCCTGGTCTACTTCGTCTTTCCCCAGTTTATCCTTCTCTTCGAGAGCTTCAACATCACCCTGCCCTTCATCACTCGGCTCATGCTCACCCTGGTTCATTTTATAAGCACCAACTGGTACCTCATTTACGGGGGGCTTTTTGGGGCCCTCCTCCTCTTCTTCCTCTACGTCAGGTCCCCCAAGGGCCGGAGGTGGTGGGATGAGCGCAAGCACCGCTTGCCCCTTTTGGGACAGCTCTTCCGCAAGCTCATCCTCTCCCGCTTTGCCTGGATACTCAATGCCTTAGTGCGGAGCGGCATGCCCATGGTCCAGGCCCTTGAAGTCACCGCCGAAGCCTTGGGAGATTCCTATGTGGCTGAACTCTTGCAGTCTGTGGCCGAGGACATCCGTCGGGGACAGAACCTCACCCAGAGCCTGTCCCTCCATCCCTTTTTCCCGCCCTTTGTGATTCAGATGGTCAGTGTGGGTGAAGAATCGGGAAACCTGGAACTCACCCTGGGGAAGACTTCCGAGCTCTACGACAAGGAGATTGGCATATTCGTGGGAAGGTTCTCCGCCACCATCGAGCCCATCTTAACCCTTGTCATCGGCGCAGGAGTCCTCCTTGTACTTTTGGCCTTCTTCATGCCCCTCTTTGAGCTCGCTGCCCAGGGAATGTCAGGAGGGGGGATGTAGAGATGTAGAGAGAAGGGAAAGTTTGCTTTGGTTAATATCGGGAATCCTTAGGAAATATAAAACTTTCAGGAGGTGAAAACCGTGCGTCTGGCAAGAAAAGAGAAGAAAGAAGAGGGTTTTACCCTGATTGAGCTCATCGTGGTGGTGGCCATTTTAGGGTTCCTCATCGCCATAGCGGTGCCGAGGTACCTCACCGCCAGGGAAACCGCTGCGCTCAATGCCAGCAAAGCCAACCTCCACAACCTGGCAAGCGCCATGGAACTCTACGCTACCGAGCACAGCGAGTATCCGTATCCAACGGACGCGAGTGGTGCTATTACCTGGCTCAGTGCCAACATCCCCAAGGCTCCCCAGAGTCCCAAGGGAGGGTACTACCAATACGCAGGAACCACAAATGGCGATGACTACACCATCTACGACCCTAATCCATACAATGTCCCTGGGAAGGGCACTATATACATCAAAGTTAGTGCAGGAGCGGTGATTGAAGAGGTAACCGCTGCGCCAACAGGCGGCGGAGAGCTCAGCTGGACGGCGACTCCGACTCCTGCATCATGAGCATAACGGCAGCAGATTCTTGTAGCTGTGAATCCAAATCTCCCTCCCGGGGGCCTTGGCCCCCGGGAGAACTCTGGCTATGATTCTTTCCT
>FMJZ01047654.1_pt1 | contig 14157 bp, 9 predicted proteins | sample 1987881 | NCBI WGS metagenome assembly FMJZ01 (sample SAMEA4378227, study PRJEB15110) | soil metagenome | biome: soil; feature: Field; material: Soil | place: India | collected 2015-03-11 | depth 0 m | reverse complement strand
ATTAAACAATTACCATTATCTGATTGGCAAAGATTTTATGAAGAACTGCAAGGTAAAGTTAATCTCAGTCCGGCTTTGAGCCAATTGTTATATCTGAGAAATATCCGCACGGTTCCTGAGGTAATAAAATTTCTGAATCCTGACATCTCTAATCTTTATTCTAATGTACTACTACCTGATATCGAACCCGCAATAACTCGGATTCAAAAAGCAATTGCGCACAAAGAATCAATTCTAATATGGGGACATGAAGATTTGGATGGGATCTCTGCAATTGTCGTTCTCTATCAAACTCTGAAAGCAATTGGAGGACAACCGTTATTTTATATTCCGCAAAAAGGCAAAGAGCGTCACGGATTGGCTTTAAAAAAAGTTAAAGAATTTCAACAATTCGGCGTAAAGTTAGTGATTACTGTGGATTGTGGTATTACCAATAATGAAGCAATTGACGCCATTCAGAACGAAGGAGTCGATGTAATCGTTACTGACCATCACGAGATATTAAATCAATTACCTAAGGCTGTGGCGAATATTGATCCCAAACGAGAAGACTCAAAATATCCTTTCGCTTATTTAGCCGGTGTTGGAGTTGCATTAAAGGTTTCCTTGGCGTTAGTCGAAACCCACTTAAAAGTCAAGCCTGATCAATTCTTTACACTTTTGCCCGACCTGTTACCAATCACCGCTTTAGGCACAATCGCTGACCGAGTTCCGTTAGTTGATGAGAATCGGATTCTTGCCAAGTTAGGCTTGAGAGAACTTCCTAAAATTAAAAATAATGCGGTCAAGGCGGTTTTCGATGTTGTTGGCATAAACAAAGAAAATTTAGCCACGGAAAAACTCTTTGCGGAAATCATTCCTCTATTCGGTTTAGCTAATGGTAATCAAGCCTGCGAGTATTTTCTAAACCAAGACTATGACAAATGTTATCAATGGGCGCATGAGTTGTATAAACAAAGCCAAGAATGGCGCGAAGCTGCTAAACAGAATTGCCTCATTGCGGAACAAGTAAAGGATGTTGCTGAAGGTATTGTTTTGGTTTATGATGAACGGTTATCCTTAAAAGCCTTGGGACATTGTGCTGGTCGACTAAAAGACACCTACCAATTACCAGCAATTGTTATGGGTATTCGAGATAATGACTGGGTCGGTGAATGTCGTGGTATTAACGGAGTTGATTTGATCGAACTCCTCAAAGCCCATAGTTCCTATTTTATCGATTTCGGGGGACATAAAAAAGCCTGTGGATTTACTATGCCGAAATCAAAATTAAAGAGTTTTATCAATTCAGTTAAGAAGTACGCACAGGAAAACTTTGTCAGTAAAATTATTAAAGACAATCAACGGATAGCCGAGATGATTTTGACTTTTGACGAACTAACCGATGAATTTAAAAAACTATCACCTTTTGGTGAAAGCAATTCTACGCCGATTTTGATTAGTCCGAAAACCAATTTGACCAAAAAAGATGGTAAGATAATCTATCCGCAAAGACCTGAGCTGCAAATTGAATGTGCAGCTCATTTACCAATAAATCCCTCCGGTAATACTTATGACGTACTCTACACCTTTAATGACAATTTAGAAATTACCGTTTTAGATTTAGCAACATTTTACTCCGAAAAATAGCTAAATTAGCAAAATGTTCTTTATTCGATACACCAACATCGAGTCTCAATAATAAATTACATTGACCTTTTAGTTTTAGATTTTAATTTTTCTCTGCGGTATGCCGAAAAAAGTACATGTTGTACGAAAGAAATCCCGTCAGCGCCATTTTTGGATTTTTTCGAATGAAGTTAAAAAAGTAGAAGGTAATCCCCAAACGGGTGATGTCGTTTTTGTCTATGAACATAATCATTTTATTGGTAGCGGTCTTTACAATAAGAATTCATTAATTCGAGTACGGCTCTATTCGGAGCAGAAAGAACCGTTATCCGTTATTTTTTTTGAGAATCGGATAAGAAAAGCTTGGGCATACCGAAAAATAATCCTCCCAAATGAAAATGATTTTAGGTTGGTTTATGGTGAAAGCGATGGTTTACCTGGAGTGGTAATTGATAAGTATGCCAATACTTTTGTCCTCCAAACTTATTCCGCCGGGATGGACATGCGACAAGGTTTAATTGTTGAAGCTTTGAAAAATATTTTTAATCCGACTGCAGTTTTTGAAAAAAATGATTTTCGTCTACGCGATGCTGAAAATTTACCACGCCGGGAAAGTTTGCTTTATGGCGATATTTTAGCACCAGTGATAATCTCGGAAAACGGAGTTAAGTATATTGTTAACATTCAGGCAGGGCAGAAGACTGGTTTTTTTTATGACCAAAGAATAACTCGACAAAAAGTACAGGCCGTGAGTAAAGGAAAATCCGTCTTAGATGTTTTCTGTTATACTGGAGGTTTTTCCTTGAATGCCGCAAAAGGCGGCGCCAAAGAAGTACTGGGCATCGATGCTTCTGAAGCCGCCTTGGAATTAGCCCGCGAAAATGCTAAACTTAATAAAGTGCATAATGTCTGTAAATTTATCAACGGCGATGCTTTTATTGTCTTAAGAGAGCTGAATCGGGAAAAAAGAAAATTTGATATTATTGTGCTTGACCCGCCACCTTTCTTTAAGAAACTCTCCGAGAAACCTCAAGGCATAAAAGGTTATAAAGACATTAATTTGCAAGCGATGAAACTTTTAGCCGAAGGCGGAATGTTAGTTAGTTGCACTTGCTCGCATTATCTTTTCTGGCAGGATTTATTAGATGTTTTGTCCCAAGCAGCGCAAGATACCGGCAAGACTTTTAAGATTGTTGACCGCACTACTCAAGGTCCTGACCATCCTGTCCTCTTGAATATGCCGGAAAGTGAATATCTTCGCTGTTTCTTTTTAGAAGTTTATTAAAAGAACTTTGTATATTGTATTAATATGGTGATTTGGTAAAATATAGCTTAGATATAAAAAGAATCTTAGAAAAAAATGCTAAAGAATCTGAGCGGGAAAGATTGATAAGAAATGTTCTTACTATTGCGCTATGTGTCAAACAATAAGACTAACCTTGATTCTGAGCTGTCTACTATGAAAATAAAGATATATTATGCTTAACTTTCAAAACGGAATCTGACCGATGAGACTCTATATTTCCATTTAAGATAGAGTCTACAAACATTGGAGTATATTTAATTTAATATTATAATTTTTATTGTTTTTATTACTATAACAAAAATTAAAAGCAAGTGCTTTCCCAATTTTTCCTGATAAATACACCCGTATAATTTATCAAAAGACCACATTTAACACCGATTAACAAAATTGGTTATCAGGCTGTGTTGTATATAATTTATTTTTAATTTTGTGGAACCACAATTAAATATTCAAAAGATTTTTTAAGTGTTAAGGGAAGGTTGCGATATATAAATTTCTAAACCATAAATAGACCATAAAAGTCAGGAAAATTTGTTTTGGACTAAATTAATTTAATTAATTTATATTCATTATAACTGATTTTCTTCTGAAATCTTGTGGTTTCAAATTAGGTAGGGTTGAAAATATGAGCCAAATAAGGGAAAATCTTAGTTTTTAATTCTTCCGGTAAAATCTCATAATGAGAAAACTGTAAGGAATGGGTGGCTCTGCCTTGAGTTAACGATCGTAACGAAGTAGTATATCCAAAAGTTTCCGCTAAAGGTACAAGTCCGTGAATAATTTTATGACCTTTTAATGACTCAACCGAAACTACTTTGCCCCGGCGCGCACTTAAATCAGCAACAATACCGCCAAGATAATTGTCTGGTGTAACCACTTCTAAATCCATTATCGGTTCTAAAAAGGTTGGATTGGCTTTAAGAAAGGCGTCACGAAATGCCATGGTTGTTGCAATTTTGAACGACAACTCTGATGAGTCGATTTCATGATAAGCACCGTCAATGATGTGCACTGCAATATTAGTAATGGGATAGCCGGCTAAAACTCCGGTATGGACACAGTCCTGAAGCGCTGATTCTATTGCAAGAATGAATTCTTTGGGAATCAGCGCTTCTTTGATTTCATTTATGATATAAACACCTTTTTCTGCTGGTTCTAATTTAAGCGTCACTACCCCATACTGCCCCTTACCACCAGTTTGTCGAATGAATCTGCCTTCAGCGGACATAGGCTTAGTTATCGTTTCACGATAAGATACTTGGGGTTTACCAATATGGCAGACTACGCCAAACTCTCTTTTTAAGCGCTCGAGCGTAACCTCTAAATGCAATTCACCCATTCCGGAGATAATTGTCTCATCGGTTTCCGGATTCACTTTGATTTTCAGAGTTGGGTCTTCAATTGTTAAAGTATTAAGCGCTTCTGACAATTTTGTCGCATCGGCTTTGGTTTTAGGCTCAATTGCTAAAAAAACCACTGGTTCAGGAAATTCCATAGGCTCAAAGGCAATGGGATGCAAGAGATTAGATAGCGTATAACCAGTTTTGATTTCTTTTATACCCACAACCGCACCAATCTCACCGGCTTGAAGTTTTTCGACTTCTTGTTTATAGTTGGCATGCATAACCAGAAGTTTTGAAATTCGCACCTTTTCCATCGTGGGAATAACTAAAACTTGACTCTTCTCTTCAATTTTACCGGAATATACTCGGATATAAGATAAATAACCCCGATGTGGGTCATTAGCAATTTTGAAGACCAATGCGGAAAATGGTGCTTTGGGATCTGCGGGTCGGGTTTCTTCATTCTTGGTGTTAGGATTGACTCCCTTCATTGGTGGAATATCTAACGGTGATGGTAAAAAATTGACAATTGCATCCAAAAGCTTTTGAATCCCTTTGTTCTTCAAAGCACTACCACATAAGACCGGAACAATTTTTAAGTCAATGGTTAATTTCCGAATACTTTTAATTATATCTTCAGGGGTAATTTTATTGCCTGATAAATACTTTTCCAAAATGGTTTCATCATAATGGCTTAAAGTATCAATAATCTTTTCCCGATATTCGCTAACCAAACTTTTCTTATCTTCAGGAATCGGTATTTCTCGGAATTCAGCGCCAAGTGTTTCATCTAACCAAACAAATGCTTTTTCCGAAATTAAATCAATACAACCCTGAAAATCACTTTCACGGCCAAGGGGTAATTGAATGGCAACTGGAATTAACGAGAATTTTTCTTTCATCATATTCAAAACCCGGAAAAAGTCAGACCCAATGCGGTCAAGTTTATTGACAAAGGCAATTCGTGGAACTCTGTACTTATCCGCTTGTCGCCAGACTGTTTCCGATTGAGGTTCAACTCCGCCCACACCACAAAAAACCACTACTACCCCATCTAAAACTTTTAGTGACCGTTCAACTTCAATAGTAAAATCGACATGACCCGGGGTATCAATTATATTAATCTGATAGCCACCCCAAAAACATGTAGTTGCAGCCGCTGTGATTGTGATACCTCTTTCTTTTTCTTGGTCCATCCAATCCATTGTAGCCGAACCTTCGTCAACTTCGCCCATGCGATAGATTTTTCCCGTATAAAACAAAATGCGTTCTGTGGTTGTCGTTTTACCAGCATCAATATGTGCCGCAATCCCGATATTTCTGATTTTAGTTAAATATTCCATAATATCAAAATTGACTATCCGGTTTAATATTTTTTCTTACTGAATTTAACGTAGATTTCTCTCTATCTGGATAATGATTTGAGTTCCTTTGCTATGTTCAGCATAATGTAAGGTCAGTTACAATTAAACTCTCGTAATTTTTCATAATAAGAATCCGTTTATTCATACATTGGTTTTATCCGATTCGAATTTACCAAAATAAATTTTCGGATAATTTAAAAGTTTTAGTATAAAAGCTTATTATACTTTATATCCTATGCAAGTCAAGAAGTTGAATCAATCTACAAAAATGTAAGGTCCAAACATTATAATCAGTCCTTCACTCAGTTTACGCAAATTTAGCTAAAATAATCGTTAGTACAAAGCGGATTTTATCGACGATATTAGCTATTTGCTATTAAAATAATCGTCAGGCGTTTGTTCCTCAAGAAATGTGCGTTTAATAATTTAGTCCTGATTTACTCTTTATTGATATAGGGTATATTCTAATTACCTGGTATTCTTGACTCCAATAGATAAAATTAACCTTTTTATCTTTCCTAATTTAATATCTTATTGTAAATATAAATTTCAATTAATTTTCAGACACTATATGTATGGTCTTTATTAAAAAAATACTACAATAAGGTGCGATTGAATTCGCTCAAATGACCTAATTTTACGGCTACTTTATCTAATAATATCGGAAAAACTTATCGGATTTTATCAATAAACTTGGCATCTATTTTTCTAAAGATTTCCAAGATGTGTCTCGTAGTTATGACCGAAAAATTTTCGTGGATTGTTATGATAATTGGAACTGTTTTTTTTATTCTTTATTATAAAAATATAAAGTTATAAGGCATATATTTTGCACAATGCTTTACACTCTTGAAATTAATCTTTGCTAATTGAAAAATCTGTTTCACATACATTATCTAATTCTTTCATAAACTGTATAGTATGTCTTAGATGGTAGTGTATATTATGTTGTGTAGATTCAGTATTGATATGTTAGAGAAAATGATGTAATTTCGGCCTTGTTAATTATTTAAAAAGGATAACACACCTATGTAAGAAAAAGCCACCTTATACCAAAATCTTATCGCTATTTCTTAGACATATTGCAATATTACCGGGCATCGCAAAATGATTATCGTTTTTAAGTTTTACAGAATTTCAACCTAAAAACATGATTTCCTGTTTGATTAACTGATTTAAAAGACCTTTGACTTATGCTGTAGTCTCATAAATGATTGTTTGAGTCACTTACGGCAAGATTTTAATATTGTGGACTAACTAAGGGCAAAAAGATATTGAATATTTTGTGGTTTTATAGGAATCATCTCCAACGGTTTAAACGACTAAAAAAATGACATCATAATTTACCTAAAACAAGAAATCTTAAACCGCGGTGGGAACTATACCCTATTTTTATATTTTAAGCATTAAATCCTTTGAATATCAAATCAACTACATTGAAAATCAATGCGTTTTCAAGTTATATTGTCAATATAAGTATTCTAATCGAAGGAAACTTTTAAGTATACATTTTGAAGTAAATGGTGTTATATAGAACTTTCTACATTACTTGAGGTTTTTTGTAGTTGTCCTTTTCGGAATCACAATAGTATAGTAGTTAATCTGAGTTTTCGTAAAGAATTTCTTTTATAATTTTGTTAATATTATACCATCAAAAGCCGGGGTATAAAAAATCAGTTTGTCATGATTCAATTCAGATATCAGATAAAAACGCTTTTAACGAATATCCCTATTTTCCTAAAATTCTCTGATAAGCAATTTGGTATTTTTCCGCAGTTTTAGCGATTACCTTTTCGGGTAATGTTGGTGCTGGTGGTCTTTTATCCCAATTGATGCTTTCCAAATAATCTCGAATATATTGTTTATCAAAACTATTCTGGCTTCTACCAGGTTCATATTCAGCCTTATCCCAAAATCGGGAGGAATCCGGAGTTAATAGTTCATCAATTAAAATAATTTCATCATCAAACCAACCAAACTCCATCTTGGTATCCGCAATGATAATTCCTTTCGACTCAGCGTATTGAGATGCCTTTTTATAAATTTCTAAACATATGTGTTTGACTTTATTAGTTACCTCTTTACCAACAATATCTATCATCTGCAGTTCGGAAATGTTTTCGTCGTGTCCTGACTCAGCTTTGGTTGAAGGTGTAAAAATTGGTTCCGGAAGTTTTTCTGACTCTTTAAGTCCTTGGGGTAGTTTTATTCCACTAATTGAGCCATTTTTTAAATATGCTTTCCAAGCCGAGCCAGAAATGTAGCCCCGGACAATACATTCAACCGGCAGAGGTTTTGTCTTTATTACCAACATTGAACGATTTTTTAGGGTATCACTATATTTTTTTAGTTCGTTAGGATATAAATCAACATTGTTTGTTATCAGGTGGTTTTTAATAATATCTTCGGTAAATTTAAACCAGAAACAAGAGAGTTCATTCAAAACAGCACCTTTATTCGGAATACCGTCATTTAAAACAACATCAAATGCCGAAATTCGGTCGGTCGCGATGATTAGTAATTTATCATCCAAATCATAGACATCGCGCACTTTGCCTTTTTTATATAATTTTACATCAGGAAAATTTGTCTTTAGGACCATATTTTTATTCCTCCTTATAAAAATTTAACATAATTTTATAGTAAATTATGAATTCAAAATTTTTACTTGCTTATAAATTTCATCTGATAGGAATAATTATTTCTGATCCGAATCGGTGGTAAAATTATAGAAATAAGTATTTCAAAATTACTGAGAACCTGTTCTTGGAAGTTATCGTAAAATTCATATGATAGTAGATACCAAGTTATTGTTTTTTACCAACCGGCATAATATAGCGTGGTTCTTCTTTTATGCCTAATATTTTCTTAACTTGCTCATCATGGAAAGCGCCAATTACTACTGTACCTAATCCCAACGCCTCGCACTGAAGATGGATATTCTGTCCACAATGACCAACTTCATTATCAACATATCTTATACCGCGCGCGCCATATCGGGCAGTGGTGCGTTCATATTTAGCGGCAATGACTATCGATATTGGTGCATTGTTAATATATTCTTGACCTAAAGCGGCACGGGTTAACTCATTGCGGATATCTTTACCATTTATTTTCACTATTTCGTGAGTTTTTTCAAGATAATGATACACTCCGGGTTCAATTCCTTTCACATTACCTACAACCAGATAGATTTCTAAAGGATAGGTTGCTCCCGCTGAAGGCACAGTTTTACCACCCCAACCCGCAGTTATCCCTTGTGCCGACCACAATAACTGAGAGACTTCTTCTATGGTCAATGCTTCATTTTTATAACTACGAATGGAACGCCGTTTAAGCATTGCTTCTTCAACACTGACCGAACTTGTATAGCGAGGTTTAGGTAATTTCATCTTTTCTCCTTTAGCATAAATGCCGATAAAATTTAGTAAAAGCAATAATACTAAAACAAAAAACTTTTTATTTGGCATATAAACTCCTTTTAAATTTTGATAATTTTTCTTTAATTTCCGGATATTTTAGCACTAAGATTTCTGCAGCAAAAATTGCGGCATTACCAGCACCCGCAAAGCTGTTTGCCAAGGTTGCAACCGAAGCGCCTTTAGGCATTTGAGAAATTGAAAGTAAAAAAGTCAAGTCCATTTAACGCCGATTTAATCGGTACACCGATAACCGGTTTTTAGGATAAACTGCAATTATATCTCTCAATGCAGCTGCGCCACAAGAAAAAAACAACTTCGGTCTTGCCTTTATTTGCTGATTGAGCAAATTTCTGTACCGTCTTGGGTTTACGATGCGCAGACATAACTTTTCGTTCAAAATCAATTCCCGATGCTTTTAGTTTTTTTGCGGTTTTCTCTATTATCGGCAAATCCGATTTACCTTACGACAATACTAACCATTGTTACTCTTTCGTTTGAATCTTTTGTCACTCTGATGTGAATCGTGGCCCTGCGGTCGTCTGAAAATTCGAGCATATTACACCTTATTAAATATATAAGAATGTTTTAGTATAATTTTATTAACTTTATTCTTTTGAATTTAAGTTAAAACTTACTAAAATTATCTTTAGTGACATTACAAACCGGGCATTTTTCTGGAGGTATACCTATATGTGTGTAGCCACAAATCGGGCAGATATAAATATCTTCAATTTTTAAGTCCTGACCTTTTTGTACGGATTCTTTGGCTTGTTGGTAAAGTTGAGCGTGGATTTTTTCTGCGGCTAACGCATAATTAATTGCCAATTCCGCACCCTTTTCATTTTGCAAAACCGCAGTGGCTAAATAACTCGGGTACATCTCATCAACTTCAAAGTTTTCACCCTGAATTCCAGTTTCGAGATTTCCATCAGTCTGTTTGATATAACCTAAATTCCGCGCATGGTTTCGAGCATGGGCAAATTCAGCAAAAGCAATAGCCTTAAATAATCGTCCGACATTAGAAAATCCTTCTTTTTCCGCAATTTCGGCAAAGATCAAATATTTCATATGTGCCATTGATTCACCAGCAAATGCTTCGGATAATGCTTTTTCTGTCATTTTTCGCATAGTTACCTCCTTGAATTCATTCATTATAAGATAACTACTTTTTTAATATATATCAATTATTCTATTAAAATAAAAGTTTCAAGGCTCAATGCATTTCTTTGTTTTAGGACTAACATAAAATTTCTGTCCTTCATTTATCACTAACTAAAACAGGTATTCTTCTGTTGATGTTTTTCTCTGTATTCCCTAAAACTAAATAGATTTTCACTGTTTATTCTTCTTTATTAAGAATTCTGACAAAGTCAATATTGGTTCAAAAGGCATGAAATGCAGACGCATAATTGATGTTTTTTTCTTATGGGCCGCGGTGTCTCTTGAGCATTTTTTCAGTTTTCTTTATTTATTTAATTTCTTTATTTACCTTAATTTTTTTGTTTATCTTGTCTCTTTATCTGTTCTATACCTAATATTCTATTATTCTATTATTATTTATCTATTTCCTTATTTATTTTATAGCTAATAATAAAATTATTGTTTTTTGTTCTTTTAATTTTTTCAATCGTAGCCTCAACTTTAGCAATATCTCTGAGATAATATCTAAAATCCTGGAAATTTTCATCAAAGCAGCAAGCATAACCGGCTTTAGTGCCGGAAAATTTAATTTTTATTATATCTTCTCTTTTAAATAAGATTTGAGCTCTGCATTCTGGACTGCGATAGTAATTAAATTCTTTCGTTACTTTTCTTAGTTCTTGATCTTTCATGGATTAAGTTTTAATGTATTTTAACTTTTGTTGTATTTAACTAAGTATCCATGTTTTTTATTTTGGACCTTCGTTTATTTGCTATAATAACAACCTATTGAAGGTCAAAGTAATTCCCTTTAGATATCTAAATTTTCCACATATTTGGCATTGGCTTCAATAAATTGGCGTCTGGGTTCAACCACTTCGCCCATCAGAATTGAGAAGAGCCGGTCAGCTTCAGCGGCATCCTCTAAAGTCACTTGTTTTAGCATGCGTTGTTCAGGATTCATCGTTGTTTGCCAAAGTTGTTCTGGATTCATTTCGCCCAAACCCTTGTATCTTTGGATTTCATATTTCTCGGCCTTAGATTTCTTTATCATACTTTCTAACTCTTCATCCGAGTAAAGATAACTTTCTTGTTTTTGAGTTTTGAATCGATACAATGGTGGTTGAGCAATATAGATATATCCGGCTTCAATCAATGGACGCATAAACCGATAGAAGAAAGTTAAAAGTAATGTTCTAATGTGGGAGCCATCAACATCCGCATCAGTCATTATGATAATCTTATGATACCGGGCTTTTTCTGGGTCAAAATCGTCTTCAGAAATGCCGGCACCAATCGTTGAGACGATACTACGAATTTCTGGATTAGCAAGAATCTTATTTAATGCTGACTTTTCGACATTGAGAATTTTTCCCCGGAGAGGTAAGATAGCTTGAAACCTACGATCTCTACCTTGCTTTGCTGAACCGCCAGCAGAATCTCCTTCAACAATATATAATTCCGATTTACTCGGGTCTTCCTCCGAACAATCGGCAAGTTTACCGGGAAGCGTATCGGATTCTAATAACGACCTGCGACGAGCAAGCTCACGGGCTTTTTTTGCAGCTTCGCGGGATTTTGCGGCAGCAATTACTTTGGCTAAAATCAGATTTATTACCCGAGGATTCTCTTCAAAATAAGTACTTAGTTTTTCCGAAACAATCGACTCGACAATGCCTTTGGCTTCACTATTACCTAATTTTGTCTTGGTTTGTCCTTCAAATTGAGGATTAGGAATCTTAATTGAAAGTACTGCGGTTAGTCCTTCTCGACAATCTTCACCAGTAATTTCGATGTTATCTTTTATTACCTGGGTTTTTTTGGCATATTCAGTGATTGAACGGGTCAACGCAGCTTTGAATCCCGCTAAATGGGTTCCGCCTTCATGGGTGTTTATCGTATTAACAAAAGAAAAAATATTCTCTAAAAAACTATCGTTATATTGAAAAGCCAGTTCGACTTCAATGCCATTGCGTTTATCTTCAATATAGATAGGTTTATGCAATCGATTCCTGCCTTCATCAAGATAACTAACAAAATCGACAATACCTCCGGTAAAATGATAACTTTCTTTTTTGCCCCGGATTTCATCAATAAGTTCAATTTTTAAGTTTTTATTGAGATAAGCCAGTTCTCGTAATCGAGTTGCAACTGTTTCAAAGTCAAAATCAGTCTTCTTGAAAATTTTTTTGTCCGGTTTAAAAGTTATCTTCGTGCCAGTCTTTGTTGTTTTACCCTTAACCTCAAGTTTTGATATAGTTTCTCCACGTTCGTATCGTTGGAAATAGATTTTTCCATCGCGATAGACTTCAGCTTCTAAATATTCCGACAATGCATTAACAACCGAAACACCTACACCATGCAATCCACCAGAGATTTGATAGACTTTGTCTTCGAATTTCGCACCACTATGAAGAATAGTCAAGACTACTTCTAAGGCAGGTTTTTTCTCAGTTGGATGCATATCCACGGGAATGCCCCGACCATTATCTTCTACTGAAACTGAGCCGTCTTTTCTTAATATGACGATTATCTTATCACAATAACCGGCAAGTGCTTCATCAATGCCGTTGTCCACAACTTCATAAATGAGATGGTGTAATCCGCGGACTCCAACGTCGCCGATATACATTGCTGGCCGGCGACGAACCGCTTCTAAACCCTTTAAGACATGAATCTGGGATGCATCATATTTAGGCGTATTTTGATTTTCCCACTCGCCTTTTGTTATTTGTTTCGGTGTATCATCTTTATTTATTGACATAGTTTTTAATTATAAAATTTATAACAAAATTATTTAATGCACAAAGATTAATATTAAATATTTTACCTAAAAATTATGGCTAAATCAAGGGTTTGATTGCAATATGTCCAAAGCATACTATATACAGTTATGAAAGAAATTAAATCATAATGATTATGTGAAACAGATTTTTCAATTAGCAAAGGTTAATTTTAAGAGTATAAAGCATTGGGCAAAATATATGCCTTATAACTTTATATTAAAGAATAAAAAAAACAGTTCCAATTATCATAACAAGCCACGAAAATTTTTCGGTCATAACTACGAGACACATCTTAGAAATCTTAAGAAAAATAGATGCCAAGATTATTGATAAAATCCGATAAGTTTTCCGATAACGTTAGATAAAGCAGCCATAGCATTAGTTCATTAGAGTGCAGACAGTGTTTGGACACTACCATATTATATGATGTGATTAAGAAGTTTTGGGATCCGTATGCAACTCCTTTTTACAATGTGTTTATGTATAGCATGACCTGAATGACAAAATAACAACACAAAAAACATTTACACTTATTTGACAATTTGGAAAAAAGTAATTTAAACCGCTTAAAGCCCTCAGTTTGTTTAACTTTACTTTTTAGAATAGTTAATTTGTTCAATTATCGAATTTATATTATTCACCCGTCAAAGTATCATCTTGTGAATAATAAGCATTTATATTATATACATATCAAAGGTCTCATTCATATTTGAATCAAATGTCTTCTTGTGAATAATAAGCAAAAATAAGAAAGGATACACAATTTATATTATTCTAATATCAAATATTACTCTTACCTTATTCTGCGCATAAGTTTTGTGAATATTAACTATATGATAAAAAGGGTTTACCACAATTATCAACTTATTTTATTTATTTAGATAGCGAATATCACAATTGTCTTATATTCGTATCCGCTTATATTAATACTAAACAACGATAAGAAAAAACTTCAGAAATTATCAAACTTAACTTATTTAAAAACAAATATTTCAGTTGCCTGACACCCCAAATCATTCCGGAATATTCAGTATATAAAGGAGAAATGTTTCTTATAATACAATAATCAGAGCTATAAAAAAGATCTAGCCCAGGTACATGGTTTCCCCTAAAAGGAATAAACGGATTTGAAAAGCTACAACAAACAGCCTGCATTTCACCAGGCCACTGGAACGCATTGATGAAATT
>FMJZ01048277.1_pt1 | contig 14160 bp, 10 predicted proteins | sample 1987881 | NCBI WGS metagenome assembly FMJZ01 (sample SAMEA4378227, study PRJEB15110) | soil metagenome | biome: soil; feature: Field; material: Soil | place: India | collected 2015-03-11 | depth 0 m | reverse complement strand
AATTGTAGCAAGAGGCTCTAAATTATCTGTTACTGTTCCTAATAGGATTATATCTCCAGTTGAGCCATGAAAGTTAGTTAAACCACTTCCATATTTGTCCCACAAATCACAAATAAATCTTATCGTTTCTGAAGTATAAAATAATCCAGAGGGCTGATTTATACGAACAGTATGAAAATGAGCTACATTAGGGAATTGATCTGCAAGCTCACAGTATCTTCCAATAACTCCACCTCCGTATCCTCTAACTCCAACTATACCACCGTGCTTCCAATAAGTAACTTTGTCTCTGTAGCTTTTTTCAAGAAGTCCAAGCTCATCAGCAGCCATAGGATTTTTTTCAGCTGCTTTTTTAATTTCTGTAACAAAACTTGGAAAAGGACCTTTTTCAAGCTCATCCAATAAAGGTGTGTCATACTTCTTCGTCATAATTTCCTCCTACTGTTAAGATTTTTTGAAATTATACCATAATATTTTATGTCTATCAACTCTAAAATAGTTATACATATTAGGTCAAATAAAAAAAATTTATGCTAACATTAAAGCTTTTAAATAAAAAATAAGCTAAAATATTTTAATGCATATTAAATGGATAGAATTAAATGGATTTAAATCCTTTCCTGAAAGAACAAAAATAGAACTTAATGAAGGAATAACCTGCTTTGTTGGTCCTAATGGAGCAGGAAAAAGCAATATTGTTGATGCCTTCAGATGGATACTGGGCGAACATAATCCCCGCATTTTAAGGGGAGAAAAAATGGAAGAGATAATTTTTCAAGGTTCCTCTTCAAAAAAAGAAAAAGGACTTGCTGAGGTAGCGATTCTTTTAAATGTAAAAAAAGATTTAGAAAACGGAAATGACCCAGAGACGCAAGAAATAGAGGTTAAGAGAAGATTTTATAGAACAGGAGAATCCTATTTTATCATTAATGGGAAACAATCACGTCTAAAAGATATCAAAGAAATCTTCATATCTGAAGGAGTTGATGTAAGAACTTATTCAATAATTGATCAAATAAAAATAAATGAGATTTTATTCAAATCTTCCCAAAGAAAGGCTCTTCTCGAAGAATGTTCTGGAACTTCTTTATATAAGCTTAAAAAAACAGAATCTGAGGGAAAACTTCAATCAGCAAAAGAAAATCTTCAGAGAATAGAGGACATCATAAATGAGCTAAAAAAGCAGTATTCATTACTTGAAAGACAGGCAAAGAAAGCTGATAAATATAAAAAAATAGTAGAAGAGCTAAAAAAAGCCGAAATAAAAGTTTCAAAAACTGAAATTTTAAATCTTCTCGGCGAACTACAAAAATTACAAAATGAAATACAACATCTTGAAAATAAAAAGTCAAATCTTAAAGAAGAAAATAAAAAAATTATAGAAAAGATCAACTATCAAAAAAAATACATATCCGAAAGTGAACTCGCTATTCAGCAAAGAGAGAATCAAATAAAACAGAAAGAATTTGAAAAGGCAAGAATAGAAAAGGAATTAGCACTGCTTACACAGGAAGAATTAAATAAAAAGGAACAGGGACAAAAATTTAATGAAGAAAACTCTTCAATACATAAAGAAATTGAAAAGGCTCAATATGAGCTTGAAAACTGCAATATTCAATCTCAAGAAATTAAAAAAGTTATTGATTTTATTCAGGAAGAAATCATCAGCGAAGAAGAAAATCTTTTAACTCTTCAAAAAGAGATTATTGAAATTGAAAAACTTATTGAAAAACAAAGAAAAACTCTTTTTAATCTTACAACAGAGCTCGCTAATAAGAAAAACTATTATCAATCAATAAAAAAATCTCTTGAACAAGCTCAAAATAGGAAAAATAACATTGAAGACAGAAAAAAGGAAGTATTTAAAAAAATGGGCCATATGGAAACAGAGATTAAAAGTTGGCAGATAAAGATAAAAGCCCTTAAAGATAAATATGAGGAAGAAGACTATAAAATTAATATCATGAATCAGCAACTTTCAGAAGCAGAAATTTTATTTGAAAAGCAAAGTCAGCTATTATTAGAAAAGAAAAAAACAGAAGCTATTATTAATGGAAAAATTGAAGCTTTATCCTCTGAAATATGGGAAGAAGATAAAAATCATAAATTATTCTTTGAGTTTATAGATGTCAATCCTGAGGTTGAAGAGTTGGTAGAAATTTTTTTAGAAGACAAACTCAAAGCATCGGTTATAGACAGAATTGAAGAAATTGAGGAAACTCAAAATAAAAAATTTTTCTTTCTAAAAAATAATAGTCAGATTCCACCAGAAAAGCTGAATCTTCCAAATATCAAAAAAATAAAAGATTTTTTAAAAATAAAAGATCCTGAAATTAGTAGCGAGATTTTTGAAAATTTATTCATTGTAGATGACATAAAGGAAGCACTGGAAAAAAGAAAAGACTATCCGCAATGTTCATTCATAACAAATAAAGGAGAAGTACTATTCTCAGATGGATTCATAAAAGTGGGTAAACCTACGGATTTACTTAAGAAAAAAAGAATGCTGGAAGACTTAAAAATTGAAAAAACTAAGTTAACAAATGATATCAAATCTCTTGAGGAAGAAATTAGTAAAATAAGAACTGAAAGGGAAGAGCTAAAAAGAGAGATTGAAGAAAAAAAAGTATATATTGCTCAGATTAATAAAGAAATGTTTCAGATAGAAGAAAGATATAAAGCTTTTCTTAAAGATATTGAACAAACAAAACAAAGATTAAAATACATGGAAAATGAAGAAAAAACACTGCAGGATGAAATAAATCAAAATACTAAACTAAAAGAAAAACTCTTTTTAGAGATTGAAGACTTATCACTTTGCATTGAAGAGTTAGAGACAAAAATTGAAGATCTCAAAAATGAGCAAAAACAGATTCTAAATAAAAATGATGCCCAGAAAGAAGCTCTATCAACTAAAAAAATTGAATTGTCTACTCTTAAAGAAAAACTAAACAGCAAAAAAATAGAGATAAAAAGACTGAACGAACAACTAAAAACACTTTTCAGTAAGAAACTGAAAAATGAAAAAGAAATTGAACAAAATAAATTGAGAATAAAGCAAATTGAATCTGAAAAAGCTGAAAAAATAAGAAAACTTGAAAATCTTGCTTTAGAAATAAGCATTTTAAAAGAACAAAAACAATCCCTTTTATCAAAAAATCAAAACGAAAAATCAATCCTTACTGAACTTGAAAAAAGCTATCAAAAAGTAAACGAAGAACTACAAAACATTACAGCATTGCTCGGAGAGAAAAAAGCAACAGAAGGAGAAAATAGAATTAAACTTGAAAATATATGGAATAAAATCTATAACATCTATGAAATAGACATAATTAAAGAAGAAATTGAGCCAGCCCACGAAATAGAGCAGTTAAAAGCAAGAATTGCCCAGCTTAGAAATCAACTTAAAGAAATTGGTCCTGTTGATATGGATATTTTGAGAGAATATGAAGAAGTAAAGGAAAGATATAACTTTTTACTTAATCAACAGGAAGATATTAAAACCTCCATAAAAGAACTTGAAGAAGCAATAAGAAAGATTAACTCTCTTACAAGAAGAAAATTGAAAGAAACTTTTGATTTACTTAAAGTTAAATTTAATGCTGTGTTTCAGGAGCTTTTTGGAGGTGGTAAGGCAGAGCTAATTTTAACTGATGAAACAAATATTCTTGATTCAGAAATAGATATTTTTGTCCAGCCACCTGGTAAAAAATCTAACAGCATCAATCTTCTTTCAGGAGGGGAAAAAACACTTACAGCAATAGCCTTTGTATTCGCCTGTCTTTCAATCCGTCCATCTCCTGTATGTATTCTTGATGAAGTAGATGCTCCACTTGATGACCTTAATACATTAAAATTCAGAAAGTTAATAAAAGATTTAAGCTCTAAAACCCAATTTCTTATAATTACCCATAATAAACTCATGATGGAATGCGCAGATTACATATACGGCGTTACAATGCAAGAAGAAGGTATTTCAACAGTTATCTCACTGGAGATAAAAGAAGCAGAGGTTTATGCATGAAAGATTTAAATTTAATGCAAGGCATAGATATATCTGATATAAAAGAAGATCTTATATGCTATAGCTATGATGCATCTTATGCCCAGGGGGTAATTCCAGAGTTGGTTACATGGCCTAAAAATATTGATGAAATTTCAAGAATCGTAAAATGGGCTACAAATAAAGGCTTTAAAATAGTTCCAAGAGGAGCAGGTACAGGAATGGCAGGTGGAGCTATCCCTATTAATTCAAGAAGTATAGTGATAAGCCTTGAGAGAATGACAGAAGTAATAGAAATAGATCCTAAAAATTTCACTGCTACTGTTCAGCCTGGTGTTATAAATGGAGATTTTCAAAAAGAACTTTTAATTCATGGTCTTTTTTATCCTCCAGACCCTTCATCCTTAGATTACTGCACAATCGGTGGAAATGTGGCAACAAATGCTGGAGGTCCAAGAGCAATCAAATATGGTGTTACCCGAAATTACGTTATGGAAATTGAGGTTGTTCTTCCAAATGGCTCTGTTATTAATTTAGGTGGTAAGACAGTTAAAAGAGTTGTAGGATATGAATTAAAAGAGCTTTTAATCGGCTCAGAGGGTACCCTTGGAATAATCTCAAAAATAACTCTAAAAGTTTTGCCTGAACCTGAAGAAGTTATTACTCTTCTTATAAGCTTTAAAGAGCTTGAGAATGCAGGGAATTGTATTCCAAAAATTATAGGTTCAGGAATTATTCCAAGAACACTTGAGTTTCTTGACAATACTTGTCTTCAAATATTAGAGCAAAATAAAGAATTAGGATTATCTTTAGACATTGATGCATTACTTCTTATTGAGCTTGATGGAGAACCTGCCTTAATAAAAAGACAGGCAGAAAAGATTGTTGATATTGTAAGAAAATTTAAGGGTGAAACTCAGATTGCCACAGATTACTACTCAAGGGAAAATCTATGGCAGGCAAGAAGAAATATTTCTCCATGTATTTTAAAAATGAAAGATAAAGAAAAAATAAACATTGATATAGTAGTTCCAATAGATAACCTTTCAACAGCATTAACCAAGTTAAGAGAGCTTTCATTAAGCTCAGAAATTCCAATAATATCCTTTGGACATGCTGGAGATGGCAATATACACGTAAATATCCTTGTTAATAAAGGTGAAGAACAGCAGAGACAAAAAGGACTTAAACTTGTAAAGGAAATTTTTGAGATTACAGTCTCTCTTGGAGGAGCCATATCAGGAGAACATGGAATTGGGGTTACAAAAAAGCCATATATTGATATTCAGCTTTCAAAGAAAACTATAGATTTAATGAAAGCTGTAAAAAAAATTTTTGATCCGAAGGAAATTATGAATCCGGGAAAGATTTTTTAAATATCCTCTGAAGGATCCCATCAAGCTCATCAAGGGAGTTATAGAAAATTTCAAGTCTACCACTTTTGCCTTTATGTGAGATTTTAACCTTTGCACCAAGTTCACTTGTAAGCCTGTCTTCAAGTTCTGCTATTTCAGGAATTTTTTCCTTCTGTCTTTTTAAAAAAGGCTTAGCAAATCTTTTTATAAGCTCTTCGGTCTGCCTCACAGAAAGTGATTTTTTTAAAACAATTTGAGCAACTTCTTTTTGTTTTTGAGAATCATCAATTGAAACTATTGCCTTGGCATGTCCCATTGTCAATGAGCCATCTTTAAGATAAATTTTGATCTCATCAGGAAGCTTAAGAATTCTTAAATAATTTGCTATTGTTGCTCTGTCTTTTCCGACCCTTTGAGATAGTTCTTCCTGTGTAATATTAAACTCATTAAGAAGTCTTTCAAATGCAGAAGCTGTTTCAACAGGATCAAGGTCTTCTCTCTGAAGATTTTCAATAAGCGCTATCTCAACAGCTTCCGCAGGTGAAACGTCCTTAACAATAGCTGGAATCTTTTCAAGTCCTGCTATTTTAGCTGCTCTCCATCGCCTTTCACCAGCAATTATCCTAAAAGTACCATCTCCTGTTCTTGATAAAATAACTGGCTGAATAATCCCTTTTTCTTTGATAGATTGGGCAAGTTCTTTAAGTGCTTTCTCATCAAAGCCTGTTCTTGGCTGAGCTATACCAGGAAGTATTCTTTCTATCTCTACTTCAATTAATGAGGCTTCTTTTTCTGGATTTTCAAAATTAGGTATTAAAGCATCTAATCCCTTACCGAGCGCTTTCTTCACTTAAAAACTCCATTGCAAAACTTAGATAACTTTGCGATCCCTTTGATCTCATATCATAAAAAACAGCTGGCTTCCCATGACTTGGAGCCTCTGCCAGTGTAACATTTCTTGGTATTATTGTATTATAAACTTTTTTGCCAAAAAATTTTCTCACTTCTTCAGCAACTTGTCTTGATAGAGTATTTCTTCCATCAAACATTGTAAGAAGAAGTCCTTCAATTTTAAGATCAGGATTTAATTTAGCTCTTACAAGTTCAACTGTTCTCATAAGCAATCCCAATCCTTCAAGTGCATAATACTCGCACTGAACAGGAATTATAATAGAGTCCGCACAAACAAGACAGTTAAGAGTGAGAAGTCCAAGCGAAGGAGGTGCATCAATTATTATAAAATCAAAGTTTGAACAGAATTTAGATAGCGCATTTTTTAAAAGAAATTCTCTATTTTCTCTGTGAACAAGCTCTACCTCAACTCCAACAAGGTCTATTGTAGATGGAATAATCCATAGATTCTCATAGGCTGTTTTAATTTTTGCTGTATCAGGCGAGGAAGAATTCATGTAAAGGTCATAAAGACTTAGGCTGAGTTCATCTCTTGATATTCCAACTCCTGTTGTAAGATTTCCCTGTGGATCTGAATCTACTAAAAGAACCTTTTTACCTTCTATACTGAGACAGGCACCCAGATTTAAAGCTGTGGTAGTTTTTCCAACTCCGCCTTTTTGATTCGCTATTGTGATTATTTTACCCATTTTTTATTTTAACATTTGACATGCTTCTTTCATGAAATCAATCCAGATTGGAAGTGCTGCCTTTGCTCCTGCTTCCTTTGGTCCAATTGGTCTGTGATTGTCCCTTCCAACCCATACACCTACAATAAGGTTATTATCAAATCCAACAAACCACGCATCAGAAAAATCATTGGTTGTTCCTGTTTTACCATAAATTTCCATTCCAAGTTCCTTTGCTTTCTGAGCGGTTCCTGAAACCACCACTTCCTTAAGAAGTTCTCGCATTTGTTCAACAATCTCTTCAGGTAATATCTGCACAATTTCGGGTTTATTTTCTTCAATTATAACACCATTATGGTGAACAATCTTTTCATAAAAAATTGGTTTTATTTTTTTGCCAGTGGCAAAAACTGAATAAGCTGCTGTAAGTTCTATTGGCTTAACATCAGAGGCCCCGAGAGCAGTTGATAGATAAGGATGAATTTTTGTAGTAAGACCACATTGCTCAGCAAATTCAACAATATTCTTAATGCCTACTTGAGAAGCAAGCCTTACTGTCGCAGCGTTTAAAGACAGGGCAATTGCTTTACGAAGAGAAACTTCTCCATGATACTCGTTATTATAGTTTCTTGGACTCCAGTTTTTTCCTGGAACTGAACTGGGAAAAGAAACAGGAGCATCAAGAATAGTATCATCAGTACTCCAGCCATCATTAAGAGCTGCTGCATAAACGAAGGGCTTAAAAGCGCTTCCAGGCTGACGCAAAGAAAAAACCCTGTTGTATTGCGTCTCCCAAAAATCATTTCCTCCTACTAAAGCTTTAACATGACCTGTTTTAAGGTCTATAGCGATTAATGAAGCCTGAACCTGTGGTTTAACTCTTTTGTGAATTTCTATTAACCCATTTCTTACCGCTTGTTCTGCTTTTTTCTGAAGATTATAATCAATTGTTGAATAAATCCTGAATCCGTCTTTATAAAGTCTCTCTCCATACTTTGAATCAAGTTCCTGTCTTAGTGTTTCAACAAAATAGGGTGCTTCAAACTTTCTCCAGTAAGGATGCTGTGGAAGAGGCTCTTTCAATGCTTCATTGTATTGTTCTCTGGTTATAAATCCCTCTTCAAGCATTTTCTGTAAAACTATGTTTCTTCTTTTAAGTGCAATATCAGGCCTTTTAAAGGGATTATAAGCTGAAGGCGCCTTTGGAAGTGCTGCAAGCAATGCAAGCTGAGCATGGCTTAACTCTTTGAAAGATTTACCAAAATAAGTCTCTGAAGCAGCTGCTATTCCATATGCTCTGTTTCCAAAATATGCCTGATTTAGATATAAACCCAATATTTCATCTTTTGTATATTTTCTTTCAATTTGAATTGATAAAATAGCTTCCCTTATTTTTCTTGTTATACTTTTCTCTGGTTTTAAAAATAACATTTTTGCAAGCTGTTGAGTAATTGTGCTCCCTCCTTCAACAATCCCGCCTGCTTTAATATCTCTGTAAAGAGCTCGTAGAATACCAATAAGGTCAACACCTGGATGCTTATAAAATCTTATATCTTCTGCAGCTACAAAAGCTTTCTTTACTATTTCAGGGATTTCATAGTGAGGCACAAACTTTCTTCTTTCATAAAAAAACTCTGTCAAAACTTGTCCATCTGATGAATATACAATTGATGCCTCAAATGGCCTATAACCTTCTAATGCTCTTACATCTGGTAGATCTGAAAAAATCCAATAAAAATATCCTCCAACTACACCTATCAAAAAAAGTAAGATAAAGAAAAAGATGTAAGCTATTTTAGTTTTCATTTTTACTCAATAAGGAGTTCTTGTTCATCAGCTTTTCTATTTTCTATCTTAAAACATTTCACCTCAAACTTTGGCTCAAGAGCAACTATTATGTAGTAGAGATCATAAAAAGCAAGGTCTATATCTTTCTGAGATGGTTCAGCACTGCCTATAGGATGGCTATGAAATATAGCAAGCATATCTATACTATATATTTTCATATCTTTCATGGCAAGAAGTTGTTCTTTGGGCTGCATAAAATAACTTACTGAAGAATTTTCAATATTTTTTATTTTGTATATTTTAGTAACTATATTATCCTTTCCTGCAAGAATACCGCATGCTTCATAAGGTAAACATTCTCTACAGTGCTGTATCATTTCATTGAATATTTCTTTTTTAATTTTTAACATCATCTGCAAACCTGACAGGATGATTTTTTTAAAAATTTTACTTCCCTGAAAATGCCCTTCAATGCATTATAAATGAGCATTTTACCATGTAAAGGCTTGCCAATAGAAAGTAAAATCTTTATTGTTTCAACAGCCTGAATTGAACCAATTACACCTGCAACTGGAGCTAAAATACCCTGAATAGAGTCTTCATCCTTTGCATCTTCAAAAAGACAGCTATAGCAGGGCCCTTGTGGAGGAATCACATCCAAAACATGTCCTTCAAACTCTGATGCAGCACCAACTATAAGAGGTTTCTGTAATTTAAAACAGGTTTCATTAAGAATAAATCTTGTTTTAAAATTATCTGGGCATGCAACAACAACATCATAAAGTTTAATTAACTCAGCAGAGTTTTTTTTATTGATTTCTTCTGAATAAGGAAGTATATTTATTTCACTGTTAAGTTTTTTGAGATTTATCATCGCAGAGATTGCCTTTGGCATGCCAATATGCTTTTCATTATGAAGAATCTGTCTTTGAAGATTGCTTAGTTCCACTGTATCAGGATCAACGATACCTATGTATCCTATGCCAGATGAAGCAAGATAATAGGCAGCAACACTACCAAGTCCGCCTGCACCTACAATTAATACTTTTGATTTATTAAGTTTTTCTTGCCCTTCTTTACCTATATGAGAAAGTATAATATGTCGATGGTATCTCAAAACACTATATTTCCTGTCCTTCAACCCTTATAAATACACTCTTTGCTGCAACAACAGGCAGTTTATCAATCTTCTCAAGAGCTTCGAGCACATCTTTTTCCTTTGCCTTGTGCGTAAGAATCACAAGAGGAACTGCACCAGCCTTTGACCTACCTTTCTGAATTACCGAAGCAATGCTTATATTGTGCTCTCCAAATACTCCTGAAATCTTTGAAAGAACTCCAGGACGGTCTAATGCAGTAAATCTGAAATAATACATGCTTTCTATTTCTTCAATTGGCTTAATACTGTATTTTTCTGAAAAATCAAGGTAAAAAGAATTTTTGCCCTTCGCAATATCTACAATATCAGCTACTACAGCACTACCTGTAGGCATACTTCCAGCTCCTCTACCATAGTAAAGAGTTGCTCCCACGCTATCTCCTTCCACATATATGGCATTGAAAACACCGTCAACTTTAGCTATTAAATAATCCTCCGGAATCATCGTAGGATGAACTCTTAACTCAATTTCTCCATTAAGAATTTTTGTTATTGCAAGAAGTTTGATTTTATAGCCAAACTCTCTCGCAAAAGCTATATCTTGAGGAGTTATTTTCGTAATTCCTTCACAATATGTCTTATTAAAGCTTATTGGAATTCCGTAAGCTAAAGATGCAAGAATTGTTATTTTATGGGCTGAGTCTATTCCTTCTATATCAAAAGTTGGATCTGCTTCTGCGTAACCAAGCTCCTGAGCCTCACGGAGTGCATCCTGAAAATCAATCCCTTCATTTGTCATTTTTGTAAGAATAAAATTGGTTGTTCCATTAATGATTCCATAAATTGCAAGCATTTTATTTGCAACAAGACCTTCTCTCATGACTTTAATTATAGGGATTCCCCCTCCCACGCTTGCTTCAAATCCTATCTGAACTCCATTTTCTTTAGCTATACTAAAAATTTCATTTCCTTCCTCTGCTAAAAGAGCCTTGTTTGCTGTAACGACATGTTTACCCTTTTTTAATGCTTCAATAATGAAATCCTTTGCTGGACGAATTCCACCAACAAGCTCTACAACTATATCTATTTCAGGGTCATTTATAATCTCCCATGCATCAGGTATAAGAACACCTTCAGACAGGCTTATTTCCCTTTTTCTTTTGATATCCTTATCAGCAACTTTTTTAAGAATAAGGTCTATTCCTGTTCTTTTTTTTATAAGTTCTTGCTGGCTAAGAATAATTTTTGCTGTCCCTGTGCCTACTGTTCCAAAACCTATGATTCCAACTTTAACCTGTTTCATTCAGCCTCCTTAACTGACTTTTCTTATTTTCTTTACTGATGGAATAAGATTCAAAGCCTTTTTAATTCCTTTTGTTGCCTGTCTGATTCTATGCTCATTTTCAACAAGAGCAAATCTAACAAAACCTTCTCCTCCTTCACCAAAACCAATACCAGGAGAAACTGCAACCTTTGCCTCGTTAATTAAAAATTTAGAAAACTCAAGAGAGCCCATTTTTTTAAAAGGCTCCGGAATCTCTGCCCATACAAACATTGTTGCCTTAGGAGGGTTCACAATCCAGCCAGCCTGATGCAATCCTTTGATGAGAACATCTCTTCTGCGTTCATAGGTTTTTCTTATCTCTTCAACGCAATCCTGAGGACCACGTAGCGCCACTATTGAGGCAATCTGAATAGGTTGAAACATTCCATAGTCAAGATAACTTTTAATCTTTGTTAATGCACCAACTATCTCTTTATTGCCTACACAGAAGCCTACTCTCCACCCTGCCATTGAATAGCTCTTTGTCATTGAGAAAAACTCTACACCCACATCCTTTGCACCTGGGACCTGAAGAAAGCTTGGTGCTTTATAGTCATCAAAAACAAGATCAGCATAAGCAAAATCGTGAATCACCATAATATTGTTTTCTCTGGCAAAATCAACTACTTTTCTGAAAAAGTCAAGATTCTCCACAACTGCTGTTGTTGGATTATGAGGAAAGTTTATTATCAAAATTTTAGGTCTGGGCCATGAATTTTTATAAGCTCTTTCAAGCTCTTCAAAAAAGTCCATGCATGGACAAACACTAAATGTCCTTACATCTCCTCCTGCAATAATTGCTCCATAAGGATGAATGGGATAGGCAGGTGAAGGTGTAAGAACCACATCACCAGGTTGGACAGCAGCCAGAAGAAGATGACTCAAGCCCTCCTTTGATCCAATCGTTACCACAGCCTCTGTTTCAGGGTCTATATCTACCTCAAATCTTCTTTTATACCACTCTGATATTGCACATCTAAGCTGCGTTATTCCTCTGCTTGCTGAATAACGATGATTTTTTGGAATTTTCGCGGCTTCACAAAGTTTCTCAACAATATGTTTCGGAGTAGGAAGATCAGGATTGCCCATACCAAGGTCTATTACATCCTCTCCATTTCTTCTAAGTTCTGTTTTAAGCTGATTTACCACAGCAAATACATAGGGAGGCAATCTTTTAATTCTTGGAAAATCAAACATTTTTATCCTCCATTTTTTATTTAATCATTTGCATTTTTAATTATTTCTGTCAATACCTCTTTTGTATATTCTTTATCCATCTGCCAAACTTTTGCTATATTGTAAGCATTCTCAACAATTCTTTCAATTTCTCCAGTGGATATCCCTACTTCTTTTAAACTTACCGGCGCACCTATTTTCCTGAACCATTCCTTGATTTGGAAAATTCCTTCCTCTGCAGTATTAACACCAAATACTTCTTTTGCAAATCTTTCAAACTGCATGAGATTTCTTTCTTTATACCATCTCATCCATGCTGGTATTACAATACTAAGACAGGCACCATGAGGCAGGTCGTAAATTGCTCCAAGAGAGTGAGCAATCATGTGATTTGGGAAACTTCCTCCTTTTATTCCTACTTTTGCAAGCCCATTTAAAGCCAGTGTAGCAGACCACATAAACTCAGCCCTTGCATTATAGTTTTGTGATTCTTTAAGAATTGTCTCAGTTGTCTCTATTATTGTTTTAATCAAACATTCAACAAACCTGTTCTGAAGATTTGGACAGTAGCTTCCAGTAAAATAATGCTCAATCACATGAGCAATGGCATCAACAGCTGCATATGCCTGATACTGAGCTGATACTGTGCAAGTAAGTTGAGGATTTAAAATGGATACTCTTGGAAAAATATGCTCTGAAGAAATGGAAAGCTTTTCCTGGGTTTCCTCATTTGTAATCACAGCAAAACCATTCATTTCACTTCCCGTGGCTGCAAGGGTAAGTATTACATATACAGATAAAGCTTTTTTGATTTCTTTATCTCTTTTGAAAAAATCCCAAACATCTTTATTAGTTTTTGCACCTACTGCAATAGTCTTCCCCTCATCAATAACAGAACCTCCTCCTACTGATAAAATAGCATCTACCTTATATTTTTTTGCCTTTTCAATTCCTTCCCTTGTGTGGGAAAGCACAGGATTTGGTTTTACTCCTCCATGCTCTATAAACTCAATTCCTTCTTTTCGTAGTGAGTTCACAACTTTATCATAAAGCCCTGTTTCCTTTATAGAAGATCTCCCATAAACAAATAGAACTCTCTCTACATCATCATTCTTCAAAATCTTACCAATTTTTTTTTCTGTTTCTTTCCCAAATATAATTTTCGTAGGATTACAAAATTCAAAGTTTTCCATATCTTCCCTCCTTTACTGCTAAATATGTTTCATAAGCTTTTGTTGAACTTCTGATAAGAGGACCACTAAGAACAGCTTTAAAACCCATCTGAGCAGCAATCTGAGCAATCTCTTCAAAAATCTGTGGCTTTATATATTCTACTACAGGCATAGCTTTTTTGGAAGGTTGAAGATACTGTCCTATTGTAACGATATCGCAGCCTGAATCTTTCAAGTCTTTTAAAGTTTCTTCTATTTCATCCATTCTCTCACCAAGACCGACCATAAATCCTGATTTAACAATGATATCTGAACTAATTTTCTTTGCCATACTAAGAAGATTAAGAGAACAGTTATAATCAGCTTTTCTTATAAACCCGAAAAATCTCTTAACAGTTTCTATATTATGAGCAAAAACGCTGATTTCTGATTGTATCACAGTTTCAACGTAGTGCTCTCTTCCATGAAAATCTGGGACTAAAACTTCTACCAGCGTATCTGGATTAAACTTTTTTATTACCTTAACAGTATTTGCAAAATGTTCTGCTCCTCCGTCAGGCAAGTCATCTCTTGTGGGAGATGTTATAACAACATATTTCAAAGACCATTCTTTTACCGCCATAGCAATTCTGTCTGGCTCTAATTTATCCAGTGGTGCTGGAT
>FMJZ01056520.1_pt1 | contig 14162 bp, 4 predicted proteins | sample 1987881 | NCBI WGS metagenome assembly FMJZ01 (sample SAMEA4378227, study PRJEB15110) | soil metagenome | biome: soil; feature: Field; material: Soil | place: India | collected 2015-03-11 | depth 0 m | reverse complement strand
CACCTCATCGATCCAGGCGTCTTGGTGTGCACCTGCACCATCACTTGCGGTAAATGTCACATGAAACGGTGTCATCCCGATATACCCGGGCAGCTCCAAATTCGTATACACCATCACACCACCATACACCACGTTGCTGCATACCAAACTCAACCGACTGTTCGTCACCACCAACCACACCCACGTAGGTAACTCAAATCCCAACGAAGGCTTGTTGGTCTGAAAATACCCAAGAAAGTTCGTCTTGGCGATCAGCGTGCCTGCTCCAGGCCGAAATACATCACTCACAGCATCGTAACCTATGTTTATCCCAGCGGTGTTGACCCCACTGTTGTATGTGCGAAATCCCACGTCCAGTCCGTTCCCCCAACTGCTGGCACTGCCAGTGTACTGCACAGGCGGCACAGGCCCAATGTGCAATACCATCCCGTTACCACCAGCATTCGGTACACCAGCATTCCCACCAGAACCGTTTCCCGTGTACAGCGCAAATCGAACCTCAAACGCATCAACCATGTTCCCAAAACCCAGATCGTTTGTTATCGCCCAATGACCGTAGGTCTCGCCGCTGGCAGGCCGGGTTAATACCATACAACCGGTTCCTCCCAACCCACCACGATTTGTCACACCAACACCAGGATTGTTCCCACGGACAGTTGTGCCTGGGGGTACAACCCCGTCGTTAAATGTGAACAAAAAATCACTCGGCAACTGGCCACGCACCGATTCCGCCGAAAAGAGTGCTACGCAGAAAAACACTGGCAATGCGGCGAAGCTGGAACGTGCTGCGCGCCATCGCCTCGTTTGTGTGAAGTTGGACCTTAAGGGCATGACACGACAAAAAACAACTGTGGTTCCTCCGGTACCAAAATGTTCGAAAAGACGCCACCTCGGAAAACACCTGTCGCCATCACGATCCAGTTGCTCAAAGGTAGGTTGACGTCTGCACTTGTCAGGATGCGGTAAGCTGAACCGCGTGGGCCTGCGCCAAACACACCTATACCTGCTCCCCAGATCCTTTCAACGCCGAAAAATTGTGGCCGCACAAGATTCAACTCATCCAGCGTGATCGCCCGACGTGAATGATACGTGCGAACGAGGGTCCCGAACGAAGATTTTGTTAAGGTCCCATTCCAGGAAACCGCGTAAGCCCACTTCACATTGTTACTATGCATTAACTCGATGTTCGGGACACCCCCAAACTCGGTAAGCGCAAGCAATTTTTTGCCTGCAAACTGTGCCTGTAAGTTGTTCCACACACTCGACAGTGTTGCACTGTCGGGGTCGCTCGGGTATTGGTCGGTGCCCACAATGTCAACCATATCGTCGCCCGGGTACCACTCGGGTTTGGTGCTGCTGGCAGGCGTATAAACCCAGATGAGATTGTTCAGCCCGTGGTGGTGGGTGAGGCGTTCATACAGCAGGCGCCACAATTGCTTGAATGCAGTTGCGCCTTTTGCACCCCACCAGAACCATGTGCCGTCCGCCTCGTGTAATGGTCGCCATAACACCGGGATGTTCGCCTCGGCGAACTTGCGCAACTGCACAGCGATCGCGTCAATGTCCCGGATCAAAAAGATGTACTCGGCAGAATTCGTATTCGCCAATGCATAGCTTAGGTCGTATGTCGTACACGAGCTCATGAACCCGCATGTCCAATCGGAGCCCAAGTTCGTAGGCGCGTTCCAGTGCCAAGCCATTTGGGTCACATGCCCCAACTGCTCGAGCGCGATCATTCTTTCGGTGTGATTGCGCGGGTTCGCCCCGTTGAGCAAGCGCGACGGCGAGTAATCCATGAAATCGCCTTCAATAATGACGGGTTTACGACCAGTGTTGGTGTAAATGTACGGGACATCGTTAGTCAGCTTTAGCCCCAGCCAGATATGGTGTGTATAATCCGCTACCAAAGCAGCCATTAAAGCCTGCGCGGCCAGAGTTGCATTTTGGTTGACCAATAATTGTCCCCACGGCCATTGGTGCGGCGGAACAGGTAATTCAACGAAACTACCCGCAAAAACAAAGTTCGTGCAGGTCGGGTCTGGCCACAGCAGGTTACCTGTTACATCATGTACGTTCGATACGCACAGAATGTAGTTGGTGCCCGGCTGTAGGCCCACGCCCAAACGAATCGTGGTAGTCACCTGATCCGCAGCCAACAATGCGCCGACGACAGGCAACCATTGACCGCCGATTGTCCGGACGTTGTAGTTAACAACATTCGTCACGACGCACGGGGACATCGGAACTGAATATACAACGGTTATAGCCATCGAATTGCCGCATGCGTCTACCGACGCAACAACAGGTGGGTTAGTCTGGGCCGAGTTGATCGCAATCCGGACATTATCAATCCAACAGTCCGCATGTGCAGCCGCTCCATCAGTCGCAGTAAAAGCAAATTGGACAGGGCTAATCGGTGCAAATCCGGGAACCGGAAGGTTTGTGTACACATGCACCATCCCGAACGCCTGATTGCTGCAACTTACGCTCAACATGCCGCTGCGCAATAGGATGTGCACATCAGCTGCGCGGGCAAAACTGTCGGCTAGACTGTTTGTTTGGAAAAAGCCGAGGAATGCGTTTGTGGCGATTACGTTGGCGGACGCTCCGGGGTTGAACACACCACTGACAGGTTTGTATGCAACCAGCACCCCGGGTGTGTATGGTGCGCCGCTATTCCATAGGCGGAACGTCACGTCCAAGCCGTTACCCCAACTGCTGGCACTGCCTTTGTATTGAGCCGGTGGCAAAGGCCCCACGTGAAACACCATGCCATTACCACCCGCATTAGGCACCGGCGCATTTCCACCAGAACCGTTGCCCATGTACAGCTTGAATCGCACATCAAGATTTGTTATCGGGCCGCACTCGCTTAAAACGTTCGTGATCCACCATTGGCCAAATGTCTCGCCGCTGGCCGGCCGACACAATATCAGACAAGGCGAGTTGCCGAATCCACCTGCGTTTGTGATGCCAAGCCCGGGGTTGAAAGACCGTGTCTCACCCGGCGCTGTTGTGCCCGGAATGCATGTGCCAACCGGGACAAGCCCATCATCAAAGTCAAATGATAAAAACGCAGCCTCCGCGTACGCGCCGGCCAGCATAACGAAAGACACCGTTAGATGCCCGGCAATCAAACTTCCCCAGATCGCCATGGTTTCCTTAATCAATCTCACTCGCGGTTTCCTGCCCACACCGTTGAACTAATGCGCTTTGGCAAATGCTAATCCCTCCATGGCAATTAACCACGCAGCGTAACGACTAACAAAACGTAAACTTCGCCACTATGTGCCGGTTTTTTTGCATTTTTTCCTGCGTACCCGAACCGCGGCTCGCAAGATTCAGAAAAGTGCACTTAATCGTTGGTTGCAGCGAACACGTCGCTCAGCTCAAGATCGACACATAAAACCACAGTTTATGCCCGGTTTCCCCTAGCAGTCTGGTATGGCGGGGTTTTGCGTACACGCTCAGGGCGTAAAGAATTTTCAGTGTTGCCCCAGCGAATGCGCCGCTTATAAACGGACCGTTTGCATTACAGTGCATTAAGGCCTGGCCATGCTGGTCCGGCAACTCACGCGCCGTTCGGTGCCAGTACGTGGCTGCAATATTTCGTCCCTCCCGGAATGGAATGATCATCTCGTAAATGTACCGCGTTACAGGTCTTCCTCAGCCGGCGCTTCACGTGCTGCTAATCGCCTTTTGGCGCACAATGAACAAGGGTGCAATTGCTGGCGGGAGCGGACACACCTTAATTGGGGGTAGGAAGTTTCCACATCCACCAGCACGCGTGGCCTCTATACAAGCATTTTAGTAGGTGGTAATCATTGAATGCAGTGCTCGGAAAGTGCTGTCTTTACCTTTCATGCTCCAGCACTTGCGCGCCAAAAATAAGGAGACCAGCGTAACGCTGGTCTCCTCCGTGGCTCGCACAGCGCCTAGGTTTCTTTACTCAGCCCGCACCGTTTCCGACCATCACTGAAGTTGTACCCGGTAGAACTTCTGCGGCACGTTACGATCAATCGGTATCACAACCGGGCTGGTTGCACCATTTGTAACCCACGGCCCGAGTACATTGGTTGACTCGAGTAAGAACCCGCCGCCACTCCAGCTCAAGTACAGGTTTGTTCCAATCAACACCGGTGGGTTAAACACTGGCGGTTGCAACGCGCTTACGTACAGTCTTGCAGTTGCACTCACCACCGAACTGACCAGGTTGTTAACCACCACATGGTATTGTGTCCCGTCGTCAGTCAGTGCGACAGGCGGCGTGGTGTAGCTCGCGTTTGTGGCGCCAACAATTGCAACGTTGTTACTGTACCACTGATATAACGGTGAACTGCCTGTAACAACCACGCTGAACGTTGCCTGTTGACCAACGCCCACAGTAGCATCTTGCGGCTGCTGTGTAATCGCAATTGGCTGCTGCACCGTCAGTGCTGCAACTGTGCTTGTTGCGCTTAGACCCGTCTGTGTCCCTGTGATCACAACGAAATACGCCGTTGCATGATCTCCAAGTGTGGGTGACCAAATCGAGTACGCGCGGTTCGTTGCACCCGGTATGGTGTTGGTTGCCCCGCCGGCGATCTTCCACCATTGGTAAGCGAACGGGCCGGGACCCACTGCTGTGACAATGAACATTGCAGGCGTGCCAACTGCAACGGTTTGACTGGCCGGGTTGACGGTAATAGTAGGCGCGTTCGTCGCCCCTGCCGCAGCCCACGTGAGTGCATTGGTGAACAGCTTCAGCCCCGCCGAGTTGTAGTTCGCGCGGCCTGCATCTTCACCAATGCCCCAAGCAACCCGCCGAGCCGCCGCGTTAGTGCCAAGTGCCATGGTAGCACCGCTCTCGTACGCGAAGAAGCAAGCCCACAGTGCGGGCGTTGCTCCGCCAGCGGGTTGCGCAATGATGACAGCATCAGGCGGTAATTGCGCCTTCGGGACGTACAAGACATTCTGCCCGCTGGACAATACTGTCACCGGCCCGGCGCTGTAGCCTGCACTCAACTCGCTGGCAACTGGCGGGGCAGTGTTGGTAATATTAATCGCAGTTTGGCTACTTAACGAGGTGCTGTCAGTCCCAGCCAAGCGCAACTTACCGAACGTGCCACCTTCCCAAGTAAACAACGGGACGGGCGTCGCCGTGAAAGTGTTCGGCGTGCCCATGTCGCCCGAGGTAATCGTCGAAGAGATCACAATTAGCGATTGCTCCTGAGCATCTTCAGCCCTGGCGGTTTGCGCATGCGTCACGGTTACCTGGAAGCCGAGTCTGATCAGGTCGTTGTATGCCAAATTATCCGAGGTCTGCAGAGGTGCATTAGGCGCACCTGCTGCAGTGTTGGCCGCGCCGCCCACTACAAACAATGCACGCTTCATGAATGGCAACGTGTAATCGCCGTATCCAGTGAACCGCGCAGTAGTGCGGTTTGTCCTGTTACCCGACGTAACAGCTAGACCAACATAGACAGGGCCAGTCCAGCCATACGCAGGCGATATTACTGTCGCACGACCGCAAAGCAGCCAGTTCGTTCTGTCAGCGCCTGTGTAAGCGTACAGGTTCGGTCCTACACGTTGCAGGCGCAGCCAGATCGGCGCGATGGCAGGTCGGCCACTACCCAGTACGGGCGGTTGCGGATTGTTAGCCCAAACCGTCACGCTGTGGCTGTTTGTCTGGCGCCGGAGCAATGTGACACCGTTGTAGCCGGTACCACTGCCATCACTTGCTGCTACTGCCGCAGGCTCAACTGCGATCATGTACTGCACAGCGTTGGCTGCCAAACTCTGCCGTACCATCAACCCGGCTTTTGCACGCGCATTCGAGGGCAACAGATCTTCGATTTTCACGACGATATCGAAGTCACCCGTGCGCTGTTCATAAGCGAAATAGAGACCATCTGCAGGACTGTTGCTCATCACACCGCCAACAAACTCGTTGCTGCCGAAACCTTGCCCGCCAGCCAGTATCTCGATCACTCCGTTCGTGACCATCACACCCGCACCCAGGTTAGCCGGATCAAGGGTTTCGCCCAACACACCAATGTCGGCGGCGTTACCGAGCTGCATAACCGACATCGTACCGGTCGCATTTGTATTGGCGACGTTACCAGCGGCGTCTTTGACACCGTTGATGTTCACGGTGAAGCTGCCAGCCGGGATCGCCGTGTTCAGTTGCAACTGCACAGTAACCCTGTCAGGCCACAGGATTGCATTTGTGACAGTAGCACCACTCAAAGTGTAGTAAGTTGGTGTTGTCGCTGTCACCGGATCAAGCACTCCGTCGAATCGCAAGCCGATGAACCTACCACCGAACCCGCTTGCAGCAACTACGTACGGCGGGGTCGCATCCGGCGTAATGGTCACAACCGCGCTATTTGTCTTTGTCATGAACGCGATACCCGGTACGCTCATCACAACGCTGTAAGTCACATTCGGGCTCGGGTAGGATACCGGCGCGGTTGTATAACACGGATTTGTTGCACCGGCGATCAGCACGTTGTTCGAATACCATTGATAACTGATAGGTACGGTTGAAGGCATACCCCCAGCGGACACTTCTGCTGTTGCAGACACGCACAACGTGGCCATTTTGCTGTGTTCAACGAAGGTATTCGATGGACCAGTGGCAGTGATAACCGACGCGTCCGGGTTCACGTACACCGCAATTTCGTTCCCGGTCAGGTTGTAAACGTTTGTTGGTGCACCGCCGCGACCGCCCGAGATAACTGGCCAAGCACCTGTTGGTACGTTCGTTACACTCACCCCACCTTTGACTGTTTGGCCATCTGTGCCCCAAGTGAACTCGACGAAACTGGTGCCGTCAGCTTGCTTCTCGACAGCCTCCACATAGTACATTTGGCCCGCTTGTAGGCTCATTGCATTCGTATCCTTCCAAACACCACCCAACGCAACTACATTTGTTAAGCTGTAGAGCCAGCTTGTGCCCGGTGAGCTAAAACTGACGTTTGCAACCGCTTTCAATACTTTATTTGCCGGGTTGCTATCCGGGCTAACCCACAACGCAGTGCCGTCGTTGCCACGGATATAAAACAGGTAACTACCCGTCGTCGGGGGAATGACAAAACCGCTTATCTTTGCGCCGAACCAGAATACGTTCACGTAAGGGTTCGTGCTCGTACCATTCGGGTAACCTGAGTAAGTGATTAGTTCTGTCCAGTCCGGCGGATTATTTTGGTAATGGGGAGAGTCCAGGACACTCTCGACAAAGCCGCCTGTACCACTTGGCAGGTACCAACGATCGTACTTCAGGTATCCATACGCGAGCATCCAGCCCGTGAAGTTGCGTTGTTTGCCTCCTGGCACAGTTGTGTTGTTAATATTGTTACCCGCCATGTCGAGCACGTTACTGACAGTGATCTGATACACCGTGCCGCTTGTCAGCGCAGTGCCGAGATCAATAACCACCTTCGAGAATGTGTAGTCTGGATTGTACACGGGCGAGACGCTGCTAATCGGTAGTGCACTGCCACCTGCAACAGGTCTGATGGTGTAATTCGCTGAGTCACAAGCTGACCAGCCCATCAGTCCGTCAAAGGTCACAATCACGCGCATAAACGTTTCGTCTGCGCTTGCGTCTGTCATGTACGGCGGCACATTGTCCACACTCACACTCAACGTTGTAACAGCGCTTGTGGCACTGCGACCTGTTGTGATGTCGCCTACGTAGGCAATCACGCGGTATTGCGCGCCATTATCGCTCGCGATTGACAAAAACGGCGTTGTGTACGTGGCGCTGTTGCCGCCCACGGGAATGTCGTAGAAAGCGGCCCCACCGGGATCTTTTCGTTGCCATTGATAGACAAGTTCGCTTGTCTCTGCACCTGTGACACTTGCACCGATCCGAAGTGTTGTCCGCACACCTTCATAGCCTGGCGTGGTTGACGGCAAATTGGTTGTGATCATAACTACCGCATTTGGAAAGACCACGCGCCCCCAATTTTCATAGTTGGCTTGGCAGAGACGACCATCGTTATTTGCCGCTGTTGCCATCAGCCCCACGTACAGATCGGCTGGAAAATTGTCCATCTCGTTAGTGACAAATCCGATCATTTGCCACGTCATGCCGTCGGCAGACGCCAAGCCCTGGAATGTCGCGCCCAACCGACGTATACGGAGCCAGTTGCCGCCCGTGCCCCAAAACGCGCCCAAATTGCCGTTTACAGGTGCACCCGGGGCAGCCCAACTTACACAATCGGCCCCATACGAAGGCCGCATTGCAGTTTGGTAAGTGTTGTTGCCTGGGGTTGGGAAAACCTCAAGGGCGAGTGCCGGGCTCGAAGCGTCCAAATCCGGCCGCACACAAATTCCGCCCTTGGCACTGGCTGTTGTTGGAGTAAGGAATACCAATCTGGCTGCAATATCGAAATTACCGGTGCGCTTTGCGCTCTGGTACGCATAATGCCCGGCGTCAGCGGGTTGAATACCAATTGGCAAGAAGTTCGACCCACCACCCACCACCTCGATCTTGTTCGTGCCCCAAGCAACCGCATCGCCCGCAGCATACGGGTCCACACCGACTTGGCCAATATCTGTGGAACTCATTGCTTGCACCGTAGCTGTTAGTGTCGTTTCCGGCACACGCACGCCCGTCCGACTCAATACATTGCTTTTGACTGTTACGGTAAACACGCCGCTTACCGGGCTGGCGAGGTTCAATTTCACACCCTTCATGTACGACGGCGCGTAATTGACAAGCACATCGCCGTAATTAGCAAGGTTGGTTCGCACGTCAACACTTGTCACAGTAACTGCACCGCCGTTGACAAGGTAATTGGCCGGGTTAGCCGCTGTGGTAAGGTCAACATACCCGCTAAACAACACGCCTATGCTATACCCATTAAGACTGCCGACTGACACTGCCTGGATACCTACTGTGTCGGGGAGAATTGTGAGGGTTGCAACCTGGCTTGTCACCCAACTGAACCAGTTACTGACCACAACATAGTACTGCGCACCATTCATCGTGCTGTAGAGCGTTAGTGGCGTGGTGTAACTCGCTGCCGTTGCACCTGGAATTGCTACATTGTTTGAGTACCATTGAAAACTGTACGGTGGCGCCCCTGTTACACCAACACTAAACGTCACCCTGACGTTTTCATTGGTCGTGACACTGATTGGTTGCGCAGAAATTCCAACCGGCCCTACACCAACATAACCCGGACTTACGTGTACACCATTTACCGTCAAGTCAACGTCGTCAACTACATGGGCCCCAAACGCACCTGCACCAGCCGTTGCAGTAAAGCCAATTGCGGGCGCGACCCCTGGTGTGCCACCGTGGATAGGTGTAAAGTTCGGTATAACCAGGTTGGTGTACACCACAACCGCACCTATGCGCGCGTTGCTTACAACAAGGTTCAATACATTCGTAGCAAGCGCGACGTCATACTTGAGGTCTATCCAGATCTGTGAATAGTTCTCGAAGCTGGCGTAGGCAACGTCGTTCGTATCTAGGTAATCAAGGAAGTTCGTCGTTGCAATTAGGTTTCCGCCTGCGCCCGGGTTAAACGTCGTGCCTGGTGGTACCCATGCAATGTTAATGCCGGCATTATTGGGCGCAGCAGTATACCAGCGGAAATTCACGTCCAAACCATTCCCCCAACTGGATGCGCCGCCTGAGTACTGTTTGGGCGGGCGTGGCCCAACATGGAAAATCAAACCGTTCCCACCCGCGTTCGGAACCCCAGCATTGCCGCCGGTGCCTGTCCCCATCCAAAGCTTGAAAGACGCCTCGAGCGAACTCACGCCGATCCCGCCAGTTACATCATTAGTCACGAACCACTGGCCGAAGGTCTCGCCAGTTGCATTCGAAACAACAATCAAGCACGCCGTCGCATTGCCACGCACGTATCCTACCCCTTGGTATGGGTTAATTGTCCCAGCTACCACAGGATACGCCGCCAGTTCAGTACCGGGCGGTACCAACCCGTCATCGAAATCGTATGACACACCAAACGGGTTCCCACCAAACCAAAAACTCACCAGCGTCGGGTTCGGACTGATATAATTACCCCAGCTATCTTTGACATTGTTAATAACGAGCGTGTAGTTGGTGGTCAGTTGCAGGGACGCGCCGAGAGACAAAATGACCGTGACCTGGTCAGATTGCAACACTGCACTCGTAATTGGCACGGTCGCGCCCGCTGCGTTGGTTAATTGGTAATTGCCGGTGTATTGCGCGCTCGATGCATCCATTGCGGTCGAGTACACGACTACAACGGCGTTTGGGTTGCCCATCGGGTCGGCCACGTTGACAACCGGCTGGCTAAATGCATTTGAAACAATCAATTCTCCAACAATTATCGAACCGGCGAGAAATCTCATCGTTTTTCTATTCATAACTCAATTTCTTCTGGGTTGTGCGTTGAGCATTTCAGAGTTCAACCCGCCAACGTGCTTAACCGGAGCCGGCTTTGCGCTCCGGTAACATAACACTGCTCGGCGAGACCCGTGCATTTACTTGCTCACAAAATATTAAGTACTACCGCGCAGTTGCACCCAAGCCGTCTTTGGTGTAAAAATGGGCATAATGTTTGCACTTTCTGCAAAGGCATATGTACTTGTCAAAAAATCCGAGACAATCGAGCATTGAAACAAAGACAAAATGGTAGAGCCGACAATGAATCAGCTTAAAATGCTTAAAATGCTTAATGCTCGGCCAACTCCATGCCGGCAAAGTAACGTCACATTTAGGGAATTGCGAGGCAGGTGCCTGCACAAGGTCGTATGGTCCAGGCAACTTTCACATCAAAAAATTTCCCATTCTTAAACCGCTGATCCGCTGATTTAACCCACAATTAAACAGATCGCTCCCCGGCAATGCGACACGTGGCACTCCTAATAGAAGCTACAAATGCGTATGCACGCGGTTTGCTACACGGCATCGGAAAATACAATCACGAGCATGAACGCTGGACAGTTTACTTCGAACCGCACGCTCTGGACCAACCACCCCCCAAATGGCTTCGACATTGGAAAGGACACGGCATAATCGCACGGATCGCCAACTCACGCATGGCAAAAGCCGTGCTCGAGCTCGGTCTCCCCGTAGTCGAACTGCGCCGGTTGTACAAGTTCAAAAATGTGCCGTCGGTCGGCCCAGACAATCTGCTGGTAGCCCAGTTTGCCGCTCAACACCTACGCGAACGCGGTTTTCGTAACTTCGGGTTTTATGGGTCCCCACAGGGTGCTGATCCACCACTCGACACGCGCGCGGCCGCTTTTCAGCAAGCAGTTGAACAGCTCGGGTGTACGGCAAGCCTGTTTAGAGCCGACCGCAATTTGCCGTGGGAAGAGGAGCAAAAACGGCTCATCCAGTGGGTAAAATCGCTGGCCAAACCAGTGGGGATAATGGCGTGCACAGACGAACGCGGTTTGCAGGTGCTCCGCGCGTGCATGCTGGCGGGACTAAAGGTACCTGATCAGGTCGCCGTAATTGGGGCTGGCAACGACGATTGCATATGCGGCTTGTGCGAACCGCCGCTCACCTCGGTCGATCTTGCACCGGAATCGATAGGGTACGAAGCAGCAGCGTTGCTGGATTGCATGATGAGTGGGAAACGCCCGCCCGAATGGCACATCCAGGTGCCCCCACGCGGTACTATTACCCGGTCATCAACCGATGTGCTGGCTACAGACGACAGTGCGGTTGCTGAAGCACTGCGGTTTATCCGATCGCATGCATGTACAGGAATCCGAGTAGCCGACGTGCTCAAGGCCGTCCACCTGTCGCGTTCGGCCCTAGAACCGCGCCTCAGAAAAGTCATCGGCAGAACTATCCACCGAGAAATCAGCCGCGTTAGGCTGGAACGCGCCAAGGACCTACTGGCTACAACTGACCTGCCAATCAAACAGATTGCCGACCAAACAGGTTTTCGCACGGTCCAATACCTCTCTCGTGTGTTCCGTAGCCGGGTTGGTCAAACCCCGGCTGCGTATCGGAAAAGAATGCGGCGCTTCCACCTCTCTTCGCCTCTAACAAACCCAAATGCTCCGGATGCCGGCGAAATCTGAACTAGCAGTGCGGCTCCAGCAAAAAGCAGCCCAACCACATTGAAATCGTGAACGCGATCTCAGGAACAAGCCGTGCCGGTTTACTTTGCCTTTCCGGCGTGCTGGCTGCAGGTTAGCGGCTTGCTGACAATCCAAAAATGCAATTTGATACGTCCACCGGTCCAGCCCGGGGATGAGGCACGCGAAAAGCGGGAAATACCCTGGCCAAAAGTGTAAAAGGCATGTTACGTTTTGCACCAAACGCTCCTTGGGTTGGAGAGCAATTGGGGTGAGTATAGTTTCAGTAAGAAATTGCTAATCGCAAAAAAACAAGTAACCCAAAAATGGGCTCAACGACTCAAAAGCCAAACCAAAAGCTAAACGCGAAACAACAACGGCCGAGTGGCCAGATCGGGTGTTGGCGCACGCACAGCGGGTTCACTTTAATCGAACTGCTGGTTGTAATTGCAGTAATAGCAATCCTGGCGGCGTTGTTGCTGCCGGTACTCAGCCGGGCAAAAGAGAAAGCGAGCAGCTCGGCATGTTTAAGTAACCTTAAACAATTACAGCTCGTGCTCAGGCTTTATGTTGATGAATACAATAACACTTTTCCCCAATGCTCCGACAGGATGAGATGGCCTGCCCAACTGGTACAGTTATATAAAAATACGAACCTGTTGGTTTGCGCAACCGACTTGAAGTTGGGTAAACCAGCCAATCACGGCGCCGGGGCTGGGCCGTACCCCGACGACTTAACCAGAAATGCTGATAACGCAGCTCGTAGCTACCTTATGAACGGCTGGAACGACGTGTTTCCTCAGGCCGCGCAGAAACGCACAACGTCGGCCGGGTATTACATGAAAGAATCTCTTATTGCCAGACCCGCGGCGACGATCGTCTGGGGTGAGAAAAAACATAGCGAAGCGGACTTTTGGATGGATATTGTCGAGCCAGGGGGTGGTCCATCCGGCAACAACGTCGTGGACAAGATCCAACACGCGCGACACGGCAGCCTTAGACCCTCCACGTCCGGTGGGTCAAATTACACGTTCGCCGATGGTAGCGTGCGTTACGTCAAGTACGGCCTCTCAGTGTGGCCCGAGTGCATGTGGGCAGCCACTCTTGAAGGACGCGAGAAATACAAAATCCCGATCAGCTACCTGAACACCAAGGACTGAAAAGGTTGGTGCGTTTAGCAGCTGTTTGCTTCGCGAGCATTTACGACACCTGATCTTCTCGTGCAAGGTACTTTATCGCGTGAATCCTGCAGAATTTTCACATATGACGAGTTCTAAACCCGGCACTCGGCAAGCTGAAAAGCTTTTGACCTCAGGTAACCGAAACATGGTGCTTGCCAAATGTTCAACCAAGAACGCTGTGCTTCTGGGGGCGATAGCAGTTTTGAGCATTAACCTTGCCTTTGCAGGTGAACAGATCCAATACTGCAGTGCGGTCCAAAACAAGGTTGGATTCATCAGGTATCCCTTCGGTACAATCGGTGCATTGTCAACCTCGACTGCTGAAACTGCCGACGTAATTACGCGGCAGCCAAAGATTTACCCGTGCGTTGGTTCACCGGTGATTAAATCAGACAACGATGATTGGCGCGCCTCAATCAGTGGCGACCCGGCCCTACTCAAGATCGATTACCGACCAGACAAACCGACTGGTCAAAGCACAGCCCAAATCACTGTAACGCCGCACGTGTCGGTGTTCCGGATAACATTTCCGCCCCGCACCCAATCCAAGTACATCATACTGGATTTCGGCAAGCCAAAGGTTGATGAATGGGCACGCTTAAATAGATGGACAGAAAAGACAATCAAGCGCATCAGCAACAACAACCTTCAAGTCACTGTCGGTGAACCCGGCAGACCTGCTGCATTTTATGCAATCAGGTTTAGCACACCGTGCTCGGATTTGGGACAACTGGATCCCAGTGGCAAAGCGGTCCCATTCGAGGATAACATCACCGGCGAAACTCTGCGCATTTTCGCCAAGTTCGACACACAGCGCGTTGCGGTCGCCGTAGCAGTATCTTTCAGCAGCTTAAACCAAGCTCAAACCTTCCTTACCACCGAGTACACTGATTTCAACACCGCTCACTCCCGTTGCAGCGCCGCATGGGAAAAAATCATAGCTCGGGTTAAACTCGA
>FMJZ01018822.1_pt1 | contig 14179 bp, 3 predicted proteins | sample 1987881 | NCBI WGS metagenome assembly FMJZ01 (sample SAMEA4378227, study PRJEB15110) | soil metagenome | biome: soil; feature: Field; material: Soil | place: India | collected 2015-03-11 | depth 0 m | reverse complement strand
TTGGGCGTACAGCCGAACCTGCCGAATAACTTCCCCACACAGTACGCCAGCGGCGTGAACCGATTTCGCCGCATCTCAGGCGAACGCGTGAGTCTGGGGCTGCCTGGTCCCACTCTCGGCAGCCGCAACGAGCTGACCGAAGGTATTGTCTACACCACGCTGTTTGCCCCCATCGCGCAGCCTATCGGTGGACAGATCGGTGACATCCCTAACGAGTACCTTACTGTCACGGGCGCACCCATGCGGCGGCTGATTCTGGACTCCGATTTCCAACGCCCCAACATTCGCCCTTTTGAGTACGGTATCGATTACAACGCGGGTAAGGTATTGTTGCGCCCCCTGCGCGGCGCGCCGATTCAGTATCAAGTGGAATACTCCGTCGTCTATGTTGCGCCGGGCGGGCGCGTGGAGTCGCTGTTCCTGACCGAAATCATCTCGTTGAATCCAACGTTCCCGAACCCGCCCACGCCCGTGTGGATGGATCTGCCCGTGCCCGACGGGATACAGAACAGTGTGTTGGGCATCGCGCCGTTCTCCGATGTGGTCTCGCGCGTGTTCGAGCGGTTGCCTACAGGCGCGCCGTGGAGTGAAGAGTCGCCCTACCAGTACAAGGTGTTGAACCCGCTCACGGGCACGATTCTGATTAGCCCGCGCGCGTCGGGCTTCTACGAGCGGTTCTGGCGCGGCACACGCCCACTGGAAGCCTACGTGAGCTACTACGTGCATGACTGGTCTATTATGCGCGAGGAATTCACTGTGCCCAACAGCGGTCGATTGCGCCTTGCATTCACCGACCTGAAACAAGTGGGCGACCAGCAGGACGACCAGACCATCTACACAGGCATGGGACTCGGGCGCGACGCAAACGGCGGCGCGCTGCAAGCCGATTTGATTATCGTGGATATGTTGACTGGGCGCGCCGCCTACTTCCAACAGGGGCAGCAAATCCCCGACAATCAGCTTGCACCCGAGCTGCGCGGACAGTCGCTGCCCAATCTCGGCGCAACCATCGACTACGTCACGGGCAACATCCAGATTGCGAACCCCGACATGCGCGGGCGCAAAGTGCGTGTGTTCTATAAAGTCCACGAGAACTGGGCGATTTCGGTGCAGAAAGCTGCCAATCGGTATTACCTGGTGCAAGACCCCCGCACGCTGACAGTAGACAGCTGCTGGTACGACTTCGAAGCGGCATTCAACGGCGAAACGATCGACCGCGCGCGTCGACTCTACTTCACGCCCAGCGAGGCAGGTAAGACCGTGCTGCTACGCGAGTACTGGTATGTAGATACAAACGGACGTACTCAACGCGGCACGAATGGGGTGTTCAAAATTAGTGACATTCTGGACGGCGGACGCGCTTACATCGACCTGCGCGATGTGCATTCGAATGCCACGCGCTGGGACCCGGGAGTCACAGGGCAAGCGGTGCGCGGCGTGCAAGGTCTCTCCGTCAAAGTGCGCGTGACCCATGAGCCACCTGGACGACGCACACGAACAGATTTCGATATACTGTTACCTGTCAGGGATTGATAGGGGAACCCATACACAATCGGTTGAGTCCAAACAGGGAGGCTAAATATGCGGTTTCGGCAGGCGTATCGGGGCAATCAGGCAGGGTTCACACTGGTCGAGCTGTTGGTGGTAATTGCGATTACCGCCATCTTGCTGGGCTTGCTACTCATCCCGCTGGTGCAGGGGTTCCGCTTTACACGGCAGGGACAGATTCAGGCGCAAGCCCAAGATGCGACGCGACTCGCTATTAACCAGTTCACCAACGATCTCAAACGCGCCGCATATGTGTTTGATAACGGCGATCGTGTCATCAATATCCCTGTGCTGAACCGACAGGGGCAGGTGGTGAGCCTCCCGATGCGCTATGCGATTATCGATATGGTCGCGCCCGCCTACGGTGACCCTGCGCAGGAGTCGAACGACCCGACTTCGGACATTCCCATCGGTCCCAACGGCGAGCCGGACGCGGAAATCGCCGTACCTGTTTCGCCTGGACGCACCGTGATTCGCTACTTCATCGGGCTGATGGATAATAACAATCCCTACTTCAACCCTGATGAAGTCGCTCTGGCAGCAGCGACCCAGCCCGAAAACTACGCTGTGCTCTACCGCGCCGAGTTCCGACTCTATGTGCGGCAGGGCAATCAGTGGGTGCTGAATCCTGAACTGTTTGACAACATTAACGAATTCTTCGACCCGAACTTTTTCTACGGCAACAAACGCGCGGCATGGCGCAAGATTGCAAAGCCTATCGTACCCATCGGTCAGGTAGACATGATTAACCTGACCTTCGATGCGAACGGCAACCCTCAAGTGGAGTCGCTGATGCAGCTCACGCCCGCGCTGGCGGTGAACCAGATGGGCGCGCCCATCGAGACCGACACGCTGGGCGATGAAGGTGCAGGCGCAGCCCCGCTGCAAATCCGTTTCCCACAGGGGCTGTGGGATGTGAATCCTGAAACCTTTAGATTGGTGGCGTTCCGTAGCCGACCCGACGCTCGACAGCGCAACGAGACCCTGCGCTACTTCTACGTCGCCCCGAACGGCAACGGCGAGTGGTACCTGCGCTACTACCGTTTCACTCCCAACGGTCAGGAATACGACCAGTGGGTTGCGAACCTCACGCGGATTCAGCAAATGATTCATACGGGTGTGCCTCAGCCCGGCTGGCTCAACACAAGTTTGAACTACTACACCGACGCCGAGCCAATGGCGTTCTATATGAACCCCGAAGCGGGATTGATTGACATGGCAATCCCGTGGTGGTTTCAGTTCCCTACGCAGGGTGTGAGCTTCAACACGGGTGAGTTCCGCACCCCATTCAACGACAGCAATCCGAACCTAAGCACGGTGAACGGGCGCTACAACGCAGCGTACCGCAACGACCCGAACAACGCGCCCAACATACGACGCTACATCTCGCTGATGGACTTGAACAACGACGGCAGCATGGACGGCGCAGACAACCACCTTACGTTCCCCGCTGCGTCCATCGTGCCCGGCTCGGAGATTGTGATTGGTCCCGACCAGCGTCCGGGTCCCAACTATGGTCGCCCCATTCGCTATCAGCGTGTTTCGTCGGCGACGGCGACGCCAGGGCTGAACCAGTACCGAATTCTGTATGAGGACGCCGCGCCCTATGCGGAAGTGATGTCCACCTATGGCTTCACACCACAACTGCTGCGCGGCTACATCGAGTTCTACAGCGACCCGAACACACCGCTACCGCCCAACAGCCCGATTGTGGTCACCTTCTTCTACCGCTTCAATCAGACGGGCGATAGTTATGTGGCGGACTATCAGACGCGGCGGCTGATGAACCTGAAAATGGGGCTGAAGTTTTATGGCGCGCAGCAGCCTGTGAACTACGCGCTCACGACGCAGCTGCAAGCGCCCAACATCGTTCAGGCGCGCGGGAGGTAAGGAGACAAAGGCTATGGCACACAAACATACACAACGCGGTCAGACACTGGTGATAGCCCTGCTGGTCAGCTTCGTGCTGCTGGTGCTGGGGGGCGTGTTCATCACCGTGATTGCCCGCAACATCTTGAATGTGCAGCAGGCGCGCGAACGGCTCAGCGCGGAATTCTTCGCCGAGTCGGGACTGCAATACGCGATTGATCAGCTCGTGCGCAGCGAGTTCGGCGCGGACTGGCGTCCGACACCTGATAACATCGCCACGCCCGCCGACCCAGACTTCTTCTGGCTCAAGCCGTACAACCCTGCTGACGGCACAGGCGGCTACACGCGCGTGAACCTGCAGAACGGGCGCGCCCTGATACGTGTCTCCTACCAGCCTTCGGGTCCCGTCCACCGACAGCCTGTCATTAAAATTGAGTCGGTTGGGCGTGTTGGGGTGATTGACCCGAACGACCCCACAACTTTCAACCTTGCTGACCGCGTCAGCCGCGCCGAGCGCGTGGCTTATATGCAGATTGGTACGATTGACTACCTGCGCTTCGTGATGAACAAGGAGCAGCGCGGCACACTGATGGATTTGGGCGCAGAGGACATCGGCATCGGCGTTCCATATCGAATGATTCTGGGCGAACTGGGCAGCGGCGGTGGTTCGATCTTTGTGAATGGCAACCTGCGCTTCAGCGGTAATGTGGAAATCGCAATTAACCCCGCGTTGGGCGAGCGCGTGTTCGTTGCTGGCGAAGTGACTCATAACAACGGCGCACAGGTGCAGATGCGCGTTGGTACAAACACTTTTAACTTGCTGCCTAGCAGCGCAGCGAACTTCACGACGGCAAACGGTTTGTACCGCGACGGACGCCCGCTTACCGCCGCCGACGGCTACCCCCGCGCAATTGCCTACCTTGAGCCACCTCGCATGGACACAGTTGACCCCGCCACGAACCTGCCGCGCTACGCTGCTGCCACTCAAGAATCGGGCATCTGGCGACCGCGCCCCAACGGCGTGTGGTTCAACACGGGGCAGTTCGGCTTCGGACGCGGAATCTACATCAACAACGCCCTCGACATCCAGCAGGAGAGCCGCGGCTTCTTGGGGGGCTACACCCTGCGCGGCGACTGGGTGAACCCGGGACGCTCGCGCTTCTGGAATGGTCCCTTCTACGAGCCGCCCGGGGCATTTATCGAGTTGGTTGAGGTGCTGGACGCGAACGGCTCGGTTCGTGCACAGGGCTTCCGCATCACGCGCAATCAGGCGGAGCCTCGCGATGTATGGTACAGCCCTATTACGGGCGCGCCCACGAACCTGAAGACGATGAACTTCTTCTTCCGCAACCCGAACAACCCAAATGACCCGACGCTCACCAACGAAATCACGGTGGGTGATACGAGCTTCGATGTGCCCTTCAACGGAGTGATTTACGCAGAAGGTAATGTGCGCATCAAGGGACGCATCCCTTCAGGCAGGCAGATTACGATTGTGACCAACGGCACGGCGTATATCGAGGGCAACATCGTTAAGGGTGATGAGCGCTCCGCGCTGGCGATTATCGCGAAAGACTACGTGTGCGTGAACACCACGCAGTTCCTGCAGCGCACATTCGACAGCCCCGCCAGCGCGCAGGGCGACCCGACAAATGTCGAATCGCCATACTTTTTTGAAGTGCTGCCCGACCAGCCGATGAAACTACTGTTCAGTTTCGGCATAGATCCCACACAGTACAGCGGCAATTTCGGTGGGCTGCGGCTGCATCTGCGCCACGCTGCCAGCGGCGCAGGTTCGTTCATCAATCTGCTGGTCAACCCGTCGGAGTTCACTGATCCGTTCTATCGGTTCAATGTACCAGGCTTCCCGGCGATTATGTACCCGCTGGGGCGCAGTACGCTACAGGTGTACCCAAACTACGAGAAAATCGCGTTCCCGTTGGTACCGCTGCCCGCAGGCGCCAGCTACGGCTTCGCGCCTGAGCCGGGCATCGTGAACCTGTTGCAACTGCAGTTGCAGCCCATCGCGAACTTGGGCGACTTCCAACTGCCCACCGACAACACGCCGTATCGCATCAGTGCGGCAGCAATTCAACCGCTGGACATCCGCATCGAGGCTGCGCTGTTCGCACAGGAAGGCAGCTTCTTCGTGATTCCGGGCTACTGGTTCAACACCGACCCGCAGGACACGCGAGCGAACTTCGAAGCGCGCGGCGTGCGCCCTGCAGGGGTCGCTTCGCCTGAGTTCCCCTTCTACGGCGAGCCGCTGGATATCAAGATTACTATCGTCGGCGCCATCGCGGAGAACTTCACGGCGTCGCTGGGCGACCAGACCGAGTGGCTGCGCAAGTGGGGCTGGATCCCCCGACGCTACGGCAGCTCGAACTTCGAGATCCCGACCGAGCACCAGACGGCATTCCACGACCCAGCGCAGCAGGCGGCGGTGAACCTGTTCATGCGCCACGACCCCGTGTTCCGCAGCCCGAACCTTGTAGGGCGTGTGGCGTATGACGCAACGCAAGACCCGTCGGGGCAGCATCCGGGCAGGCTGTTGCCGCCCATCCCGCGGCTGCCTGTGTGCCCGAAACCGATTTACGCAGGCGATATCCGACCGTAAGGCGGAGGCAGAAACGATGAAATGGATGAAACAGATTCTGGTAAGCGCAATAGGCTTGACGGTAGCAAGCGCACTGGCGGACGGACGCGGCTACGAATCGCGCACCGTGACGGTTAACGCGGGCGTGGTCGCATTTAGCCCGAACGATAACCTCGTGCGCGATGTGTACACCTTCTATGCGATGGATCGGCGCACGGATGTCAAACCGCTGGGGTTGGTGTTTCGCAATCCCTATGCGCAGGCGGGTGCACCGCGCAACCGCGCTGCGTACTGGCTCGTCGATGTGAGCCGCTTGAACGATAACCAACTCGCGCGCTATCAGATTCTGTTGCTCAGCCGCACGAACTGGGGCGGGATGACCGCCGAGATTCGGGAGAAGCTGCGCCGCTTCGTGGATGGCGGCGGCGTATTGTGGATTGACGCCCCTCAACAAGGCGCAGTAGGCAGGCTCTTCTTCCCCGAAGTGGAGCCGGTCAACAACACAGACGCAATTAACATCGTAAATTTGAACCATCCGCTGCTCCGCGGCTACTACACGCTCACGCCCGCGGAAGTGGCGAGCTTGGGCTTGCGCGGGCGTGGCTTCGGTGGCGGTGCGCTCGATGTCAGCGCGAATCGCCCCGTACTGCAAATCGTAACGGCTGTGAATGCTAACGCGCCCGTGATTGCCGCTGCTACCTACGGCGCAGGACGCATCATCGTGAGCAACGCGCGAATCGCAGCGGCGATTAACGCGCCCCTCGTGCGTAGCGATGGCTCCGTGCCGCAGCAAGCCGCCGAATTCCGCATGGATGCCGTGCCCGACCTGGAACTCAAATTCGCCTATAACCTCATCCGCTGGGCGGGCGCGAGCAGCAGCGACGGCTTTAATCAGCGACGCGCAAACGCGGTGTCTGACCAGTACAGTGCGCCGATGGCTGTGCGCTGGCGCGACCGCAACACGAACTACAACCTGGCGAACGGTACGCCTATTGTCTATGGTGGGCTGGTGTTTCTGGTTAGCGGCAACCGTCTCATCTGCTACGACGCTGTGCCCCAGCGCGACCTCGACGGCGACGGACGCGCCGACGATGGGATTTTAGACCTCGAGCAGGGCGAAAGCTTCGACAGGGTTTGGGAAGTAAACTTAGGTGGGCAAGCCTCGCCGCCTGTGGTGGTAGAGACCCCACAGGGCTTGCAGGTGATTGTGGTTGTTGGTACTGAGGTACGCGGCTACTGGGCACTGCCGCGCAATGCACAAGGGCGCGTCCCCCCAGTGGGGCAGCTGGTGTGGACGGTCAATTCACCTGCGCCCGCGGCGTCCACGCCGACCACCGCCGATGGTCAAATCCCTGCGCCGATTGTAATTGACAATACCCTGCTGCTTGTGCCCTCGTTCCATCAAGCAGGTTCGCAAAGTTCGGCGGGATTCTACGCAGTGCTGCTGAGCAACCCGCCGCAGGTGGTGCGCAGTCAGGGCGTGTTCACCGCTGAGTGGTTCCAGCCACGCACGGGCAACGCGGGCAACTGGTTGCTGCCTGCTACTGCAGGCTATGTGCCCAATCTGGGTCAGGGCGGCGGCAACGATATGATGGTCTACTTCGGCGCACGACGCGACCTTGGTGGTACAGGCTCCAGCCAGCTCGAGGGCGTGCAGTCGTTCTGGGTTGGCGCGAAAGGCGAAGTGCTCACGCCCGCCATCAACACTGCAGGTGTGTATCAGAACTTCCTCCGCTCGCGCCTCACGGGACGCGCCCGTTACTACGTGCCTAGTGACGGCATCACAAACCCGCTCCATCCGCGCGTGTTCCGTATCAATAACGCCACAGGCGCAATCGAGGACATCACCAGCCAGTGCGTGTTCAACCCGCCCAGCGAGCAGGGGCGCGTGGTCTATAGCGGACCCATCGATGGATTCACCTTCATCATCGACTACTACATCGACTGGGCATATGCGAGCAACCTCAACTTAATGTTTCGCACCTTCGCGACTCTGCCTGCCTATACAGAGCTTGCTAGCGTGCCGCCTCAGAAACTGCGCGGCTTCACCCTCGCGCCTAACGGTGTTCTCTACATCACGACAGGTACCGACGGAACCGACGCCAACAGCGCAAGCGGCAATATCATCGCGCTTCAGGAGCAGCTGCCGCCTACGCAGCAGCAAACGCGCGGCGGCTCGAAAATCCTGTGGCGCTGGCAGTCGCATGGCGGCTACACACAGGTAATCCCTGGTCCCCAGCGCACCGACCCTGTTGTAGTTGAGCCGAGCAACATGTTCCGTGAGCCGAACGAGTACTTTATGCGATTCGTGGGGCGGTTCCTGCGCTTTAGTAATGACTTCGTGCCAAATGCGAATGCCGAGCCACAGCGCCAGTGGATGAACTTCACTTTCAAGGGTGCGCCGATTTACTACGATGGCGCAATCTACGCCGTTGCAGAAGGGCAAGCGCGTGTAGGTCCGTTCGGGTTCCCCTACACCGTGCTGATTGCGCTCGACGCCGAGCCAGAGCAGTTCATTATCGATCTGGGCGCGCCGATTGTGGCGACGGGCGACATCCGAATCTCGCAGCGCGACTATGGGCGTTCCGGACCGAACCCCACCAACAACGTCGCGTCCACACTTACCTACTCGCCGAATAGCCCAAGCCCTGACATCAAGGTTGATGTGAACACCGGACAGATTCGCATCAGCAGTTTCGGGCAGGCAAGCGGCGGCGGGCAGGTGAACCTGCTTGAGAATGTGTTAAGCATCACGCAGCCCGTGCTGGTGAATGTGGGTGGCACTGCGCCGCTGTGGATCGACCCCGAGCGTGTGGCGGGCAACTGGAACAACCTGCGCTGGTACGCCGTGTTTCTGGGGCAACAGCTGCAGGCGAACCCTGTGCTGGTGGGCGATGTGATTTACCTGCCGTGCCAGATTACTATTCCCACGGGTAGTGGATTAGAGAGCTTCGGCGGGATACTGGGCGTGGCAACCGACCCATACCGTCTGCAGCCTGACCTGGCGCAACGCCGAGCGCAGGCAGGTACGATACCGCGCGTGAATCCTGCCGAGCCGCTGAAGTATCAGTCGATTATCCGCTGGCCCTTCATCGACGATGTGATTACCGATTTGGAGCAAGACCCTGACCCTATCGCCTTCTTGCGTGAGCTGTTCCGCCGCTTCGCAGAGGGGTTCCAGGTGGGCACGGGGCTGTCGCCCATCGCAGTTGGCGAGGGCTTGCTGATTATCAGCTCGGGTGAAGGCTTGCAAGCCTACAGCCGCCAAAGCACGATCATCGCCGACGAGAGCCGCGTGCTGGAAGTGGATACCGCCGGGCGCGTGGTCTGGTCGACCGAGAATACGCAGCTGGAGTTCTACACCGGCTCGTTCGTGCCCAGCAAGTCGCGCTATCCCATCACGCCGAACGCCCGCGTGTACCGCTATGGTGAGAACGAACTGCTGATTGTGGAGCCTGAGCGCAACCGCGTGGCGATACTGGATCGGGCAGGCGCGGAAGTGCGCACTATCACACGCTTCATCCCCGACCGAATCGTGATTCGCGGCGCGGACGACCAGGTGGCGCAGATTCTGAACCTGCGCGACGAGGCGTGGGCACAGGCGAATCAGCTGCCCGGCTCGAACTATGTGAGCGGCATGCCCGAAACCCTGCGCAATCCGACCGATGTGACCGTCTGGACGGAATATGTGCCCGCCAGCCGCAACCCGTATGTGAACCGCCAGCCGCTGGAGTTCTGGATTCACTACACGATTACCGACGCAGGCAACGCACGGGTGGTCGATATTGTCGACCGTTTCGTGGCGGACACTAGTACCTTCACGGTCGGTCCGCCCGTGAGCCTGACCTACCAGCAGGGCAACGAGACACGCTCGGTGCCGATGCTGGGTGTGTTGTACTGGACGACGCCTTCACAACGTCTCGATCGTGCCCAGCGGTATCTGGCGGCTCAGCGGTTCGAGTACTGGGATGGCAACACCACGCGAATCGGCTTCGCAACGCTGGTTCAAAACACTACTGTCAGCGGCTTTGAGGCGACAGGCGTTGCCGACCCGCTGGATGCGCCCACACCCGAAGCGGGAATGATTACCCTGCAACTGATTGTGAATGGGCAAGACCAGACGCTCTTCATCCGTCGTATGCGCTTGCCCGACGGGCGCGTCGTGCCGATACTTGCACCGATATCGATTGACACGGCAAAGCGTAGCGCGAGTGGGCAAGGCAACGCAGGACTTTATCTGCTGGTGACCACCACCACGGGCGTCTACGAGTTGCGCGTGCCCACTACAGGAACCTTCGGCGATACGCTGGACGTCTCATGGATGTTGACCAACGAAGCCTACACGAACTTCGTGCGTCGGCGCGTAGACGGGAATAACCTTGCGGAGGATGGTGGCGGCAACCTGCTGCGACCGATACTATTCAAGCCGCGACAGGCGCGCTATCTTATCAACGGCAACGTGTTGATTGTGAACGCCTACAGCGGCTCAACGCTGGTGCGCTCGGGCAACAATATCGAGCCGCGCGAGTTCCCCGGCGAGGTGTTCGAGCTCGACGCGAACGACTATCGTCCCAATCAGGACAATCTGGGCTTCGGCAATAGCTCGATTGTTTGGAGTACGCTGGACAGACCTGAGCTGAGTGGTTCGTATCAGTTGCGCAAGCCCAGCTCGGCAGATCGGGGAGGTTTTTAGGTGATGGTAGGGCATAGGAGACAGCATATGAAGCGGATACTGATAGGGATGATGCTGGGGGCAGCGACGCTGGCGATGGCGGTCGCCCAAAACAGCTGGAGTACACATCGCGGGAGCAATCAGCGCACGGGTACGACCGATAACGCCCGCAACAGCGTCGCGAACTTCCTGCTCTCGTGGACGCTACCCGATATCGATTCGGTGCGCCAGCCGACTGTGGTAGACAACGACAACGCCACACTCACCAGCTCGACTCCCGCAGGCGCGTGGAAAATTCCCTCGGCGTCGGAGCAGGCAACGGACCCGTTCCGTGGCAATCCCGATACTACCAATCCTTATCAGTATGTGGAGTGCGTGCGAGAGCCGGCTACGCCCGGTGGTCCGGCGCCTACAATCGCGCGCTTTACCTGGCGCAGTGGTCAGTTGCCGCCGGGCTACTACCGCGTGTTCGTCTATGTGCCCAGCGCAGAGACGCGCGTCGGCGGGCTGGAGGTTCCCTACGCGCGGCAAGCCGAGTATGTGGTGTCTGACGCTACGGGCACGCCCGCCACGCTCAATCTGAACCAGGCGCTGGGTGGCTGGCAGCCATTAGGTGACCGTGTGTTCTACCACGACGGCAATACGGAAATCACCGTCACACTCAATAACCTAATACGGGTGAGCAGTCCCGACTATCCGCTGGCGATTACGCCGATTGTTGCGGCGGACGCAGTGCGCTTCGTGCCCGATTACGGCACTGTACAAGCTTCGCCTGTTGCTATCCGCAGCCCGCTTAACCCAACCAACCACCTTGTGTATATCGCCAACGGCAACGGCACGATTACATGTATGGAGAACCCCACCAGCACGCGTGGCGCGCGCGTGCGCTGGACACTCCGCGTGCCCAACCTGCCCGACCAAGGCGCAGGACAGGTCTTTGATGACGAGGATGATAACTTCACGGCGGGGCTATTCACATCCAACAGCGACTTGAGCGACCGCTACGAGCGGCTCTATCACGAAATCGCGCCGACCAACGATGCGGGCAACATCCAGCGCGCTTACTGGAAAATTCAGGTGCCCAGCACGGGGCAGTACTACGTGTACGCTTGGTTCCCTTCCGACGCCGGTAACGCGCGTCAGGCTCAGTACGTGATTGAGAACGAAGATGCCACTGTGCGCGTGCGCGTCGACCAACGGTTCGGTGGGCGATGGGTGCTGTTGAACCGTATCCCGGTGCCGATGCGTAGCGGACGCACCTATGAGATTGAGGTGAATAATTTCTCGCCCGATGATGTTGCAGCAGGTGCGCAGCGGGTGATTGCCGACGCGATTCGCGTAGTCAGCGCGGAAGGGCTGAACAACGCAGTCTTTTCCACGCCTGCGGTGGGTCGGGTGCGCGTGCGCGACGGCAACAGCGTTGTGCAGCGTTGGGTGGTGGTGTTCGCTGCGCAAAACGGTGCGGTCTATGCGGTGGACGCGCTCGGCGACGGCGAGAACGGTACGCCCCGCGGCGAGACTAAAGTTTACTGGATTGTCAAACCTCAGAACTCCACCAGCTTCAGCTACGCCTCGCCGCTGATTATCGAGGAGGAAGACCTCGTTGCTATCGGCAATCCGGCAGGCTCGGTCTACTTGATCAACACCGATTTGAACCCGAACAACCCGAACACTTACCTCCGCTGGCAGTATGACCGCGTCAACGCGGCGTTCGTATCCACGCCTGCTTATGATCCTGCGAACCGCCTTATCTACATCGGCAGCTCGGAAGGAGGTAATCAGTTCGGACGGCTAATTGCTCTTAACCCCTTCGTGCAGGACAACTCCAGCACCCCTCAGGACGAGCGAGTTGCGTGGGTCTATCCACCCGAAAATCAGAACCCCGCTGAGCCGATTACTTCCACCCCTGCTGTGGCTCTCGGGCGAGTGTACTTCACTACAGGGAGTCTAGCGGGTGGGCGCATCTACGCAGTCAAGGCTGATAACGGTTCGCTGGTGTGGGCGCGTCCTGCCCTTAGTGCGCCCTTAACAGGCTTCTTATCTTTCTACTATAGCTCGCCGCTGGTGGTGGAGAACCTTCCCTATCGCGGTGTGCCGACCAATATTGTGTATGTGGGCGGCGTGGGGGCGCGTATTCTCGCTCTCAACGCCGACACAGGCGATTTACTGCACATCAGTGAGAATCTGGGTGCGCAGATTTTCAGCTCGCCCATCTTCACCTTCGTCCAAGATACCGACAGCGACGGCAACGATATCGGCGCGCCCCGCCCCGCGGTGATTGTGGCGACGAATTCTGGGCTGTTGCTTGCACTCCATGCCGACGAGTCGCTCAACAGTCGCAGGGGTAAGGCATTCGAGGGCTGGGATATGTATGCCAATACGGTGTTTGCCTCCCCCGCGATGCTCGATAACTGGCTCTACGCCGCTGACGATGAGGGCATCGCCTACGCCTTCAACGTCACGGGTGTTGCTTCCACTGCCCCTGAGACAGGGCTGGGTAGGCGTATCGAGCGACCTGAAGAGCCTACCTCACAGGATAATTCCGACCACAGCAGGCTACGCGTCTCGGTGACCACGCGCAAAGCTGACGCTGATGCCGTGCTGAGTGGCGCAATCCGACCCGACGAGCTGGAGCCACGCTTCCCCGACGCGCTGGAGTGGGGCGACACCATTTATGTGGTGGTGTGGAACTTTAGGCACGGTACCAACCCGCCGCCGCTGAAGGTGCAGCTCATCGGTCCGGGCATTACGCGCGTCGAATACACACTCTCCGCGCGACAGACGCCAAACCCACCGCGCGATAATCCCGGACTGAACTTCGTCGCTGTACAGTCCATCACAATTCAAGCGTCGGGCACGAACTTCTTGTCGCCCGGCAGGGATTACGAGCTGCAGGTGGGCATCGGCAACGTTTGGACTTCCGACCTGGCACGCGACACGCCGGAATATGACCGTCCTGCGCCAGGTGGAGGTGTTTTCGCCGACCCGAACTACGGCGGTAGTGAACCCACGGCTGCAGGTTGGCGGTTTGGCATAGCGAACCCACTCGCGCTGGAAGGCATCGGCGTTGTGGGCGCAGGCGGTACGGATGCAAACCTGTTCAACGGTAACAGGAGCGAGACTGAGAGTTATGAGGTACGCACCCGCTTCCGCGACGCGCTGGGCGCAATCGTGCCAGTGGGCATTGGCGAGCATGGCAAGTCGCTCTTTGGTGACTTTGTGGCGCGCGACCGCCGCACGCCGCAAACCTCCGACGTGGTTCCCGTGGCAATGAATGTGCGCGCCTATGTGGATGATATGCGCTGGCAGGGCGGCTCGGCGGCGATCATCCGTGCGTTACCATGGGAAGTGATGCCCACCCTTCCGAACCGCAGCCCCGACTACCCCGACATCTCTGGACGACGGATCCAGATGCTGCTCGACGGCGGTACTGACCTGCAGCGCGCCGCTGCCCGCGTACTGCAAACGGGCAACCCGGTCACTGTACAGGTCGA
>FMJZ01006312.1_pt1 | contig 14194 bp, 13 predicted proteins | sample 1987881 | NCBI WGS metagenome assembly FMJZ01 (sample SAMEA4378227, study PRJEB15110) | soil metagenome | biome: soil; feature: Field; material: Soil | place: India | collected 2015-03-11 | depth 0 m | reverse complement strand
ACGTGAAGTAAATAATATATTTGTGACCTCTCTTATAATATTAATTCATCAACCTAAAAGGCTCAGGTATGAATGTGATGATAAATATTATGAGTGTACAGAGACTAGCAATGCTCCTTTTTTTATCAAGGGGAATTTCCCAATAAATTACTGGTGGATGTTTTACGCCTAAAATTAGCAATAGTGCTGCCCAGACTAGCCAGCCCATCCATAGGAATATACCCAAAATTATAAGAACCCCTATGAAAAATATTGATGTTTGTCTGTGTCTACCACCAATCACAGCATATAATATATGACCTCCATCAAGCTGACCTACAGGGATAAGGTTTAGTGATGTAACAAAGAGACCTATCCATCCTGCAAATGCAACTGGATGAAGAATTATGCTGTAATTTTCTGGAGGTGTTCCTAATATAATCTTAGCAAGCAAAGAAAAAAGTATAGATTCACCAAGAGTTAAAAATCCCTGTTCAGGTGGTATAGAATCAATAGATGATAAACTTAGTCCAATTATACAGGCAATAACAGCTATTATAAAACCAGCTATTGGTCCTGATGCGCCTATATCAATTAAAGCCCTGCGGGTGATTATTGGAGATTTCATCTTTATAAATGCTCCAAATGTTCCTATTAATGAGGGAGCCGGGATAAAGTATGGTAATGTTGCATTTGTACGGTGCTTCTTTGATGCAATATAATGAGAGAATTCATGAAAAAGTAGTATAGCCATAAGGCTCACTGCAAAAGGTAGCCCCTCAAATATCCCTCTCGGTTGCTCAATTATATTAACCCCCTGCTGAAGTGCACCAGCAGTCATAGTACTCAAAAAGGTTATAACAAATAATATTATATGTAGATACGGTATTTTTTTAAACATCTTTGCCTAATAAATAAGATTTACTTGACTAATCGCCCCTTTAGGTCATAGTCAAAGGCATCTTCGATCTCTACATTAATAAAATCTCCAATCTTCACAGAATACGTAGAATCTAATTCATTATATAGCTTGTCTTTTTTATAAATAATCACTACCCCATCAATCTCTGGGGCATGTGAATATAGCCTTGCAATAATAATATCCCCTTCAACTTCATCTACTATAGCCTTAAATCTTCTTCCGATTAGTTCTCTATTCTTTTCAAATGATATAAGTGACTGCCTTTTCATAATCTCATCAAATCTTCTTTTTTTAACCTTCTCTGCTATGTGTCCCTTAAGTCTAGATGCCGATGTACCTTCCTCTTTTGAATATGTAAAGACCCCGAGTCTATCAAACCTAATCTCCTCTATAAAATCGATGAGACCATTAAAGTCCTCCTCTGTCTCTCCTGGAAATCCAACAATAAATGAAGTTCTTATTGCAATCCCTGGGATATTCCGTCTTAATTTTCTTATCAATTTAGTATATTCCTTTTTTGTACCTCTCCTGCCCATAAGTCTTAATATTTTGTCTTCAGAATGTTGAAGAGGTATGTCCACATACTTCTGTATCTTTTCCTCCTCTGCAATCACATGTATGAGTTCATCTGTTATATCTGTTGGATAAAGATATAAAAGCCTTATATAAAAATCTCCATCAATAGATGCCAAATCCCTTAACAAGGTTGGAAGATTATATCCATTTAAATCCTTTCCATAGCTTGTGATATCTTGAGCTACAAGTATTATTTCCTTAACCCCATTTTTTATGTAATCTAATGCCTCTTTTAAAATCAGATCTGGCTTTATACTCCTATATCTGCCCCTTATGGAAGGTATTATGCAGAATGTACATTTTTTATCACACCCCTCTGCTATTTTTATGTATGCATATGATGAAGGTGATGTTTGATGGTTATTTCTTTTGATTACTATATTTTTATTACCAATCACTGTTTTACAATATTCACTGATCTCTTTTTCCTCACCAACCCCGAAGATTTCATCTATTTCTGGAATCTCCTTCCTCAGTTCATCCCTGTATCTTTTTGCAAGACAGCCAAAAACAAGCAGTCTTTTTGGTCCCTTATTTCCTTGAATTCCTGAATCATTTTTAATTTCAGCCAGCCTTAATATCTCCTCAATAGACTCTTCCTTTGCATCCTTTATAAATCCACATGTATTAAGAAGAATGATATCTGAATCATTTACCTCATCTATAAATACAAATCCCTGAGAAGACAGTAATCTCCTCAGATGCTCAGAATCCACCTGATTTTTTGGACAGCCAAGTGTTTTTAAATATATTTTGTTCATCTTCTCCTTCTCTTTACAGCATGATAAATTATGATATAGCCTGTCAATCCTGTTAAGAACCCTAAAAGGGTTGAACCAACAACAAAAGGGATTAAAAGAAATTTTAGATCATTAATAAGTATTGCAAAATTTATATCAGACCAATTGATATTAGGGATAACTTTTTCAATACCCAAAAGCCTCGCTCCAAACCATGTAGCAAATGAATATATTGGTATTATTGTCCAAGGATTTGTGATATAAACACCCACTATTGTTACAAACTTGTTTAATCTAAACAGTGATGCTACAACAATACCCAATAGAGTATGAATTCCAAGAAAAGGAGACATGCCAATAAAAATACCGATTGCAAATGAGATCGCTATTTTTTGGGGTGAATCATTGATGCTTAAAATAGCAGATACTCTATTAAGTAATGCCAAAGTGTTGATATCCCTCTGATTTCATTGGAAAACTTCTACCTAATTTATCTACAACAATTCTATCCTTTTGGGTGATTTCCCCAATACATGTTATCTTATTTTCTATATCCTGAATATCAAAATCATAGGAAGCAGTAAACAATATCTCGTAATCCTCTCCACCAGCAGTTGCAAAATGGAGATAATCATATCCCATGATTTCTGATGCCTTTTTCATCTCATCTGATACAGGGATCTTATCAAGATAAACCTTAGCACCCACCTTGCTCTCTTCGCAAATTCTTATAAGATCAATAAACAATCCATCGCTTATATCTATCATTGATGAGGCATAATCAGCAAACTTATATGAATTTCTTGCAACGGGCATAAGATGCCTATTTATCAATGGTTTTGCAATATCCTGATCTATAATAATCCCTGAATCTTTCATTTCTAAAGGTTTAGGCAGGGTATCTTTGTTTTTTAATCTCTCTATTGATTCATTTGATAGTCTCTTTAAAATCTCTAAACCACATGAGGAGTCTCCAAGATTGCCTGTTACATAAATTTTATCACCTACTGTTGCACCTTTCCTTGTGATAATTCTATCACCAAAACCTATTACTGTGGCTGCTAAAACCATATCATTTCTTGTAGCACAGAGGTCTCCACCAGCAAGTCTAACCCCATAAATGCTCATTGCATCAGATATTCCATCAAAAAGAGACCAAAAAAAACCCTCATCCATATCACCTTTTATTGATATATCAAGAAATAGATATTCTGGAGATCCACCCATTGCATAAATATCACTGACATTAACAGATACAAGCTTAAAACCGAGATTATAGGGAGATGAAAAAGCCATATCAAAATGAATACCCTCATTCATCATGTCTGTTGTAATAATAATTTTTCTATTCTGAGGGGCTATTACAGCGGCATCATCACCTATGCCAACAAGAAGGGAGGTATTGTCCTCTGTTTTATATCTATCACTTAATTTTTTTAATAAATTTATTTCTCCTATTTGACGAAGCTTCATTTTTGACCTGTTTTTTTGTTTTATTATTAACCGATGATGCTGATATCTTTAATTCCTGTGAAGTAAACCTTTTGGCAACAGGCTTTTTTACAATCTTGTCACTTAAAATTGCCTTTTCAATGACCTCATCCATTGTATCTACAAGAATAAAATTCATTCCTTCCTTTACATATTTGGGCATATCTTCTAAATCTTTCTTGTTTCTACGAGGTATAATAATGGTTTTTATGCCCATTCTCTTTGCGGCGAGTGTCTTTTCCTTAAGTCCACCTACTGGAAGCACCCTTCCCCTTAATGTTACCTCTCCTGTCATGGCAATATCCCTTCTAACTGGTCTTCCAGTAATGGCAGATGCAATAGCTGTTGCCATAGTTATGCCTGCTGATGGTCCATCTTTTGGAATTGCTCCAGCAGGCACATGTATGTGCAAGTCAATCTTTGAAAAGAAATCGGGATTTATTTTTAGCTTTTCAGCCCTTGATTTTACATAGCTTAATGCAGCCTGAGCAGATTCCTTCATGACATCTCCAAGCTGACCTGTTAATGTAAGAGAGCCTTTACCTTTCATAACAGTCGCCTCTACATAAAGGACATCTCCTCCAGCTTCTGTCCATGCAAGGCCAGTACAAACTCCAACCTCGTCTTTCTTCATCTCCTCTTCAGGGAGATATTTTGGTACTCCCAAAAATTTTTGAATATTATTAGCAGTAATAACAAATCTCTTTTTCTTGCCTTCTGCGATCTGTTTGGCCACTTTTCTGCAAAGGTTGGCTATCTCTCGTTCAAGATTCCTTACACCTGCCTCCCTTGTATAATGAGAGATTATCTGACGTATTGCAGAATCGCTTATATTCAGTACCTTTTTTGTTATACCGTGCTCCTCAAGCTGTTTTGGAATTAGGTATTTCTTAGAAATCTCAATCTTTTCCTCTTCGGTATATCCTGAAAGATAAAGTATCTCCATCCTGTCTCTTAACGGGCCAGGGATTGTGTCTGCAAGATTGCCTGTAGTAATAAACATTACATTAGAAAGATCAAAGGGAACAGCAAGATAATGGTCCACAAAGGAGTTGTTCTGCTCAGGATCAAGCACCTCAAGTAATGCTGAAGATGGGTCACCCCTGAAGTCCATACCTATTTTATCTATTTCATCAAGCATGAAAACTGGATTATTAGTGCCTGCCTGCTTTATCCCTTGTATAATTCTTCCAGGCAATGCACCAACATAGGTCCTTCTGTGACCACGAATCTCTGCCTCATCCCGTACACCTCCAAGAGACATCCTCACAAATTCCCTGCCAAGTGCCCTTGCGATTGAACGACCAAGGGATGTCTTGCCAACACCTGGGGGACCTATAAAGCATAAAATTGGACCTTTCATCTTTTCCTTGAGCTTTCTTACACTAAGATACTCAAGTATCCTCTCTTTAATCTTCTCAAGATTATAATGGTCTTCATCGAGAACCTTTTTAGCAGACTTTATATCAATTTGGTCTTTTGTACTCTTTGCCCAAGGTAATTCAGTAAGCCACTCCAAATATGTCCTAATAGTACCTGCCTCAGCACTGTCAGGATGCATTTTTTCAAGGCGGCGCAACTGTTTTTCTGCCTCTTTCATGACATTTTCTGGCATCTGGGAAGCCTCTATCTTTTTTCTGAACTCCCTTATCTCCTCGCCCCTTTCATCCATATCTCCGAGTTCTCTCTGTATTGCCTTTAGCTGTTCACGAAGAAAATACTCCCTCTGTGTCTTATCTATTTCTCCCCTTGCCTCTGTCTGTATCTTTTGTTGTATTGTTAAAAGCTGTATTTCCCTTGCTAATATTTCACTAATCTTTCGAAGCTTCTCAATAGGATCTCTCATTTCCAGAATTGCTTGTGCCTGATCAGTCTTAAAGCCAATATTTGAGGCAATAAGATCAGCAAGACGGGAAGGATCATCAATGCTTTCTAAAAGAGCCATTACATCAGGCATAATATTCTTTCCAAGAGAAACTGCCTTTTCTATTTGATCTTTGACATTTCTGATTAACGCCTCATTCTCTAAAGTCATTTCAACAGGCTTTTCTTCTTTTAGCTTCTCTATCTTAACCATAAAAAATGGTTCCTGCTGAATATATTCCTTAACCTTGACTTTACTTAATCCTTGCACAAGTATCTTAACGCGTCCATCTGGTAGTTTAAGCATTCTCATAATCATGCATACAGTACCAACAGAATATAGGTCACTGGGTTGAGGTGACTCAATAGACAGATCCTTTTGGGTAATCAGCAATACCATTCTGTTGGTATTTAGGGCATGGTCAATAGCCCTTATAGATGCATCTCTACCCACAAAAAGAGGCAGTATCATATAGGGAAAAACAACTATATCTCTAACTGGTAATAATGGCAATATCTCGGGGATCTCTATCTGTTCCCTTTCGTCAACATTATTCCTTTTCTCATCCATTTCTATCCTCCAAATCAACTCCTCCTAATAATTAGCAGCGTATAAATAAAAACCTATTTAAGGACTAATTGTTTTCTTAATATTTATATTAATTAATCTACCCTTTAATTTAGGAAAAATAATAGTAAGAACCCCATTATTATAAAAGGCTTCGCCAGATGTTGTGTTAACTGCTATAGGAATCTTTAGAACTCTTCTAAATCCCTTATTACTCCTTTCCATGCATAAATATTTAGAATCATCAGGCGCCCTGAGATTATTAATATTTTTATCTCTCTCAATTATAAGCAAATCCTCATATACCTTAACAGAAATATCTGATATATCTACTCCTGGTAGATCAACCTCAAATACAAGGTCTTTTGAGGTCTCGTAAATATCGATCAAAGGACCTGTGCTTGCCTCAATCTCAAAAAAAAATAAACCCTTTAGCACATTTTTCATAGTTTTTGGCTTTTTTTAACGAAGGGTCATTGCCTTTTTAATAATAAACTCTTTAAAATCATTTGATAACTCCCTGTTTCTAAGTGCAAAATCAACTGTTGCCTTCAGATATCCAAGCTTATCCCCAGCATCGTATCTCTTTCCCTTTGTTAAAAAACCATAAATTGTCCTTTTTTTTAGAAGTATTTTCAGTGCATCGGTAAGTTGAATCTCTCCAGCTGCACCAGGTGATAGTTTTTCTAATATCTTAAATATATCAGGGGTTAAAATATATCTTCCAATAATAGCAAGATTTGATGGGGCCTCCTCTCTTTTTGGCTTTTCTACCAGATCTTTTATCTTATATACCTGACCTTCTAATATCCCATCAATAACCCCATACCGGTGTACTTCTGATTCAGGCACCTCTTCAAGTGAAATAACAGGGCAATCAGTCTCCTCATAAACCCTTATCATCTCTTTTAGTAATGGATAGTCGGGGTCTATAAGGTCATCGCTCAATAATACAGCAAAAGGTTCATCCTTAACAAAGGGTTTAGCACAAAGTATAGCATGCCCAAGTCCCAAAGCAACCCTTTGTCTTATATAAGCAAAACTAACATGGCTTAATTTATTTATTTCATGCAGGAGCTTATCTTTGCCTGTTGTCTTAAGTTTTTCTTCCAGTTCATAGGCTGCATCAAAATGGTCTTCTATTGCCCTCTTATGCTTACCTGTTATTATGATAAAGTCCTCTATGCCACATGATAAAGCCTCTTCAACAGCATATTGTATTAATGGTTTGTCAACAATCGGCATCATCTCCTTTGGAGATGCCTTAGTAGCAGGTAAAAATCTTGTTCCCAGTCCTGCTGCAGGGAGTATCGCTTTTTTAATCGTAGTTTTCATAATTGAGTAGTTAAGTTATATAGTGCCGGAGACGAGACTCGAACTCGTACGGCCATAAAGACCGAGGGATTTTAAGTCCCTTGCGTCTGCCAATTCCGCCACTCCGGCGAAAATATTAATTAGATAAGATACTAAAAAAAGCCCATAAAGTGCAAATAAAAAGATATCAAAAAATATAAATCCAATATAAATTTAATATATCTAAAAAGTTTTAATCACTATTTAGGCTAAACCCTGATCTGTAATCAAGCAAAATAAGCATAGCTTCAAAGCCTTTAGAAATTGTTTATTTATGTTTAAAGGAAATATTATGAATGTATCATCCATTAATTTACCACTGATGGTGATGCAGAAACAGGGTTATTTCATTTCAAGTGCTAAATTTAAAGGCTTTTGTAATTAAAAACTTCTAATCTCACCTTTTGTTTTATCAAGAATATAAGAGACTATCTCATTGTGAAGAGAATCCACTTCTTCGTCCTTAAGTGTTCTGTCAGTTGACATGTATCTGATATTAAATGTTACGCTCTTTTTCCCTTCAGGGATGTTTTTGCCATGATATACATCAAAGATACGAACATCCTCTATTAATTCAGAGGGATATGACCTGAGCAACTTAATTATTGAAGAAGCTTCTGTTTCTGCATTTACAATTATTGATGTATCCCTCTCAATAAAAGGATATTTTGGCAAATGTCTATATTTTGGAATCTGCATTGTAAAAGGAATCAATGAATCAAAATTAAATTCAACAACCACAATAGAGGGTTTACGAGCCTTTAAATCTATTAAGTCCACAAACTTAGGTGAAAGAACACCAATATACCCTACCCTACTATCCATAATGTAAATATCTGCTGACTGACCAGGATGCAGGAAAGGCTCTGTAGAGCGAACAAAGGAATATTCATGAATTCCGAGGTCATTGAAAATTGCCTCTATTAATCCTTTTACAAGATAAAAATCATGTATATCGTCCCTGTAAAGGGACTTTGTCTTTTCCTTATAATAAAGGGCAGCTATGTTCTCCTGTTCAATGGGTAGTTTACTGTTTTGACCTACAGGATTTATATTTAATGTTTGGGTTAATCCTGTTTTTTTCAGGTCTCTATTAATAAAGATCCTTGATACCTCAAATAGTCTGAACTCCCTGTTACCATGGGATACATTATGAATCATATTCTTTATCAAACCAGGTAAGATTGTTGTCCTCATATAGGAATGTTCTATCTTTAAAGGATTGCTTATCTTAACAAGACTTCTCCTTAAATCATCCTCTCTTATCCCCATCAATTCAATGTCTTCTAAACCCATAAAACTATAATTTATTACCTCAGTGTAACCAGACTTTAGAAAAGATTGCTTTATCTTTTCCCTTATATCAGACTTAAACCCTTCTATTTTGGACTCAGAATTTATAATGCCTATAGTTGCCTTTGGCAGTTCTGCTATAATCCTATCATATCCATAAATCCTTGATATCTCCTCAATAATATCTATCTCCCTTTTCACATCTCTTCTATAAGTTGGTGGTTTTACTTTAATACTGCCATTATATTCATAAATCTCAAAACCCAGTCTTAACATGATATTTATTATTTCTGTCAGATTTATTTCAACTCCAAGTATTTCCTTTACCCTTTGGGGTCTCAATATTATCTCTATGGGCTTAGATATCCTCGGGTAAATATCAATCTTACCATGAAGCCTGCCGCCAGCAATTTCACTTACAAGAAAGGCGGCCCTATCAAGGGCCTTTTTAAGCATCTTTATATCAGCACCTCTTTCAAATCTATAAGATGATTCTGTCCTAATTCCTAATCTTTTAGATGTCCTTCGTATATTAATTGGAGCAAAATAGGCGCTTTCTATAAATACATTACGGGTGGATTCATCAACCTCTGTTTCAATACCACCCATAATGCCTGCGATAGCAATAGGTCTCTCAGAATCCCATATAATAAGGTCGTCATTTGATAATTTACGGTCAATGCCATCAAGTGTTTTTATTTTAACAGGAAAGTCCTTTCCATAAACCTTTTCAGGGGTTCCTACCCTTATACAATGCCCCTTAATCTTATCTAAATCAAATGCATGAAGTGGATGTCCAAGCTCAAGCAATACATAATTAGTAATATCCACTACATTATTAATTGATCTCAGGTCACATTTTTCAAGCCTTTTTATAAGCCAGTCAGGAGAAGAACAAATCTTAACATCTCTAATAATCCTACCAGCATATCTATTACATATATCTGGATCAAGGATATCAACATTAAAGTCAAGTTCCTCCGTTTCTGCTGCAAATGTATGAGCTGGTAGTCTATAGGGAATATTGTAAGCTGCAGATAATTCTCTTGCAATTCCTATTATGCTCAAACAATCAGGTCTGTTTGGCGTAACATTAACCACAAAGACAGGGTCGTCATCAATATATTCAATAGCCTCTACCTCAAGCCCTATCATGGTGAGTTTATGGGCGACCTCTGTAGGAGAAACAGTTATTTCAATATATTCCTTCAGCCATTCAAAAGGGACACGCATGAATACCTCAAAACTGTTTTAAAAACCTTATATCATTTTCAAAAAAGAGCCTTATATCATCTATGGAATATTTGAGCATAGCTATTCTTTCTATACCCATTCCAAAGGCAAAACCTGAATATTCTTCTGGGTCATATCCTACATTTTCAAAAACAGCAGGATTCACCATACCAGCGCCAAGGATCTCTAACCAGCCAGACCCCTTACATACCCTGCAACCTTTATTATTACAGATAATACATCCTATATCTACTTCAGCAGATGGTTCTGTAAAAGGGAAAAAGCTCGGTCTAAATCGCACAGGCGTGTCTGCTCCAAACATTTGTTGAAGGAATTTTACTAATACCCCCTTTAGATTGCTAAATGTTATTCCCTTATCAACCATCAACCCTTCTATCTGATGAAACATTGGGGTATGTGTGATATCAGCATCACATCTATAGACCTTGCCAGGTGCAATGATCCTTACAGGTGGTCTCTTTTTTTCCATCACCCTTATCTGAACTGGTGATGTATGTGTTCTTAAAACTACCTCATCATTAACATAAAATGTATCTTGCATATCCCTTGCAGGATGATCCTTTGGAATATTTAATGCCTCAAAATTATAATAATCAAGTTCAATCTCAGGACCCTCTTCTACACTAAAACCCATTCTTATAAATATGTCTATTATCTCACCGAGGATTTTATTGATTGGATGCACCTTTCCGAAGGGAATAAATTTTCCTGGCAGTGTTACATCAATAGCATCTGATGCTAATTGTCTTTGAAGTTCTGCTGCCTTTAGAAGAGACTCTTTTTCAGTAATTCTACTCTCAATGAAAAGTTTTAAATCATTTAATTTCTTACCAGTAAGGGGTCTTTCCTCAGGAGGAAGTGATGAAAGGGATTTTAATTGGGACGTTATAATCCCTTTTCTGCCAAGATATTTGGCTCTGACCTGTATTAAATCTTCTATGCTCTTTAGAGATTCAAGGTCTTCAAGAAATGTCTTTTTCAAGTCTTCTATCATACAGAAGCATCTCTTAACCCTTCACTTGTTGAACTAATTCACTAAATGCCTTTGGATCATTATAAGCAAGATCTGCAAGTGCCTTTCTATTAAGATTAATACTAGATTTTTTTAATCTGTCCATAAACTGACTATAAGACATTCCGAGAGATCTTACAGCAGCATTAATCCTTGCTATCCATAGCGCCCTAAATTCACGCTTCTTCAGCCTTCTATCCTTAAATGCTGCAAGAAGTCCCTTGTCAGTAACCTGAGCTGCAACCTTATAAACCCTACTTCTACCACCATATTGACCCTTAGCCCTTTTAAGAATTTTTTTATGATATCTCCTTGTCTTAAAACCACCCTTAGCCCTTGGCATCGAACTTCCTCCTGATTTAATCTAATTTTTAAAATCGGGATTTTAAATATACCCAAAAATTTAAAGACTTATAAATTAATAAATATTAAAAACATTAGTCAAGTAGGCTAAAACATATAAGGCAGAAGTTTCTTTATATTGTTAAGCTGAGTCTCGGGTACTAACGCACTTTTTCTAAGCCTTCTCATCCTTTTTGCAGGCTTACCGGTTAGCAAATGACTTTTGTTAGCCCTATATCTCTTCACTTGCCCATTACCTGTTACCTTAAATCTTTTTGCTGCACCTCTGTGGGTCTTAAGTTTTGGCATATTAAATCTCCTTTATATTTTATTCAATAATTTTTGATAATTAACTATGCTTATTTGCTGCTTGGTGCTATAATCATTACAATGTTCTTACCTTCTAATTTAGGAGGCTGCTCTATCTGAAACTTTCCCGTAAGAAGTTCCTGTATCCTTTCAAAAAGTTTCATACCTATCTCTGGCCTTACAATTTCACGGCCTCTAAAAAACATTGTAATCTTAGCCTTGTTACCATCATCCAGAAATCTCCTGATATTTTTAACCTTTAACTGAAGGTCATGCTCTGTAATCTGAGGTCTTATTTTTATCTCCTTTACAGTTACTGTTTTTTTAGCAGAATGTTTCTTAGACATCTGGTATTTATATTTACCAAAATCCATTATCCTGCACACAGGTGGAGAGACATTTGGCGCTACCTCAACAAGGTCATAACCCCTCTCTCTAGCTATCTTCAGTGCCTCTTGAGTAGTAAAAACTCCTAGTTGTTTACCCTCTTCATCAATTAACCTAACTTCTCTTGTTCTAATGCCTTCATTAACCCTTACACTGTCCTTGCTTATACTATCACCTCCATAATTTAGTATCTATTTATTGATTCGTAACATTGATTTTTAAAAAATGTTTTATTGTTTATTATTTATTTGTTCTTTTATTATGCTGATAAACTCTTCTAATGTAAATGGGCCAATATTCTCACCACTTCTTTTTCTGACAATTATCTTTTTTTCTGTAACCTCTTTATCTCCTATTATAACAAGATAAGGAATTTTCTTTAAGGTTGATTCCCTGATTTTATAACCTATCTTCTCATTATCTAGATTTATCTCTGTTCTTATATTAGATTCTCTCAGTTTGGTGTATATCTCTTTTGCATATTCATTATGTCTTTCTGCAATGGTAAGCACTGATACCTGAATAGGTGCAAGCCACAAAGGGAATATACCTGCATAATGTTCAATCAATATTCCAAAGAATCTCTCAAGTGACCCCATAAGCGCCCTATGAATCATGATGGGTCTATGTTCTTTACCATCTTTTCCCCTATATGTAATATCAAACCTTTCGGGGTTATTAAAATCAACTTGTATTGTGCTACACTGCCATGATCTATTTAAAACATCCTTTATCTTAATATCAATTTTAGGCCCATAAAAGACACCCTCTCCAGGATCTATCTGATAATTTAGGCCTTTCTTGTCAAGCGCCTGTCTGAGTGCGTTAGTTGCCCTTTCCCAGCTTTCAAGACTCCCTACATGTTTATCAGGCATTGTAGATAAATAGATATCGTATGACTCAAAACCAAATGTCCTCAGTATAAAAAGTGTAAAATTTAGTATATTTAATATCTCCTCTTCAATCTGGTCTTCCCGGCAGAATATGTGGGCATCATCCTGAGTAAAACCCCTTACTCGTAAAAGTCCGTGCAGTACTCCTGAACGTTCATATCTATAAACTGTACCAAGTTCAGCATATCTTATGGGTAAATCCCTATAACTTCTAAGAGCGCTCTTATAAACATTTATATGAAAAGGACAATTCATTGGTTTAAGTTCATATTGAACCCCTTCTATCTCCATTGGTGAGTACATGTTTTCTCTATAAAAATCCCAATGGCCGCTTCTTTGCCAGAGATCTAACTTAGCAATATGTGGCGAGTATATTATCTTATAGTCTGCCTTAAGATGTTGATCCCTCCAAAAATCCTCTATCGTCTTTCTTATAATTGCTCCATTAGGATGCCATAAAACAAGTCCGGATCCTAAATCATCACTTATACTAAAGAGATCCAATTCCCTCCCAAGCTTTCTGTGATCCCTTCTCTTTACCTCCTCAAGAAATTCAAGATATGCCTTAAGTTGGTCTTCATCCTCAAAAGCAGTTCCATAAATCCTCTGGAGCATTTTGTTCCTTTCATCCCCACGCCAATAGGCCCCAGCAATGCTCAAAAGCTTAAATGCCTTTATCTTTCCTGTATCTGACAGGTGAGGCCCCTTACAAAGATCTACAAACCCACCCTCTTCGTATATTGTTACTGTTTCATCTGGAATCTCCTTTAAAAGCTCTACTTTATAACTCTCGCCCATCTTATTGAAAAGCTCTATAGCATCTCTACGAGAAATTTCCTTGCGTAAAAAGGGACTATTTTTTTTAATAATTTCCTTCATCTTTTTTTCGATCCTTTCAAGATCTGAAGGAACAAAAGGGATATCCCTATCAATGTCATAATAGAATCCATCTTCAGTTGACGGGCCTATGGCAAGCTTTGCTTCAGGAAATAATTCCTTTATAGCATGAGCCATTACATGCGAAGTGCTATGCCGAAGGATCTCTAATTCCTCTTTGGTAATAACAACACCTCCATTAAAATTTTTAGCTTTTATAATAACCGATTAATTGTTATAATTTCTACTATAATATCAACTCTGTGATTATGCAAATGTTTTTTTAAAAATTATGGTCAAGACCAATAACTTCAAATCTATCCTTATCTTTTTTTT
>FMJZ01038035.1_pt1 | contig 14217 bp, 11 predicted proteins | sample 1987881 | NCBI WGS metagenome assembly FMJZ01 (sample SAMEA4378227, study PRJEB15110) | soil metagenome | biome: soil; feature: Field; material: Soil | place: India | collected 2015-03-11 | depth 0 m | reverse complement strand
AACGATTAATTTTCATTTAGATTTTTGATGAGACAGTTCGGTTTATAGAAAATTTTTTCAAAATTGTGTATAATTTAATGATTTCAGGTTTAATCTCTCACTATGGAAAAAGAACTTCTCAATGAACAGGAAATAGAAAGAATCCTTAACAGGATTACTTACGAGATATTGGAAAAAAATAAAGGAACTGAAAAGGTTTGTTTAGTGGGAATAGTTACAGGTGGAGCATACCTTGCTGAAAGAATTAAGAAAAAAATAAAGGAAACTGAAGGCGTTGATGTGCCAATAGGAGTTCTTGATATCTCATTTTACAGAGATGATATCAATCTAACTGGGAAATCAAAACCTATTAAACCTACTAACATACCTTTTAGCATTGATGAAAAAAAGGTCATACTTGTTGATGATGTACTATATACAGGAAGATCTACTCGTGCAGCAATGGATGCACTTATGGATTTTGGAAGGCCTGCAGAGATTCAACTTGCTGTACTGATAGACAGAGGACATAGGGAATTGCCAATTACAGCTAACTATACGGGAAAATATATTCCCACTTCAAGGAACGAAAAAATAAAGGTTTACTTAAAGGAAATCTCGGGAAAGGATTCAGTTGTCCTGATTACACAATGAAAGACCTCGTTGGAATAAAAGAGCTTTCAAGGCAGACGATTGAGGAAATCCTCAATACTGCCAGAGCTTTTAAAGAGGTCCTAAAAAGAGATATTAAAAAAGTTCCAACCCTGAGAGGAAAAACAGCAATCAATCTTTTTTTTGAGCCCTCAACAAGAACACGTACATCCTTCGAGCTTGCTGAAAAGCGTCTTAGCCTTGATGTGCTTAACTTTTCCGTTAGTACAAGCAGTGTGGTAAAAGGTGAAACACTCTATGATACTTTGAAAACCATTGAGTCATACAATGTTGATTATATTGTAATAAGGCATTCTTCCTCCGGAGCTGCAGAATTTGTTGCAAAGCACACAACAGCTTCTGTTATTAATGCAGGAGATGGGACAAATGAACATCCCACACAGGCATTGCTTGATGCCTTCAGCATTCTTGAATTAAAAGGAAGACTTGATGGGCTTAAAATAGCCATAGTTGGTGATGTTATTCACAGCAGGGTTGCGCGCTCAAATCTTTATCTTTTGAGCAAATTTGACACTAATATACGATTTGTAGGTCCACCTACTCTTCTACCAAAAGATGCACCTGATAATGTAGAAATTTTTTATGATATTAAAGAAGGGTTAAAGGACACAGATGTAGTAATGCTTCTTAGACTTCAGCTTGAAAGACAAATGGGCGCATTTATACCTTCTTTGAAAGAGTATTTTCATGTATGGGGATTAAAAAAAGAGTATTTTTCATATCTCAAGGACGACACAATTATAATGCATCCAGGACCCATGAACAGAGGCGTTGAAATTTCAACAGAGGTTGCAGACAGCACTCGCTCAATAATCCTCAGACAGGTAACAAATGGCATTGCTACAAGAATGGCTGTAGTTTATCTTTTAACACCCAAGGAGGCTTAGCTTGGTTATTAAGATTTACAATGCCTACATAGTAGATCCTTTCACAAATAAAGAAGGTATTGCTGATATAGTGGTGGAGAACGGAAATTTTTCTAAAATTCAATTTAAAAACAAAATTGAAAATATTAAATCTTCAACCTTAAGTCTTAAGCATTCAGACAATGTTTTAGAGATAGATGCCAAGGGACTTTATATTTTTCCTGGACTTATAGATATGCATACTCATTTAAGAGAACCTGGATACGAATATAAAGAGACAATTCACACAGGAACACTCGCTGCTGTAAGAGGCGGATTTACTTCAGTTTGTTGTATGGCAAATACAAACCCTGTAAATGATAATCCTGAGGTCACATACTACATTCTTGCAAAAGCAAAAGAAGAAGGTAACTGCGATGTATATCCAATAGGAGCCATTACAAAAGGACTTAAAGGTGAAGAGCTTGCAGAAATGTCAATGTTAAGGGAAGCAGGATGTGTTGCCTTTTCAGATGATGGAATGCCTGTTATGAATTCTCGTATTATGAGAAGAGCTCTTGAGTATTCAAAGGCAGTAGGAGCACCAATAATATCCCATTGTGAAGACCTTAATCTAAGCGAAGATGGAGTAATTAATGAAGGAAAACTCTCTTTTTATCTCGGTTTAAAAGGAATTCCTAATGCATCAGAGGAAGTGATGGTTTCAAGAGATGTGATACTAAGCAAGCATTTTAAAGCACCAATTCATATTGCCCATTTATCAACACGAAACTCAGTAGAAATAATAAAGAGAGCAAAGGAAGAAGGAGTTTCTGTTACAGCTGAAACATGTCCACACTATTTTACACTCACAGAAGAAGCGGTTTCAGGCTACAACACAAATGCAAAAGTAAATCCTCCTTTAAGAACTGATAAGGACAAAGAGACAATAATAGAAGCTTTAAAAGAAGGTATCATTGATGTAATAGCAACTGACCATGCACCTCATAACATTGATGAAAAAAAAGTGCCCTTTCAGGAAGCAGCCAACGGAATTTCAGGACTTGAAACAGCCTTTGCCTTGAGTCTTAGACTTATGCATGATGGAGTTTTAAGTCTCAAGGAAGTTGTTGAAAAATTAACTCTAAATCCTTCAAGAATCCTTAAAATTCATAAATATGGACTAAAAGAGGGATCAGAGGCTGATTTTATCCTTGTTGATATCAATAAAAAATGGATAGTAGATAAAGATAAATTTGCATCCCTTGGCAAAAATACGCCCTTTGAAGGGTTGGAACTAAAAGGAAAGGTATTGCTTACAATTAAAGGCAAAAAAATTTTTGATATGAGGGAATCGGAATGAAGAAAGCCATTTTAGTTCTTAAAGATGGAACAGTATTTGAAGGAGTTTCCTTCGGAGCAGGTGGAGAGTCCATAGGTGAAGTAGTTTTCAATACCTCAATAACAGGTTATCAGGAAATTCTTACAGATCCTTCCTACAAAGGACAAATCGTGGTAATGACATATACACAAATTGGAAACTATGGAGTAAATGAAGAAGATGTTGAATCCTTAGGTGGGCCGAAAGTTGAAGGCTTTGTAGTAAGGGAATACAAAGACTATCCAAGCAACTGGCGTTCAAAAGGAAGTCTTGGAGACTATCTGAAAAGATACGGAATTGTTGGAATCCATGGAATTGATACCCGTGCTTTAACAAAACATCTAAGAGACAAAGGTGCACAGATGGGAATTATATCAACAGATGATCCTGATCCTGTGAGTTTACATAAAAAGGTGCTTGCCCATCCTGATATCTCAGAAATTGATCATGTAAGTACCATGATGTGTAAGGAGCCTTACTGGTATCATAATGAAGAAGGCTTCCCTTTATGCATAGTCTATGATTACGGAGTGAAACTCAACATTCTTAGAAATCTCAAAAGAGTGGGTTTTTCAGTCTATGTTGTCTCAGGCAAAACACCTGCTGAGGCGTTGCTTGAGATGAATCCTTCATGTATAATGCTTAGTAATGGGCCTGGAGACCCTCGGATTTTAAATTATGCAGTGCAAAATATTAAAAAGCTTATTGGCAAAAAACCTATTTTTGGAATATGTCTTGGGCACCAACTTTTAGGACTTGCTTTAGGAGGAAGAACATATAAGTTAAAATTTGGTCATCATGGAGGCAATCATCCTGTTAAAGATCTTAAAACAGATAAAATTTCAATTACAGCACAAAATCACAACTACTGCGTTGATATAAGCAGTTTAAAAGGTAAAGTAAGACTAACCCATAAAAATCTTTATGATGGTACAGAAGAGGGAATGGAACATGTAGAGTATCCAATTTTCTCTGTTCAACATCATCCAGAAGCAGGACCTGGTCCTAATGATGCCTTAGATATTTTTGAAAGATTTAGAGAAATTGTTAGAGAGTATGAAAAAGTTTGAAAATAGAGGGAATTGAATGGCAATAACCATACAATGAAGTATGGATATCTACAATTGGGAGAGATTAATATTTGTAAAGATTGCATAAAAAGTTACGAAAGAGAAATAAAAATGTTTGAACAAAAGCTCGGCATAAAAGATTCTGAAGTAAGGGATTATATGTTAAAGGACGAACAAATAAAAAAACTTTATAAAAAAGTTGTGCTCTTGAAAAAAAACACTTAAAGAATTGGAGGAACTTTTAAAATTGTATGCCAAAGAGAACTGACATTAAAAAAATACTTATCATAGGCTCAGGACCTATAATAATTGGTCAAGCATGTGAGTTTGACTACTCAGGTGCACAGGCTTGCAAAGCCCTTAAACAAGAAGGTTATAAGGTTATTTTGGTTAATTCAAACCCTGCCACCATTATGACAGACCCCTCAATGGCAGATGCTACCTATATTGAACCTTTGACTGCAGAAATTCTTGAGCTTATCATAAAAAAGGAAAGACCGGATGCTTTACTTCCCACACTTGGTGGACAGACTGCATTAAATCTTGCTGTCCAGCTTGATGAGGCAGGTGTTTTTGATAATTACTCTGTTGAACTTATTGGAGCGAATCCGGATGCTATAAAAAAGGCAGAGGATAGACAACTATTTAAAGAAGCTATGGCAAAGATAGGACTTGATCTGCCTCGTTCAGCAGCGGTAAACAGCCTTAAACAAGGGCTTGAAGTAATTGATTGGATAGGTTTTCCTGCCATACTAAGACCTGCCTTTACCTTAGGAGGAACAGGAGGTGGAGTAGCATATAACATTGAAGAATTTAAAGAACTTCTTGACAGAGGACTTAAGCTAAGCCCTGTAGGTCAAGTTCTTGTTGAGGAAAGCCTGATTGGCTGGAAAGAGTTTGAACTTGAAGTAATGAGGGATAAAGCAGACAATGTTGTGATCATCTGCTCCATTGAAAATTTTGATCCTATGGGAGTGCATACAGGAGATTCTATCACAGTTGCACCGGTTCAAACGCTTACAGACAGAGAATATCAAATTATGCGTGATAGTGCGATCAAAGCAATTAGAGAAATTGGTGTTGATACAGGTGGAAGTAATATTCAGTTTGCTGTAAATCCTAAAAATGGACGCATGGTTATAATAGAAATGAATCCAAGAGTATCTCGTAGCTCAGCCTTAGCAAGCAAAGCTACAGGCTTCCCAATTGCTAAAATTGCCGCAAAACTTGCTGTTGGATACACGCTTGAGGAGATTCCCAATGACATTACAAAAGTAACACCTGCAAGCTTTGAACCAACTCTTGATTATGTGGTAATAAAGATACCAAGATTTACTTTTGAAAAATTTCCTGAAGCCAATCCAATTCTTACCACACAGATGAAGTCTGTGGGAGAAGTAATGGCTATAGGAAGAACTTTCAAAGAGGCTCTTGGAAAAGCGGTTCGCTCTCTTGAGATCGGTTCTTATGGACTTGAAGAAATCAATGCAAATGAAGATGACATAATATGGAGGCTTAAAAATCCAACTGCAGAAAGACTCTGGTATATAGCAGAGGCAATTCGTAGAGGTTTTAGTATAGAAGAAATATATGAATTAAGTGGAATAGACCCTTGGTTTTTAAACAATATAAAAGAGATTATTGAAATTGAGGAAAAAATCAGACATGCAAAAAACTCAAAACTAAAAGACGAAGAGCTTAAAGAACTCATTTTCTATGCAAAGCAAAATGGCTTTTCAGACAGAAGAATTGCCACTCTTATGGATAAAAAAGATGAAGAGATAAAAAATCTAAAGAATAAGTTCAATATTAAACCCGTCTACAAACTTGTTGATACCTGCGCAGCTGAATTTGTTGCCTATACTCCTTATATGTATTCATGCTATGAGAGAGGATTTTACCAATGTCATTCTGATGGAAAAAGTCCACAAAAATCTCTGACTTCAGCCTTATATGACTCTGATGCTCCACCTACAGATAATAAAAAGAAAGTTATTATTCTTGGCTCAGGTCCTAATAGAATTGGTCAAGGCATTGAGTTTGACTACTGCTGTGTGCATTCAGTCTTTGGATTAAGAGAACTGGGTTATGAAACCATAATGATAAACTGTAATCCCGAAACAGTAAGTACTGACTATGATACATCTGATAGACTTTACTTTGAGCCTCTTACTCTTGAAGATGTTTTACATATTGTTGAAAGAGAAAAACCTCTTGGAGTAATACTTCAATTCGGAGGACAGACTCCATTAAAACTTGCCAAAGCCTTAGAGGCTAATGGTGTAAAGATTCTTGGAACTAAGGCAGATGCCATTGACAGAGCAGAAGATAGAAAACGTTTCAAAGAACTTGTAGATAAATTAGGATTAAGACAGCCACCAAGTGGCACAGCTACATCCTTTGAAGAAGCATTAAAAATAGCTGACAAACTGGGATATCCAATTCTTGTAAGACCTTCCTATGTTCTTGGTGGTAGAGCTATGGAGATTGTTTATGATGAAGAATCTTTACAAAGATATATGAAAGAAGCAGTGAAAGCCTCTGAAGACCATCCTGTGCTTATTGATAAATACTTGGAAGATGCAATTGAAGTGGATGTAGATGCTATTTCTGATGGAGTTGATGTAGTGGTAGCAGGAATAATGCAACACATTGAAGAAGCAGGTATTCACTCGGGTGACTCTGCTTGTTCCCTTCCGTCCTATTCCCTTCAAGAGGAAATAATTCAAAAAATTAAGGAAGAAACAATAGCCATTGCAAAAGAGCTTGAAGTGAAAGGATTGATGAATGTTCAATATGCTGTGAAAGATTCTGAAGTATATGTTCTTGAGGTAAATCCTCGTGCATCAAGAACAATTCCTTATGTAAGTAAAAGTATAGGAGTACCCTTAGCAGCAATAGCATCAAAAATAATGGTAGGAAAGACTTTAAAAGAACTTGGTTTTCTTAGTGATGTAAAACTTCCATATGTAACAGTAAAAGAGGCTATTTTCCCATTTGATAAATTCCCTGAGGTAGATGTAATCCTTGGACCTGAAATGAAATCAACAGGAGAGGTAATGGGAATTGATGAAGACTTTGGACTTGCTTATGCTAAAGCACAGATGAGTGCTATGGGTAAAATTCCTTTAAGTGGTAAAGTTTTTATTAGTGTAAAAGATAAAGATAAAGCTCATGTATTTCCGATAGCAAAAGAATTTATTGAAGTCGGTTTTACAATAGTAGCCACACTTGGAACTGCAAAATATTTAATAGAACATGGATTAAATGTAGAAGTTGTTAACAAACTTCAAGAGGGAAGACCAAATGTCCTTGATTTAATCAAAAACAAACAGATTAGTTTTATAATAAATACAGTGTTCGGAAAGCAGGCTCAGAGAGACTCTAGGTACATTAGAAGAGGAGCACTGCAATATAAAATTCCTTATACTACAACCATTTCAGGAGCAAATGCGATTGTTAAAGCCATAAAAAGACTTAAAGAACATCCTGTAAGTATTAAATCTATTCAGGAATACCACAGGGAGGTGCATGTGTGATAAAAAGAGCACTAATAAGTGTATGGGACAAAAGAGGATTGGTGGATTTTGCAAAAGAGCTTGATAGATTAGGCATTGAGATTATTTCAACAGGTGGAACTGCAAAAATTTTAAGAGAAGCTAATATCAATGTAATAGATGTTTCTCAATATACAGGGTTCCCTGAAATAATGGATGGAAGGGTTAAAACTCTTCATCCTCTTATTCATGGTGGAATACTGGCAAGAAGGAATAATCCTGATGATATTGAGTCAATGAAATCTCTTGGAATAAAACCAATAGATATGGTAGTGGTCAATCTTTATCCTTTTGAAGCAACTGTAAAAAAAGAAAATGTCACTATTAATGAAGCAATAGAGAACATTGATATTGGTGGACCTGCTTTATTAAGAGCCTCTGCAAAAAACTACAGAGATGTAATTGTAATTGTTGACCCCGATGATTATTCTTCTGTAATTGAGGATATTAAGAGAGGTGAAGTATCTGTGGAAAAAAGATTTACACTTGCAAAGAAAGTTTTTTCTCATACTGCAAGATATGATGCCTTAATATCAGATTATTTTAATGGAATAACCTCCAGTAAGAGAGACTTTAAATCTGACTGGACATTACCTCTAAAAATTATAAGAACGCTGAGATATGGAGAAAATCCTCACCAAAAAGCAGCACTTTATGCTCTGAATGAAAGTCCTTCTTTAATAGATGCAGATGTACTTCAAGGAAAAGAAATGTCTTTCAATAACTATCTTGATACTCATTCTGCTGTTCTTCTAACAAACGAGTTTAGTGAACCTGTATGCGTAATTATAAAACACAACAATCCCTGCGGTGTTGCAATAGGAGAAAACATTCATATTGCATACAAAAAAGCATTTGAATGTGATCCTGTTAGTGCCTTTGGTGGAATAGTTGCATTTAACAGAATTATTGACAAAAAAACAGCCTTAGAAATTATCAATACCTTTTATGAAGTAATTATCGCACCAGATTTTGAAAAAGAAGCACTTGAAGTTTTCAGAACAAAGAAAAATCTCAGGTTGCTAAAATTTCCCTCCCTATATAATAGAATTAGACCTTCAGGATTTGATCTGAAAAGAATTCTTGGAGGATTTATAGTGCAAGAGTGGGACAGTGTTGATGATGAGTTTTCTCAAACAAAAGTGGTAACAAAAAGACATCCTACAGATGATGAATGGAAGGCTTTGAAGTTTGCATGGAAGGTTTGTAAACATGTTAAATCAAATGCAATTGTTTATGCCAGAGAAGACAGAACAGTAGGTCTTGGCATTGGTCAGACAAGTAGAGTATTTTCGGCAAAAATAGGAGCAATGCATGCATTAAGTCCGATAAAGGGAACTGTTGTAGCATCTGATGGATTTTTCCCTTTTAGAGACAACATTGATGTTCTTGCTCAAAACGGAGTAACTGCTATTGTTCAACCAGGTGGTTCTGTAAGAGACTATGAAGTAATTGAAGCAGCAAATCAATATAATATAGCTATGATATTTACTGGAATAAGACACTTCAAGCATTAAAATGAGACCATTCAAAGAAATAAAAGCAAACTATTATTTTACAAAGGAAGATGAAGTAAGACTCGTAGAACTCAAACCTCTTATGGAAAAAAGAGTTGATAAAGTAGTAGGAGCTCTTTATCAATGGATTATCCAAACAGAGTCAGCAAAAAGAGTTTTTAAAAATGAATCACTAATAAAGCATGTAATGAGACTTGTGAGAACATGGTTTATAAATCTTTTTTCCGGCAAATATGACAACTATTTTTATGATTTTCTTATCAGAATTGGACAAAAACACGAGCAAGTCGGAGTAGATACCCATTTTATGGCAAGAGCAATAAATATTATAAGAAATGCTTGTGTTGACATTCTTTATGAAGAAATAGAAAAAGACAGGGAAAAATATATAATTTCCATTAATAAAATGCTTGATATAAATCTTGATATAATTATCTCTTCATACATTGAGGAAGAAATAAAAGGCTATTCGCCAGCATACAGAATAAAAAACCAGCTTGTAAGATATGGGGAGATGTTTTCTCAGCTTGTAAGTCTTTTGCTTATAGTTGGATTAAGTATTCTTACTTTTGCTGTAGTTTATCTTTGCGGAAGAGATATATATGCAATACTGTCTGGTAAACTTGAACACAAAATCGTAACTGCTCTTGGTTCAGTTCTTATTCTTTGGGTAATGCTTGAGCTTTTAAATACCGAGATTGTTCATCTTAAAGGAGGAAAATTTAGAATAAGTGTTGTTGTTGGAGTCGCTCTTGTTACTGTAATAAGAGAGACTATGATAGCAACACTAAAACATGAAACAATTGAGTTTATAGTTTCACTGATAGCTGCTATTCTTATAATTGGTATAGTTTACTGGTTGGTTAAAAAGACAGAGGAGGGAAAAAGATGAAAGTTCTTGTTATAGGTTCAGGAGGAAGAGAACACGCTATTATATGGAAACTTGCTCAATCAAGAGTAGTAGACAAAATTTATTGTACTCCTGGAAATGCAGGAATTTCTGAAATTGCTGAATGCGTAGAAGTTGAAAGCAAGGATTTTTCTGCTCTGCTGGACTTTGTAAAGTATGAATGGATTGATCTTACAGTAGTAGGACCAGAAGATCCTCTTGCTAATGGAATTGTTGATATATTTCAGAAAGATGGAAGGAAAATAATCGGACCAACAAAAGCTGGTGCTCAACTTGAAAGCAGTAAAGTATTTGCAAAAGACTTCATGAAAAGACATAAAATCCCAACTGCAGAATACAAAGTTTTTACATCCTATGCCCATGCTGAAGAATATATCAGGCTAAAAGGAACACCCATTGTAGTTAAAGCAGATGGACTTGCTGCAGGTAAGGGAGTTTTTGTATGTCAAAATTATAATGAAGCTATTGATGCTTTAAAATTAATTATGAAAGAAAAAATTTTCGGCTCTGCTGGTGATAGAGTTATAATTGAACAATGCCTCTATGGCAAAGAGGTTTCCTATCTCGTTTTTACTGATGGTAAAAGCATCATTCCAATGGTAACATCTAAGGATCACAAAAGACTTCTTGACAATGATGAAGGACCAAACACAGGAGGGATGGGTACATTTAGTCCAAATCCCATTATTACACCAGAGCTTGAAATTGAGATTCTTGAAACTATAATAAAGCCAACCATTAAAGGATTAAAACAAGATGGAATAGTTTACAAAGGAATTCTTTATGCAGGGCTTATGATTGTTAATAATAAACCCTATGTGCTTGAATTTAACTGTAGATTTGGAGACCCAGAAACTCAGGTTATTCTTCCGAGACTTGAAACTGATATCATAGATATCTTTATGGCAATAGTAGAACAAAAACTAAATAAAGTTGATGTTAAATGGAAAAATGAAGCCTCTTTATGTGTTATTCTGGCATCTGAGGGATATCCTGGCAAATACGAAAAAGGTATACCTATTTATGGACTTGAAATGTTTGAAGGCTTAAAAGATATTATAGTATTTCATGCAGGCACTAAGTTTGATGATGAAGGAAAGGTTGTAACTAACGGTGGAAGAGTTTTAGGAGTAACAACTTTGGGCAAAGATATAAAAGAGGCAAGACAAAAAGCATACTCTGCTGTCCAACTTATAAAATTTGAAGGAATGCAATATAGAAAAGACATTGGATTGAATGTTTAAAATTCTTTTAAAATAAAAATATGCGAGAGTGGCGGAATGGCAGACGCGCTGGACTTAGAATCCAGTGGGAAGACCCGTGAGGGTTCAAATCCCTCCTCTCGCATTTGATTCTATAGTCTTTATCAAGCAATCACAGGAATGCTGTCTGATATTTCCCCATCTCTCTTTTTTGTGTACCATTTAATCCAATGTAAATCTTTGATATTTTTGTATATCTCTTTATTTTCATTGATGATGACCAATTTGCTCTTCATAGTATATACTTCTTTAGGTATATCCTGGCAAACATTCTGACAATCTCCTTTCATTGAAAATTTAGTTCATATCAGAGAGCTTTAAAGGATAGTTGCTACAATCTGCAATTATGAGGAAACAACCATTTTTTAGATAAAGCATCTTTGAGTACACATGGTTGCTGTAAATAAATTTTTTTGATATACTTAAATAAAAAACCTTGAAAAGGAGGACAAATAGATGTCGCTGATCCTATGGTTCAATCAAATAAGCATTAAAGACATTCCAATTGTAGGTGGCAAAAACGCATCTTTGGGAGAGATGCTGAGAGAATTAACTCCAAAAGGAATTAGTATTCCTGATGGCTTTGCTGTCACTGCGGAAGCATATAAATACTTTATAAAATCAAATAATCTTGAAGAACCATTAAAAAAAATTCTTTCAGGGCTTGATAAATCCAATGTAGCAGATTTAAAAAGAAGGGGCAAACAAATAAGAAGCCTTATTCTCAATGGTAAAATGCCAAAGGACCTTGAAGAAGCAATCACTAAAGCGTATTTTGAAATGGAAGAAAAATATGACAAAAATGTTGATGTCGCTGTTCGTTCATCTGCAACTGCAGAGGATTTACCAGATGCATCATTTGCAGGACAGCAGGAAACATATTTAAATATACAGGGAAGGGAAAGAGTAATAAATGCAGTTAAAAATTGCTTTGCTTCACTTTTTACAGACAGGGCAATATCTTACAGGATAGATAAAGGATTTGACCATTTCTCCGTTTATCTTTCAGCGGCTGTTCAGAAGATGATTCGTTCAGATAAAGCTTCAGCAGGAGTAATGTTTACAATTGATACAGAAACAGGATTTAAAAATGTTGTATATATAACAGGTTCGTGGGGACTTGGAGAATATGTTGTTCAGGGAAAGGTAAATCCTGACGAGTTTTATGTTTTTAAGCCAACACTAAAGGAAGGCTACAAAGCTATTATTTCAAAGAAACTCGGAGCAAAACAACAAAAGCTTATTTACGGGAACATTCCTTCAAGACCAACAAAAGATCTGAGAACAACTCTTAAAGAAAGACAGCAGTTTATTTTAAATGATGATGAAATTCTAAAACTTGCTAGATGGGGAGTTCTTATAGAGGAGCATTACGGAAAACCAATGGATGTAGAATGGGCAAAAGATGGAGATGGTATAACCATAGGTACAGGTGAACTTTTTATTGTGCAGGCAAGACCAGAAACTGTTCATTCTTTAAAAAGAGAAAACTTCTATGAAATTTATGAACTTAAAAATGATGGAAAAATTCTATGTACAGGACTTGCTGTCGGAAATAAAATAGGACAGGGAAAAGCATGTATAATAAAGGAAGCTTCAGAAATTCATCTTTTTAAACCTGGGCAGGTTCTCGTTACAGATATGACAGATCCTGATTGGGAACCAATAATGAAAATTGCAGGAGCAATTGTTACAAATCGCGGTGGAAGAACGTGTCATGCTGCTATTGTCTCACGTGAACTTGGAATCCCATGCATTGTTGGAACAGATAATGCAACAGAAATTATTAAACCAGAACAGGAAATTACAGTTGACTGCTCCAGAGGTGAACAAGGTCATGTCTTGGAAGGAATAATTCCATATGAAATAAAAAGAGTTGATCTTGATACGATGCCAAAAACGAAAACAAAAATAATGATGAATGTTGGAATTCCTGAACAAGCATTTGTGCAGGGACAGATTCCAAATGATGGTGTTGGTCTTGCAAGAATTGAGTTTATAATAAGCTCTCATATTGGAGTGCATCCTCTTGCATTGATTGAATATCAAAAATTGAAAGAAAAAGCAAAACATGACCGAATGATTGCAAAGGTTGTTAAAGAAATTGATAAAAGAACACCACTTTATGAATACAAACCAAATTTTTATATTGACAAACTTTCTCAAGGTATTGCAATGATAGCTGCTGCATTTTATCCAAATGATGTTATTGTGAGATTTTCAGATTTTAAGACAAATGAATATGCAAATCTAATTGGAGGCAGACTTTATGAGCCTGTAGAATCAAATCCAATGATAGGGTGGAGGGGTGCAAGCAGATATTATGATCCAAAATTTGAACCGGCATTTGCGCTTGAATGCTTTGCAATTAAAAAAGTAAGAGATGAAATGGGACTTAAAAATGTTAAGGTTATGGTTCCTTTCTGTAGAACCCCAGAAGAAGGGAAAAAAGTTATTGAAGTAATGAATAAATACGGACTTAAACAGTCTGAAGAGTTTGAAGTATATGTAATGTGTGAAATTCCAAGCAATGTAATTTTAGCTGAAGAATTTGCAAAAATTTTTGATGGATTCTCAATAGGTTCAAATGATTTAACCCAGCTTACACTTGGTCTTGACCGCGACAGTGCTCTTGTTTCCCATATTTATGATGAAAGAAATGAGGCTGTTAAAAAATTTGTAAGTAAAGTGATAGAAGATGCCAGAAAATATGGAAAAAAGATAGGAATATGTGGGCAAGCACCGAGTGATTTTCCTGAATTTGCAGAGTTTCTTGTTGAATGCGGAATTGACTCTATAAGCCTCATACCTGATACAGTGCTTAAAACAAAGCTAATTATTGCTGATAAGGAAAAACAGATGGGAGTTTCTTAACATATATTTAGCTTCTGTTACCGTACTTGCTGGGATTTGACTATCGCTACAGAGGAAGAGCTCTGTGTCAAAGTGAATAGAGTAGGAAAATATCCCAGTATTAAATGCTGAGGGCAAAATCACATGTCAAGATATACGTATCTCAAAAAA
>FMJZ01005204.1_pt1 | contig 14242 bp, 8 predicted proteins | sample 1987881 | NCBI WGS metagenome assembly FMJZ01 (sample SAMEA4378227, study PRJEB15110) | soil metagenome | biome: soil; feature: Field; material: Soil | place: India | collected 2015-03-11 | depth 0 m | reverse complement strand
GGAAAAACTAAAAGGTTTTGAAGGAGGGATGGATTGATGGCAGAAAAACAAGAACACAAGGAAGTCAAGCGGCGGGAGTTTTTGAAGACAACTGTAGGTGCATTGACCGCTGGGGTATTGGTAAGTGGCTTCAAACCAAGTAGAGCCTACGCCCTTGCGGGAAGTCAAAGAATGATTGGTGCAAACGACCGAATTAACATCGGAATCATCGGGTGTGGTGGGATGGCTCATGCCCACATCGGAACCCTTGTTCGCGCTATTCAGAAAGAGGGAGAAAATGCCGAGATCGTCGCAGTTTGCGACATTTATGAGCCACGAAAGGAAAGTGCCCGCAGGCTCGCTGAGCGTCAGTGGGAAGGGAAGAGTGAAACAGGAAAAATTGAAGTTTTCCACGATTATCGCAAACTCTTGGAACGTAAGGACATTGATGTCGTTTGGATTGTTACCCCCGAACATTGGCACGCCCGCATGACTATTGACGCTTTAGAAGCAGGCAAGGACATTTATCTCGAGAAGCCGATAACCCGCTACGTTGATGAGGCAAAGAAAGTTTATGAGACTGCAGTTCGGACGAAACGAGTCATCCAAGTCGGTTCGCAGTGGACTTCTGAACCGAAATGGAGACAAGCGGCGGAACTCATCCAGCAGGGCAAAATTGGAAAAATTGTCTGGTCGCAAGCAAGTTACTGCCGCAACTCTCGCGAGGGCGAATGGAACTACGGGATTGACCCCAACGCCAGACCAGGCGTTAACTTGGATTGGGATGCATTCCTCGGTCCAGCACCGAAACGACCTTGGGACCCTGAACGGTTCTTCCGATGGCGAAAGTTCTGGGATTATTCTGGCGGAATTGCAACCGACTTGTTCCCCCATGTCTTGCACACGCTTTTCTTGGCAATTGGCGCTGAATTCCCAACCCGCGTTGTGGCAACTGGCGGCATATTCGTTCACCACGACCGAGAAGTCCCCGATACTTTCCATATGATGGCGGAGTTCCCGAGTGGACATGTCGTTGTCGTTGTGGGTTCAACGGCAAACGAGCGTGGGCTTGAAACCATCGTTCACGGTCACAAGGCTAATATGTTCTTGGGCGGTAATGAAATCGTTGTCCAGCCCGAGCGAGTTTACGCTGACGAAGTTGAACCATTGCGAGTTTCCGCCCAACCAGTCCATGATGTGCTTCGTGTTCACCATCGTAACTTCCTTGAGTGCGTCCGTGATAGGACAAAGACTCCCAACTGCCCAATTGACCTTGCATATAAAGTCATGGTCACTGTCGGCTTGGCAGAACTTTCTTACCGAGAAGGCAAGATGAAAATCTTTGACCCTCAAAAGCAAGAAGTTGTCTCGTAAACTTTACTTGACAAAAACAAACTTTGAGGGCGAGGGTTTTTCCCTCGCCCTTTTCAATTTCCTGTCATTCGCTGACCAATGTTACCACAGAACGGGGTGGAACCTCAATAGGTCCAGAAACGGGAACGGGCTCACATCTCCGCAAATTGTCCTCTGGGGCATTGGAAGTCACGAATGGTGTAAGTGAGTCAAATTTGAGGTTGCTTTCCCCGCCCCTCCACTCTAAGAACAACTTCACAGATTCTTGACCCATGTTGACATAGACAAGCACAACCTTACCGCTCTTGGGGTCAAGGAAAGCCGAACCGAGCAAACCGTCAAAGTTGGCTTCATTGTCGCGAGAAAGAGAGATGCGCTTCATTCCCGGACGAATGAACCTGCTGAAATTTCCAAACGCCCAAAACAGTTTAGGCACAACTATGTTCTCTCGGTCACCAGGTTTTTGCCAGTCAGCGAAAATCAACCCATCCTTGTAATCCCAAATGCTCACTGCCAGCCACCAGTGCCAAGCAGTGACTCCAACAATTGTCAAGTCAAGTTGAATGATGCGGGCGACCCTCAATGCTGTATCCATTGTCAAGTCGAGCCTGTGTTCCATAATGCAGTATTCTGTTTGCCACAACCGCCAACCTGGAAAAAGGGAAATTTCTTCCTTCAACCGTTTCCTAAAAGGCACAGCGTTGCGAGGTGAGTCCGACCAATAACTATGGTAACTTAGCCTGAAGTTGAGCATGGGCGCTACTTCTGGGTCACTGCAAAACTCGTGAATGTATTGCCCGTAGAAACCGCCGTATTTCTCTCTGCTGCTCCACATGTGGGGTAAGTCGCCTGATTCAGGGATGACAATTTCGGTCGGCAAGTTTCGGCTCTTGAGTTCAGCGTAAAGTACCTTGACAATTTCTTTAATGTCGTTGTTGCTGGCTCGGTTGCCTTCTTGACCCGCACCGTTCCACTTGTTCCAATCCCATTGGGGCTCATTGACGGGGCTGACGAAGTTGAAAGTTATGCGTTCGGCTTCGTTGGGGTTATTGTGGAAGTGACTGATGATGTCGGCGATGTATTTGGCAAATGCCTCTTCAGCCCCTTTCCGCAAGTTCGTCGTCCCAACTTCAGGGTCACAGTAGGGGTGACCGTTTTTTGTCAAAAACCTTGGTGGGCTATTGACAAAAGCGAGGAAGTAGGGAACGCCACGAGCCTTCGCCGCTCGTAAAAACCATCTTTGCCCCTCACAAAGGTTCCAGTCATAAACACCTTCCGAGGTAGCGAAAGACTCAACGGAGCGGTAGGGAATGCGAATTGTCTCATCGTGTCCAGCACCAATGTTGAACCTCCAACACGCAAGTCCGATACCTTTATCAAGGGAAAAGAGCAAGTCAGCAAGTTGCTGCTTTGATTCTTCCGACCAAAATTTGCCAATTGGCTCAATAGTCCAACAATCGGAAGCGCCAAAGTGCTCAATCGTTTGAAATTCAACCCTTAGGTCAATTGTGTCCCGTTCAATCTTGACAGTTTCTTGCCTTACCTGCAAAAACGACCTCAAGCACAACAGACCAGCAACCATCAAAGCAAATTTCAACCAAGTCATTTTTACCCCTCCTCCCTCAGCGCAGTGCTGGTTTGCAACTCATCTTTGGGCTATATAGTTTCCGAACTTGACAATTTGCCTATCTACCGAGATTCCGTTTTGCAACCCATATTTTGCGCACTCCAAAATGTTTTTGCCCCAGCAGAAGATAAACACCCTGAAGGAACGACGCAAGGCACAAACTTCTTGCCTCTAAATAGCACCAAGAACAAAAAACCAAAATGACGCCAAAATGGCAAAAGATTGATATCCTTCTAATCTTGACATCGTTGAAAAGTTGTAATATCTTTCCCCGCGACAAATGAACTTGAGGGAGGGAAAGAAAATGAGAGCAGCAAAGAGGATGACTCTGAGAAAGAAAGGCTCTCTTGGAGGGTCATTCAATATCTCATCGCTTTCATGGCATTTTTAAAAGTTTGCGGCGATAGAGGTGAGCATCATGCGACAAGGTATTACGGCGGTGGTCATTACGATGGTAGCGGTGGCATGTGCCTTTGCTCAATCCCTTCGGCACGACCGGATCTTAATCGTACCTGCTCCCCAGAGGGTTGTCATTGACGGGAATTTGAACGATTGGGACTTAAGCGGTGCAATTGAGTGCGTTTTCGATAAGGCACTCAAGCCGCGTTTCACTGTCACGATCGCTGCCATGTATGATCCCCAGAACCTTTACATCGCCGCTCACTTTGTAGATGACACTCCCTTGCTAAATCGCCATGACCCAGAAGTTGAACCCGATCGGGGTTGGGATGGTGATTGTCTTCAAGTGCGGTTGTGCAGTGACCCGAAAGCACCCTATCCACTGCCTGATATGGAAAACGAGCGAGTCTGCCATTTGACAATGTGGTTCTATACGGACAAGCAATTGCCTTGTTTGCATATCGCTTATAGTGCCTATCGCACTAGCAAGATTTGGACGGGTAAAGAGGCTGGCATCGCTTTCCGCAAGGACAAAGATGGCAAGGGCTACACCCTTGAAGCCAGCATTCCTTGGGAACGCTTGAACGCAAAGGCAAATCCGCCTAAAATGGGAGACCGTATCGCCTTCGTTGTCCAGCCCCATTGGAGCGATTCAATTGGCTGGCGACAAGTGTTAACCTTTGACGACATCGTTCGGGAAGCAGGATTTTCGTTTCAAAGTGCCCACATGTGGGGGCAAGCCATCTTTCTGCCGCACGGGAAACTCAAGTCCGCCGAGCGCCCAAAACCGAAGGCAGAGGAGGTTTTGCCCCTCACCCTTCGTCTCCCACTGCCTGACCTACAAGCGAAAATCGTCAGTGCGGCTATCTTTAACGCCGATGGAGCTTTGGTGCGAACATTGCCTGTTATGTTGCGAAGTGAACAAGACATTCGGCAAAGCAAAAGGTTTGTCACCATCCGTTGGGATGGTTTGGGCGACGATGGGCAACTTCTGCCCGTGGGGCGTTATATTGTCAAGGTGCTGACGCATCGTGGAATTGGGCAACGCTATGTGACCTCACTGCACAACGCTGGTAACCCGCCCTGGCGAACCGATGACGGCACGGGCAGTTGGGGTGGCGACCACGCTGCTCCAATTGCAGCAGCATCCGATAATGAACGAGTTTACTTGGCATGGATGGTTAGCGAGGCAGGATCAGCGATCATCGCTGTTGACCCTAAATTACCCAAAACAGATGGCATCATCTCTCGCATCGGTAAAAAGTTTTGGGGGCAGCATCAAGTATTGGAGATAGGCATTTTAGTGACAGCGCTGGCAAGCGATAGCGAAAGGCTCTTTGTGGCACAGGATGGCAAGAGTTGGGGTGGCGATTGGGCAGATCCAAAGGTGCCCAACAAGGCAGGGGTCGTTTCGTGGGATGCCAAGACGGGCAAGCCTATCAACTTTCCCTTCGGCAAGCGGACGCTAATTTTAAGCGAATGGTCAGACGAACTCAAGCCACCCGAATTGCAACCTAATGAAAGGTTCAGCATTTATCATCCGCTCGTCCCCCGCAAGCGATTTTGGGAGCGCTTTCGCGACCGAGACTTTGGACCTCAGGAGTTAGGCTTGAACTTGCTGGGCATTGCCGTCGTTGGTAATACCCTTTATGGCTCGCTCTTTTTGGAGAACAAGGTTGTCGCCGTCAACTGGCAGACAGGACAGCGGCTCAAGGAATTTTCGCTGCCACGACCTTGTGGAATTGCTGCCACGAAGGACGGACAACTCATCGTCGTCAGCGAGAAACGCATCGTGCGTCTCAACCCGCAGACAGGTGAGGTGACGCCATTGGTCTCCGAAGGGCTTTCTTCGCCTTGGGGTGTCACTCTGGACGAGGAAGGTAATCTCTACGTGACCGATTGCGGAGAAGCAATGAACGTGAAGATATTTGACGCTAAAGGACAGAGACTTGGGCTGATAGGCAAACAAGGAGGACGACCGTGGGTGGGGCGTTATGACCCAGAGGGGATGCTGCGCCCTGCAGGAATCATTGTTGACCGAGAAGGGAAAGTGTGGGTCTGCGAACATGATAATGCTCCAAGGCGTATTAGCGTCTGGACTCGAGATGGCAAGTTGGTAGCAGATTTACTGGGAGCGGGACATTACGCCGTCTGGGGCATCGCTAACGAGGTCCAGCCGCGATTTGTCAACACCCATGCAACGCTCTTTTCAGTGGATTATGCGACAGGTAGATGGCAGGTCACAGCGACGCTAGTGCGCCCGCAGATGCATGGTCTGACTTTCGCGCCCGAGGAAGATTTCACTGACCGTGCTTACTTTTTCCGCCATGTGCGAGGACAAACCTTCCTCGTCTATTGCGGTCGAGGCGGAGTCGTCATTTATCGGCTTGGGAAGGACTTCGTGGCGCAGCCAGTCTGTGCACTTGGACCTGGCAAAGAATTGCCGTTGCACCACCTTACCAAGGATGATTTGCCGGTGCCGGAGAAGCAACGGGATGAGTTCTGGCGCAATCCGCATGCATTCGCATTCTGGTGGGTGGATTTCAATGGTGATGGCTTGGTTCAACCCGAGGAGTTCGCTCTTGAGCAGGTAGAAGCGTTTTGGGGGTTGTATTGGGGTGCGTGGGTGGACGACGATTTGACGATTTGGAGTGCGACACCTCATGGCACTGGCGCCATTTGGCGTATCCCCGTCAAAGAATGGCTGCAAAATGGCATCCCCGTTTATCCCAAGTCAAGCGAACAATCGCCGTGGATGTTCGTTATGGGCAAGGGCACGATTCACAACGTTATGGTGGATGGCGATCGTTTGTTCGTGCTGGAACAAGAAGGCGGTGATGCTTATGGCAAAGGAGCGAAATGGCAAGCCATTTCATGCTATTCAACATCCACTCCCCAATCCCCCAAGCGCCTTTGGGCATATAGGCGCACTTGGCTCGGCTTCGGTCTAGAAGCGCCGCTGAGCCAACCGGGCGATGTCGTCGGGGCGATGCGGTTCATTGGTAAAGTGAAATTGGGCAACGGCATCACCCTTATCGGCGTTAATGGCTATTTTGGGCAGTTTAATTTGCTTACAAATAGCGGTTTGTGGGTAGCCGCTTTGTGCAAGGACAACCGCTATGGACCGAAAGCTGACGCGACGACGGTTTGGCCCGAAAACTTTTCGGGTTTCCTTTTCCGCAACCGAGAGGATGGCAAAGTTTACTTGATTGCGGGCGATACAGACTGTCGCATTTGGGAAGTGACAGGACTTGAAAACCTGCGTACGGCTCAAACAGAAATTACACTCACAGACGCTGACCGAAAATTGGCGATGAAGGCATCTTTGTTGCGACAAGGCGCTTTCGTTGATTTGCCTCCCATTCGCTTGCGTAAAGTGATACCTGGACGCATCATCGTGGACGGAGATTTGCACGATTGGGATTGGGGTGCTGCCGTAGTAATTGATGCGGGCGCGGGACGGAGGGCTAAGGTAGCACTGGCTTACGACGAGATGCACCTTTATGCTGCCTTTGAAGTCGCCGACAATTCACCGATGCTCAACAGTGGGAAGGATTTTGCCCTGCTATTCAAGACAGGAGATGCGTGCGACCTTTACCTCGCCACCGACCCAAAATCTGACCCGAAACGAATCCGCCCCGCTGCAAGCGATATCCGACTGCTGTTCAGCGTGCTAGAGGGGCAACCCGTTTGTGTGCTCTATGAGCCAGTGGCGCGAGAAGGGGAACGGGCAACGCGATTGTTTACTTCACCGGTAAGCGCAGAAGCCTTTGACAGAGTAGTTCTACTCAAAGAGGCGCAAGTTGCCATCCAGCGCACAAAGAACGGATATACCCTTGAGGCGTCTATACCTCTCTCCTCAATTCGCTTCATACCGAAGGCAGGTGCAATTTACCGAGGGGATGTAGGTGTCATTTATTCCGATACGGGTGGCAGTCGCAATGTCCTGAGGGTATGCTACTTCAACAAGGACACTGCTATCGTCAACGACATCCCAACAGAAGTTCGCTTACAGCCACAGAATTGGGGGATGATGCTGGTGGAGTGACAAAGCCAACGGGGGTGATTGTGAATGCCAGTATTTCACCTCGCCTTAAGGACAGGGGCAGCGTTCTTGCTTTTCTTGATAAACTTCCCTTGGGCTGCTGAGATAAGGACAATGGGTGTTTTGGGCAATAGCGGCGAAGCGGGAGCAACTTTAGTTCGGGTTGGCGATCTGCCCTTTGACCGATGTGCTACGGGTGTCGCCCTTGACAGCGATTTTACCCTTTGGGTTAGCGGTGGCAACACTCTCAACCGAGTTGGGTTGGACGGACGGCTCATTGAACGCATCCCGGTCGAACCCAAGGGCAGCGTTGTTAACAGTCGCACCTTCGCTGTGCTCAATGATACCCTCTACTTTTTAGGCAATTTGCCCGATGGACAATTCGTATTGTTCGCTGCACCGATGACACCTACGAAAGTGCCAAAAGTTGCCCGTCCCATTTTGCGCTCGTTGCCCGAACGCAGGCGGGATTACATACCCTATTGCCTTGCCCCACAGCCTTTAAATGGGCGTCTGGTGTTGGCATGCGAGCCAAAGGAATTTCCTGATCGCATCGGTATCTACGTGGAGAATCTTGGGCACTTTTGGCGAAACCGACAAGCCAGGCGACGATCTTTGGCATTTGCGTGAACCGACACTAGTAGCGCTACGGGGTAACCGAGCCATCGTGGCTGACAGCGGCAATCAACGCGTCATGAAGCTTCAACTCTTGACATCCCGTTGACCTCTCAGCCCTCTTTCGGTCGGTTCGTCATCTATCCGTTCACTTTTCCGATAGCGTGATTGAAGGTGGTTTTGTCAACCTTTCGTAATCCCATGCGGCGAAGGAGGCGTCTTTTTGACCTTCGTGTAAAACATAGGCGAGGCGAATACCTTTTACCCTTCCTGTGCCAAAGGAGATTCCTCCCCATGCGCCTTCTATGTCCCAATATGTCAAATTGTCAAACTGTGATAACGCAATGCACGAATGTACCCAAGTGTCCGAGTAAACGGCATACCATTTGGGCTGTGGGTTTTTGCCAATGACATTCTCACCCTCGCCCTTTCCGTCCACAACTGCCTTGTTGCCCTTGTCATCTTCAAATTTGCACGGGAGTGAATAGTAGGCTCGGCTGTAGTCCCGTATACCCTGTTTGTCGGCTTCAATCTCAACAACGAAATGGCGAGGGTAGAAAGTGAAGGTGCGAGTGACGCGGAAGTCACCTTGCAATTTCTTGACAATTTGCACGACGATGCTGACAGGGTTTGTGCTCAGGCACTTTATCGTCTCAACTTCACCAATTTCATCAACCCAACCTGTCGGCGCTGACGAAACGCCGAGGCTTCGCAAGAAACTCTGTCTTGGTGCATTTGGCATCAAACTTGTCCATTCACGAACCATTCCATCGCTGCCGAATTGCAATCGGTAAAATGGCGTTACGACCGCTCTCCTTGCACCGTCCCATTGAAGTAGCGAGCGAGTTGGAAAATGCTTTCGGTTTGGTTGGACAACATTCCATAGAATGCGAAACTGGCGAATTGCATTTGGTGGGGTATCGCCTGCCAGCAGGAAGACCAGGGTTCCTCTCTGAGTATTCGTCTTGCTCGGTTCAAAATACGTTGGCACGGCTTCAGTCAACTTACCCCCTTTAACTTCTACGACGCGAACACTGTCAACATCCACAGGGGCATTTTGTGGCATCGTCCCCAATTTCCCGAAATCAACCTCCAACACAATAGGTTCGTCAAGCCTTCTGATGCCGGCAGCGCTGACGACCAAATTGGCGCCGAATTTCCAACGAGAGTAATCGGGTTGGACAGTAAAAGGAAATTGGACAATGTTGTCATTCATGACCAACTCCCTTTCGAGTTTCACAGGTTCAAGTTGCACAACAAGCAAATGTTCGCCGTCAATTGACTCCGTCGCAACTGTAAAAGTGACTGCTTCCTGCCCGTTTGCCTTAATGCTCACTGTTTTAGAACCGAGCAAGGAGTTGTGGGAGATTTTGTCAAGGTAAATTGAGATTTTCACTCTGTCATCGGCGCCACCATCGTTAATCACTTGAGCGCTAACCTTAACCTGTTGCCCTTGCTTGATTTGCTTCAATGACAATTTGATGCTTCCGACTGTGAAATTTGGGTGCTTTGCGGTTGCACCCCAAACGAGTGTGTAAACTCTGCCTTCCTTTGGAACGCTTATGCGAATGGCATCGCTGACCCTTGCAAATTTCACTACGGTTCTCGGCTCACCTTTATCGTCTAATTCCAAAAGTTTCGCCGATGCGAAATCAAAGTTGTCGACAAATCGCCTCGGTCGCAAAACAACTTCTGTTGCACCCACTTCAACAATGACCCGAATTTGCTCCTCACTATCAAGCCTCAGCGTCACTTGCCCATCCGTGGCGCATAACCCGAAGTCATGTCTCTTACCGCCAGCATCGCAAAAAGCATAATCTGGTGTGCGAACGAAGGTGACAATGCGGTCACCGACAAGTGCCCGATACTGGGTGATGTGTGGACCATGAGCGTAAAAGCCATATTGAGGCAAAATGAACTTTTGCTCCCGAGATGGTGAAGTTCCCGCTATGCCCTTGCGGACGAGCGTGAAAGGTTTCTCGCCGAAGTTGACAATTACTTCTGTTGTGCCTGTCTTTGCACCAGTGCGCCCAAACACAGTTCGCTGGACATCTCTGTCAAGTGTCAGCCACTCGTGGGTGAGCATTTCATCAAAAGCGATTTGCTCGTGGAGTTTGCAGACAATGCGGTAACTTTGAAGCAACCGCTTACGCATTTCTTGATCGCTCCAGGTGAAGCCTCGCCTATCAACCCAAAACATTGGTGGAGTGCCGTAGAGGATGTTGAAGGCATCTTTCTTGTCGCTCAGTTCTGGTGCAACTCGGAAAAGGAAATCGGTGCTGTCGCCCCAATACCAGTAACTAACGACACAGTCGTGGAAGACAAGTTCCCAGAGAGGCAATCTACGCCGATGCCCCAAGCCCCATTCAAGGTAGCGTTCGCCAATTTCTTCACGCTTTTCAGGTGGGCGCAAATGTCCCGCTGGCCATGTGAAGAAGGGGTTAATGCTCATCATTCCTTCCCAGTAGTCATAAATGTCAACTCCCCACCAGCGTCCGTGTTCGCCACCAAGCACCAGCCCGAGTTCATCGCCGACGAACTTCGCCAATTTCCGTTTTGCTTCCTTGTCCTGAGTTCTGTCGTGAGGATGCTTTGAGTCATAGCATTCAATTAGCCCAGTTGCCATCGTCACATCCAAGAACCAAGCGTTATGTGGATGGCGTTTGAGCTGCTCGGAGATGTATTTTCGGGCAACATCAAGTTGTAGGAGCGAACAACGCTTATGAGCAGTGTGCTTTTTATCCCAAGTGACCCAACCGACTTGACGGTTTCCATCAGCCCTCAAAACGCAATCCTCAATCGAGCCGATGTTGTATGGTGGACTATGCTGTGGGCAGCAAGTGTAAAGGTCTTCGTAGTTGTCGTAACGACTGTTCAAGTAACCCATTGTTTTGATGGCTTCCATCTCTTTCGCAGCCCAAACTCCATTGATGAGCAACCTGTCAATACCTGCGTCTTTTGCTTCTCGTGCAATTTGAGGGTTACCGCCCCAAATGTTAGGTGCACCAGCCAACAACTTGACAGCAGGTTTGCGTTTCGCCTTCTCGGTGAGGGTGACCAAAAATCCGTTGCGCTTTGCATGCTCACGGTAACGCTTGCACAAAGCGACATATCCACCCTCGGCAACGAATATGTATCGGAGGTGGCGGGGGTAATCGAAAGTTTGCATTGTCGGTTCATGGTAGGCTGAAGGTGTTAGCCATTCACCTTTTTCCGTTTTCACCACTTCAATGATGCAATTGCCGTCATCGGCGCTCCGTCCATCCCACAAAAGCAAGTAACCTGCTTTCCCGTCGGTAATCCCGACCCAAGGCATGTCCAGCGAGCCGAAGGTTTGGAAACCCCAACCGCGAAACTCTTTCCCTGAGACTGGCACTGCTATACCGTTGCCGTAGAAAGGCAATAGCAAATCGCAATCGGTGCTTAAAGGCAATAGAGGTGGTAGTGCCGTGAAAGTTCCGATCTTTCGTTTGTGGTCATCGGTGTTAACTTCAACAACCAACTCATCACCTTCAAGCCACATCGTCACACTGGCAGTAAAAGTTCGTTTGTCCCTTTGCCTTGCATCGGTTTCAAAGGTAATGCGGTTTCTGTCAACTTTCAAGTTTCGGAAGGGTGAAAAGGGTGGAGCACTGCGCCAGAGGGTTTTCGTTCGTTTGTCAAGGACGGAGAAAGTTCCCAAGGGGTCAACTGTAACGGTGAGCCATTTGCTTTCAATCGTCACTGGATGAACTACTCCCACCGCTGCTAAGAGCACCCAAGTGACCATAACCCTCACCTACCTTGATGGGTTGTTTGCCCGATAAATTTTGTCGCAGAAAAAGAAAAAGCGTCGGGCGCAAAAACCCGACGCTTCGTTGCAGCAGTGAGATTAAATGCCAACCCCGGTTTTACTCAAGTGGACACCTTCCAAACTGGCTGCCGTAAAGAGGTGCTTTGTCCTTGCTGCCGTAAGCGTTGGTGATGATGTCACGAACATGTTCGTAAATAGCGTCCTCAGCAGCCTGAAGGACGGGGCGACCGAGTTTGTCAATTTCTTCGGCGAACTTTCCTAACACATACCTCGCGCCGCGAGGTTTCCTTCCTTTCGCCTCTGACTCTTGCTTTTCCGTCTCAGTCATCTTTTGGACAAGTTCCGCGCCTTTACCTGACGGGTCACGCTCAAGGGTTCTTAGGAATATATCGGCGAGGGCAGTTGCATAGTTGAACTTTCGCGCTCCAGCACCTATTGCTTTGTGCACAGCCTCGTAACTTAGCCCAGTCCCACCGTGCAGCACCAGTGGAGCGAAATAACCTCTTTCCCTAATTGCGACATCAATCTTTCGCATGGCATCGTAACCGATGACTGGTCTGCGCAGATACCAACCATGAGCGCTCCCGACGAAAACGGCGATAGCGTCGGCGTTCGTGCCTTCCACGAGTTCAACTGCATGTCCAGGTTTAGTGAATTCCTTGCGGATTTCCTCCTCGCTTTGCGCTGCTCTAACTGCTGCTTCTCCGATTTCTCCCTCTTCAACTTCAACAGTGACTCCATGCTTGTGCAACTCTGGGATAATTTTCACGCACCGTTCAATGTTGAGTTTGACTGCTTCGCCTCTGTCAACCTCAGGTGGATGTTTGGAAAAGTCAAGTTCAACGGATGTGAAACCTGCACGGATAGCAGCGAACGCCAGTTCTTCATCGTTTTGCAAGTGGTCAAGGTGAAGAGCCACAGGGACGAGGTAACCCTTCTCTTCCCACAGCCTTTCAACTTCCTTCGCAACAAATTCGGAGAAAGAGTTTAACAGGTCAAACTTGCTTCCTGAGAACCAACCGTTGATCGCATACCCAATCTGCGATTCTGCCACTTGGATGATAACTGGCGAGTTGAGATCAAATGCAGCCCTAAGAACTCCTCTCGTAATTTCAGGGCGGATGCAATTTGCTGCGAGAACGCCGAACTCATGCTTGTCTGCGACTCCGAGAATTGTTTGCAAGTTAAGGAGATGGGTGTCCTTGATGAGCTTGAGATACGGGTTCGTTTCAAAAGAAAGTTCCGCCACTGGCGGAACGCCTCCATCTGCTACCAACTTGTCATGCATACCCTCATCGCCTCCTGAATTTTGGTGTTCCCGATTTCTGGTCACCAAAAGTATATCGCACTGCCCAAAATCCTTGCACAGCACAAGTCAGGATTATCCCCAATGTAGTAAAGGTGCACCATGCAGTGAAGTAGTTAAAATCAGTTCCCTCATGACAACTGCTAACGGGAACGAACCCAATAAGCAAGCCACGCGCTCATCAAAAGACCTTGAGCAATAATTTCTGGTTGAACTGTCAAGTGAACCGAGGGAGTGAATTCAGGACGAAGGTAAACGAGTCCTTCAATTGTGCCAGGCGCAGCAACAGCACTCGCCCAAAAGCCGAAGATAAGATAAACGCCAGCAATAGCGAGAAACCTCTTTGCTAAATTCCAGCCAACAAGAGCGTCAAGGAAAGGGAAAAGAGCCACAGCCATCAAAAGTCCGCGCGTAACTTGTGCTGGTAGAAACCAAATCATCACATGCCGCCAAATCTCAGGCTCAGCCTCCGTTCTCATGAAAGTTGACATGACGGCATGTTCACCTATGTAAAGGGGCTTTGTCAGAAGTTGGTAAGTGATTGCGCCAACGATGAAATATGTGACTGTGTGGGCTATGATGACCTTGAGAGCAAAATTCACAAATCTCCGTCCATCCATTTAAGCCACCTCAACAGCAAAAATACCCCTGCCTTCACTATCAGAAAGCAGGGGTTGCTCATGCTTTCAGGTTTAGTTTGCCTCAAACCCAAAACTTCATCGTGGTTGTTGAGGCTGTGGCTGAGTTTGGATTGGGGTTTCTTTCGCGTAAGGTGGTTTGGGCATGAATTCTTTCGGTGATGGTCCTTCAGGTGTTGGTTGGCGAGTAACCGCCCACCAAACGATACCACCAGCAATGACAACAACGACTAAAATGATGATAACCGCGATGCCTAAGGGAACTTCGCGTCGCATAAACCGTCCCCCCTTCCACGCTTTAACCTGAAAATGTCAAAACTCCCTTGAATCCACACCAAATCTCGTGTCATTGAAGTAGCGCAAATCGCCACGACCGCTTGTCACTGTCCATGTTCGTCCCCACTGATACCACTTGACATGTCCATCAACGAAGCCAATCACATTGCCTTTCAAGTGGCGGCTGAATTCTCCAGGGTCAGGTGGCGGG
>FMJZ01082010.1_pt1 | contig 14246 bp, 13 predicted proteins | sample 1987881 | NCBI WGS metagenome assembly FMJZ01 (sample SAMEA4378227, study PRJEB15110) | soil metagenome | biome: soil; feature: Field; material: Soil | place: India | collected 2015-03-11 | depth 0 m | reverse complement strand
ATACCATGTCTTGAAACTCTGCATTAACCCCTTGACAAATAATTGCAGGGGCTTATAATTTTAGTGGGGTGGTCGGATAGCCGCCTTGCACTATCTGGTGCAGGGAGGAAAGTCCGGGCTTCAAAGGGCAGGATGCTTCCTAACAGGAAGGAGCCATATATTAATGTAGTTGCATTTGTTAGGTGTTTACCATTCTTATATGGCTACGGAAAGTGCCACAGAAAATATACCGCCAGCCACGCTTTGTGGTATGGTAAGGGTGAAAAGGCGGGGTAAGAGCCCACCACTCCAGTGGTAACACTGGAGGTATGGCAAACCCCATCCGAAGCAAGACCAAATAGTCCTGTATGGAGTTGCCCGCTCCGTCTCAAAAAGACGCAGGACAGGTAGGTTGCTTGAGGCCGATGGTGACATCGGTCCCAGATAAATGGCTATCTATGTCCGCCATTATTATGGCAGACAAAAACAGAACCCGGCTTACGAACCACCCCGCTTTACTCCTTGATATCTTCATTTATTTCAGTAAAATTGCAGAATGGATCAACAAAGAAAGGCTTATATTTTCGCCCTGATTGTAGTTCTATTCTGGGCAACGGTTGCATCAGCATTTAAATTAACACTCGAATACTTAAATTTCATTCAACTTGTATTCTGGTCATCTTTAACCTCAACGATTGTTTTATTCTTTATTTCTTTGTTTGATAGACGGATAAATAAATTTGTCACGACATTCAAAAAAGGTTGGCTAAATTCTTTATTCCTTGGGTTTCTTAATCCATTTCTCTATTATCTCGTGCTTTTTAAAGCATATTCTTTATTGCCAGCCCAGCAGGCACAGCCATTGAACCAAACCTGGGCAATAATCCTTGCTTTTCTATCGGCAATTATACTCAAGCAGAAAATAGGGCTGAAAAGCATCATAGCCCTTTTTATAAGTTTTCTGGGTGTGCTTTTGATATCAACCCGCGGGGAATTGACAACTTTGAAGTTTTCCAGCATCCCCGGGGTATTGCTCGCATTAAGCAGTGCTTTCATCTGGGCATTTTACTGGATATTTAATGTAAAAGACCCGAGAGAACCTGTTGTAAAACTCTGCACAAATTTTGTTTTTGGTACTTTTTATATCTCAGTGTTAATGTTGATAACAAAAGAAAACTTCTTTCCAAATTTATATGGTGTTGCTGGTGGGATTTATATCGGTATTTTTGAAATGGGTATAGCGTTTTACTTCTGGTTAAAGGCATTGAGTCTGTCCAGAACAACCGCGAAGATTGGTAATATGGTTTATCTGGTTCCTTTCCTTTCTCTCATTGTGATTAGATTGACTGTGGGAGAAAAGATTTTGACAGCAACAATTTTGGGATTGATTCTAATTATTGTAGGAATATTTATCCAGCAGTATAATTTTTATCACCGAAAGAAGGCAAATAATAGAATACTTGATAATAAATAAAGAAAACTTGTCGTGAAGAATGGTGGTCCATAAGATGAGAGATGTTCAATGAGAAAACCACCAATACCTGCACTCAATCCCCTTCCTGCGGTCCAGGCAATGACGAGCAACGCATTGGTAAGCGGTTGGTCATCTTTATGTACTTTTTCCATAGCAAAATTTGTAAATAATGGTTGTGCCATATTCATAAGCGCTGCCCTTATCAAAAAAGAACTAACAGCAAGTGGAATATTTTTTGTAATGCCCATTATTATTAAAAATGGGATAGAAAAAATTTGAGAGAAAAAAACGGTTCGGATTTTACCTATTTTTTCGGAAACAAGCGGTGCGCTGAGTAGTCCAGTGATCATTAAAAATTGCGAAATGCTGAAATATATGCCGATGTCATGGGTCTGAATATGGAGCCAGTTTTTGAAATATAGATTTATAAAAGGAATGCTTAATCCTGCACCAAGTCCGGTAATTAAATTGGGCAAAAATAGTTTGACAATGATTGAAGTTTTCGTTTTAAATTGGAAAAAATTTTCAGTCTGTTCCGATATTTTCTCTGCCTTTTCATTGATCATTAAATAAGGAATGAAGGCAACCATAACAAGTCCACCAAATATGTATAATGTGTAGCGATAGGTAAGATGTGCAGAAAGACCGTGTCCCTCAATAATCCCTGGTAGTATTCCGCCGAGAATGCTGCCGATTATACCAGCAACAAGGGAAGAAGCAAAGTTAAGGCTAAATAGATAGGGTCTCTCTTTTAATGTAGAATTGCGCATAAAAAACGGCGCTGCAGTGACCTGAAAAAAGACTGAAGCAACGCCTGAAATAAGACTTGCCCAGATTATGGTCTGATAACTATTTGCTGAAACCTGTATGAAATAACAGAATAAGGCCATGGGTGTTGAAAATAATAGAATCTTTTTGATGGAGAACCGTTTGATTACAAATGATGCTGGAATCGCCATTATAAGCGTGCCAATAGTGCTGGCGGTGATTATGTTGCCGATTTTCCCTTCTCCAAGGTTTATCGCCTTGAGATAAAGATTGAATAATAACATAAATCCCGAAAATCCCATCCCCATAAAGAATGTCCCGGCAAGAAATAACCAGCTATTTCGGGAAATGAGTTTTAAATTCTGGCGATAGATCTCTTTCGCCTTATGTATTTTATTGGATAAATTTTGATAGCTAATGGGAATAATAATTCTTCTTTCTATTTCAGTTTTTTTATCAATAATTCTGCCAACTTCTTACCGGATAATAACATACCACCAAATATCGGACCCATTCTTGGTCCACCGAATACGGCATTTGCCGCCATACCACAAACATACAAGCCGGGATAGACTTCGCGGGTATTTTTTAGGGTCATATTTTCAGCAACTTCAGCCCACATTGATTTTTCACCTTCAATTTTGCCCGAAACAGTTAAAAGCCTCCCTGTGTTTTTTCTTTCTACTATACGGACAATTTCGCATGGATGTCCTGTGGCATCGATCACTGCCTTAGATTTGAATGTGATCGGGTCAATATGGAGTTTGGCAATATCAACACTTGTCCAGTTTACTACTACACCACAGACCTTATCTTCTCTTATCATCACATCTTCAATTTTCATAAGGTTAAAGATTTTCAATCCCTGTTTTACTGCCTTGTCAGTGAGGCAGGCGGTTGCCTCAAGTGAATCTGCAACATAATAACCTTTTTCATATTCTTGATATCTTATTTCGAATTCTTCAAGAATTTCCAGTCCCTGTTTTTGCACGACAATCTTATTAAACATAATTCCACCACCTGGCATACCACCACCGAGTTTTAGAGCACTCTCAAAAAGAACAGTCTTCATCCCTTGTTTCGCAAGATAATAACCCGCACATAATCCAGAAGGTCCTCCTCCACCAATGATAATATCCGATTCAACATAATTTAAGAGGTCTTTTAAATAGGTCTCTATGATTGCCCGCGAAATAATCGTTTCATCAATCATATTTACAGAATCCCGAATCTTGCACCAAAAGATAATCTGAACATAGTTTCGGTGTCTCGTGCATCATAAATAATAATCCCTGGTTCAACAAACATCTTTGTTTTGGGATTTAATGAATAATTAAACCCCATCCCAAATCTGAATGAGAAGAATGTGTATGTATCGCCCTGCCCAGGAGGGTCATAAATTAAAAATCCTAAACCCCCATGTACATAGGGTTCGATTTGGGTCATCGGGATAAAAAATAAACCATCAAGAGAAAGACCGCCCGGTTCCCATCCTTCAGAATTGAGATAGAATCGGGTTCCATTACCAAAAATAACTTCGGCAAAAGTCATTCTTATACCAAACTGTTTAATGGGTTTAATAACACATTCTCCACCGATTCCAAAATAGGCATCATTACTTATATAAAGGCTCCCCTTAGGACTAAGTTCAAAAACAGAAGATTTTCTCCCAACGCCCTTTGCTTGAGCAAAAACCATAATAATTAGAAGAAAGATAGTAAATTTTTTCATTTTTTACTCCTTTATAAAGATTATATCCAAAATTGATATTTTTTCAAGAGATTATTGGGCTGGCACTACTTTTATCAAAATAAAACCTTACTCGGATAAATTTATGATTTTCAGGACAATAAAAAGTTCTGAATGGTATCGGTCCGTTAGAAAAATAAAGATTTTGGGAAATGTTTGGGAAAAACTAAATGGTTATATTTCTATTGGATAAGAACTACCCGGCGGTGCCTATGTTTTCAAATATTTTGGTAAGATATTCTATTTTGATTAAATAATCCGCCATGTAGTGTGGCGGATAAGATTATTTTTGATTTAAATCGCATTATTGACTCAGACTTAAAATTGTGTATAATAAAACACAAAAAAAGGCAAATACTGAATAAATGGTATTATTCTTAACCCTGATGTAATGTCATCAGGATAATTATTATGGATTTATGTCAAAAGGAGTGAATAATGGCATTGCTTGAAATAAGATGGCATGGCAGGGGTGGTCAGGGTGCAAAAACCGCTGCCTTGCTCTTTGCTGATGCAGCTGTAGAGACCGGAAAATATATTCAGGCATTTCCTGAATATGGTCCGGAAAGAATGGGTGCACCAGTATTCGCATTTAACCGGCTGGCAGACAAACCAATTTTGCAACATTGTGGAATTAAGAATCCAAATATTGTTGTGGTCCTTGACCCAACTTTAATGGAAACTATTGATATTACAGAAGGAATAGCTGAGGATGGAATTATACTTGTTAATACGCAGAAGACTGCGAAAGAAATAAAAGAGCAACTGAAGATAAAAAGTGATAAGATTAAAGTCTATGTTGTTGATGCGAGCCAAATTGCAAAGGATATCTTAAAAATGGATATCCCCAATACACCAATGCTCGGTGCATTGATTAAGGTCTCCAAACTATTAGAGTTTGAACCCATGCTTGAATCAGTAAGAAAGAGACTTGAACATAAGTTTCCAAATCGTCCGGATGTAGTAGAAGGCAATATAAAGGCAATCATTCGTGCTTACGAGGAGGTCAAAGAATGAAGAAAGAAAAAAAAGGCTGGAAAGATTTACCAGCAGGCCTAGTCTGGAAATCAGGAACAAGCAAGGAATTTGAAACCGGAGATTGGCGTAGTGATAAACCAATCTGGGATGAGAAAAAATGCACCCACTGTTTAATTTGTTGGATATACTGTCCTGATTCCGCCATCATCATCAAAAATGGCAAGGTTCAGGGAATAGACTATAGATACTGTAAAGGCTGTGGTATTTGTGCTGAAGAATGCCCGCCCAAGATAAAGGCAATTACAATGGTCAGGGAGGAAAAATGATTGTTGCAAGAACCGGTAATGAAGCAATGGCTGAGGCAATGAGACAAATAAATCCTGATGTGGTTGCTGCTTATCCGATTACACCCGCGACTGAAATCGTTCAGTTATTTGCATCCTTTGTTGCTGATGGCCTTGTGACGACGGAGTTCGTTCCTGCTGAGAGCGAACATTCAGCGCTCAGCGCCTGTGTTGGCGCATCTGCAGCCGGGGCAAGGGTGATGACTTCAACTGCCTCCCAGGGTCTTGCCTTAATGCATGAAATCCTGTTTATCGCTGCAGGTATGAGATTGCCGATTGTAATCTGCCTTGTCAATCGTGCCTTATCAAGTCCGATCAATATCCATTGCGACCACTCAGATTCGCTCGCTTCAAGAGATTCTGGCTGGCTTCAGATTTTTACAGAAAACACCCAGGAGGCTTATGACACGACAATTATGGCAGTTAAAATGGCTGAAGAGATTATGCTTCCTGCAATGGTAACGACCGATGGTTTTATTATTAGCCATGGAATGGAAAGAATTGAATTGATTGATGACAAAAAAGTTCCAGAATGGCTTGGTGAAAGGAAGGTTGTAAACAGCCTTTTAGATGTAGATAATCCCATCTCCATTGGTATGCTTGACCTTCAGGATTACTATTTTGAACACAAACGCCAGGAAATTGAGGCAATGAATAATTGCCTGCCAATAATTGAAAAAGTCCAGAAAGATTTTGGTGCTACATTTGGTAGATATTATCCGATCGTTGATGAGTATAAAATGGACGACGCTGAAGTTGCAATTCTTGTGATGGGTTCTACTGGCGGAACCGGAAAGGTTGCAGTAGATAGAATGCGTGAAAAAGGCAGGAAGGTGGGATTGATTCGCTGTCGGGTTTATAGACCATTTCCCAAGGAAGCAATGTTAAAGGCTATTACAAAGGTCAAAGTGCTCGGCATAATGGACCGTGCTGATACCTTATCTACAATGGGTGGCCATCTTTATAATGATTGCCGAACAATACTTTATGAATTCGATAAGAAACCGTTGCTGAAAAATTACATTTATGGACTCGGAGGAAGGGATATCAGCATTGAAGATATCGAACAAATCTTTGAACAGTTGTTGAAGATTAAACAGATGGATAAGGTTGATAAAGATATTGTTTATTACGGAGTAAGGGGGGAATAATGGCTACCTTAAAAGAACTTGCTCAGCAGGGAGAAAAATTTCTGGCTGGCCATCGTGCCTGCGCCGGCTGTGGTGCAACGATTGTAGCAAGACAGGTTCTGCTCGCAGCACAATATCCTGTTGTCGTGGGTGCAGCCACTGGCTGTCTTGAGGTAGTTTCTACGATCTTCCCTTATTCTGCATGGAATGTGCCTTATATCCATACTGCCTTTGAAAATGTGGCAGCAACTATGTCCGGTGTTGAAGCAGCATATCAGGCATTAAAAAGGAAAGGTAAGATCGAAAAAGCTATAAGATTCATTGCCTTTGGTGGCGATGGTGGAACATATGACATTGGCTTGCAGGCATTATCAGGTATGATTGAAAGAAGGCACCGGGTATTATATATATGCTATAACAATGAAGCATATATGAATACCGGAATCCAGCGCTCTTCTGCAACACCTTATGGAGCACACACGACAACATCGCCTGCAGGAACTAAAATCCCGGGTAAATTACAACCACGAAAAAATCTAACTGAAATAGTCATTGCCCATGAACCTGCCTATGCGGCTCAAGCAACGATTGGCTACTGGAATGACCTAGTTACAAAAGTCCGTAAGGCACTTGATGCGGATGGCCCTTCTTTTATCAATATATTTTCACCCTGCAGACTGGGCTGGGGATATCCACCAGAGAAGACACTTTCAATCACTAGGCTCGCTGTAGAAACCTGTGTATGGCCGCTTTATGAATACGAAAATGGGAAATACCGTATCACTGTGAAGCCAAAAGAAAAGAAACCGGTTGAAGAATTCATAAAAATTCAGGGTAGATTTACGCATCTGTATAAACTAAAAGACCCAACACCAATAAAAGAATTTCAGAATGAAGTAGATAGAATTTGGGAGCGACTACAGAAACGAACTGCAGAATAAGAAAGATGGGGATATCAAGGCAAAAAGTTTGTAGGTAAATTATTCCCTTGATATCCCCAATTACCCATAATTTGCATTGTTACTCTTATGTTAAAAGTCATTCTCTTTGACCTTGATGGCACACTTTATACAAGTTCTGAGGTCTATCAAAAATTTGCTGAGGCAGCATACCATACCTATGCCAAGTTGAAGAAAACGACCGTTGAAAAGGCAAAAGAAGTTCTGGAAAGACGCAGGAAGGAGATGAAAAAAGAACGGGGTTATGAAGTTCCTTATACACTTGCCCTTCTATCAGTTGGAATTTCAATTGAAGAATGGCACAAAGAGAATATAAATTTCTTTAATCCCGGCGATTTGTTAAAGAAAAATGAATTATTAAAAATCATTTTATCAAAACTAAAAGAAAAATATAAACTTGCTGTATTTACCAACAACAATAGAATCCAGACCGAAAGAATCCTGAAGGCATTAGGGATAGAAAGATTATTTGATTATATTTTCACCTATGAAAGTTACAAACTTATAAAACCCAACCCAGAAGTTTTTAAAAAGATAATAAAAGAGCTGAAAATCAAACCGGAAGAATGCCTGATGGTTGGAGACCGATATCATTTTGACCTTTTGCCGGCGCAAGAACAAGAGATGAAGATATACGAGGTAAAAGGGCCGGATGACATTTCTGAATTGTTAAACATTCTTTAGAAAGTTACAGAAGAAAATTTTTATAATGACAAAACAGGCAGCAAAAAATATAATAATAGAGGCCGACTCAATACGAATCTTTTGGATTAAAATCTATTACTTGACTATAATTAAATTTGCTCTATAATATGAGTCACAGAAACTAAGGAGGTTTCTGATGAAAAAAATTTTGTTTGCTTTGATTCTGATATTTTTAGTTTCAAGTTTTGCGGATAATATTGTTCTCAATACAATGTTAAATGAATTGAATCGTTCTTACCAAATTCTTAAAAAACAAAAACCCTATCCACTTTATTTTTTGCAATACGAGATTATGGATGAGCACCAGGTAGTTATTTCAGCAACATTGGGTGCAATAACCAATGAAAGGGAATTAAGAAATAGGTATCTTGATGTTGATGTTCGAATCGGTTCATACAAACTTGATAATACCCATGAAATCAGGGGTGCTGAAGAGTATAATTGGTGGTCTTCAGCGGTTGAAGTCCCGATTGATAACAACCCTGAAGCATTGCGATTACTCCTTTGGGCAGAGACCGATAAGAATTTTAAATCAGCGCAGAAAAGATATATAAAAATTCTCAATGAAAGAAAAGTAAAGGTTTTAGAGTCAGATACATCCCCTGATTTTAGTGTTGCACCAAAAGTTGTTTATAAGGGATATATTGATACAATCATTTTTGATAGAGAATCGTGGAAAGAAAAACTCCGTAAATTATCAAACATTTTTAAAGATCATCCATGGATATACAAGTCTCGTGTTGTACTACGTGCGAATTCGTTGACCAAGTATCTTGTAAATACTGATAAAACAAAATTGCTTCACAATAAAACTGGGTATTATTTAAATATATCTGCTGAAACAATGGCGGATGATGGCATGGAGCTCTATCTTAGTTATCCAGTATATGTGCGCGATATAAAAGATATGCCCGATGAACAGAGTTTAAAAAACTGTGTTGATTCTTTGATTCAAAATCTCTATGCATTGAAAAATGCCCCAATGGTTGAACCATATTCAGGGCCTGCGATATTGATGAACCGTGCCTGCGGGGTATTTTTTCATGAAATTTTTGGCCATCGGATTGAAGGGCACAGGCAAAAGAGCGAATTTGAGGGTCAGACATTCACCAAGAAATTGAATGAAAGAATAATGCCGGAATTTATATCGGTATACGATGATCCGACAATGGAAAGATTTAATAATAAGGATTTGAATGGCCATTATCTATTTGATGATGAAGGGGTTAAGGCACAAAGGGCGACGATTGTTGAGAATGGCATATTGAAAGGTTTCTTAATGAGCCGTTCACCAATTGCCAATTTCCCCAATTCAAATGGACATGGTAGGAGACAGTATGGAAGAAAGGTTGTAGCACGCCAAGGGGTATTATATGTAAAATCAAGTAATGAAGTCTCTTGTGAAAAGCTACGCAATACCCTAATTGAAGAATGTAAAAGACAGAATAAACCTTATGGATTAGTATTTTATGATATTTCCGGTGGATTTACTACAACCGGCAGGGAAGGACCACAGACTTTTAAAGTGATTCCATTATTAGTGAAAAGAGTATATGTAGATGGCAGACCGGATGAGGTTGTGAGGGGTGTTGATATCGTTGGGACACCACTGCTTTCGCTTTCAAAGATTATTCTAACTGGTAATGACTACGATATTTTTAATGGAACCTGTGGTGCAGAATCAGGATGGGTACCAGTTTCAGCAATCGCACCATCAATTCTGGTTTCTGAGATTGAAGTTGAAAAAAAGGCAAAAGGTCAGGACAAACCACCGATTTTGCCCGCACCTGATGAATCATCAAGATCGGAGGAAAAATGAAGAATGAAAATTTAAAATTAGAAATTCGGAATCCAAAACAAAACAAGAAAAATCTGCTGTGGGCCGCGATGTTTGTATCATTGATTATGTTAGCCACACCTGCGGTTTGTTTTTCATCAGAATTAGTAGAGAAAAGTGTTCTGTTCCAAGCATTGCAGGATGAAATGAAAAGAAGTAGTGCAAAATTACAATTAGAAGACCAGGCAAAGCCATATTATATTGCTTACCGTGTTAAGGAGTCTACGGAGATTGACATAAGGGCATCGTTTGGCGGATTATTATTTAGTGATAAATCAAAAAAACGGGAGCTATTTGTTGATTTGAGGGTTGGTGATTATCAATTGGATAACAGCAATTTTATTTGCGGAACTTCGGGTTCAAGGATAATTGAGGCAGAAAGAACTGATTTAGCAATTGAAGATGAGTATTTCCCCTTAAGACAGGCGATCTGGCTCGTTACAGATGGTACATACAAAAAAGCACTTGAAAAACTTGCTCGGAAAAAAGCTTATTATCAAAACAAACAAACAGGTGATACAACCCCTGAGTTTACAAAGGTTATACCCTGCTCCCTTGTTGAGCCTGTTCCAATTGTTAAATACAATATCAACACACTTAATGAAAAGGTGGTTAGGCTTTCAGAAATTCCAAAAAATAATAAATCAATTTTTGAGTCGAATGTTAGGTTGAAGTTAAGATACGGAAATCAATATTTTCTGGATAGTGATGGGGCAAGGAATGTAAGACAGGAGAAGATTGTAGGTATTGAAGTACAGGCAAAGGCACAGGCAAAGACCGGTGAGATAGTTGAAGATTTTATTTGTTTTTATGGCAATGCTCTTCATGACTTAGATTTTTTTAATATAGAAAAGTCAATAAATGCATGGGTAGAGACATTAATGATTAAGGTCAATGTGAAAAATGAGGAAGAAGGTTATTCAGGTCCAGTTTTGTTCATTGGTCAGGCATCGTGCGAATTATTGTTTCAAATCCTTGGCAAGGGTGCAAGCGGTGTGAGACAGCCAGTGGTTGAAAACGAAATGCTTGAGAGAAATCTTTCCAAGGAGAATTTTGGGATTTTGACAACTCGTCTTAATAAACGAATATTACCCGAATTTATATCAGTTTTTGATGACCCGGGTTTAAGAGAATATAAAGGAACACCATTGATTGGTGGGTTCTCAATAGATGAGCAGGGTGTAAAATCAGAAAGGGTTGAACTTGTCAGGGATGGTAAACTGATAAATTTCTTAATGAGTAGAACGCCCATAAATAAAATAAGAGAATCAAATGGTCATGCAAGGTATTATGATGAAGTCTATAGTCCAAGATACATTGGATTTGTGAGTAATATGGTGGTAGATTCAAAAGAGAAACTAAATGAAGAAGAAATTATAGATAGACTAAAAACATTAGCGAAGGATTATGGAAATGATTATGCCATCATTATTACGAGATTGGAGACCAAACAACCCCAGAATGTGATGGAAAGGTACAGAAGATTTTATCCGGCAAGGACAAACCAGACGCCTTTGATTTCTGCCCCTGAAAATATGTATAAACTTGATATTAAGACTGGTTCTTTACAATTGATCAGGGGTTTGGAGTTTTCCCACACAACCCCGGCGATTTTAAAAGATATAGTAGCGACTGGAGATAAAGAATATATATACAATTCTTTATATCGTAGTGACTATGGCGATGAATATCCTTTCTCTATTGTTGCACCCTCGGTACTCATTGAAGAAATGGAGCTGGTGCAGAAAAAAATTGAAACAGCAAAGCCACCTATTGTTTCTCGTCCCTGATTGTAGCTTTTTGAAATTCAACCCCTATTACAATTAGCCCAATGAATTAGGCAACTACAATGCACAAAATAACTTCCTGAAGGTTCTAAGCAGAATTAAATGATAACCAGCCTCAGGGCGTCTCGTCCCTAAAAATCAGTTTTATCTAAAAGGGAAAATGGGGAAATAATTGGTTAGAGGAATGCATTTTAATTTTCATCATAACAAGTATTGGGTATTGACATAAATAAACTTTTAAATATAATGTATTATCTACTAAAATAGTAGAGATTTATGGTAAAATAGACATTGGGGGTTATGTGCTGAAATTATCAACAAAGGTACGTTATGGGACACGTTTAATGGTAGAATTGGCGTTAAGATATAAACAGGGACCGGTTGTACTTAAAGCAATTGCATCGCGCGAGCGTGTTTCAAAAAAATATATGGAACAGATTATCATAAGGCTTAAGAAAAAAGGGTTGATAAAGACTATAAGAGGTGCTAAGGGTGGGTATGTGCTTGCGAAAACTCCAGTGCAGATAAGAATGCTCGATATATTTGAAGCTATTGAAGGAAAAGTATCGTTGATAAAATGTCTTGATAAGATAGATGGATGCCCATTGGTTACGACCTGCGCTACACGAGAAATCTGGGCACAGTTCAAAGAAATCATCAATCGATTTCTCCAATCCATCACTCTTGATGATGTTGCAAAGAGGAAACTTCAAAAATTAAAGAGTCTAAAATGAAAAAAATTAATTATTATCTTATACTCTTTGTTTTTGGCTAATACTAGCATATCTTATGAATTACATTCATTAATAGAGGAGGCTAAATTAAACAATCCTGAGATTAAGTTAGCTAAGGCACGGTATGAAGCAGCAACAAAGAGAATATCTGGATTTCGGTATCTAATGGAACCATGGTTAATGGCTGAATTTAATGCAGATATGCGCTCGTATTCTTTGTTGCAGGAAGTACCTTTTCCGACAAAATTGGCAACCCGTTCTCAACTTTCACAGCATCACTTGCGATTTAAATACCATTCTCCGAAAAGAAAAAGGGATAAAATCCTCCATTGTTGGTGAATTGATTGATAAAAAATATGGGATGGTTTTAATAGAAGAAGGCAGGGAAAAACCCCTTGAGCATCCCAAAGTTGATCCATTCTGGAAGGCATTCTATTATGCATTGCAGAATTATACAAAACTGGAGAGATTATGACTTGTGTTTTAAATCTCATTTTTAACCAGTGTTGTCCTGAGACATCGCCGGGTTTTTTTGAGGCATTGCTTAACTATCTCATTGAGATAGGACCTGCCTTGATTATTGGTTTTCTTTTGAGCGGGATTATCAACGAGTATGTGTCTGAAGAATGGGTTGAAAGGCATCTTGGCGGTGCGGGAATAAAACCTATTCTCCTTGCGACACTCATTGGTTCAATATTGCCAATTTGTTGCTGGGGGTCTCTGCCTCTGGCAGTGACTTTCCAGAAGAAAAGGGCAAGGCTCGGTCCGATTTTGGCGTTCTTGGTGGCAACACCTGGCACCTCAGTCTCAGCAATATTGGTGACTTGGTCTGTTCTCGGGTTGAAGTTCGCCATTTACATCTTTATCGCAGTTATTATTATGGGAATAGTGATGGGAATGATTGGTAATCTATTTACTGCAACCAAGGTAAACAATCTTGTTGTTCCATCCTGCCATTGTTGTGAAACTGAAACTAAAAAGACCTTATCCCAGCATATTGTATCAATCCTAAAATTTGCATTTGTTGATATGATAAAAGATATTGGCTTAGTGACTCTGATTGGACTTCTTATTGCTGCAGTCGTTGCCTCTTTTGACCCTGTTGGCAGATTTGTAAGACTCTATCTTGGTGGATTTGCAGGTTATATATTTTCCCTTATCTCTGGAATTTTAATGTATATCTGCGCTACATCAAGTCCACCTATGGTTGATGCGTTTATATCTCGTGGCTTATCAGCAGGCGCAGGTATGACGATGCTTCTGGCCGGTCCGATAACCAGTTATGGCACAATTTTGGTAATACGCAAAAAATTTGGATTCAAAATTCTTTTTGTATATCTTATGGCTATTTCCCTACTTTCTTTAATCTTCGGTTATCTCTTCCAGAAATTATATTGGTTTTGATAAATATTATTTCTTTAATTTGAATTTTTCCAATAATGAATTTATTGATTTATCAAGAAATTTTTTCTTTAGAAATAGATTAATTGATAGTTCTGAGGTCGTGACTGCCTCAAGGTGGGTCTTAATTTTTGAAAATTCTTTGAATATTTCAGCGATGGTCTTATGTTCCGACCCGATACCTGTACCAATAATGCTCAATGAACAGATATCAAGCGATTCTTTTATTTCTCTTATCCTCAATTTCTTCGCGAGTTTTCCGATTATTTTTTTAATCAATTGCCTTTCTTCAAGTGGTGTAATAAAAGAAAGATCAAAGCGTGGTGCATCAGAAATTCCATGGAAGAAAAATTTCAGATGAATACCTGCATTCGTCAACTCAGTTGTAATCTGGGATAGAT
>FMJZ01001201.1_pt1 | contig 14249 bp, 9 predicted proteins | sample 1987881 | NCBI WGS metagenome assembly FMJZ01 (sample SAMEA4378227, study PRJEB15110) | soil metagenome | biome: soil; feature: Field; material: Soil | place: India | collected 2015-03-11 | depth 0 m | reverse complement strand
AGGAGTGTTATTGAGTTTTACAACTCGGCAGAAAATTGTGCGTGAACGTAGCCGATCAGTTTTAACGCACAATAATTTATGCTCGCAATAAAGTTGTCGCAAAACATTCTGAAATAATTTCACAATGTGAAAGTATTGGGTTTGACTATTTAGGTGCATTTATTTGGTACAAGAACTACTATGAACACCTCTGGAGGTGCTAACGCAAAACACTTAATGATTGGAAGAATTATTATTTATCAAATGTTTACCCTAAGAAATATTTGGAAAACGTTGGAAAATTTTTTTAAAAGCAACAGACATTTGCAACGTGGAAATCGAAAATTTAACTGAAGATGATTACATAAATTAAATTTTTAATCTTATTATTAGTGAACTTCCGATGGGTATCAATCAGAAATACAAACCATTTATGGTCAACTTGAAAAATTACTAGGCGTCAAGATTTATCCAGCCCGGATGATTGGGATAGATGCTAGAATGTGGACTATTACATAAAAGCGAATAACTTTATTGGCCTGCAAATTAAACCCGGAAGTTATGAATATCTTCCTCAAATCATAAACGAAAGAGAGCAACAGAAAAAACGCACGAAGAAATTTACCAACAAATACCGCACCGTGTTTCTTATATATACTTTATTACACGAAGATAAAAGAAAAAAATTAAAATTTTGATCTTGTAAAAGAAATAATAAAAGAAAAAGTTATAAGTTCAAATTGTACTTTTTTTCATTTTACTCAATTATCTTTCAAAAAGGCAGATGGCTAATTTTTTTTGCAAGTAAAAATTTTAAGAGAATTTGCAGAAATATTTTTTAAAATTAAATGTTCTTTAAGTAAGTGCTTCAGGTTGAAATAATTTACAAACAAAACCCCTAAAACATTTTGAAAATTAGTATTCTTTTAATAATTTCTAATTTTGTAATTATTTGAAAAATGAAAAAGGTTGTTGGAATTGGTCTTTTGATTTCTATTTTTCCCCTGTTACTCCACTCACAATTTATAAACAATTCCAAAGTGCAACTAATTTTAAAAGGCAAAGTCACAGATGAGTTTACAGGAAATCCAGTAGGAGCAATAATAGAATTTCGAACCAATATTGGGAAAAAATTCAAAATCAAATCTGATTCTGTTTCAGGAGCATATCAACAAGTATTTCAAAGCGGGGATAATATAGAAGTTATTATTTACGACTGGGATGTTGTACGACAAAAATTTACTTTACAATTACCCGATACAAATAAATATGCAGAAATTGAACAAGACTTTGTGGTAAAACATCTTAGAGAAGGCATTGTCGCATACAAGTTTGACTGTTTTGAAGCTGGCAGGCCCGATATGCTCCCAAACTGCAAAGATAGCATTTTATATTTAGACGAAGTCCTACGATTCAATAGGAATGTCAAGTTCGAAATACAAGTAACTGGTTTCGACACATACATCAAAACTAAAAAGGTACACACAGTACAAAAAGTTGTAACAGAGAAGAAAAAGAAAAAGACGATAACGGAAGAAGTTGTCTCGATAGAAGAGCCTCCAGCAGAAAAAATAAAAGATTTGGTAGATAAAAGAACTGCTGAAATAAATAAAATTATCCAAGAAATTCCCCGTAGCAAAGGGAAATTGTTTGTTGCACCAATTTACCAAAGTGGAGATTTTACCTCAACCGGCGAACCGAAACCCTTTGAAATCTTTATAGTTGTAAAGGAACTAAAAAACATTTTAGAAAAATAAAATCACAACAAAAACCAAATAAAATGAAAAAAGAAATTACTCCCTATAGTTTCGACCCAACAGCAGAGAAATTTATTCAACTTGCTTTGGATTTCGAAAAAAGTATTGCTTTTATGGTCGCTGCTGAATTTGGCATTTTCTCTGTAATTGGAGAAGACTTCAAAACTGCTGATGAAATAGCCCAATCAGTTGGAAGCCCAGCCAGAGGAATATCTCGGCTCTTAAATTCTCTTGTTGCCACAGGTTTACTCCAAAAAAATGGTCAAAAATATGGAAACACCCCCGAAGCAAAGGAGTATTTAGTACGAGGTGGCCCTAACTTTATGGGAAACTTTCGTTTAATGAAATTTTTGCTGAAAAGATGGCTCCATTTGAAAGAAACAATTGAAGCTGGTGAACCTTATCCACCTTTATATTTATCAACAATTTCACCTGATGACATAGAAAGCATTCTCTTCCTAATGAATTGGCGCTCAAATCGCCAAGCACCAGAATTTGTTCGCTACATTGATACTTCTAAAATAATGAAAGCTCTTGATTTTGGTACCGGCTCCGGTTCGTTCGGACTTGAACTTCTAAAAATTAATATTAACATCGAACTGGTGCTTTTTGATTATCCAGAATTCATTCCTTTTACTTTGAAATTTGTCGAAAAAAAGGGATTTTCTGGCTTTGCTAAAGTCATTTCTGGGGATCTTCTCACTTCTGAAATTGGCAAAGACTACGATTTAGTCATCGTTTCGAATGTCCTCCGTTATTTTTCCTTCAAAGAAGGAATGATTATCTTAAATAAGATTTTTGATGCTTTGAAAAGAAAAGGTAAAATTGTTGTCCAAGAAAATTTAATTGACAACGACAGAACCAGCCCACTTTTCGCTACCCTCGAATCGCTTAGACTTTTACTTTTAACACAACAAGGCGACCTACTTACAGAAACCGAGGTGCTTCTAATGATGAAAGAAGCTTGGTTTTCAGATATTCAAATTTTCAAAACTTCCTATGGTTCCACTTTGTTCATTGGCGAAAGATAGATGCTATGAAATTATTTGTTCTTCTATTTTTTTTTGTCTTCGCATCTTGTGCAAACGACAAAAAAGAATTGAAAGATAATTTTGAACCAAAACAAAAAGAAAACAAAGAAGTTAACAAACCATTAAACACAAAACCAATAATTCCAATATTTCCTATTAAAGTACTAAGAACTATTCCCCACGACACTCTTGCCTTTACTCAAGGGTTGCTTTTTTACAATGGCTACATTTATGAAAGTACTGGACAATACGGTCATTCCTCTCTGCGTAAAATCAACCCATTTAACGGAAAGATCGAACAAATTGTGGAAATCGAAAAGGTTTATTTCGCCGAAGGTATAGCTTTGCACAATGGCAAACTTTATATGCTTACTTGGCGCGATGGATTTTGTTTTATATTCAATATTAAGACTTTCCAAAAAGAGGATGAGATCCATTTCCTCGGCGAAGGTTGGGGGTTAACTAACTACGACCAAAATCTCCTTGTTCAAAGTGATGGAACTAATATCCTTAAAATTCTCGACCCAAGCAACTTTAATGTTGTTAATACTCTTGTGGTTTTTGCAGACACCTACCCAATTTCAAATTTAAATGAATTGGAAAATGTCGAAGGAGACATCTGGGCAAATATCTGGATGAAAGATTCAATTGCTGTCATCGACAAGAACACTGGCAAAGTTAAGTTTTTCGTTGATGTCTCCCCACTAAGAAATTATTTGCCTAAAAACGCATATGTGGACGTTATTAATGGCATCGCTTACAACCAAAAAACTAAAAAGATATATCTAACTGGAAAATTTTGGCCCTTTCTTTTCGAAGTCGAACTAATTAAATAATTAATTTCCTATAATATTCTATTAATTCGTTTTCAAAACTTTGCTTACAAATTTCCCCGAATTTGTAATTACTTCGATAAAGTACATACCTGCGGGAAAGCCTCTAAAATCAATCTCTTTTCCATAAAAGTTGCTTAACTCTAAAAGTGATTCGCCCAAGAGATTTCTAATCTTAATGTCGAGAATTGTACTATTTAAATTAAAATATAGAAAATCCACGACCGGATTAGGATAAACAAAGTCGTTCGAGCTTTGTTCTTCTTCGACATCCCGGGTTGGGTCCGGTGGTGTCGGACAAACCATCCAAGAAAGTAGCTCGTGGCTTTGATATGCACAACCAGTTGCCGATGTAAAACCAAGATATGCTCGATAGCCTCGGTCAAGTTTCAAAAGCGAAAAGAGGTCGAAATTCCTAATTACAAGAACTGGATCTTTAAATTCTTGTGTAGTATCGAAATAAATTTCCAATCTTTTTTCCTTTTCGTTATAAACCACTTTCGAATAGTATATAGTGCCGTCATTCAAAATTTGAAGAATCTTAGAATTAATCCCAAGAGTGTAGGGGGATTGGTGTTTCGAAGAGTTTGCCTTTTGCCCAAATGATTGAACTGCAATATGATTTCCATTAGGATCGAAGAAATTTTCGATTTGTGTGGAATCATTAGAAAACAAATCAAACTCGATGGCAACACTATTGGGAATTCCATCGTAGCCAATGCCACCACCATGGGTTCCAAGAGCATATGGTATAAAATTCTGAATTACAAAAGCTAAACCATCGGCACCCGGAATAGATGAATCCTCGCAGGTATTATTGGAACCATTTCGAATACGGAAAGAAAATTCTGTGCGAAAGCCAGAAATAACAGGTATTGGGTCAGAATACCAAATTGCTCCCGAGTTATTGAAAGCTGGAGGAGCCAATTGTATGTAGTTGCCAACTTTCGAAGCATTTCCAACAAAGATTATTTTTAGTGGATTTTCAAATGTTGGAAAACTAAATTCAGTAAAGTCGCAATCGGTACGATAGAAAACCAATGCCACCAACTTCGCTTCGATGCACTCGTTACCAATTCTTATAAATACTGTATCGTGTTTTGATGGTGTCTCGTTGAGTACAAAATGCAAAGTATCGAACTTGCCGGAATTGACTATAAAAGGTAGTTTTCCTTTGAACTGAAAGTTTAAATTACTACTAATATTCAACAAAGAAACATTCACATTGCCTTTCCCGTAATTGTAAATTGGTATCGAGATATCAAGTGGAACACCCTGTGTGTAATTCACAAAAATATATTGATAATTATTAGGTGTACCAGAAGGATGCTTTAGTGTGAATCCAAAAATTTCGCGAGCAACGATATTAAGATTTCCAGAAGAATCTGCAATAAGCAAGCTAAAACTACCATCTTGAAAAGGATCATTTAGCTCAAGCTCCACGGTTACTTCTTTTTGCCCTTTCCAATTTTTTGGCGACACAGACCATTTTATGTTGTTGGAATTTTCGCCAATATACAGTGTATCTATCCAGGTATCTAAGTTATCTACTTCCGAAAATTTAAGAAACTCTTTGAAACAATAAATAGAGTCTTGTATTAACTTTGGTGGGTTCCAATCTCTTCCCTGGAAATACATCCCACCAATATAACCATAAGAATTGGCAGGACCATATCCATAAGCATAAACACCAATTGGTTTTGTGGAATTTACAGTATGTTGTCCTTCAGAAACCAGAACATTTGCATAATAGAAACTTGAATTTGGTATTTGTTTATACAATCCAGGGGAAACAACAGCCCCATCGATCTTCGTTGATGTTAAAGCATCTTGTGGCACAACCAATGTTATGTAATGTTCTAGATAGACTTTGGTATACTGAAAATTTTCTTGAATTTCGTAGGCTTGAATATTTATCAATTTACAATTTTCAATAAATTGTTCCTCGGGAGGAATAATCATCATAAATGGGTCGCTGATGTAAGAAGCTCCACCATCATTAGAGGTCTTTTTGTATTGTGCGACGAGAATTGGACCATTTGCAGTTATTGTACCTGCTTGATTTATAGGAGCTTCGTAATATTGCCCTCTGTTGAGTGTTGCAACAAGAGTTTTGTTAAAATATACATTAGTGTTGTTATTGGCAGCGAGAACACGATAAATGTCAAATCCAGAATTGGTGATTTGAGCGGGTTTCGGGAATGGCACTATAAAAGCACTTTTGCCCCAAGCTTGAATTGGTGGTATTTGTTCACAAAGGAAATCCCTCGATGGTGAGGTTGCACCTATAAAAGCTTCGACCGGTAGGGTTGCTCTTTGATGTCCAGCAAATAATGCAATTGGTTTGTTTGCCGTTACAATTGTTCCAGTCAAATCTCCAGTAGGATTAGCCGTGGAGATTTCTGCTTGCACAAGATAAACTTGCCCTTTGTTTAGTAAAACCTCCTGTGGTAAGTCTCCATTGGCATAGGTTTTTGTTGTTGGCTGAATATTTACCAATGTGGAGTCTTCGACAGCAACAGCAGCAAATTGGGATGGTGTTCTCCCAAGCTGCGAGGCAAAATAGCCATCGTTCTTATATGCAAGCACAATGTAATCTTTGCCTAAAGACTGTGTTGGAAGTACAAGAAAAGCATCGCTGGATTTATTCCCCTGACTATGAGCATAGACATTAATATTATCTTCTGCAGTGACGTGGAAGGATAAATAAACTGGAACTTCATTCATATTCCGCTTCCACTCAGTTGCCATATCATTAAATCCAACAAGTTCATAATTGTTGAAAGGTACCTTGAAAATATAAATTTGATTTGGGTCGGCGATTGAAAAACTTTTGCTTTGTGGATTCCCGAAAATATCGTAATAATCAATTTTGCCATTTGTTGCCTTTTCTCCAGCAATGAATATATAAATTGAATCACCGAGTCTAAATAAATCATTCGAATGAAATTTGTAATTGTGATAATTAGGCAAAAATGTTATCCAAAAATCCTTTCCACGACTATCGATCGTTTGGGATTGGGAATTAATGAAAGGAAGCAAAAAAAATACAAGCATTAATAAAAAGTACCTTTTCATATTATACTCCCAAATTTGACTATAAAATTTTAAAAAATTCTTTGTTATATCCTTCAAATTACTTAAAATTTTTTAACTTTTAAACTGAACTGACCCTAAATCAATTCTTAATAAATTTCATTTTCTTCCACCCATTGCCAGTATCGATAAAAACAAAATAAATACCATTACTCAAGAACGACACATCAATTTGCGCAAGTCCATTAGTAATGTGATTCTTGCCCGAAAAAACTAATCTTCCAAATACATCGTATATCGAAAAGTCAACCATTGCTGTAACCACCGGAATCCTTATTATAACTTTATCATTAAGGTAGAAACAATAATAATCCTCTCGATTTTCTTCTTCTATAGACGTATAAATATTGGATGAAAAAAGAGAGACTACCTTTCGACCAAGGTTGGTATTAAACGATACGAATGGTGGAAGTGAATCGATCCAAAAAGTAAGTTCATTAAAAGGTAAAATAACAACTGTATCTAAAGTCTTATTGTTTGGAAGTAAAAAATTTAGCTCCACGGGTATGTTAAAATATTGCCCGTAACTATGTGGTTGGGTTTGACGAATTGTTAAAAATGCCGAGGCCTTATTTAGGTTATGCACATATTGAGTAACCCTAATTTCGAGATTTGGATAGCCAGATTGAAATACCCATTGCTCGAAAAACCAGTAAAGGTTTTGTAAAGTATACCCTACCGAATAATTTAAAAAGTCATTTGTAGAACAGGACTGATAAGCAAAGTAATCCAAATAATTCCTAATTAAATCGAAAAACATCTCGTCGCCAAGCATGTAACGAAGCATTCCAATAACAACTGCACCTTTTACATAGATAGTCGAAGGATAATTCGAAGACGGCGATTTGCGAGAAAAGCCATAAAGAGGGAGTAAGCCTTCTTTTTTTGTAACATAATTTATATAGTAATTTTTCTTTCTAAGCAAGTCTTTAAGATAAGCGTCGGTCCCAAACATCATGTCCAAATACACAGATTCAGAAAAGGTAGCAAAAGATTCGTTGAACCAAGCATCGCGGAAATCGAGGGGAGAAACAGAATTCCCAAACCATTGGTGCGAAAGCTCATGCAAGGCCATAATATTGTTTGTATCTCTATTGGTATATAATCTTTGCACATAATTGCTAGGAAAGGTTATCATTGTTTGGTGTTCCATTGCACCATTTTCAAAAGGTACTACTACATACCCGATTTGTTCAAAAGGATATCTGCCAAAACGGTTTTGCAATGAATAAAAATATTTGGCAAAATTATTGAAAGCAAACAATACAGCCTCTTCATCTTGTGGTAAGTAATAAACAACTTTTTCGATGTTGCCAGGCAAATTCCATGGGTCCAAAGTTGCTTTCTTAAATCTTCCTAATGCAAAAGTCATCAAGTATGTAGCAATAGGAAACTTTGAACTTGCTACTATGTAGTTGGCAGAGTCGCCAACCAAGCCAAATTCTTCGATTTTTCCATTTGTTGCAACTTGAAATCCAAGGGGAAAAATAAATTTAAATTTAAATGTTGCTTTGTCCGATGGATGGTCGTAACTTGGAAGCCAGTGCTGGGTTGCAGAAACATATTCATTTTGGAAGCCGACACCGTTTGCAAAAAATACACTATCGATTAGAAATACACCACCAAAGGGATTATTCCCACCTTCGTTTGTAGCTACCCCGGAATAATAAATCGTGGCTACTACAGTGTCTCCTTCGTTCCCCTCTAAATTCGATAATATGTAATAAGAGTAATCCAAGGTATCTTCTCGTTGGAACGTAACCGACACTTTTTTGCCAAGATAAAAAGCTGAGTCTACGTTTAAGTCTTTTAAATGAAAATAAAAATTTTTGCCTTGTGGGTTTTGTGTCCACTTGAAATATATAGAACAAACGCCAGATATCCTTTTTTCCATACCCTTTAACAAATCAATTGTTGCATCGTAGTGGACAACATCAAATGGTTGTTGCTTGTATTCAGTAGGCAACGAAATTGGATTTTGGGAATAAGATAAAAATGAAGAAATAATTAAGAAAAGGATAAAAAAATCCGAAAAACGCAATAATCTCATCGCCAAACCCTTAAAATAAATTTCTAAATTATTTAAAATAGTTGTAATTTTGCAGTCGATTTTATTTTTTTGGAAATTTATGAAAATTATACCAGTTGTTGCTGGTATTTTAGAAACAAATTGCTTTTTGGTGGTCAACAAAAAGACCAAAACTGCATTATTAGTCGATGCACCACCCGAAAGCAAGGAAATAATATTAAATAAATTGAACGAGGAAGATTGCAAACTCGAAGCAATTCTTCTAACACATTCTCATTGGGACCACTGCGCAGACGCTGCAAAGATAAAACGCGAAACTAATGCCAAAATTTATGTTCATCGAGCAGACAATTACCGATTGCTTTCCCCGATGGACCATACTTTATTCGAAATTAATTTTGTCATTGAGCCATGCAGCGCAGATGTTCTTATCGATAGAAACGATATTTTTGAATTTGCAACCGCCACAACAAAGGTAATTCATACTCCAGGCCATACCGAAGGTAGCGTAGCATACATCTTCGATTCTTTAAAATGTGCTTTTGTCGGCGATACTATTTTTTACCTTTCCGTCGGAAGGACAGACCTTCCCGGCGGGGATCCAGCGCTTTTGCAAGAAAGTTTAAACAAAATACTTAATGAACTACCCGAAGATTACCAACTTTATGTTGGACATTATAAGCAAACAACTGTTGGATTTGAAAAGAGTTACAACCCATACTTAATGTTATTTTAGAAAAAACAATTATGAATTTTTTTTCATTTTTATTTAATTATTTTGTTAGAAAAAAGTTCATAAGTTTGCTTTTCTATTTATTGGCAATTGGGTGTTATTCATTTAAAGGTGGGAGTTTACCCGAGCATATTAAAACTGTTTCCTTTGCTCCGGTTGTCGATAATAGTAATTATGGTAATCCCATTTATAGGGATATGTTTGTAAATGAATTAATGAAAAAATTTAAAAGTGATAATAGTTTAAAAGTAATAGAAGGTACAGGCGACAGCAAACTATCAGTAACCATAAATGCAATCCGAGACGAAACAGCTTTCGTTAAACCCGGAGAATTGGAAAAAGAAAGGAAAATTACTATGGATGTAACAGTTGAATTTTTTGATGCTGTAAAAAACAAAAGCATATTCAACCGAAAATTTTCCAACTACGCTATTTACAGCGTAGCATCTATTCCTACGTCTCGGGATAAAGCCATCGAGGAAGTTATTACCAAACTCACCGATGACATTTTATTAGCAACAGTGTCAGGTTGGTAATATGCAATATTTTACCCACTATTCGTCCATTCTCTTCTTATTATTAATTATTTAAAAATTTTTGAATTATTTATGAATACAAGGGTATGTCCATAAATATGAGGTTTAAAACAATCTATGGAATATGCTATACTAATTTTTTATTTTCTTTCGCTATCAATTTTGTTTCTTTTTGGGATTCATGGTTTATTCTTACTTTATTATTATCATAAGACCCAGCAAATTCCACTTCCCAACTACGGGCTTCCGGAAGAGTTGCCCGTTGTTACTATTCAATTACCAATTTTTAACGAACTTTACGTTGTCGAGCGATTAATTCGGCACGTATGTAAAATTCGCTATCCAAAAGATAAACTAGAAATACAGGTCCTCGACGACTCCACAGACGAAACACAAGAAGTAGCTAAAAAATTGGTCGAAGAATTTCGCGCTAAGGGGTTCGACATCCATTACCTTCATCGCAGTAACCGAGAAGGTTTCAAGGCTGGTGCTTTAAAATATGGTCTCGAATTAGCCAAAGGTAAATTTATTGCTGTTTTCGATGCAGATTTCGTACCAGCCGAAGATTTCCTCGAAAAAACTATTCCATATTTCAACGACCCTCAAGTCGGTATGGTACAAACTCGTTGGGGGCATCTAAATGAAGATTACTCTTTCTTAACACGAGCTTTAGCCCTTTCCCTCGATGGTCATTTTGTTATTGAACAGCAAGCCCGAAATAGGGCTGGTTTTTTCATTAATTTCAATGGTACTGCTGGCATTTGGCGCAAAGATACTATCATTGATGCTGGAAATTGGCAACCCGATACTTTAACAGAAGACCTGGACTTGAGCTATCGTGCACAACTCAAAGGATGGAAATTTGTTTTCCTCAACGATGTTGTTTCCCCAGCCGAATTGCCCGCAGATATTAACGCTCTGAAAACTCAACAATTCCGCTGGACCAAGGGTGCTGTCGAAACCGCAAAGAAAATCATTCCAATGCTGCTCAAAGCTAATCTTAACTGGAAAATAAAGCTCGAAGGTATTATCCATTTGACAAGCAATATTGTTTTTCCGTTCATTCTTATTGTTGCCTTGTTAAATATTCCTCTTGTTGTTATTAAAAATACATTCTCTACATTTGATGTATACTACAACGTAATGAGCGTTTTTGTGCTTGCATCTATATCCTCATTTTTGTTCTATTTATATTCTCAAAAAGCCATTCATATTGATTGGCGCAACAGAATTTTGCTTTTCCCAGTGTTCCTTGCCGGTAGTATGGGGCTGGCTATAAACAATACCAGAGCAGTCATCGAAGCTCTGATTGGGAAAAAATCTGGATTCACAAGAACACCTAAATACCGAATTGTTTCCAACCAAGATGACTGGCGCTTCAAAAAGTATGTACAGCGCCGACTTAATTCCTCTGTTCTCTTCGAGCTATTTCTCGCTGTTTACTATGTAATCGGTATCGGTATTTCCTTGTATTATTTCGAAATAGCCGCAATTCCTTTTCAAATTATGTTCCTTCTTGGCTTTGGTACAATTGGCTATATGTCTATAAAACACGCTCTAGCTACCTCGAAGTAATTATTTTTTTCTTTAAAAAATAGGGGCACACATTAGTGTGCCCTTATTGTTTTTCAATCCAGAATGGATTAACATAAAATTTAAAAACTGTTAACTACCACCTAAAATTCCATATTTAGTTTCGTTTTTTTTGTTAAACAATTCAAAGGTAACTTATGGTAAAACTTTTTTATTTTGTGCTCTTGTTGATATTTTGTTTAAATCTTTACACCTGTTCCGATGAAAATTCTGTTAACAACAACATCACCTATCCAGAAAAAGCATCGGTTACCAAAAGAGATGTTATTTACACTTCTGCAAATGGTATAAAAATTTTTAATGGGGGTTTCGGTTCTGGTCTTGCATCCAATGAACCTGGGGTTTTTTATCTTTTGACGGACAGAGGTCCAAACCTTGATGGCGCTACATCGAATGATAAAATTTTCCCCAAACCCGATTTCACACCACAAATCGCAAAGTTTAAACTAATAAATGGGCAGTTGAATTTTGAAAAAGTTATACTTTTAAAAGATGAAAGTGGGAAAAATCTAACTGGTTTACCCAACCCTGTGGGTCTTGGGGGGACTGGGGAAAATGCATTAGATCTAAATGGAAATAAAATACAATTCGACCCCAAAGGAATTGACCCCGAAGGAATTGTAGTTATGAAGGATGGCTCTTTCTGGGTTTCGGATGAATATGGACCGCACCTGATTCGCTTTGACGCAAACGGGAAGGCCATAGAGTGGCTAAATCCCTTTGGAACTGGTGTTGGTGGCAAAAAACTCCCAATTGTTTATAAATACAGACGACCTAATCGCGGAATGGAAGGTTTAACCATAACACCTGATGGAAAATATTTGGTCGGAATGATGCAATCTCCTTTGTTGAATCCAAACAAAGATGTTCAAAGATCTGCTACCGCTTGTAGAATTTTATTCTATGAACTTTCTTCTGGAAACTTTAAAGAATACATTTACTTTCTAGAATCAACTTCAACGGCAGTTAGCGAAATTACTGCTATTTCCAATTCTACTTTTTTAGTTCTCGAAAGAGATGGCAAAATCCCCGGTAAAGAGCAAGGAATAATTAAGAAAATATATAAAATAGATATTACAAACGCTACAAATGTTTTTAGCAAAGATGAAAATGGTTTATTAGTTAATGGCAAAACTTTAGAGCAACTTTCAAAAGATGAACTACTTGGAGCTGGAATAAAACCAGTCTCAAAAGAGGAAATTTTCGATATTATGTCGATACCTAACTATCCTCACGACAAACCAGAGGGCTTAGTCGTTATCAGTAATACTATGATTGCTATTGTAAACGACGATGATTTTGGTATTTCATCTGAAAACGGAGCTTTAATTCCCAAAAATATGCCCCTACTTGGAAACAAACAAGATGAAAATGTGATTTATTTCGTTAAGTTGCAAACAAAGTTGTATTAAACAAGCAAGGTTTCAGTTTAAATCATACTACAGTTCAATTTTCTTGGAAGTGGAAAACAAAAATGGATATTTAACTATTTTTAGAAAAGTAATTTAAGGCAAAGGAAATTCAAACATATTTAACTTTATGAAAAATTTAGTTCCTTCGCTTTCATTTGAAGCGAAAGAAACTTTTCCTTTCAAATATTTTTCACAGAGTAATTTAACACTATATGTTCCTAGCCCACGTCCAGCACCTTTTGTTGAAAACGATCTAAGAAAAAGTTGCAACTGATATTCCAAGGGAATAACCCCAGGATTGTGCACCCAAAAAATCAAATGGTCTTCCTCCTTGTTTACTCCAATTGTAACTTTCTCATCTTTGTTAATAGCTTCGGTAGCGTTTTTGACTAGATTAATTATTACTCTTTTCAGAAGAGTTTTATCGGTAGCGAATGTTTCATTCACAGAATTGGAATCAATTATTATCTCTCTTCCTTTGGCAATTAAATTATTTAAAAATATGTTTTTTACAGAATTTATAATCTCCAAAGTATTCACGGGTGCAATAGAAAGCCTAAGTGTCCCTTCCTCTGCGCTGAGCAACATTTTTTGAGCATTTATCTCATCCCAAAGTAAATTAGAAATTTCGTAAATTATGTCCTTTAATTCATACACCTTTTCGGGGTCTTCTTTAAGTACCTGGGAGAATCCAAGTAGGCCATTTAGGGTATTTAGAATATCATGGAAAAATATTTGTTCCAAAGATTGTCTTCTCTTTTCGTTTGAAATATCACGAATTGCATATAATGAGTACTTATTTCCTTTGTATTCATATGGTGTAGCCCACACTCTGAAATCAAAAGCATGATAATCAACATTGAGTATATGGCAATCATGAACAGAAAATTTTCCTTCTAAACTTTCAAGCATTGCCTTTACAGCGGAACACTGTGAGCAAAAAAGTGAAGTACCACAACCACAAGGCAATTTTTGACTATATTGGCAATTCAATGCTTCCCCTAATCTTTTACCTAAAACTTGATCAACACTTTCTAACCCAAGAGTTTCGAGTAACCGTGAATTAGCATAAACAATCTGGCGTTTATCGTTTAGGACTACAAAGATATCAGGAATCGCATCCAGAAAGGTTTTAAGCTCGGGTATCTTAATTAATTCATAGAATCTCTCTTGAACCTGTTCGCTACTTTCCCTTTCAGCAGAAGCGAATTCAGTAAATATTGAATTTTTTGCTGTCATTTTTAAAGTAA
>FMJZ01091120.1_pt1 | contig 14262 bp, 8 predicted proteins | sample 1987881 | NCBI WGS metagenome assembly FMJZ01 (sample SAMEA4378227, study PRJEB15110) | soil metagenome | biome: soil; feature: Field; material: Soil | place: India | collected 2015-03-11 | depth 0 m | reverse complement strand
TGGAATTAAAGTTGCGGTTTCTAAGTTGGAACGACAAAAAACTTGACAACCTTCTGTTTTATAATTATAATTAGTATACTATGAATACTAAAAAAATATTTATTTCTTATGTTTTAATATTATTTTCAGGATTTTTTATCGTCATATTCAGTAATTCAGTTACATCACCTAAATCAATCCTATCCCCTATATCCCTTATTGCTCCGGAGAGAACAATTTTTGTTGCCAAATCTCTTTCTTGGAAACCAGAAATAATTGAATACGATAACAATCTATCCTTACCTTCATCTCAGGGTCTTTCTCTAATCACCCAGCCTTCAGCACTTCTGCTAAGCGGCTCAGGGTTAGACACTCTTCGTAACCACGACAATACGCCAGACAGTTATTTCACGACCGATTCTGTATACTTTGTCACCCGATTAACCATGCCGACTTTATCCGCATCACAATGTACTGTAAAAGCAATTCGTTATGCTTTATATCGTTCGACGAGTACTGCTCCTGCTCCTTGCAGTTTGATAATTTACCGAGACACGATTGTAAACAATATTCATCAACCAGGCCAACCCGTATTTAAATATATGCATACTATCAGTAGTTGGCAAGCCGGTTTCTATCTCTGGTTTAGTTTAATTTTTACTACTTCTAATATTACATTCAATCCTGGTGAACATTTCTGGGTCGGTATCTTTTTCCTAACATCAGATGTTTATCAACTCATTGACGGTACAGTCAATGCTGATACCACCAGAAATGCCCGAAAAATTCCTGGACAAGCTTGGAGATATTATAATTATGATTTTCTGCAAGAAGCCGTAGTAAGTTATACACCTTTAGATAATAACATCGGCACAGAGCAAATTATAGATGTTGATAAAGTGCAAAAGAGTGATACGACAATATTAATCAAAGCCAAAGTAAAGAATTATGGTCGGAACACTTTAGCTCCTGGTATTCCAGTGATTCTGCAAATCACAGGTAGCGAGACCTATATGGATACTGCTTATACTCAAACTTCACTTATTCGTAATGCAACGGAAATAATTACATTTGAACCGGCGTGGTATATCCCTAATCAAACTGGCGATTGGCAAATAAAAGTTTGGACCGAATTGAGTGGAGACCCGATTCCCAGTAATGATACAGCTCGCCATACAATGTTTGTCTATACTCATGGCTACCGACAAACTTTTGCATCAATCGATTTTCCACCTGCAGGCTGGACAATATATAATTTTAATGGTGGCAATCAATGGCTCATAGATACTTTCAGATATTATACAAGACCTGGTTGTGTGCGTATCCTTTACGACCAATATCCATATTGGCCTAATAATGACTGGTTAATAAGCCCTCGAGTCGCCTGCGCTCCTAATGATTCAATAATCTTTTGGTACCGAGCTGCATCCACTAGCTATACCGAAACCTTGCTAATTCGTATCTCTTCAGCCAATACGCTTGATACGGCAAATTTTGTTTTATTAGATAGAATCATTACTAATAATACTGAATGGCAACGAAAAGTCATTCAATTAAATCTAATAGACAGTACTAATTTATACATTGCATTCCATTATCGATGTTTTGATAAATTTTGGATTGGTTTAGATGATATCATATTACCCGAACCAATTCCTCACTATGATTTTTTTGCTGAAAGATTTGATGCACCGAATTTACCAATCATTATCGATTCAGTTTATTCTCCCAAGGCATCTTTCCGTAATAATAGCATTAATACTCGTGCCTCAGATGTTTGGGTCTTTTATCAAATTACCGGTCACACAATAAATTATATTGATTCGGCTGAAGTCCTCTCTTTAGAAGAAGGTGAACTTTGTACTATTACTTTTAACCTATTTAATCCCACAGAATTCGATACCATTACACTAAAAACTTGGACGATAAATCCGAATGACCAAAACCGCTCAAATGATACCTTGACACGAACCGCGGTCATCGCACCAAAATTTCAAACAATTCCCTATACCGCGAACTTCAATGAAAAATGGGGTCCTTATGGCGATAATCCGCCGTGGGGTGGTTGGCAAATTATTGCTGGAGGCACAGAATATCCTGCAAGCTGGAACACTAATGACTGGTATCGTGATACTTGTCGTTATGGTACTAATATCCGAACCATTGCCAAAATCTTTTTCAGTCCAAGAGAAAACCATGACGACCGTTTAATTTCACCTCGATTGAATTGTTCAATTCCAGGAATTTATAATCTCTCTTATTGGCATTGGTACCGTGACTATAATTCACAACGGCGAGATTCCGGAGCAATCTTGATAAGTAATAATGGCGGATTAACCTGGACCAAAATTGCTCAATATACTAATGTTACTGACTCTGGTCGAAAAGTTCATAATATCTCTGCTTATGCGTCAGGCAAATCTGATGTCAGAATCTGTTTTCTTTATGGTGCTTTTGATGAATACTGGTGGTACATTGACGATTTTTCCGTAACGTGGTATCCCTTGGGACCGACACTGATTTATCCGACTAATAGATTGGAGACATTAGCAACAGTTATTCCTTTCCGTTGGCGTTCAGTTCCTGGTGCCAGTATCTATGAAATACAGATAGCCCGTGATTCTTTATTCCAAATTGCTTATTCTGTTATCACGACTGTTGATACTATATATAATCTTCCAATGCCTGGTGGAATCTATTATTGGCGTGTCCGAGCTGGTTTACCTTATGGTCCCACATCTGAATCCCGAAAATTGACTGTGATACCTCCACCACAACCAATTTACGGCTGGTATAAATTAAAGGACATTCCATTAGGCATTAGTGGCAAAAATGTCAAAGACGGTGGTTGCTTAGTTTATTGTCCATTGGATTCTAATGTCTATGTACTAAAAGGCAATAATACTAACGAATTTTTTGCCTTTAAGATTAAAGATACCTCGTGGACAAATAAACCCGAAATACCTTTTGCCTATTTAGGTGTTGCACCACCAGCACGAAAAGTTAAAAAAGGTGCGGCAATGTGCTTTGGCGACACTCTCATTTATGCCATCAAAGGTAACAATGTGGATGAATTTTGGGTGTATAATCCCAAAACTAATATTTGGACTCAAAAGAAGTCAATACCTGGTGGCTGTGGAAAAGACGGTACAAGTTTAACTTATGTGCCCAGCCTGTTTAAAAATTCATTCCGATTATCAGAGGCTAAAATTTCACAAACCACTAAACAATCAGAAGATACTTCTTATGTTTATTTACTGAAAGGCTCAAGTAACATTTATGAATTTTATGCTTATCTTGTGAATTACGATACCTGGATTATTAAACCGAGTGCGCCTGCCGGTCCGTTCAATAAACCATTTAAAAATGGTTCTGGGATTGTTTTTGATGGTAATTCTCGAATATACGCGCTCAAAGGTTCTTCTGTGGTTAACGAGTTTTATTATTATGACCTTATAGGAGATACTTGGGCTTATCGTCCGGGTGACAACTTGCGTGATACTATTCCGCAAAGGGCCTTTGCAAACATAAATAAGAAAACGAAAGTAAAGGCTGGTGGTGCATTAACCGTGCTTAATAATGAAATTTATGCGATCAAAGGCGGCGGAGTAAACGAATTCTGGAAATACACTCCAGGAGAATATCAAGGAACTTGGACTTTATTAGATACAATAAGACGCATTGATAAAAAGAGTGTTCCCAAAGCCGGTGCCGGATTAACCGCCAGCACAAATAAAATCTATCTACAAAAGGGTAACAATACCCGCGAATTCTGGAACTACGTTCCCTACCCGGTTAAAGATATCATCGCTGATAACCCAAATCTAATAAATACCGAACCCGCAATTCAAGAAAAAACTACAACCGGTTTCTCACAATTTCAATTTGAGATTAAACCGAACCCTTGTAAAATTGCTACCTATATTCATTGTAACCTTCCACAACCAAGCCAAATTTCAATTAAACTTTACGACCGAGTCGGCTCATATCTGAAAACACTTAAGGAATCTTCTCCGATGTCTGGAAACCATCAAATACCTTTGCAATTAAAAAACATTCCCGCAGGTGTTTATTTTGTTACTATTGATTACATCGGCGTCGACCAAGAACTGAAAGGTAAAAAAGTCCTGAAACTAATTAAGGAATAAATGTGTAGTAAAGATAGGTACTAAGTTTATACACCACCCAACAAAATAAGTTCTGAAATAAATAAAAGAAATAACTGTTCAAAAATCACTTCTAATAATTTAATAGGTTAAAACCCAGAACACTAAATACATTTATTAACTTGCAAAGGAGAAAAAGCGGCATTATAATAATATATGGATTTATATCAACGGTTTAAATATTTTCGTCAGCGATATCTTGGCAATCAAATAGTTTTTACAAGTCTAATCTTCATTGCTGTTTCCATATTTTTATTAATACTGATTACTGGTCTTTATTTCCCCAGATTAATTTTATTGGTCCTGGTAGTTATTCCATTTTATTTTGGATATAATATTTCGCAGCATACCTTTCTCAAATTAGCCCAGAAAATCGAAGATAGATTCTCTTCGATTAAGAATAAATTGATTCCCGCATTACAACTATATCGATATCAACAAAAGCAAGATACGCGAAAAGAACAATATTCTTCGGAACTTATTACTGCGGCAATCAAGCAAGTTGACGATATAATCAAAAATTTACCCTTGAACGTACTCATTAATTATAAGAAAACTCGTTATGCACTAATCGCGACAATTTTACTGTTTTTACTAATTTTGGGATTTGCACTCCTTCAGCCAATTCATTTTCGATTCGGTTGGACTTTAGCATTTTCTCCGTCCCGGGATCCTATTACCTTAAAGATTCAACCAGGAAACATCATTGTTAATAAAGATAGTATTATTCATATAAATCTAAGCATCGTTGCACCCATTAAAAATTTGTCTGCCACTATATATGCTAAAGGCTTAAGATTTGCCGGTAAAGAATCTTTATCTGTTAAGATCAAAGCCGATAAAGAGTTTTCCTATTATACTATAGTTAGGTCTAAAATAGGTGTTCCCATTAAAAGAAGTTCAGTTTATCAGGTTAAACTTTTTCAACCTATTGAGATCACCGATATCGTTTTTTCGTATCATTATCCAGGTTATACCAAACTTCCGTTCTCTAAACATCGCACTCAGGAGATAAATACTTTACTCGGTACTACAGTCGATTTTCAAGGAACTGCATCGGATTCTTTAGTAGCCGTATATCGTATTAACTCAATCGGTTCAATCGAAACTTTAAGTATCAAGGGTAAAGAATTTAAGGGCAGTTTTATCGTAACCAAACCTGATTCATTTCATATTATACTTAAAGGCGTCCAAGAAACTCAAGGCAAATCAGCTTGGTTTTCAATTCGGCCACGATTAGATGAATCACCATATGTCCGAATCTTTGCCCCTGGTCGTGATATTGATGTTCCGGCAAATATGCAGGTATTAATTGGTATGTATGGTATTGATGATTTTGGTATCAGTCGTTTTGTTTTATCTTATCACAAATCAACCAGCGAGGATACGTTTCGCATTTCAGTAAAATCAAGTTTTGGTAAGAAAGAAGATACAGTTTACTATCTATGGGACTTAAATAAGATTATCTTTTTACCTGGAGAAGAAATTGCTTATTATGCCTTGATTTATGACAATGACGCCGTTTCCGGAAATAAGTCCAGCCGAAGTGAAATTTATACTATAAGATTTCCAACACTCAATGAAATCTACTCTCAGGTTACTGAAAAGACGCAATCGACGATTGAAAAGCTGACACCCTTAGCTAAAACCGAGCAGCGAATCTCCCAACAATTGGAAAAAATAACTGATAAATTAAAAGAGTATCGGTCTTTAGATTGGGAAGAAAAGTCTTCTCTGTCTGAAATATTAGCGGAAAAGCAAAAATTAATTTCTGAAATTAAGTCCTTACATGACGAAATTAATAATGCTATTTCTGACCTGTATCGTGGCTTAATGATTGATAAGGAGACATTAGATAAACTTCAGGAGATTAGTAAGATCCTTTCAGAAATTATTCCTCAAGACCTAAAAGAAAAATTACAAAATTTAGCCGAACTGACCTTACAAAAAAATCCTGATTTGGCAAAATCCTTAGAACAACTTCAACTTTCTTCTGAAGAAATGGAAAAAGCGATATCTCGCGCCTTGGAGTTATTAAAAAATCTGCAAAAAGAAGCCCTCTTAAAATCATTATCCCGTAAAGCCGAAGAAATATTTAAACAACAGACTCAACTCCACAATCGCATAGATACCGAAAAACCAACGAATCTTCTGCAACCCCAAACACAAATCGGTGAAGAAATTAATGATTTACAAAACCAAATTAATGAACTCAGCAATAAATTTGATGATAGTCTCATTCAGACCCAACTTGCTGAAATCAGCCAAGAACTCAATAAAATGCAGTTATCGTCTCAAGTCAAGGCGATTACGGAAAATCTTGCGCAAAATCGGAAAGGTCAAGCCAAGAAAAGTTCTCAAGAACTATTAGAAGACCTAAAACGATTGAAAGACCGTCTTCAAGAATTGGCAGATAAATATAAACAAAATCAGCAATTCGCAATTATGGAAAGTTTATTGAAAAACGCTATGGCTTTAAATCTCCTTTCGCACGAGCAAGAACAATTGATTAATCAGTCAAATCAGTCTTTAACTCCCAATCTGGTTTTAACCCAAATGCGTTTAGTAGAAGCAACTCGTGTTTTAGCCGAAAGTGTTGCCAGTCTTGCCGAAAAATCTATTTTAATACCTCTTCACTGGACTAAGGATTTGGTAAAAACATTTACCTTAATGGAACAAGCGGCCACATTGATTGAAGATGCCTTGCATAATAATGCGCGCATAACCCAAGCCCAAAATCTGCAAAAAGATGCCATTGGGCAGATGGATAAACTTACTTTACAAATTCTCCAATTTTTGGCAAGAGGACAAATGCAGGGTGGTTTTGGTGGCGGTTTGGAAAGTCTCTTACAAGCCTTATCCCAACTCACTGCCGAACAAATGATGTTGGGACAACAAATGGGAGGAATACTTCCTTTACCAATGCCAGGGGGCTTATCGCAAGAACAACTTTCCCAATTACAAAGACTGGCATCTATGCAAAGTCAATTGCGGTCAGCACTTGAGCAATTATTACAAGATATTAATGCGGGTAAATATGGCGAAATGCCCGGGTTAACTGGTAGTGTTGAAGGTGCGCTTGAAGAGATGACAAATATAGAAAAAGACCTTTCTGAACTTAATATTACTCGACAAACTATTGAACGCCAAGAAAAAGTTATCAACCGAATGTTAGATGCGCAAAGAAGTATCCGACAAAAAGAATATTCAGAAAAACGAGAACGAGAAATCGGAAAAGATTATCCGGTACCATTAAGTCCGGTGTTAGATAAAAATTTTGGTGAAACCAAAAAACAATTGCGCGAAGAACTGTTACGTGCATTACGAGAAGGATATCCTCAAGAATACGAAGCAATGATAAAAAATTATTTTGAGGCCATTATTCAAGAATAGATTAATAATAATGAGACAAATTAGACAAATCACAAGTCGCAAATTGCCCGAGGTTATACAGCAACTGTTATTAATCTTTAAATTGCGAGTAAACCTTAAAAAAGAAACAAATTTCTCTTTCCGACTTTTGTGCCTTCGTACTTTCGGATTATTGTTCGTATGTACTTTACTTTTAGCCCAATCTAAAAATCTTTCAGACTCGATTGATTATTATCAATCGCTGATAAAAAAGACGCCTAATAATGAGCAAGCTTGGTTGGGATTACAAAAGACTTTAATTCAAAATGGTGATTTGAAAACCGCCCAGAAACTCTCAAAATATGATTTAACTGACCGATTGTTTTGGGGGCATATTAAGGTTCTCTTTTTTGCCCAGCAATTTGATACTCTTCCTCGATTTATTTCCGAACTAGCGATAAAATTTCCCAAAAGTCCATATCTTAATGATGCCCTGGAATTAGGAATATTAGTTGCTGAAACCAAAAACACTCAAAACGAATTAAAAGCCTATGCCCATGCTTATTTTGATTATGAAATCGGTGACTTTGATAACGCAATTAAAGAATGTAAACAATTAATTGTCAAATCGAATAAAGTCTCGGAATATGCCTATTTACTTTTGAATAAGATTTATCAAGCTAAAGTCGAAGTTAATCAATCAATTGCAACTTTGAACGAATTTGTCCAAAAATTTCCACAAAGTGTTCTTAATCCTAAAGCCCGTTATGAAATGGCAATAATTTATTTAGAATCGCTTAAAGATACAATCACTGCTCGTACCTTATTAGAGGAACTAATTAACGACTTTCCATCATCTATGCAAAGTTATTTTGCTCGTGCCAAATTAGCTATCATTGACGCAAATGAGAAAAAAGGCAACAAAATTCGATAGTTAAATGCAGACCACGATTTTTGTATTTCACTGAGCGGATGACCAAAATCCAATAAAATTCATTAATTAATCATATACGATGTTCACCAAAGCAGAATTTATATGAAACTCGATATTGGCCAAAAGGTATAATAACTAAATGAACTTGACAAGTCGAGCAGAAAGATATCTCAAACAAATAAAAAAACTACTAAAAGCACCAATTACTTTAATGGAAGTTTGTGGTACTCACACCCATGCTATTTCAGCTTCCGGAATTCGACACAGTGTTCCACCACATTTAAAATTATTGTCAGGACCAGGTTGTCCCGTTTGTGTAACTGACCAGAAAGATATTGACTGGGTAATTGAATTATCGCGTACCCATCAAGTGATTATTGCCACCTTTGGTGACTTACTGCGTGTACCAGGAACGAAAAGTTCTTTAGCCCAGGAAAAAAGTAAAGGTGCTGACATTCGCATTGTATATTCTGCTTTAGATGCACTAAAATTTACATCCAATTCAGATAAACCAGTGGTTTTTATTGGTGTTGGATTCGAAACCACCGCACCAACTATTGCGGCCACAATCCTAAAGGCTCAAAAAGAAAATATTAGAAATTTCTATGTCCTTCCACTTTTTAAACTAATTCCACCAGCATTAAGAATAATTGCACAACATCCTAAAGTTAATATTGACGGTTTTATATTACCTGGGCATGTTTCTACGATTATTGGTCAAAAGCCATATGAATTTTTAGTCAAAGATTTTCGCATACCTTGTGCCATAACTGGTTTTGAACCTTTAGATATTTTGGAGGGTATCCATCTCCTGCTCAAACAAATTGAGTTACAGCAGCCAGAAGTTGCAATTCAATACAAAAGAAGTGTAAAAAAATCGGGTAACTTAACTGCCCAATCAATAATAAATCAGGTCTTTGAAAAAACTGATGCGAGTTGGCGAGGTATCGGTAAAATTAAAGATTCCGGCTTAAAATTTAAGCCTAAATATAGTGAATTTGATGTTCGTAATTACTTTAATATTAAAGTTGCCAAACCAAAATTATCTGATTGTCGGTGTGGTGAGATACTTATGGGACTAATTACTCCGACACAATGCCCTTTGTTTGCGAAATCTTGTCGTCCTGAAAATCCTTTTGGCCCTTGCATGGTCTCCTCAGAAGGAGCATGTTCAGCGTATTATAAATATGGAAGGTAATTCAAAAGTCAAAAGTCAAAAACCAAAATTTGACTCTCATCTTACACTTGATTATGGTTCTGGTGGTCGCAAGATGCATCGTTTAATCAAAGAGTTATTCTATACCTATTTCCAAAATCCTATTCTCGCTAAATTTGAAGACTCGGCAGAACTTAATCTTCATAATAATCAACCCGATTTTTGTCTCACTATTGATTCCTATGTTGTTCAACCGTTGTTTTTCCCTGGTGGTGATATTGGCAAGTTATCGATTTGTGGTACTGTAAATGATTTAGCAGTTAAAGGCGCTAAACCGCTCTATATTGCAATCTCATTTGTCCTCCAAGAAGGAATAAGCATAAAAACATTAGAAAAAATTTGTCTTTCAATTGCTAAAACTGCTAAAGCTGTTAATGTTCCAATAGTTACCGGCGATACCAAAGTAATTGAAAAGAGAAATCCACACGAAGAAATTATCATCACCACTTGTGGTGTTGGTAGAATCTTGAAACATTTTCAGCAACCAACTTTAAGTGCTAAAAACATAAAAAAAGGTGATAAAATTCTTATCAATGGTCCCATCGGTGTCCATGAAGCATCAATTATTTTAGCCCGGGGCGATTACGACTTTAAAGCTAAGGTCGAAAGTGATTGTGCTCCTCTGTATTCATTGATTGAGACTTTAGCCGATAATAAATGTAAAATCAAAATGATGCGTGACCCAACGCGTGGTGGTTTAGCCACAACCTTAAATGAAATTGCTGATACCGGCCAATTAGGTATTATTATTGATGAAGAATCAATTCCGATACAGCCATCAGTCCGAGGTATATGCGATTTGCTTGGTTTTGACCCATTATATTTAGCCAATGAGGGGAAAGTAGTTATCGTTGCAGATGCTCAAGATGGTCAAAAAATTCTAAAAATAATGAAGAAACATCACCTGGGTAAAAATAGTGCTATTATTGGTGAAGTTGTTGACCGAAAATATGGCATAGGGGTTTGGTTAAAAACGAAAATTGGCAGTCAAAGACCGGTCATACAATTAGAAGGTCATCAAATTCCTCGTATCTGCTAAACTCAAGGAGATTATACGATTCAATCAATTTTTAATATAATTTCATTAAGGCTTCTCACAATATAGAATAATTGGCTTTTAAAATATGATTCTGAAAAGTAAAAGGTATTTGGGCCAATCTCAATTATAGAAGTGATTAACTCATCTTCGGCTCTTCTTAAATGGTTTTATAATTATTGCCAATGATAATACAATTAAAGCAAAATAGATAAAAATATCTCCATGCCTTCGGTAAAAGGTTGATTTAAGTGCATTCTTAACATCGGCAAAAATTATATCTTGAACAAACAATTTTGATTTATGAGTAATCCTGGCAAAAGGGTCTGTTACTAATGAAATACCATTATTAGCACATCGTACTAATGGTACACCATTTTCTACTGAACGTAAGATAGCTAATTCACAATGTTGATAAGGTCCTGGGGTCTTGCCAAACCAGCCATCGTTAGTGATATTTATCAACATATTAGCATTGCGTCTCGTGAATTCTCGAGTTAAATCCGGAAAGATTGATTCAAAGCAGATAAGACATGCAAAGTTTCGAATTTTAAGTTGGGTGGTTGAGATTTGAAATATTGTGTATTCTTTTCCCGGCGTACAATCTCCCATATCACCGGTCTCAATTTTTCGTAGCCATTTTATTTTATCTACATACGGAATTCTTTCTGAAAAGGGTACTAAATGAATTTTACGATAGATTTGGGAAAAGAATGGTGCTGGAATTTTAAGCAACGAATCGCCGGGAACAATAAATATAGTGCTATCGGCTTTTTGAAAATCAAAAAGTACTGCTCCATTATAATAAACCGGACTTGTCGGCTCGTACAATGGCGTACCGGTAAAGAGATAAACCTGATTCGTGTCAACAATTGCCTGAAGTTTATTTCTTAATTGTTCGTCACGAGTAATATCAACTAAGGTTGCGGTTTCTGGCAAGATGATTAAATCCGGTTTTTGCATTGATGCTTGTCTGATTAAATTGACCATTTCATTTATTAACCGCTGACGACTTTCATTATCGCCTTTTTCATTGGGTGCAACATTCGGTTGAACGATAGCAACTCTGAGATCAGATTTTAGTTTAGTGGTATTAACTCGAATCAATCCATAACTTATTGGTAAAATGAACGATATTAGTAAAAGCACAAGATAAGTTAGTTTATGTTTTTTTTGAAGTATCCAGAAAATTACGAGATTAATCCAGACAACCCAAGCCGAAAGACCATAAATGCCAATGACCGATGTCATTTGGACTATAGGGAGATATGATGTTTGGGTATATCCTAAAAATCCCCATGGAAAGCCAATTTCTGATTTCGTCCGAATAAATTCTAATATCGCCCAGACTAATGGTGCCAACGCCAAACCTAAAAATTTGGTTATTATTGAAAAGACCGCGGTATATAAACCTAAATAAATAAAAAGTATTGTTACTCCCAAATAGAGTAGAATTTTAGTCATCGGTTCAACTGGTACAATTAGAAAATATAACCACCAGAGATGAAAAAGTGCCAAGGTAAATCCAAAAATAAGTCCATACCAGAATACTTTTTTATAAGGATAGCGATATATTAACAGCAGCAACGGAATCAAAGTAAAGTAGGAAAGAAATCTAACTCCAAAAGGTGCAAAAGCAAAACTCAATACAAACGACGCAATGATTAAGGCGACGACCATTTTAGCTGTCTGTTACAATCCTAAGTTATGGAATTTAGTAATGAGCGATTATTTTTTATTATCTAATTTAATTATAATTTCTTTCTGTGTGGCATATGATTTGTAAAACGCATCGGTAATTTGATTTATTATTAAGCCATCGTTACCCGTAATTGTTGGTTTTGTTTTCTTTAAGACACTATCGATAAATAGATCAACCAGTAATTGATAAGCAATTTTAACATAATCTTTTTGTCCCGAAATATTAGTTGGAGTGACATTAACTAAATGACCATGCATTTCACGGTGAATTTGTACTGGATTAAGTAACGCGGCGCCTTTATTGCCAAATAGATTGAAATATGTAAAATCTTTATCTTGAAGCATACTAAATCCAACTTCAATGGTCAGAATTTGTTTTTCAAACCGTAATAGAGCGAAAGCGCTATCTTCAACTTGATTGGTTTGACTTCGCTTATACCCTGTACCGACAATTGAGATTGGTTTGTCTTGAGCAAGTAAATACAGTGCGATATCTAAAATTTGGCTTCCCAAAGAGAGAAAAGCGCCACCGCCAGCGCGTAACCGTTCACCCCACCACCCAGAAAACGACCATTCTGTTCGTCCTCTAAGCCAGCCGGCTTTACTATAATATATCGAACCAAGTTCGCCACCATCAAGGAAATTTTTGATTAACTGGACATCAGCGCGTAAACGGTGAGGTAATGCAGGCATCAGAATACGCTTTTTTTTCTGTGCCATTCGCACCATTGTTTTGGCTTCATTTGCATTTAATGCCATTGGAATCTCGACTAAAACATCTTTATCATATTCTAATGCGCCTATGGTCATCGGTGCATGTAGATAATTGGGTGTCGCAATAATAACCGCATCAATTTCCGGATTGACAATAAAGTCATTATAAACCTGATAATGATGTTTAATATTATATCTTTCCGCCAAATAATTTAACTTTCTGACATCATTGTCGCAAATTGCAACGACCTCAGCAAATTTATTCTTTTTAAGTGTCGGCAAATATACTAATTGGGTTTGTGCTCCACAACCGACAATACCGATGCCAATTTTATCTTTCATATCCCTTCCTTATTATGTAAAGCTGTATTTTTTTATGACTCTTTTGTATAAACCAACTCAGTTGAGTCATTTTTTTATCTTTACTCGATTGCCAACGATCGCTAATCGATTTTCGGCAAAAAGTTTAATGGCTTCAGGATATGCAATATGTTCTTGTTGCAAGACTCGTTCGGCTAAAGTATGTACAGTATCATCATCTTCCACTGGTACAACTTTTTGCACAATTATTGGTCCACCATCAACATCTTCGGTCACAAAATGGACCGTGCATCCAGAAAATTTAGCACCGGAATCTAACACTGCTTTATGAACATGCTCGCCGTATAAGCCTTTTGCCGTGGGTAATAGTGCTGGATGAATATTCATTATTCTCATCTTATAATGATTAACAAAAAATGGCGTTAAAACTCGCATGAACCCTGCCAAACAAACTAAATCAACTTCTCGATTTTCTAATTCTTTAATCAATGCCCTTTCAAAAAGTTCGCGTGAAGGATACGCTTTGTGATCAATAAAGATTGCGGCGATATTATGTTTTTTTGCCCGTTCTAAAGCATATGCGTCTTTTTTATTACTTATTACAACCCTAATTTCTGCTGGAATCTCTCTTCGTTCTATTGCATCAATAATCGCTTGTAAGTTCGTACCTGAACCCGAGACCAAGACACCAAGTTTAATTAACGCCATAATTAATCATAAATAATTTATTTTATTTGTCAATCAGGTATAATGAGCGTCTGCAAAAATCAAAGTGCCTCAAAACCTATCAAGCTATGTTCTCTTGAGCGTTCTGAAAAAGTCAAGGTGCCTCGAAAGCCGTATC